>ERZ808054.79-NODE-79-length-121023-cov-15.345476_pt1 | contig 121023 bp, 105 predicted proteins | sample MGYA00380201_ERZ808054 | MGnify/ENA primary metagenome ERZ808054 (study PRJEB31490, sample SAMN06133419) | mouse gut metagenome | isolation source: Z5_2 | host: mice | place: China: Chengdu | collected 2015-05 ...
GACCCAAAAATCGCGTAACCGGCATGAATACAGAGTTTAACAATTTCTTATTAACAGATTTTAAGAGACACTAGTGACAAAATAATATAATTCTCGCAAAAAGATATTGCCCCCCCATTCCTAACTGTGGGTGCTTCAAAACCTCGAATTGTAGGGACGCACGGCTCGTGTGTCCAAGATTAAAGTAAAGGTAGTCAGTTAATTATGCGCTGAATGGCGGGTGAAACAACGCCATCCACTACGTCCGACAAGTCCGACCCGTCCGACTCGTCAGACCACCCGCAACAACCCGTTGTAAAGCCTTGACCCTCTTACCTATCCCCTATAAACTAAGGAAGAAGAGAGAGCCCGCCGCGCTCCGAGGGCTCAAATATTCACCTCTGTTATTTTTGTTATTTCTGTTTTTTTGTATCGATAATACCATCTCCCCCCCCCACTCTGACTGAAAATTTTTTTTGCACTTTGTACAAAAACTACATTGATCGGCTTTTTCGTGTTGTAACTTTGCAGCATGAAACGATGTGCAACATACAGCTTCCGCACCCGTCGCTTGCGCTGCGACGGTCTGCGCTCGATACCCGGCCTGACGCTTATCACCCGTACAGGCCGGCGCGCACTCGCTGTGGCTGCACAGGCATGGAACGACTACAGGCCGCGGTCGCCGACGCTTCTGCGTCCGACATAAAAAACGGCCGGACATTGTGCCCGGCCGTGATTATCGCGTGTGTGGATGTGATTACATGAAGTAGGCTGCCAGAGGGCTGAGGGCGGAGAGGTCGAACAGCCATGTGTAGACGCAGCTTGCTATGCCTAAGAGGATGATGCCGGCAACGGTGATCCACAGGCCGATGCGCTCGCTGCACGAGCTGCGGAAGCGCTCGACCACGGGTTCCTCGGGCGAGATGTACATGGCCTTCACCACCAGCAGGTAGTAGTACAGCGACACGATGGTGTTGATCAGGGCTATGAGCACCAGCACGTAGATGGCTGTGCTGCCCTGGTTGATGGCACCGGTGAAGATGAAGAACTTCGAGAAGAAGCCGGCGAACGGCGGGATGCCTGCGAGGGAGAACATGGCGAGCATCATTGCGAACGACAGCTGCGGATTGGTTTTGTGGAGGCCGCGGTAGTCGGTCATGTCGATGCGGCCGGTTGCGTTCTCGATGGCACCGATGACGCCGAAGGCTGCGAGGTTGCTGAAGATGTAGACCAGGATGTAGTAGAGCATCGACGCCATGCCGACGGTGTTGAACGCTATGATGCCGAGCATGATGTAGCCTGCCTGGGAGATTGAGGAGAAGGCCAGGAAGCGCTTCATGTTGGTCTGGCGGATGGCGAAGAGGTTACCGATGGTGATGGTGAGGATGATGATGGCGTAGAGCATCCATTCCCAGGCATCGGCGTACATTGCACCGAACACCTGCGCCAGAATCACGAGGAAGGCGAACGCTGCCGAGCCCTTGCTGATGACCGACAGGTAGGAGGTCACCGAGGTGGGTGCGCCCTGGTATACGTCGGCGGTCCAGAGGTGGAAGGGTACGAGCGAAAGCTTGAAGCCCATGCCGGCGATGACGAAGGCGATGGAGAGCATCAGCATCAGCGAGTTCTCTCCGGTCGAGAGCGCCATGTACAGACGGTCGAAGTAGAGCGAGCCGCCCAGAGCGTAGACGAAGCTTATGCCCATCATGAACACTGCGGAGGAGAACACGGCGGTGAGGATGTACTTGACGGCGGCCTCGTGGCTCTCGTAGCGGTTCTTGTCGAGGGCGGCCATGGCGGCGAGGGGCAGCGAGGCGCACTCGAGGCCGATGACGAAGAGCAGGAAGTGGCGTGCCGAAATCATGAGGTACATGCCGAAGAGGGTCACGAGCAGCAGCTCGTAGAACTCGCCGCGGCGCATACGCATGTTTTCGGTTCCGGCCCAGCTTATGCTCTGGATGAGCACGATGGCGGCGCCGAGGCCGAGGATGTTCTTTAACGCCGCTATGACGGGCGATGTGGCGTACATGCCGGCGAAGGCCGCGGTGGAGCACTCCGAGCCGAGGCAGCGCGTGCAGAAGCCGGCGAGGCTTGCCAGCACAAGGCCTGCAACGGCTATCAGCGGCAGAGCCTTGCCTGCGCGCTGCGGCATAAAGGTGTCGTAGAGGAATACAATCAGGAATACGGCCAGGATGCCGAGCTCCTGTTTCATGACCAAAAACTGTGAATAGTCCATTGCTTAGGGATTACATGCCGAGCACCTTGAATATGTCGGGGCTGAAGGTGAATTTAATCAGGTTGGAGAAGAAATTGGGGAAGCAGCCGATGGCGGCGACGCACAGGATGAGGGTGACGGTGCTGACGCGCTCCCACCATGTGGCGTCCGTGAGCTCGAGGTGGTGCTTGTCCTGCACGGGGCCGAACAGCAGCTTGCCTACGACGCGGAGGATGTAGACGGCCGTGATTACGATGGAGCAGCAGGCCACTATCGTGAACACGCGGTGGAACATGTCGGCGTGCTGGAAGGAGCCTACGAAGATTGTCATCTCGGCCACGAAGCCGCTGAGGCCGGGCAGACCGAGCGATGCCATACCGGCGATGACGTAGCACACGGCCAGGAAAGGCATTATCTTCATCAGGCCGCCCATCAGGCGGATGTCGCGGGTGTGGGTGCGTCCGTAGATCATGCCTATCAGGGCGAAGAACAGGGCCGTCATCAGGCCGTGGGAGAGCATCTGCATGATGGCGCCGGTCATGGCCGTGGTGTTGAGCATGAGGATGGCGAAGAGCACCAGGCCGCAGTGGCTCACGGAGGAGTAGGCGTTGATGTACTTCAGGTCGGTCTGCACGCATGCGCTGAATGCGCCGTACACCACGGAGATGCCCGTGAGGATAAGGAATATCCAGGCGAGCTCGTTGGCGGCCTGCGGCATCAGATAGATGGCGACGCGGAAGCATCCGTAGCCGCCCAGCTTCATGAGCACGCCGGCGTGGAGCATCGACACTGCGGTGGGCGCCGAGGCGTGGCCGTCGGGCGACCATGTGTGGAAGGGGAACATGGCGCCGAGCACGCCGAAGCCCACGAAGGTCATCGGGAAGAGGAACGTCTGCCAGCCGTGGCTGATGCTGTTGTTGCTGACGATCTCAAGGATGTTCCAGGTGAGGGGCTGGCCGGCGGGTGCGGAGTGGTAGTAGATGCCTATGAGGCCGAGCATCAGGAAGGCCGAGCCGCCCATGAGCATGAGCGTCAGCTTCATGGCCGAGTACTCCTTGCGGCCCGAACCCCACACGCCTATGAGCAGGTACATGGGGATGAGGGCAACCTCGTAGAACATGAACATCGTGAACAGGTCTATCGAGATGAAGAAGCCGAACACGCCCGTGCTGAGCAGAATCAGCCAGAGGAAGAAGGCCTTGGGCTGCTGGATGGTCCACGAAGCGAACGAACCGGCGAACACGATGATCGACGAGAGGAGAATCATGGCGACTGATATGCCGTCGACGCCTACGGCCAGGTTGATGTGCAGAGGTGCGAACCATGTCCAGCTGCCGGTGAAGAGCATAGGGTCGGTGCAGCCGGCGGCACGGATGGCGAGATAGTCGACGAGCAGTTTTACGCTGAGTGCTATCAGGGCTGTGGAGCCTGCCACGGCCACGGCGCGTATCTGCTTGATGTCGCGGCAGAGGGCGAGCCCTGCGAGCATGAGCAGGGGTATCACCACAAACCAGATTAAAATATTGCTAAACATTCTTTACTACTATATTTGAACGTGGATGTGGATTGGTTTAAAGCATGCAGAGCATCGTGATGCCGCCGAGGGCGAGAGCGCCGAGCAGGTACCACCATACGTAGAGCTGTACCTGGCCGCTTTGCAGGGGCTTGATGGCCTGCGATGCCTTGTTGGTGACGATGGCGAGTGCATCCATGGTGCCGTCGATGATGTGGCGGTCGAACCATGCTATCGGGCGGCAGATGCCGTTGAATATGATGCGGTGGGTGATGAACATGTAGAGCTCGTCCCAGTAGAAGCGGTGGTGGGCCCATTTCCAGAGGTTGGGGAGGGCGGCCTGCATCTTGTCGGGCAGCGGGTTCTCCTTGCGGTACATCACGGTGGCGAGGGCGATGGCGGCCACGGCCACGCAGAGGCTGACGGAGGCGACGCTCCAGTCGAAGTGGGCCATGAAGTCGTAGGGTTCGCCGTTCCAGGTCACGAGCTTGCCGAAGGGGATGAATCCGGCCACGCAGCTGATGGCGGCGAGAATCACCAGCGGCAGCGTCATGGTCCATGCCTGGTCGTGCGGAGCGTGATGGCCCTCGTGCACCTTGTGCTCTTTCCACCAGAAGATGAGGTAGTAGAGGCGGAACATGTAGAAGGCGGTCAGGCCGGCCACGAGCGACATCCACACGTACACGAGGGTGCTGTTGCCGAGGCAGCTGCTCAGGATCTCGTCCTTGGAGAAGAAGCCGGAGAAGGGGATGATGCCCGCGATGGCGAGGCAGCCTATGAGGAATGTCCAGTGGGTTACGGGCATGTACTTGCGCAGGCCGTGCATGGCGGTGTAGTCGTTGCTGCCGATGGCGTGGATGATGGCGCCGGCGCAGAGGAAGAGCAGGGCCTTGAACATGGCGTGTGTGAACAGATGGAACATGGAGGCCATGTAGCCGAGGCCTTCATGGAACTCGGGGCGTGCCACGCCGAGCGATACCATCATGAACGCTATCTGCGAGATGGTGGAGAAGGCGAGGACGCGCTTGATGTCGATCTGCGCGCAGGCCACGACGGCGGCGTAGAGGGCCGTCAGGGCGCCCACCCATACGACGATTTCGAGCGCCGTCGTCTCCATGAGGTACAGCGGGAAGAGGCGGGCCACCAGGTAGACACCGGCCACGACCATGGTGGCGGCGTGGATGAGGGCCGAAACGGGTGTGGGGCCTTCCATGGCGTCGGGCAGCCAGATGTGCAGCGGAAGCATGGCCGATTTGCCCATGCCGCCCATGAATATGAGCACCAGGGCCCACGTCATGACGGAGCCGCCGAGGAATACGGGAGTGGCGCTGCTCTGGAAGATGCTGCGTACGCCCTCGGCTGTGGTCTCGCTCACCTGGAACACTCCGGCCATGCCTTCGACGGGTGCTGAGGTCAGCTCGGTGAAGTTGAAGGTGCCGGTGTAGTAGCTCAGGATGAGGATGCCGACGAGGAAGCCCAGGTCGGCGAAGCGGGTGACGATGAATGCTTTCTTGGAGGCCGACACTGCCGTGGGCTTGGTGTAGTAGAAGCCGATGAGCAGGTAGGAGGAGGCGCCCACGAGCTCCCAGAAGATGTACATCTGGAAGATGTTGGTTGCCACTACCAGGCCGAGCATCGAGAAGCTGAAGAGCGACAGGAATGCGTAGAAGCGCTGGAATCCGTGCTCGTAGACGCCGTGGTGGTCGCGCATGTAGCCCATGCTGTAGAGGTGAACCATGAAGGAGATTGTGGTTATTACCACGAGCATCATGGCCGAGATGGGGTCGAGCAGGAATCCGAGACGGATTACGAGATTGTCGGTGAATGCGAGCCACGTCTGGTTGAAGACGAGGGCCTGGAGGCGGTTGCCGGCGGCGTCGATGAAGTCGGGGCTGCCGCTGAAGAAGTAGACGTAGGCCGTGTAGTAGGCGAGCACCAGGGTTGTGCCCATGCCGAGGCAACCGAGTATGCCGGCGAGCTTATGGCTCATCTTGCAACCGGCGATGCCGAGCAGGAGGAACATCCCCAGCGGGATGGTCAGGATGAGTATGGGAAGTGTAGCGTCCATCGGCTTAGTATTTCATTTTGTTAAGGTCGCGCACGTCGATGTTCTTGGCCATGCGGTAGAGATTGATGATGATGGCTATTGCGAGTGCAGTCTCTGCGGCGGCGATAGCGATGGCAAAAAGGGTGAAGAACATGCCTTCCATGGCCTGGGGCCAGAGATAGCGGTTGAACACGGCGAAGTTGATGTCGACGGCGTTCAGCATGAGTTCCAGCGAGATGAGGATGGCGATCATGTTGCGGCTGGTGATGAAACCGTAGACGCCGCAGCAGAACATAATCATCGCCGGAATCAGGAGCATAATGGCTTTGATGTCCATGACGGGTGTGGTTTTAACGTTTGCGGGCGATTACGACGCCACCGATTATACATGCGAGCAGCAGCACGCTTATCGCCTCGAAGGGCAGCAGATAGCCGCCGTCGCCGGTGCTCATCATTGCACTGCCCACCTGCTGCATGGTGGGAGTGTCGGCCACGGGCTTGGCCGCATACAGCGAGCAGCGGCTCACCAGCGAATAGCCGGCCACGGCGAGCATGGCGAGCGATGCCACGGCGCCGAGGAGCTTCGACTTGGAGCTGAGCAGCTCCGAGTTGTGGCCGGGACGGCTCGTGAGCAGGATGCTGAAGACGAACAGCACGACGATGCCGCCAGCATACACCGCAATCTGCACGGCACCCAGAAACTCATAGTCGAGCATGAAGTAGACGCATGCTGCGGCAAAGAGGGTGAAGAGCAGATATGTGGCTGCACGCAGAATCTTGCGTGAGGTGACGGCCAGTACGGAGAACACCACCATCGCAAGGGCGACGATGACGTAGAGAATGATACTTCCTACTGATTCCATATTGCAGAGTTATTGTTTTTCGGGTGTTGGTGCATCGCCGGCGGCCTTTGCGGCTGCCTCGCGGGCGGCTTTGGCTGCGGCTGCCTTGGCTTTTGCGGCCTCTATCTTGGCCTGACGCTCGGCCTCGGCTGCGGCTATCTGTTCGGGGGTGGGGGCTGGTTCCTCCTTCTCGGGGAGATAGTTGAGCTTCATAATGAGCTTGTCGCGCGTGTAGACGGCGGTCTCGAAGTCGTTATTGAAGCGCAGTGCGCCGGTGGGGCAGGTGGTGGCGCAGAGCTGGCAGAAGGTGCAGCTGCCCAGGTCGTAGATGTAGCGGTCGAGTTTCTTCTTTTTGCCTGTGAGGGTGTCGACCATCTTGGACTCGATCTTGATGGTGCCGTTGGGGCAGTTGCGCTCGCAGGTGCCGCAGGCTATGCACTTGTGGTTGCCTTCGGCGTCGTAGATCAGTTCGAGCTGTGCGCGGAAGCGCGGTGCTGCCGGTCCGGGGTTGTCGGCTGTCTTGCGGTTGTCGGGATACTCCTCGGTGATTTTCGGGGTAATAAATTCCTTACCCGTGACCTGTAGGCCTTTCACGAGGCTTGCTATGCCCGTTCCTAAGGATGAAAAGTAATCTTTTACGCTACCCATTGAGTATGCTGTTGATTGGTTTTTATTTGTATGGTGTGGCTGCGGGAGGTGTCATTGTTCGCGCACCTGGCCGCCGACGATGTCGAGCAGCTCGGTGGTGATGCCTTGCTGGCGCAGCTTGTTGTATTCGAGTTGGAGTTGTTCGAGGAGCTTGCGTGCGTTGTCGCTCGCGGCCTGCATGGCCATGACGCGCGCGGCCTGCTCGGATGCCCTGTTTTCGGCGAAGGCGTCGTGCAGCGATGCCAGCAGGTGCATGGGCAGGAGAGTGCGGAAGATGGTCTGCGGGTCGGGCTCGTAGATGTAGGGGCGCCCTGCGCTGTGTGCCTCGGGGGTGTCGGTGCCTCCGGTGAGGGTGACGGGGTCGACGGGCAGGAGCTGTTCGGCCACGGGGCGCTGGCGTCCGGCGCTGTGGTAGTGCATGTAGGCCATGTCGACGCGGTCAAGCTCGCCTGCGCAGAAGCGGGCGGAGATGCTGTCGAGGAGCTTGCGTACGGCGTCGCCGTCGCTCTTGCTGTCGACGCCCTCGGCCTGCGTGACGACGGCACGGCCGTCGGCGAAGATGCGGGCGACGGCCTTGTGCATCTTCGAGCCTACGGCGAGAATCTCCACCTCAAGGCCTTCGCCGGCTGCGGCGCGCAGGGCGTCGGCGTGCGCCTGGACGAACTTGGAGAGGTTGGCGTTGTAGGCTCCGCAGAGGCCGTCGTCGCTGCCGAAGGCTATGATGCAGATGCGTCGCAGCTCGCGGGTCTCGGTCAGCGGCGAGGTGAACTCGGCGTCGGAACTGAGCAGGTCGGCGATGATACCCCGGATGCCGCTGCGGAATGGCACGAGCCTGCGCAGAGCCTGCTCGGCCTTGCGCATCTTGGCGGAGGAGATCATCTTCATGGCTCCGGTGATTTTCTCCGTGGAGGCCACGGAGCCGATTCGTCCTTTGAGTTCTCTTAGTGTTGCCATTTTGTAGGGTTGAAGCCTGGGGTATTAAAGCTTATGAATCAGAATTGTCCTGCCACCTGCTCCGCGGCTTCCACGAGCGCGGCCGTAGCCTCGTCGGAGAGCTTGCCGGCACGGATGTCGTCGAGGGCGGAGGAGTATTTGGCGTGCATGAGCTGTAGGAACTGTTTCTCGAACTCGGCCACCTTTTCCAGAGGCACTTTCTCGAGCAGGCCGTTGACGCCGCAGTAGATTACGGCAACCTCGTCCTCGACGTTCATGGGATGGTACTGCGGCTGTATGAGCAGACGCTCGTTCTTGCGGCCCTTGTCGATGACGCGTGCGGTCACGGGGTCGATGTCGCCGCCGAACTTGGTGAAGGATTCCAGCTCGCGGAACTGTGCCTGGTCGATTTTCAGTGTGCCGGCCACCTTCTTCATGGACTTGATCTGCGCGTTGCCGCCCACACGGCTCACGGAGATGCCGACGTTGATGGCGGGGCGTATGCCGCGGTTGAAGAGGGCCGTCTCAAGGAAGATCTGGCCGTCGGTGATGGAGATGACGTTGGTGGGAATGTAGGCCGATACGTCGCCTGCCTGAGTCTCGATGATGGGGAGCGCCGTGAGCGAGCCGCCGCCCTTGACGATGGGGCGGAGCACCTCGGGGAGGTCGTTCATGCGTGAGGCCACTTCCTGGTTGTCGATGATCTTGGCGGCGCGTTCCAGCAGGCGCGAGTGCAGGTAGAAGATGTCGCCGGGGTAAGCCTCGCGGCCCGAGGGGCGCTTGAGGATAAGCGAAATCTCGCGGTATGCCACGGCCTGCTTGGATAGGTCGTCGTAGACGATGAGGGCGTCGCGGCCGGTGTCGCGGATGAACTCGCCGATGGCTACGCCTGCGAAGGGGGCGAAGTAGCGCATGGTGGCTGACTCGGCAGCAGTGGCTGCGACGACTACGGTGTAGTCGAGGGCGCCGTTGCGGCGGAGGGTGTCGACAATGGCTGCCACGCTGGATGCCTTCTGGCCGATGGCTACGTAGATGCAGTAGACGGGCTTGCCGGCCTCGAAGTTCTGGCGCTGGTTGATGATGGTGTCGATGGCGATGGCCGTCTTGCCTATCTGGCGGTCGCCGATTATGAGCTCGCGCTGTCCGCGGCCTATGGGCACCATGGCGTCGATGGCCTTGAGGCCCGTCTGCAGGGGCTGCTTGACGGGCTGGCGGTAGATGACGCCGGGAGCCTTGCGCTCCAGAGGCATGAGCATGCGGTCGCCGGCGATGGGTCCGCGTCCGTCGATTGGCTCGCCCAGCACGTTGATGACACGTCCGAAGAGACCTTCGCCGACGGGGATGGATGCGATCTCGCCGGTGCGTTTCACCTTCATTCCCTCGGAAACGGCGGTGATGTTGTTGAGCAGCACGACGCCTACGTTGCTTTCCTCGAGGTTGAGAGCCACGCCCTTGGTGCCGTTTTCAAATTCTACGAGCTCGTTGTAGCATACGCGGTCGAGACCGTAGACGTGTGCCACGCCGTCGCTCACCTCGAGGACAGTGCCCGTTTCTTCGAAGCTGACCTGCTGGTTGACGCTTTCGAGTTGTTGTTTGAGAACTTCGGAGATCTCGCTGGGATTAATCATTGTAGCTGGGGAGGTTGTTTTGTTTCAGAATGTCTGAAAGGTGTTAAGCCTTTGATAAGTTGAGGCGCATCTGTTCGAGACGGTTGAGCGCCGATGCGTCAAGTCGCTCGTTGGCGATGTCGATGGCGAAGCCTCCTATGAGCGCGGGGTCCACCTTTTCGGTGTACTCCATGGAGGCGTCGGGGCCTATGTGGCGCTGAACGAGTGCCTGCATGCGCTTGCTCTCGTCAGGCGTCAGCGGCGAGGCCGATGTGACGGCGACGGGGTAGATGGAGCGCCGGTCGCGGTAGTAGTCGACGTAGGCGCGCGCAATGTCGGGAGCCATGCCGCAGCGCCGGTTGCGGGCGAGCACCCGCAGCCAGTCGGCGAAGGTGGAGTCGTCGGCGGTGGCGCCTGCGGCGGTTTCGAGCAGGCGCCGCTTGTCGTCGTCGGCTATGTAGGGGTTGGCCAGTGTGCGTGCCAGCTGAGGCTCGCGCTGAGCCTCGGCAGCGAGGGTGCGCATCAGGGTGTACATGCGCTCGGCCCGGCTTCTCTGCTCGGCCACCTCGTACAGCGCTCTGGCGTATCGGCGTGGTATCAGACCTTCGTTCATTACCGTGGAGTTCAGTTGTTGCTTTCTATCTCGGTGAGGAGTTTGTCGACGAGCTGCCTCTGGGCCTTGTCCTGCGCCATGTTCTGCTGCATCACCTTGCCGGCGATGTCGAGAGCGATGGTGCCGATGTTGGCCCGGAGAGCCTGCTCGGCCTCTTTCTGCTGCTGGGCGATGGATGCCTTGGCGGCGTCCATGACTTTCTGGGCCTCGGCCTGCGCGGCGGAACGTGCTTCCTCGATGATCTGCGCTTTCATGCGGTCGGCCTCGCGCAGCTCGTCGGCCTGGCGGCGCCGTGCCTCGCGCAGCATGTCGTCGGCCTCGCGCTGTGCGCCGTCGAGGCGTTCCTTGGCTTCCTGAGCGTACTCCACGCCTTTGTCGATAAGGTCTGCACGGCTGTCGACGCTTTTCAGGATGACGGGCCAGGCACACTTCCACAGGATGAGGAAGAGGATGCCGAAGGCTATGAACATCCAGAAAATCAAGCCAAAATCAGGCGTGAACAGTTCCATTCGTGGCGTTGGGGGATAGAGAGATTAGACGAAAAGGGCAAGAACGCAGACGATGACACCGAAGAGGGCCACACCTTCGACGAGGGCGGCGATGACGATCATGTTGCTTCGGATGTCGCCGGCAGCTTCGGGCTGACGGGCGATGGCTTCCATGGCGGCTGCACCGATTTTGCCGATACCGATACCGGCGGCGATGGCGGCGATACCTGCGCCGAGAGTGGCGCCCAGAGCTGCGAGAGCTTCAACTGCTAAAAGACCGAACATAATTTTGGAGTTTTAATGGGTTTGATGTGTATTTGTTTTTGTTTGTTTCATTTGCTTTCGGCCGGCTCGGGCTTGTGGTGGGGCTCCTCGTTGGCCAGGGATATGAATATGGTGCTGAGCATCGTGAACACGTAGGCCTGGATGAAGCTTACGAGTACGTCGATAAGCAGCATGAACACGCTGAATATCATGGAGACGGCCGTTGCCACCCCGCCTGCCACGGCGCTGACGGCCGCGAAGATGAAGATGAGCAGCGTGAGCACGAGCACGATCATGTGGCCGCCCATCATGTTGGCGAACAGACGCACCGTCAGGGCGGCGGGCTTCGTGAACATGCCGAAGACCTCGATCAGCGGCATGATGGGCAGCGGGAACTTGAGCCACAGGGGCACGTCGGGCCAGAATATGTCTTTCCAGTAGTGGCGGTTGCCGAAGATGTTGGTGACAAGGAAGGTGAGAAGCGCGAGCACCAGGGTGATGGCGATGTTGCCCGTGAGGTTGGCGCCGCCGGGGAACACAACCATCAGGCCCATCAGGTTCATCGTGAAGATGAAGAAGAACACCGTCAGCAGATAGGGGGCGAAGCGCGCGGCGTTCTTGCCGAGCGTGCTCTTGATGACGGAGCCGTAGATGAAGTCGATTATGAGTTCCAGGAAGCCCAGACCCTTGCGGGGAGCCTTGTAGCCGTTGCGGCGGTAGTAGCGCACGAGGGCCATGAGCATAGCCACGACCACGACTACCGAGATGAACAGCGCGCACACGTTCTTGGTGATGGAGATGTCGAAGGGACGCGATTCCTTGCCGTCGGCGCTGATTTCCACTATCTTACCGCGGTACTCGCTGTCCTTGCCGCCGATGCGGAAGCTGACGTCGCCGTCGCGGTAGGTCTCGCCGCCGGTGATGCGGGCCGAGGAGAACACGTGCAGCCCGTCGCTGCCCCAGACGATGCAGGGCAGGGGAATGCGGTGGTGATGGTCGAAGGGCACTTCCCATCCGTAGCCGTCGCCCAGGTGCTCGAAGATGATTTCCTTGGGGTTGATGGCGCCGGACTCGTCGCCGCTGCCGGAGGCCGTTGCGGCCGGTACTGCGAGCGCGAGCAGGAATGCAAATATAGAGAGTAGTCGCTTCATGGTGTTCAGTAGACGCAGACGCTTATGATGTTGTTGTCGATATCGGCCACACCGCCGGGGATTTCGTGCTCCTGCTCGGTGTCGTCGGTCAGGCGGTAGCGCACCTGTCCCTTTGCCAGCAGGGCCACGAGGGATGCGTGGTTGCGGAGGACGGTGAATTCGCCCATCTGTCCGGGCAGGGTGGCCGCCTTCACTTCTCCCTCAAAGAGGACTGATTCTGCCGATATGATTTTCAGTGTCATAGTTCTGCGGGTTTAAACCTTATACTCTCACTTTACCTCGTCGAGGAGCTTGCGGCCCTTGGCGATGGCCTCGTCAATGGTGCCGACGTTGAGGAACGCCTGCTCGGGGTATTCGTCCATCTCGCCGTTGAGAATCATCTTGAAGCCGCGGATGGTCTCGCTCAGGGGCACCATGACGCCGGGAAGGCCGGTGAACTGCTCGGCCACGTGGAAGGGCTGCGACAGGAAGCGCTGCGCGCGGCGTGCGCGGGAAACGACGAGCTTGTCGTCGTCGGACAGCTCGTCTACGCCGAGGATGGCGATGATGTCCTGAAGCTCGTTGTACTTCTGAAGCAGCTGCTTGACGGCCTGGGCCGTGTTGTAGTGGTCTTCGCCTATGATGTTGGGGTCGAGGATGCGGGATGTGGACTCCAGCGGGTCGACGGCAGGGTAGATGCCGAGTTCGGCGATCTTACGGCTGAGCACCGTGGTGGCGTCGAGGAAGCTGAAGGTAGTGGCCGGAGCCGGGTCGGTAAGGTCGTCGGCGGGCACGTAGATGGCCTGCACGGAGGTGATGGAGCCGTTCTTGGTGGAGGTGATTCGCTCCTGGAGGGCGCCCATCTCGGAAGCCAGTGTGGGCTGATAGCCTACGGCCGAGGGCATGCGGCCGAGCAGGGCCGACACCTCGGAACCTGCCTGGGTGAAGCGGAAGATGTTGTCGATGAACAGAAGCACGTCCTTGCCGCCTGCGCCCTGGTCGCGGAACTGCTCGGCGACGGTGAGGCCGCTGAGAGCCACACGCAGACGCGCGCCCGGCGGCTCGTTCATCTGTCCGAAGACGAGAGTGGCCTGGGATTCGCGGAGATGGTCCACGTCGACGTCGGCGAGGTCCCACTGTCCCTTCTCCATGCCTTCCTCGAATTTCTTGCCGTACTTGATGACGCCGCTTTCGATCATCTCGCGCAGCAGGTCGTTGCCCTCGCGTGTGCGCTCGCCCACGCCGGTGAACACTGAGAAGCCGTCGTGGCCCTTGGCGATGTTGTTGATAAGCTCCATGATGAGCACGGTCTTGCCGACACCTGCGCCGCCGAAGAGGCCGATCTTGCCGCCTTTGCTGTAGGGCTCGAGCAGGTCGATGACCTTGATGCCGGTGGTGAGGATTTCGGAACCGATGGTAAGGTCGTCAAACTCGGGAGCCGGCTGGTGTATGTCGCGCAGGTCGGTGCGTTTCAGGGGCGGAAGGTTGTCGATGGCGTCGCCGAGCACGTTGAGCAGGCGTCCTTTGATCTGGTCGCCTGTGGGGACTGCTATCGGGTGCCCGAGGCTGACGGCATCCATGCCGCGGCGCAGTCCGTCGGTACTTTCCATGGCAAGGCAGCGCACGGTGTTCTCGCCGATGTGCTGCTCCACCTCCAGGGTGATAAACGAGCCGTCCTGGCGTTCGATTTTCAGGGCTGTGTAGATGGGGGGCAGGTCGCCTTCCGGGCCATCGAACACCACATCGACCACTGGGCCGATGACTTGCGCGGTTTTACCGATGAGTTCGCTCATTTGGAGTCTTGTTATAGGGATTGTTTGTTTTGTCGGATATTAGAAATGCCAGCCCAGGACGATGATGCACACCATGAGGGCGAGGTTGAACAGGCCGATGGGGAGGAGGTATTTCCACTCCATGGCGAGCACCTGGTCGATGCGCAGGCGGGGGAAGGTCCACTTGAACCAGATGATGATGGCGCTGAGTGCGATAGCCTTGCCGAGGAACCAGATGACGCTGGGGATGTAGTCCATGATGTGGTTGAAGGCTTCCCATCCGGGGATGTGCAGGGGCATCCATCCGCCGAAGAAGAGGAGCGCGGCGACGCCGGAGACGATGAACAGATTGAGGTACTCGGCGAGGTAGAAGAAGCCGAAGTGGATGCCGGAGTACTCGGTGTGGTAGCCGGCGGTGAGCTCGCTCTCGGCCTCGGGAAGGTCGAACGGGCCGCGGTTGGTCTCAGCGGTGCCTGCAATCATGTAGATGATGAAGGCGATGATGGCGGGGATGTGGCCCTTGAAGATGAACCAGCCGTCGTTCTGCGCGGCAACGATGTCGCCGACGCTCATGCTGCCTGCGAATGCCACCATGGTGATGATGCTGAGGCCGATGGAGAGCTCGTAGCTGACCATCTGCGCACCGGAGCGCATGGCGCCGATGAGGGTGAACTTGTTGCTCGACGACCATCCTGCAAGGAGAATGCCGAGGACACCGATGCTCGATACGGCCATCAGGAAGAATATGCCGATGTTGAAGTCGATGATCTGCAGTCCGTTGCCCCAGGGCAGCACGGCGAAAGCCAGCATGGAGGCCAGAATCACCAGATAGGGAGCCAGGGCGAAGAGGAACTTATCGGTGTACTTGAGTGAGATAAGCTCCTTGATGAGGATTTTGAACATATCGGCGAAGCTCTGGAGCAGACCCCAGGGGCCGACGCGGTTGGGGCCGAGGCGGCACTGGACGAAGGCGCAGAGCTTGCGTTCGTAGTAGATGTAGAAGAGCGCCAGCAGGGAGTAGGCCAGAAGCAGGCCCACGCCTATGAGCACGCATTCCACCGTGACGGTGAGCCACGTGGGCATGAAGCCCGAGAGGAAGGAGTGGATGGCGTCTGTGATTACCGACAAATCGTACATAATGCGGTGTATCTTATTGGTTTGTTAGTTGTTGCGTGAGTATCAGCGATCCATGTCGGGAACGATGTAGTCCATCGAGCCGCCGATGGTGATGAGGTCGGCAATCTTCTCGCCGCGGCAGAGGTGGTCGACCACGCCGGCAGCGGGCATGGAGGGCGTTGCGAACTTGAGGCGCGCGGGCTTGGTGCCGCCGTCGCTCTCGAGGTGCATGCCGAAGACGCCGCGGCAGCCTTCGACGAGCTGGAACCACTGTCCGACGGGCAGCTTGAAGAGCTTGGGCACCTTGACGAGGTATTCGCCTTCGGGGATGTTGTCGACGAGCTGCTCCAGGATTCTGGCGCTCTCGCGGATTTCGTCGAGACGTACCTTGAAGCGTGCCATGGAGTCGCCCTCGGTGCGGATGACCTCGTTGAAGTCGAGTTCGGGATAGATGCTGTAGGGGCGCCATTTGCGGATGTCGCATGCCCAGCCGGAGGCGCGTCCGTTGGGGCCGGTGACGCCGTAGCTGATGGCGTCCTCGCGCGAGAGCACGCCTACGCCTTCCATGCGGTTGCGGGCGATGACGTTGCCGACGAACACTTTCTCGTATTCGCGGAGGTTGGCGGGTATCACCTTGAGCAGTTCCTTGACGTCGTGCCGGAAATTGCTGTCGAGGTCCTGCATGACGCCGCCTATGCAGTCGTAGTTGAAGGTCATGCGGGCGCCGCATGTGCGCTCCATGATGTCGAGAATCTGCTCACGCACGCGGAGCGTGTAGAAGAGCATGGAGGTGGCGCCGAGGTCCATGCAGAAGGTTCCCATGAAGAGGCAGTGGGAGGCTATGCGCGAGAGCTCGTCCATCATGACACGGATGACCTGCGCGCGGCGCGAGATCTCGATGCCGGCGGCGCGCTCGTAGAGGAGGCAGAGGCCGTGGTGGTAGTTCTGGGCCGAGAAGTAGTCCATTCGGTCGAGATAGTGGAGTGTCTGGGGGTAGCCCTGCTGCTCGCACAGCTTCTCGATGCCTCGGTGGATGTAGCCCATGTAGACGTCGATCTTCTTGATTTTCTCGCCGTCGACGGCCGTGCGGAAGCGGAGCACGCCGTGGGTGGCGGGGTGCTGGGGGCCGATGTTGACCACGAAGTCGTCGGGCCCGAACACCTGCACCTGTGTCTTCTCGACGGTGCCGTCGGGCTTCTCCACCCAACTGTCGGTGAAGTCGCTCTGTCGCTCGTTGTCGGCGGGCACGGGGTTGGCCTCGGGCGAGCAGTCATAGTCCTTGCGCAGCGGGTATCCCTGCCAGTCGATGCTGAGGAAGAGACGGCGCATGTCGGGGTTGCCGATGAATATGATGCCGTAGAAGTCGTAGACTTCACGCTCGTAGAGCCCTGCGTTCTTCCAGAGGTCGCTCACGCTGTGGAGCATGGGCTTCTCGCGGCCGCCGGTGGCGAGTACTGTCACGCCGAGGTTGGAGTTGAGCGAGGTCGACATCAGGTAGTAGACGCAGCCCATGGAGTCGGTGTGGTCGAAACCGGCGATGGTGACGAGGTAGTCCATAGCCAGATCGCTGTTGTCGCGGAGAGCCTTAGCCAGCTCATGCCAGTGTGCGTCGTCGACGCTTATCATGGGGGCGCCGTCAACCTCGGCCACGGAAGCCGTGGGGCATATTTTGGCAATAGTTTCTTGAAGGGTTGCCATATATATTATATATGTATATGTTGACAGATTTGACGCGTTCAGGCCTGCTTGTCGTCGGCCTCGACGGGATTGGTGTTGAAGTCGGCGTTGTCGTCGATGCCTTCTACGGGATGCTCGCGCAGGAAGTCCTGCTGCTTCTGCTTGCGGTTGACGTCGCCGAAGAAGTGTTCTACCTTGACTTTGCGCGAGAGCTGCATGATGCTGTAGATCATGGCCTCGGGGCGCGGGGGGCAGCCGGGGAGGTAGACGTCGACGGGGATGATCTGGTCGACGCCGCGTACCACGTGGTAGCTGTTGCGGAAGGGTCCGCCGCTGATGGCGCAGGCTCCGCAGGCTATGACGTACTTAGGCTCGGCCATCTGGTCGTAGAGGCGTCGCAGCACGGGCGCCATGCGGTGGACGATGGTGCCGGCCACCATGATGAAGTCGGCCTGGCGTGGCGACGAACGGGCGACTTCCCATCCGAAGCGTGCCATGTCGTAGCGTGCGGCGCCGAGGCTTACGAACTCGATGCCGCAGCAGCTGGTGGCAAAAGTGAGGGGCCACAGCGAGTTGGACCGGCCCCAGTTGATGAGCTTGTCGAGAGAGCCCACGATGACGTTGGTGCCGTTCTCCTGAAGCTTCTTGACGAGCGATTCGATATATTCGTTGTCCTTGAATGCCTCGTAGGGCATGCCCTGTGCTGTTACTTCCATTCCAAAGCTCCTTTCCGCCAGGCATAAACGAGACCCAGCACTAAAACGCCAAAGAACACTGCGATGCTGAGGAGGCCTCCGAGGCCCATCTCACGGACGCGGACGGCCCAGGGGAAGAGGAATACCGTCTCGACATCGAACATCAGAAACAGAATGGCAAACAGGTAGTAGCCCACTTTGAACTGGGCCATGCTCTCGCCGCGTGTGGGGATGCCGCATTCGTAGGCTTCGCCTTTCTGCGGATTGAACGATTTCGGCGAAATCAGGCCGGCGAGCCATAGGGCGAGGGCCACCAGGCCGATGCCCGTGAGGGCTGCCGTGATGGCCAGAAGCCCGTTGTTGGAAATTCCGAAAATGTCTAAAGCGATCATATCGTAGTTGATGGTTTATTTACTCTCTCGTGCCTCCATACCGATGTGACAGCAGAAATGCTTCGGGGCTATTCTGCTGTAACACAGAGATTATATATCTTTGCCACTGTGCTTCCACGGTGTTGAGGCTTTTGTCGGGGTGACAGGATTCGAACCTGCGACCACCTGGTCCCAAACCAGGTGCGCTACCGGACTGCGCTACGCCCCGCTGCTAAATAGCGATGCGAATTTACAAAAATTTTCGCACTCCAACAAAAAAAGCTAATTTTGTAGGAGAAAAAAGCCATTTTTGCCGACGATTCTGCGGCTTGGTATGTTTTATATCATATGAACTGAATTTGGATTGTATCTATATGAAAAAACTGATTTTTTACGCCGTGGGTACGGCGCTGCTTGCCGCAGGTGCCGCATCGTGCGGACATGGGGCCGATGATCGCCGCGTGGAGTTCCGAGTGGCCGAGCACGGCAGTTCGTTCCGCCTGCTCAACTCGGCTGCGGAGTTCGGAAGCGACGAGGATATGATATTTGCCGATTCCGTGAATCTTGTGATTCCTATGCGTGTATTCGGAGCCGACATCAATCCTCTGCTCGACAGCATCATGAGCCTTGCGTTCGACTCGGTGGGCGCCGATTTTGACACCGTGATGCGCGACCATCTGCTCTCCACTGCCTCCGGCATAGGCTATGCCGTGGAGCCGGTGGACACTACGGCAGCCGACGGCTTCAACGTAGTCACGGGCACCGTCGTGAACCTCAGCCCGGAACTTTTGGTCTATTGCGTGACAACCTCGGAGTATCCGCCGGCCGCCGCGCACGGCATGACTACGAGCTACTATATTAATTATGATATGGCTTCGGGCCGGGTGCTGACACTGCGCGAGATTTTCGACAACAAGCGCCTGAACGACCTCGCCGCTGCCATACAGACACAGGCCGACGCCCTTGAGCAGATCATCGGCCCCACGGGCATTACTGAGCTGCCTTCGCACGACAACTTCATGCTCGCGCCGTCGGGAGAGATAGTGTTCGTCTATCAGCCCTACGAGGCGGCAAGTTTCGCGCAGGGTGCCATCAGGGTGTCGTTCTATCCCTACGAACTCGTGGACTACATGACGCCTTTCGGCAAGAAATATTTCCGCCTCGCCGACTTCGACAACGGGTCGGGACAGGTGAACGGGTAATATTCTTAACACTTTTTAACGCTGCCGCCTGCAATTTTGCATGGGCGGTGGCGTCTAATTGATAAAAACAATACATCATTTATAAACATCACATGAAAAAAGTAATCAAGAGCGTATTGCTGATGCTGGCTGTGGCTTTCGCAGGCGGCACAGTGTCGGCCCAGATGCCGGAGCTCCCGCAGATTCCCGTCGACACGGCCGTAATCACCGGTCGCCTCGACAACGGACTCACCTACTACATCCGCCACAACGAGACCCCGAAGGGTCAGGCCGACTTCTACATCGCGCAGAAGGTCGGCTCGGTGCTGGAAGAAGAAAACCAGCGCGGCCTCGCGCACTTCCTGGAGCACATGTGCTTCAACGGCACCAAGAACTTCCCCGGCAACAATGTCGTGGACTGGCTTGAGAGCGTGGGCGTGAAATTCGGCTACAACCTGAATGCCTATACCGGTGTGGACGAGACCGTCTACAACATTTCCAGCGTGCCCACCGCCCGCGAGAGCGTGCAGGACAGCTGTCTGCTCATCCTCCACGACTGGGCCAACGACCTGCTGCTCGACCCCGAGGAAATCAACAAGGAGCGCGGCGTGATCCACGAGGAGTGGCGCCGCAGCATGCAGGGCAGCATGCGCATCATCGAGAACATCATGCCCGTGATGTATCCCGATTCGCGCTACGGCCACCGTCTGCCCATCGGCACGATGGAGGTTGTGGACAACTTTGAGCCTCAGGTGCTCCGCGACTACTATCACAAATGGTACCGCCCCGACCAGCAGGGTATCATCGTTGTCGGCGACATCAATCCCGCCCGCATCGAGGCCAAAATCAAGGAACTCTTCGGCGGCATCAAGATGCCCGAGAACGCAGCCGAGCGCGTGTATTTCGACGTGCCCGACAACGAGGGTACCATCTATGCCATCGGCAAGGATAAGGAGATGCCCAGCGCTGCATTCATGATGTTCTTCAAGAATGACAAGATGCCCCGCGAGATGCGTAACACTCCCATGTTCTACCAGATGAAGTACGTTACCGACATTGTCACCGACATGCTCGGCACACGCCTCGACGATGCCTCCAACAAGCCTGACGCTGACTTCGCCGGCGCCAGCATCTACTACGACGACTTCTTCCTTGCCAAGACCAAGGATGCCCTCTCCATCGAGGGCCGCCCGAAAGGCAACGACCTTCTGCCCGCCATCGAAGAGGTGTACCGCGAGCTGCTCCGCGCACAGCGCGGCGGCTTCACTCCCGGCGAATATGACCGCGCCAAGGCCGAGTATCTCTCGCGCCTGGAGAAGAAGTACAATAACCGCAACAAGACCGAGAACGACACCTACAGCCATGAAATCGTGCGCAGCTTCATCGACGGAACACCGCTGGCCGGCATCGAGGCCGACTATCAGGTGTACACGCAGCTGGCAAACATGATTCCCGTAGAGGCCATCAACCAGATGCTTCCGGAGCTTATCACGGCCAACAACCGCGTGTTCGCAGCGCTGCTGCCCGACAATGATACTTTCCGCGTCCCCACTGAGGAAGAAGTAGCCGCCGTTATCGCCAAGGTTGACGCCGAGGAAATCGAGCCCTACCGCGACGAGATGAAGAGCGAGCCCCTCATTCCCTCTCTGCCCGCACCCGGCAAAATCACCGCCACCCGCACTCTGGAGCAGTGGGGCGCCACCGAGTTTACTCTCAGCAACGGCGTCAAGGCGATTGTCAAGCCCACCGAGTTCAACGACAACGAGATTATCTTCTCGGCAGTGGCCCGCGGCGGATTCAATACGCTTGACCCCGCCAATGCCGCCAGCGTCAAGTTCATGCCCTACGCCATCAGCAACTACGGCCTCGGCACCTACAACAACAGCGACATGAAGAAGTATCTTCAGGGCCGTCAGGTGAAGGTGGCACCCGAAGTCAGCGAATACTACCGCAGCATCGAGGGCTCAAGCACCGTCAAGGACCTGCCCGTGATGATGGAGATGATCTACATGACCTTCAAGGACTACAACATCACTCCCGACGACTTCAGCGCCATCCAGGGCAACATTATAGGCATCCTCGGCAATCAGGAGGCGCAGCCGCAGTATATCTTCGCCAAGCGCGCCACCGCCGCCACCTATGCATCGCCCCTGGTGCAGGTACTCGGCACCGACGACATCCGCAACGCCAAGCGTGAGGTGATCCTCGACATCCTCCACGGCTTCACCGCCAACGCCGCCGACTATACCTTCGTCTTCACCGGCAGCATCAACCTCGAGCAGTTCAAGCCAATGCTCGAGCAGTACATCGCCACTCTGCCCGCCGACGCTGCTACGGCCAATACCGCCATGCCGGCCGTGAACCCTGCGCTCGAACCCACAAAGGGCAACGCTACCGACGAAAGCACCACGGCCATGGAGACTCCTCAGCCCTGGATCATGGTAGCTGTAAGCGGTCATGAGGACTTCACGCCCCGCAACCGCATGCTCACCCGTATTGCCTCGCAGATTCTGAGCAACCGTCTCCTCAAGAAGGTGCGCGAGGAAATGGGCGCCACCTACAGCATCGGCGCTTACGGCCAGATGGCGCGTGTGGCCGACGAGAACGTGTTCATGCAGATTCCTTTCCCCACCAAGCCCGAAGTCAGGGATGAAGTGCTGACTGTAGTGTCCGACATCGTCCGCGGCATGAGCGAGAATGTGGCCGACGACGAGCTCAACCCCATCAAGGAGTTCATGCTCAAGGACGCTTTGGAGGGCCGTGAGAAAAACGACACCTGGAGTGGTGCTATCACCGGCAGCCTCATAAACGGTGTCGACACATTCAACGGCATCGACGAGGTAATCAAGGCCGTCACCACCGACGACGTCAAGGCCTTCATGAAGAACCTGCTCGACCAGAACAACTATCGCGTAGTCATCCTCGACCCCGCGAAGTAATCTCCCCCGCAAGAAGCTAAAAGAGCCGCCCGGTATCCTGCTGATGGATGCCGGGCGGCTTCGTCTTTATTCAGTTTATGTATCTATACTGAATAAAAAAGTAACTATTTTATTCAATACAGTGTTTTTATTGAATAAAATCGCTATATTTGCAGCATATACATACAGCAATCAGCAATGAAAACGACTATACTCAGCCAGAGGTCAGAACGCGACGAACTCATGTCGCGCCCGTATCAGCGTCGGCTTACGAGGTACGACGCCGACGAGCTTCTGCATAATCCACTTATAAAACTCATCACCGGCCCGCGTCGTGTCGGTAAGTCAGTATATGCGTTGCTGCTTCTCCGTGGGCGGAACTTCGCATACCTTAATTTTGATGACTCCCGGTTGCTTGAAAAGTGGGATGAGGAACTTGTGATGTCACTGCTCGATGATGTCTACCCCGGTTATGATTATCTGCTGCTTGATGAAGTACAGAATCTCCCAGGTTGGGATTTATGGGTCAGCAAGCTTTACCGGCGCGGAAAGAATCTGATTATTACAGGAAGCAACGCCAAGATGCTGAGCCGCGAGATGGCAACGGTTCTGACGGGACGCTATCTTCAGATCGAGATGTTGCCGTTCAGCCTTGAAGAGACAATGAGATGGAAAAATGTGGACTCTGCGAATGAAGATACAGCGCCACAGGCCATTGTGCTTGCTGATGATTATATGCGCAACGGCGGTTATCCTGAAACCATTCGGGCACGCAGCATTACCCGGAGCTATCTTTCCACTCTGTTCGACTCAATTCTGCTGAAAGATGTTGCCCGCCGTCACCGTGTGAGAAATACGGCCGACCTTTACAATCTTGCGGCATATCTTTTGGCTAATTTTTGCAATCCGTTGTCGGTCAATGATCTTGCTGCGGAACTGGGGCTGTCGAGCGTAGCTACTACGAAGAAGTATTGTGAATATCTGCACGAACCGTACTTGTTCTTCTATCTCCCGCGTTTCAACAACAAACTGAAGCTGATGAACAAGGCGCCAAAAAAGGTGTATGTCGTTGATAACGGTTTCGTGCAGAGTGCCGCGTTTAATGTGAGTGAAAACCTTGGTCGATTGCTGGAAAATCAGGTGTTCGTGGAGTTGTTGCGCCGAGGATATATCCCGGGGCAGACTTTGTTTTACTATCGCACGCGTAATGACAAGGAAATAGATTTTGTGACGCGACGTGGCTCAAAGGTGGAACAACTGATACAGGTGTGCTATGATGCGACAGCAGAGAAGACCCGCAATCGTGAATTCGGGGCTCTCGCAGAGGCGGCCGAGGAGCTTCGATGCGATAATCTTCTTGTTATCACCAATTCCGGGGAGGGAACAATGGAGTGGAAGGGTCGACAGATTGAAATGCGATCTCCGGGCGAATTTTAGTGATACACAATACTTTTACCCGAATACGGCACGGAAAGCTTCTTCGACTTTTGCCACTTCGTGGATGTTGATGCCGGCACGGTCGCGGTCGAAGCCTTTGAGATTGCCTGCGGGCACGAGGATGTCGGTCATGCCGAGCTTGGCGGCCTCGCCGATGCGCTGCTCTATGCGCGTGACGGGGCGTATCTCGCCAGTCAGGCCTACTTCGCCGGTCATGCACCAGCCTTTGGGGATGGCCATGTCGACGTTGCTGGAGAGTATGGCGCATATGACGCCGAGGTCGAGCGCGGGGTCGTTGACGCGCAGGCCGCCGGCGATGTTGAGGAATACGTCTTTCTGCGCGAGCTTGAAGCCCACCCGCTTCTCAAGTACGGCGAGCAGCATGTTCATGCGTTTGGAGTCGAAGCCGGTGACGGAACGCTGGGCGGTGCCGTAGGCGGCGGTGCTTACGAGCGCCTGCACTTCGATAAGGAATGGACGGGCGCCGTCAACGGTGACGCCTATCGCTACGCCGCTTAGGGATTCGGCGCTGTGGCTCAGGAGCATTTCGGAGGGATTGGTGACCTCGCGCAGGCCGGTGCGCGCCATCTCGTAGATGCCCAGCTCGGAGGTGCTTCCGAAGCGGTTCTTGATGGGGCGCAGGATGCGGTACATGTACTGGCTGTCGCCCTCGAACTGGAGCACGGCGTCGACGATGTGTTCCAGCACTTTGGGGCCGGCGAGAGTGCCGTCTTTGGTGATGTGGCCTATCATCAGCACCGGCACATTGCTTTCCTTGGCATATTTGAGCAGCCGTGCGGCGCATTCGCGCACCTGACCCACGCTGCCGGCCGCCGAGTCGAGCGCGTCAGAGGCGATGGTCTGGATGGAGTCGACCACGAGAATCGAGGGCTGCACGGCGTCGATGTGGTCCATGATGTTCTCGAGGGATGTCTCGCAGACGATGAACACGTTGTCGGAGCCGCGGCCTATGCGGTCGGCTCGCAGTTTAAGCTGTGTGGCGCTTTCCTCGCCGCTGACGTAGAGTATGGTGCGCGACTTGATGGCGAGCAGGTTCTGAAGCACGAGCGTGCTCTTGCCTATGCCGGGTTCACCGCCGATAAGTACCAGCGAGCCGTTGACGAGGCCACCGCCCAGCACACGGTTGAGTTCCTTGCTGGGCATTAGGATGCGGGGCTCGTTGAGGGCCTCGATGTCGTTTACTGCCACCGCCTGCGCGGGCCTGGCGCGTCGTGTGGAGGATTTGGAGGCAGCCGGAGCCGCAGCTACGCGTTCCTCCACCATTGTATTCCATGCTCCGCAGGCCGGGCAGCGTCCCTGCCATTTGGGCGATTCGGCTCCGCACTGGCTGCAGAACCATGCGGTCTTGACTGTTTTCTTTGCCATAGGTATCAGCGGGTAAAGCGTGCGGCGCGCATCTGAGCCATTGCGATGGCGGCGGCTACGCCTACGTTGAGGCTCTCCGATGTGGGGCGCCCGGGGGGATAGCTGGGAATGGTGATCCGGCGTGTTACGCATGCGGCCGTGTCCTCGGAGATGCCGCGCCCTTCGTTGCCGAGCACGAGTACGCCACCGCCGTCAAGGCCGGGGGCGGTGTAGATGTTCTCGCCGTTTAGGAAGGTGCCGAATACGGGGAGACCTTGCGGCAAGGAGCGCAGCGCGGCAGGCAGGTCGCAGTAATGCACACGCACGCGGGAGATGGCTCCCATGGTGGCCTGGATGGCCTTGGCGCTGAAGATGTCGGCGGTGTCGTGCGAGGCGAGGATGGTGTCTACGCCCATCCAGTCGGCGGCGCGCACTATTGTGCCGAGGTTGCCGGGGTCCTGCACGCAGTCGAGTGCCAGCGTGATGTCGTCGGGGCGGATGACGGGCGGCAACGCCTCGGGTATATGGTAGACGGCTATCACGGGCGGCGGCGTTGACAGGGCCGACATGCGCTCCATGTCGGGACGCCGGGCTATGACGGTCGCGTCCGCCGGCGCTGCGTCCGGATGTTCCTCGAGCCACGCGGCCGTGGCGACGAGGCAATGCAGGCGGAATGCGCCGAGGGTGTCGAGTACGCATTTGGTGCCCTCGGCGGCAAAGAGTCCCGCCTCGCGCCGGTGGCGCGCCGAGGCGAGCGACGCTATGGTCTTGCGTAGCGAAGCCGTCAGTTCCATCAGTGCTGATAGAGATAGCGCTTGATAGAGCGCTTGGGCGTTTTCTCGAACTCCTCGTGCATCATGCGCATGCGGCTGACGCGGCTGTAGGCCGGCAGCTCGTCGTTGAGCTGCTCGATGTTGCGGTTCATCTGCTGCTCTATCTGCCTGTCGTCGAGGCCTACCTTGTGAGCCGTGTCGAAGTCGGGGTATATGAGAGCCACGAGCTTGTTGTCGTCGTCGACTACGAGGCTTTCGGCCACGTATAGCATGCTGTTGAGCTTCTGCTCTATCTCCTCGGGGTAGATGTTCTGTCCGCTGGGGCCGAGAATCATGCTTTTGTCGCGTCCGCGTATGGTGAGGTATCCGTCCCCGTCCATGCTGCAAATGTCGCCGGTGTTGAGCCAGCCGTCCTTGTCGAGGGCCTGGGCTGTGGCCTCGGGATTCTTGTAGTAGCCTTTCATGACGTTGGCGCCGCGCACGTACAGCACTCCGGGCTTGTGGGCCGGGTCGGGCGAGTCTATGCGCGCTTCCATGCGTGCGGCGAGCCGGCCGCACGAGCCGGGGCGTTGTTTGTCCCACGGGCTGTAGGTTATGAGTGGCGCGCATTCGGTCATGCCGTAGCCTACGGTGAAGGGGAAGCGTATGCGTCGCAGGAATGCCTCTACGTCGGCGTTCAGTGGCGCGCCTCCTATTATCATCTCATGCAGGTTGCCGCCGAAGGTAGTCATGAGGCGTTCCTTGATTTTGTCGAGCAGATGGTCGTCGACAAGAGGGATGTGCATCAGTATCTTCATCAGCGGCTTGTCGAGCAGAGGGAAGACGCGCGTGCGGATGATCTTGTCGAGAATCAGCGGCACGGTGATGATGAGCTTCGGGTGGACGGTGGCGAAGGCGTCCATGATAATCTTCGGCGATGGGGTGCGCGTGAGGAAGTAGATGTGGCAGCCCTTGACGAAGGTGTGAATCATCTCGAACACGAGGCCGTACATGTGGGCCAGCGGCAGCATGCACACCATGCCGTCGCCGGGCTTCAGGAAGGTGAGGTCGTCGATGGCGTAGCGGATGTTGCTCCAGAGGTTGCCGTATGTGAGCATGACGCCTTTGCTGAAGCCTGTGGAGCCGCTGGTGTAGTTGATGAGCGCGAGGGTATCGTGCGTGAACACGGGGTAGTCCACGTCGGCTGCAGTGAAGCGGTCGGGCCAGCGCTGGCCGAAGAGCTCGTTGAGGTGGGCGCGGGCCTCGGTCAGGCGCCGGTCGCGGGAGAACAGCAGCGAGTAGTCGGCAATGAGCAGCGCACCCGTCAGCATGGGCATGGAATCCGGATCGAGATTTTCCCAGATGGCTTCGTCTACGAAAAAGAGCTTGGCCTCGCTATGCGTGACGAGATGGTGGATGTTGTCGCTCTTGAAGTCGTGGAGGATGGGCACGGCCACGGCGCCGTAGGTGAGGCATGCGAGGGCCGCTATGGCCCACTGTGCTGAGTTGCGGCCGCAGAGGGCGACTTTGTCGCCCGGTTCGATGCCTATATGCTTGAAGAGTATGTGCAGTTTTTCAATCTTGCGGGCTACATCGCGGTACTGGAACGAGACTCCGTGGAAGTCTGTGAGGGCGAGTTCTTCCCAGTTGTCGCGGATGGCGTCGCGGATGTATTCGTTGAGATGGTCGTATTTTTCCATTGGATTCGGTAGTGGTTTGACCTATTTGTACGCAAAGTTAATCAGAATTTGCTTTTCTATCAATTATTAACAGATAAAAAGTGCTGATTGTTGAAAATACGGCACATGCGTCGGCTGAAAACGGCTGCGGGCGCCTCTGCGATTCAGAGGCGCCCGCAGTGTGATGCCGGACGGTTTTTACTTGATGCCGAGCTTGGCTTTCACGGCGTTGGTGACGTCGGTGACGTCGCTGCCGGTGTAGAGCAGAAGGGCTTCTTCATGCGGGAAGATGAAGGTGTAGTTGCCTTCCTGGCCCACAGCCTTGACGGCCTCGTTGATTTTCTGCTGGATGGGAGCCATGAGCTGTTCCTGAAGGCGTGCGAGGTCCTGGCTTGCGGTGTTGCGGAACTGCTGCACCTTCTGGTCGCGCTCCTGAAGCTCGTTGAGGCGGCGCTCCTTGATGGCGTCGGGAGTGGCGGGGTCTTTCTGGAGGTTCTGGTACTCGGTGAAGAGCTTGTCCACTTCCTCGCGGAGCTTGGCGAACTCGTCTTCGTATTTCTTGGAAGCTTCGGTCATCTGGGTCTGTGCGGTAGTCGTCTCAGGCATTGCCTGGAATACGGTTTCGATGTTGACTACGCCGAATTTCTGTGCGAAAGCAGAGAAGGGAAGCGCCACGATAGCGGCGAGAATGAGTTTCTTGATCATTTCTTGTATTTAGGTTTGATTGTTTCTGAGATTAAGCTGTTCTGGTTATGCAGGGGCAAAGATAAGGAATTTATTTGGAATAACCTAAACGGGCCAGCACTTCGTTGCTGATGTCGATGCGCGGCGAGGCGAACACGATGTCGCTGGACGATGCGCGGTCGAACACGGCCTGATAGCCACGCTCCTCGCTCACTTTCTTGACGGCGTTGTACACATCGTCCTGAATGGGCTTGAGCAGGGTCTGGCGCTTCTGGTAGAGTTCGCCTTCCGGTCCGAAGTATTTGAAGCGAAGCTCGGTGGCGGCTTTTTCCTTGGCGACTATTTCTTCTTCGCGTTTCTTCACCTGCTCGGGGGTGAGGAATACCTTGTCCGAGAGGTAGCTCTGGTACATGGCCTCAGCTTCCTTGCCGGCCTGCTCCACTTCGCGCTGCCAGCGCTGCGAGAGCTGGTTGAGCTGTTCGTTGGCCATCTCGTACTGGGGCACGTTCTGGAGGATATAGTCCATGTCGACCATGGCGAACTTCTGAGCGCCGGCGGCGAATGTTGCGGCCAGTGCTATTGCGAGGGTGAGGATGAGTTTCTTCATTTCTTCTTTTGTTTTAGGTGCGTTTAAACAGCATTTTATGTTTAGACGCTTTGGAGTACAAAAAGTTTAGAATTCTTGTCCGAGAATGAAGTGGAAGTGGCTGCCGCCCTTCTCGCCGTTCACGCGGTCGAAACCGTAGGCCCAGTCGATACCCATCATGCCGACCATGGGCAGATAGATGCGTGCGCCGACGCCGGCCGAGCGCTTCATGTCGAAGGGATTGAACTTCTTGACCGATGTCCACGCGTTACCGCCTTCCACGAAGGCCAGGGCATAGATGGTGGTGGAGGTCTGGAGCATCAGCGGGAAGTGCAGCTCCAGGCCCAGACGGCTGTAGGCGTAGCCCTCGCGGCTCCAGGGGGTCAGCTGGCCGTTGTCGTAGCCTCGCAGGGCGATGGTCTCGGTGGCGTAGGTGTAGGAGCCGCTCATGCCGTCGCCACCCACGTAGAATGTCTCGAAAGGCGATTTCAGATACTTGTTGTAGCTGCCGAGCAGACCGAAGTCGGCGCGGGTCATGAGTACGGGCGTGTAGGTGCCGTTGGCGTTGCACAGCGGCGTGTAGGTGCGGCTCTTGAAGCGCAGCTTCCAGTATTCTATCCAGTGGTAGAGCTCTTTCTTGGCCTCGGGGGTCTGTTCCTCGGCGAGCTTCTTCCAGTTCTTCTTGCCGAAGAGCGATGCCGGGGGAGTGAGCTGGAGATTGAGCGAGAAGCTGGAACCGCTGCGGGTGTACAGAGGATTGTCGATGGAGTTGCGTGCCAGCGTCAGACCCAGGACAATGGCGTTGGAGGTGCCGTTGTTCATGTAGTAGAGGTAGTCCCAGTTCTTGAGGTAGTACCAGTTGTAGCCGAGCTCGGCGGTGAAGGTGAAGTAGTCGTCGGGCCACTTGAGGCGTTTGCCGAAGCCTACGTTGAAGCTTGCCATCTGCAGCACCTTGTTGGGGTCGTAGCTGTTCTGATAGCTGTTCTGGTAGTAGTCGTTGTAGTAGTTGTTGCCGTAGCCGTAACCTCCGTAGCCGTAGCCTCCGTAGTAGGGGTAGTTGTATGCCGAGTTACCCCAGGTGCTGTTGTAGTAGGAGGAGTTGACGCCGGTCTGGCGGCTGTAGAATGCCGAGATGCTGAGCGAGTTGGGTCGCTTGCCGCCGAACCAGGGGTCGAGGAAGCTTACGCTGTAGGCCTGGTAGTAGCGGGCGTTGGTCTGGGCGCTGATGGTGAACGTCTGTCCTTCGCCCTGAGGGATGATGCCTCGGTAGGTGCTGGGATAGAACAGGTTCTTGATGCTGAAGTTGGTGAACTTGAGCGAGAGCTTGCCTATGATGCCGGTCTGTCCCCATCCGAGCGAGAATTCAATCTGGTCGTTGGCCTTGCTCTCGAGGTTGAAGAGGATGTCGACGGTACCGTTCTCCTGGTTCGGCTCGGGACGTATGTCCATGTTCTCAGGGTTGAAGTGGCCCGTCTGGGCTATTTCGCGCGCCGAGCGCATGAGGTCGGCCTTGCTGAAGAGGTCGCCGGGCTTCACGCGCAGCTCGCGGCGTATCACCTTTTCGTAAAGGCGGTCGTTGCCGTTGATGATTACGTTGTTGATGCGGGCCTGCGGACCTTCGGTGATGCGCATCTCCAGCGAGATGCTGTCGCCGCTTACCTCGCGTTCCACGGGCACGAGGTCGAAGAAGAGGTAGCCGTTGTCCATGTAGAGGTTGCTCACGGCGTCGTCGTCCTGCGTCAGGCGCTTGTTCATGTGCTTCTGGTTGTAGACGTCGCCGGGCTTCATGTCCAGATAGGTGCCGAGCACGTCGGAGGGATACACGGTGTTGCCCACCCAGTTGATGTCCTTGACGTAGTATTTGTTGCCCTCGTCGAGCTTGATGTAGACGTCGATGCTCTTGTCGTCGTAGGGCACGATGCTGTCGGCCACGATGCGGGCGTCGCGGTAGCCCAGCTCGTTGTATTTCTCAAGAATGCGGTTGAGGTCGTCCTGATAGTCGCTCTCCACGAATTTCTTCTGGCTGAAGAGCTTGAGGATGTTGCCTTTTTCGTTGGTTTTCTTGATGGTGCGCTTGAGCTTGGAGTCGGAGAGCACTTCGTTGCCGTCGAGGTAGATTTTGTGTACCTTCACCTTGTCGTGGCGGTCGACGGCGATGTCTACTATCATCTCGTTGGGCGCGGAGAGGTCCTCGTGGAGCGTGATCTTGACGTCGGCATTGCCGTAGCCTTTCTGTTTGTAGTGTGCGCGGACGATGGCCTCGGCGCGGTTGACGATGTTCTGCGTTATCTGGTTGCCTTTCATCAGCTGGAGCTTCTCGGCGATGTCGTCGCGGTCGCCCTTCTTCATGCCGATGTAGTTGACCTTCGATATGCGCGGCTGGGTGCGCAGCGCCAGTTCGAGCCATGCCTTGTCGCCGGCGGTCTTCAGCACCTTCACCTGAGCCTGAGAGAAGAGTCCGTGGCGCATGAGGCGCTTGACGGCGGCTGTGAGGTCGTCGCCGGGGATTGCCATGCGGTCGCCTACCTTGATGCCGGCGTATCCGAGGACGGTGAAGTCGTCGTAGTTGGGCGCTCCCGTGACTTGGATATCGGCGATTTCGTAGACTTTCGGGAGAGCTCCGTATACAATCTGGGGGTTGTATATGGTGTCGGCGGCCTCCTGCGCCGCGGCTGTCACGGGCGCGGCGGCAAGAAGCATAGCAAGAATGGTCGATTTATATCGCATATTTTGTGATGAGTGTTGGCAATGGATTGGGGTGCTAATTTTTTATAACCTGGTCGCCCGTGAGTCCGAAGCGCCGCTGGCGGTGCTGATAGTCGGAGATGGCTCTGCGCAGGTCGTAGGCGTTGAAGTCGGGCCAGTAAATGTCGGTGACGTAAATCTCGGCGTATGCTATCTGCCAGAGCAGGAAGTTGCTTACGCGCATGTCGCCGCCGGTGCGTATGAGCAGGTCCGGGTCGGGCATGAAGGCTGTTGCCATGTTGACCGACAGCGTGCTGTCCGTGATTTCGTCGGGATTGATTCTGCCGGCGGCGGCCTCCGCGGCTATGCGGCGGGCGGCGTCGGTTATCTCCCAGCGCGAGGAGTAGCTGATGGCGAGCACCAGCGTCAGTCCCTGGCCCATGGATGTGTCGGCCTCGCAGCGCTGGAGGCGCCGCAGGGTGTCTTCGGGCATGCGCGAGGCGTCGCCTATTACGCGCAGGCGCACATTGTTCTTTATCAGGTCGGGCGTCTCGCGCTCGATTGCGGTGGCGATAAGGTGCATCAGGGCGTCCACCTCTTCCTGCGGGCGGTTCCAGTTCTCGGTGCTGAAGGCGTAGAGCGTCAGAAATTCTATGCCCAGGCGCGAGGCCTCCTCCGTGATGCGGCGTACGGTCTTCACCCCCTCGACGTGTCCTGCCGAGCGTTCGAGGCCCTGGGCGCGGGCCCAGCGTCCGTTGCCGTCCATGATTATGGCGATGTGGCGCGGCAGGCGCGACATGTCAAGCTGTATGTTGGGTGAGTCGATGTATTCCATGTCAGTCAACGTAATGGCAGGTGGCGCATCGTTCGCCGAACTCGTAGCTGATGCCTACGGTCAGGCGCGAGTACCAGTCGGTGCTCTTGTAAAATTCGGTTTTTATCTGGTTGAGGTCGTGCAGGCGGTCGCCGTCCAGCTTGTCGCCGAAGGCCTTCGTCATGGTGAACTCCGCGAAGAGGTTCCACCGCTTGCGCAGCTTGTACTTGACTCCTATGCCCATCGGCAGCGTCGGCGCTACGGCCGTGCTGCCGCCCGACGACGCCATGCTCACGCCCAGGCCCAGCGTCAGGTAGGGCGTGAAGCGGCGCAGACGCTTGTAGGTCTCGCCTATGCCGTAGGGCAGGAAGTTGAACTCGTAGCGCAGGTCCAGGGCGTAGACCGTAGAGGTGAATTCCAGCTGCTCGCCGTCGGGCAGCACGTTGGCCATGTCGGCTGTGTTGCCGCTGAGGCCCTGCATGGAGAGCATGCCGCGGAAAGCCATGCGCACGTTGGGGATATAGCGCATCTGCACGTCCGCCGTAAAGCCCGGATGGCTGAACACCGACGACGATGCGTCGCCCAGATAGCTGTCCATGCCCAGCGAGCCGCCGAAGTCAAATCGGTAGGGCGCTTCCTGGGCGGATGCTGCGCAGGCCGTGCCGAGTGCGGCGACGGCTATGAGCAATATGCGGCGTAAGGCGTTAAGCATTTTCCGGGCGATGTGGTGGTTAATCCGGTGCGGTATATACGTTCACGTTGGTTTCAACGTGCAAAATTAATTTATTCGGTGCAAGATGGCAAACAAAACCCCATAATTATGACAATTCGGGGCCTATTTTATATGTTTTTAACTGCAAGAATATTAGTACTCACTATCCGGCACCCGGGCCAGAAGCATGACAGGACCGTCGCCGCGGTAGTACAGGGCGGGTGTGTCGCCGGCCGGAATATTTTCCGTCACCAGGCAGTTGTTGCACGACATTCTGAGCCTGCTCAGACGTTCGATATCGGCGTTGGTGAACGGGCGGGAAGACAGGAAATAGTTGCAGTAGCGGCGTGTCTCGCTTGCGTAGTCGTAGGAGTCAAAGCAGGGATAGGGCTCATACAGCAGGGCTACATGCACGTCGGGAATGGGCCGGTCGGGAGTGCGGCGGGCAATGTCGCGGTAGCCGAGCGCGCCCGTGCGGATGCGGGCGCTGACTTCGACTGCACTCTCCACCTCGGCCAGCCCGCTGAATGTGTGGCCGAGAAGCCCGATTTCGGCAGTGACCGGAATCTCTTGTATAGATATGTCCATGACGATAATGTTGTTTTGCATGGTAAAATTAAACTTTATTATCTTACCCGCCAAATTTTGTAACTGTTGCGTTCAAGAACCCTCCGTGCCCCCCTCTTACCTATCCCCTATAAACTATAAACTCTAAAAAAGGAAGCCCGCCATATGGAACCCTCGAATTGTAGGGACGCACGGCCCGTGCGTCCGCCAATAAATACCAGGTAATCAATTATATACATCAAGAATCTCGCCCTCAAGCCCTCGAAGAGGACGCGTCTGTGGTTAACCCCGGGATAAGCGGCGCAGCCGCGTTCCCGGGGCATACGGCCACCCAAAAGCGGCAAGCTCGGGGAGCTTGCGTCCGTACGGGCGCCGAGGCGGCCGTTTGTTATCAAAAAAGCAGGCCATAAGGACTGTTGCCTGTTATGGCCTGCCGGTGTCGCGTATGGGTGGAATCGTCAGATGCTGAATTCTGTTCCAAAATCGGGAACGCGGGTGATTAGCTCTCCTCCTTTTCCAAATAGGCGTGCATTTGTTGCTTTAGCCCCATCCTTATGGAGATTGTTAGTTCGGATATAGTCCTCGATGATTTCGGCCATCATCCCTTTGTCTTTGAAATCTCCTTTGGAGAAATCGCAGTGCGACAGGTTGTGGATGCTGTGCGTTTCGCCTCTATACTCAAACTGGATCAGATAATTGTTTTCATCCATGACAGCTTAAATTGAGATTTTTATTGACCTGCTTCCGGCTTTCACAATGTATAAGCCCGGTGTCAGTTTGTCTATGGTATGCGATGTGCCGTTGTAGAATATCCGGCCCTCCATGTCATAGACCGTAACGGTTTCGTGACTACCGATTCCGTCAATTGTCAGTATACCATTATTTACAGAAATGTTAGGTGTTCCATATTCATCGGCCACAATTCCGTCAATGCCACTGAAATCTATCTCCTCGATATTCCAGAAATTTCTCCACGGGTCAACTTTCTCATATTCCGCTTTCGTGCCCACCGGGACATATAATATAGTCTCTTTGAGTGAATTATCACTGAATCCAGGATTACATTCAATGGGAACTTCGCATTGCATATATATGGTTTTTAAATTATTGCAGTCATTGAACGCGCCATCTCCGATCTCAGTCACGGAGTTGGGAATCGTCAAGGAAGTCAACCTGCTGCATCCGCTGAACGCACTCCCTCCGATAGAAGTGACGGAGCTGGGAATCGTTACATTGCTTTTTGCTTCCGGACATCTTATAAGGCTTGTCGCATCCTTGTTATAGAGGACTCCATCTATAGATGAATATTTGGCATTTTCAGGATCAACATTTATGTTCTCTAATCTGCTACAGCCACTGAACGCCCAATTTCCGATAGAAGTTACAGAGTTTGGAATCGTCACGGAAGTCAGGTTACTACAGCCATTGAATGCTGATTCTCCGATAGAAGTCACGGAGTTTGGAATCGTCACGGAGGTCAGTCTACTGCAGCGATGGAACGCGTAATTCCCGATAGAAGTCACGGAGTTGGGAATGGTCACGGAGGTCAGGCTGCTGCAGTAGCGGAACGCGTAAATTCCGATAGAAGTCACGGTATACGTCTTGGAGTTGCTAATTACCTTCCGGGGGATATTTATGTCTCCGGAAACAAGATACTTATTATCCGTACTAATGCTGTAATATGTTATTTCAACAGTGCGGTCTTCTTCCGACAGAATGTTGTAACACAACCCGTCTGACCCAAAGTCGTAGGCGGAAGCGGAGAGGGATGCGCATAGCGCCGCTATGAACATCCAAAGTTTTTGAATGATTGAGTTCATTTGATATTTTACGTTTTGAGAGATGTTTTATTTCCGAAGGAAAATTCGGTTGTTATGAATACCCATTACTTCTTCTTCTGGCATTCCGTTCTCCAACGTCATCGTTGGGATAACCTTAATCAGGGAATCGGCCTTATAAGCGGCTTCCATAGAGTCTATTTGCACTCTAAGATTGAGTGTAGATACTTCAAAGTTGTAGCCTTCTGTGGATTCGACTTCACTAAGTTGGAAAGAGCAAGAAGATATGCGTTCAGGGAAGACCTCCTTTCCACATATAAAGTATTGCATCCTCTCTGTATTCTCTCTCCAAAAAGTGTGAAGCTTTTCTTCGATTTTTTTGTGATCGAATTTCATTCTGTACATTTATGCCTCAGTCATCCCCTCGTTGGCATCTGTTGTTGTACGAAAAAAGCGTAGGAATCTGTATCTGTTACCGTCCTACTTTCCGAGGCTTCTCGCATTGCCCTTTAGATGTCGGACGGCAACGCAGAAGCCCACGCTTGTATATGCAATTGATGCTCCGGGCTGTATTTCTCACGAAATAGCAAGCCGGATGCAAGATAATCACATATCCACGGGCATCTACCGTTGCACAATCCTTGACATCTAAATGAATTTTGCGAGAATTCCGGAAAGTCAAGAATCAGCGCGGATAAACGCTTTCTTATGTATGTTCACTACATCCCGCACCGCTTAACCCCAGACCGGGGCTTCTGCGAAACGGTCTGCGCTGCGAATTTACAAAAAAATATAAAACTGAGCAACTTGATGTTGAAAAAGTCAAAAAAATCTGCGCATAACATACTGTTACGCAATTATTGATTCAACCCTCTTACCTATCCCCTATCTATAAACTCTAAAATCGGAAGCCCGCGGAGCGTGGCGGGCATTTTTCAGCCCATGCGTGAGGAGGCGAAGCCGACGAGCCATGGGATAGGACACCACCATCCCCCACGCGCCGAGCTCCGGCAGGGAGCGACAGCGCGTGCCTGCGGACCTTGGTCCGGGCACACACCGACGGCCCCACGGACTAACGTCCGGAAAGGCGCAGCTGCGCATCCTGCCGGAGCTTGCTGCGCAGGTGTTTACACCCCGCAACCCATGGCTCGTCGGCTTTGCCTCCTCACGCATGGGCTGGAAACTGCCCGCCGCGCTCCGCGGGCTTCCGATTCCGTCACCTTGTAGATACCTCGAATTGTAGGGACGCACGGCTCGTGCGTCCGAATGTTTTTGGTTGATTCATAGTTAGTTACGTGGACACACGAGCCGTGTGTCCCTACATTCAAGATGAAAATATCGAGTCCTGCAAAACCCTCTTGCAAGGCACAATCATAAAGCTATCCGGAAACAAAATATAAAGCAGCGGCACGGATAGTCCGCGCCGCTGAGATGCTTTTGATTGGAATTGCCTCTTATTGTATTGGCTTGAATGTGAAGCGGGTGATAACGCCGCGCCAGATGGCGTCGTTGAGCGAGCCGTCGGCGTTTTGGCCGCCGAAGAGGTAGATGTAGGGAGCGTCCCATTCGGTAATGGGCGCGGTGGCGCGACCTGCCGATGCGCCTTCAAGGCGTGCGCCAAGCGGCAGACGCACGGCGCCGAACTCGCGCCATGCCGAGGTGCGGCTTATGCTGAGGGTCTTGTCGGCTACGATGGCCTGTGCGTTGTAGACGCAGGGCATCTCGGGTGCGGGCTGGAGCAGCGAGTCGGCTTTCTGCCAGTGCATGCCCCAGTCGCGGCTCATGTAGACGGTGCGGTTGATGGTGCCGTCGGCTTTGCGGCCGCCGAAGCTGAGCAGTGTGGGGAACACCTCGGGGCGCCACGTGATGTTGGTCGCGCGCAGCGAGTAGTAGGGTGCCACGGCCGGAGCCTCAAGGCCTTCGGGCAGACCTTTGGCGCTGAGCTTGGCCCAGTTGCGTCCGTCGAAGCCGTAGGTGTCGGAGCTGAGCGAGCCGTCGGCGCGCCGGCCGCCGGTGATGACTATCTGCGGGCTCGACGAGCTGCCGGAGCTCAGCGTAACGGCGGGAGAGAATGCCTTGACGGGCATGCCTTCAGGCATGGCTATCACGTGGTTGACTGAGGGATAGGTGTCGATGGCGTAGCCGCTGCCTGCGCGGGTGCAGCCTATTAGGCAGGAACCGAGGTAGCCGTAGATGGCGTGGAAGCGGGCGTTGGTCGCGCTCCAGGGGCCGGCGGCTGCGGCGGCATGGTAGAGCGTGCCGTCGGCGGCGAGGGCGTAGAACCCGTCGGCTCCGGCGGTGATGCTGTTGATGTCCATGTCGAAGCCGGGGGTGAACGTCTCGGCATTCCAGGCGGCATAGTCGCCGGTTGCGCCTACGACGTAGCCGGTGCCGTCGGTGCTGAAGGTGTAGGCCGTGCCGTCCTTGAGCACGGTGCGCTGGGCGGTGGCGTTGCCGGGCACGGGCAGGGCGGTGTAGGCCGAGGAACCCCAGCACAGCGAGTCGCTGACAACGTTGTGCACGTTGACGCTGACGCGGTAGGTCTTTTTGTTGAGGCCGCTGAGCGACGTCACTTCCAGGCGTACGGGGCCGTTGGAGAAGTCGATGGTGTCGGAGCTGTGCTCAAGGTAGTTGACCACGGAGTCCTCCTTGCCGACGCGGGGGATGTAGAGCGTCACGGCCGAGGCGTTGTCGGTGGTAATGTTGGCGGCCAGACCGTTGATGCGTGTGTCTTTGGGAAGGGAGTCGGCGTTGAAAATCTCTCCGGCCACGAGGTCGATGGAGAAGAAGACGCTGTCGAGGTCGGCCAGTATCTTGTTGTTTTCTACGAGAGAGAACCCTTTGACGATGGCGCTGCCGTCGAGCTCGGCTTCGTGATACTCGGTGTCGCTTGAGTTGCATGCGGCAAGGGAGCACGTCGCAGCAAACGCCATTATGATTGCTTGTTTCTTAATCATGTGATGATAAGTTTTCAAGCTGCAAAATTAAAATTTTGCGGGCAAGTGGGCAAACAATTGCCGATATTTGATTCGATTTAATTTAATTTTATAGGTTTTTAACGTCGACGAGGGGGCTTTGCGAGTAGAAGTGTATGCTGTTGCCGTCGACGATGTCGGTTCTCGCGGGCATCAAGGGCAGAACGGGCGCAGGCGCCGTGCCTTCGGCGCCGAAGCTCTGCGGCGACACCTCCACCCTCGCGGCGTCCCAGAGGCCGGAATCCACGAATGAGGCCAGCACGCGGCTGCCGCCCTCCACCATGAGCGACGTGATGCCGTGCTCGCGGTAGAGCACGGGGAGCAGCTCCGCCGGGTCGGTGGCCGAACGGACGATGATGGGGTCGCGCCGCATGATGCGCGCCGTGCGGGGCACGCGGCCGCGGCGGTCGGGAATCACGGGGCGGGGCGCACGGCCGCCGGGCCACAGACGCGCGTCGAGGCGCGGGTCGTCGGCCAGTACGGTGCCGCTTCCGGCGAGGATGGCGTCGCACATGGCGCGCAGACGGTGCGTGAGCAGCGACGTCAGCGGAGTGGATATGCGGGCCGCCGCACCGCCGGGCTGTCGGCGGCGGTCAAGGAAGCCGTCGGCGCTCTGCGCCCACTTCAGCAGTACGAAGGGGCGCTGCTGCGTATGCGCGATGATGAAGCGGGCGTTCAGGCGCAGGCTTTCCTGCGCGAGCACGCCGGTGACTACCTCCGTTCCGGCCTCGCGCAGCATGGCTATGCCGCGGCCGTTGACGGCGGGGAAGGGATCGGAGGCGCCTACCACCACCCGCGGGATGTGCTTGCTGATGATGAGCGACGCGCATGGCGGGGTCTTGCCCCAGTGCGAGCACGGCTCGAGGGTCACGTACATGGTGCTGTGCGGCAGCAGCTCGGGGCGTCGCACCGAGGCGATGGCGTTCACCTCGGCGTGACCCTCGCCGCAGCGGCGGTGCCAGCCTTCGCCTATGATGCCGCCGTCGGGGCCGACGATGACGGCGCCCACCATCGGGTTGGGCGACGTGTGGCCTGCGCCCAGGGCGGCCAGCTGCAGGGCGCGGCGCATGTAGCGCTCGTCTACGTCAAAGCTCATCGTAGGCCGGAGTGAATGTGTCGCCGAGCGCGGGGTCGCCCGTGGCGAGGCCCTTCTTAAGCCATCCCACGCGCTGCGCCGAGCGTCCGTGGTTGAACGAATCGGGCATCTCGCGGCCGTAGGCCTTGCGCTGGAGATAGTCGTCGCCTATCTTTGACGCGGCGGCTATTGCCCTCTCCGCGTCGCCCGGCTCGAGGCTGCCGAAGAGCGCGTTGTCGCGGTTGGCCCATACGCCGGCCAGGAAGTCGGCCTGAAGTTCCAGACGCACGCTCATGCGGTTGCTCTCGGTCTCGCTCATTCGGCTCATGGCCGCGTGGGCGTCGTCGAGGGTGCCGAGCAGATGCTGCACGTGGTGGCCCACCTCGTGGGCTATGACGTAGGCGTAAGCGAAGTCGCCTCCGGCGCCGATGTTGCGTTCCATGTCCTTGAAGAAGTCAAGGTCGATGTACACCGTCTCGTCGGCCGAGCAGTAGAACGGCCCCACCTGCGATGTGGCATGTCCGCAGCCGCTGTTGACGGCTCCGCTGTAAATCACCATCTTGGGGCACTCGTATTCGCCCCAGCCTTGTCGGCGGAATTCCTGCGTCCACACGTCCTCGGTGCCGGCCAGCACTTTCGAGGCCAGCTCGTAGAGGCGCTGGTCCTCGGCGGTGAGTTGCGTGTCGGCGCTCATGTCACCGCCCAGGGAGATGCCTCCCTGCTGCATCACGTTGCTGAACACGTCGCCGATGCCGCCGCCGTTCATCAGTGTCATCAGTGCGACGATAATGATGCCTGCGATGCCTCCGCCGATGCCTATGCGCCTGCCTGCCGAGCCGCGCCGGCGGTCGCTGACGTTGTCGCTGAGTCTTCGTCCGTTAAGTCTCATGTCGATTCAATTATAAATGTGTCTGCAAATATAAACAAAATCGACCGAAAAAACGCACTCAGCGGAAGACAACGTTGTCCACGTGCTCGCCGATGAAGATGCGGGCGAAGTCGGAGGTCTTGTACCACTTGGGCTTGCCGGGCATGTCGTCCGAGATCTTCTGTCCGTTGATGACGAGGTTGTCGAATGTGATGTTCGACACCTTGCGCGTGTCGTCGTAGCCGGCGATTATCGACAGCTCGGCGTTCCTGCCGTTATACTCGATGTCCTTGAAGAGGACGTCGCTGACCGATGTGCCCGGTGCGGCGCAGTACTTCTTGTTGAAGAAGATGCGGATGTTGACGAGCTGGCCCTGGCGGAAGTCCTCGACGCGGATATCGTCGAAAGTGACGCGCCGCACCACGTTGTTGTCGCCGCAGCTTATGCCGAAGCATCCCTGATAGTCGATCTGGCGCTCCTGGTGGTCGAGGATGTCGATGTTGCGGTAGAGGATGTCGCTGATGGTGTCGGCCGGTGCGTCGAGGCCTATCTCGGTGGCGCTGCCGTGCAGACCTATCATGATGGGGTGCGCCACGTCGGCCCAGAGAGTGGAGTTCTCCATGGCGATGTTGCGGCAGCCTCCGCGGAATCCCTTGCGCGTGGCGTAGACGGTGGAGCAGTCGTCGCTGTTGCGGCAGAAGACGCGGTCGTAGTGCACGTTGTTGCTGGCGAAGACGTTCATGCCGTCGCCCCAGCCGTAGTAGCTGATGGCCTTGACGTTGCTGACGCTGACGGAGTCGCTGCCGCCCACGGGCAGCTGGGTGACGACTACGCCGTCGGCCTTGATGCGGCGTGAGTTGCGCACCTCGATGCCTGCGCCTCGGCCGGCGGGGTGAATCTCGCCGCGCCCGCAGAAGGTGACGTCGCTGACGCTGTCGGCAAGCAGCGTGCCGAGCACGCGTGCGCCCCCGTCCACATAGACAGTCGTGCCCGAGGGAATCTTCATGCTTCCTCCTCCGATTTTATGCAGACCCGGGCCGAAGTAGAGCAGCCGGCTGCCTTTGCGGCCCGCGCGCTTGATTTCGCGCGCCGAGGGGCGCATGCTGTCGAGGGGGTTGGCGAAGAGATGCAGATTGTGGAATATGTCGCCGTTGACCTCCACAGAGATGTTGGCCGGGTTGTCGAGCGTGAATGTGAGCGTGGAGTCGGCGGCGGTGTGGGCGATGCCGTACGACAGCGGGCGGATGCGGCTCTGCGCGATGGCGCCCTTGTTGTAGCGCACCCGCACCTCCACGGTGCCGTCGAAGTCGAAGTAGGCCATGGATGCCGTTTCGGCGCAGTGCTTCGTGCCGCGTACCTCGTCCACCTTCATGGGGTAAACGGCCACGGGTCGCCATGCCTCGCCGGGCTGCCGCACCTGCACGGTGAAGTCGTCGAGTGTTTCTACGCCGGGTCCGGCGGGGTAGGTGACGAGTTCGGCGTGCATGCATGCCGATGCCGCGAATAGTGCTGATATAAGTAATGCTGTTCTGCTCATGTCGTTTGATGAATGGTTTCAATATCCAATACGTGTGAGCAAGGCTTATTACCTATATAAACACTGCGCCTACCGCCACGAGGTATTCCGGCAGAGTGCCTCCGGCGGGCCACAGAAGCCTGACACCCAGCAGCTCGCCGAGCGTGCGCTCTATGTCGAAGCCGAGAGCTTCCAGCGACGGACGCAGCCGGTCGGGGTGCCGGCACGGTTTCCCCTCCGGGCGCGTGCATCCCTCCTCGCAGATGCGGCACCCTCCTATCCCCGTGAACGCACGGCCTCCGGTGGCCTGCTCCAGCGCCAGCAGCTCTTTCTGCAGCCGGATGCGCGCGGCTGCAAAATAAGCTTCGGCCTCTGATGCGGGCTGATGTGGCACAGACGGCGTGACACGGACGGCGCGCAGCAGTACGCGCGAGCTTCCATTCGGGATGGCCCCGACCTCCGGTGGCAGCGGCGGGCACGCCCACGTGGTGCCGTAGACGGGACATGCCTTGCATAACTCCTCAAAGCGTGGCACGTCGCGGAAACGGCTCAGGTAGTCGCGCGCGTCGGTCTCGGCGGCGAGTATCTCGATGGTGTACTGCGTCACTCCGGGTTGAACGATCCTATTTCGATAAGGTTGCCGTCGGGGTCGGCGATATAGCATGTGCGCTGTCCCCAGGGCATTGTCGTCGGCGGGAACACGCTGCGGGCTCCTGCGGCCGTGCATCGTGCGTACTCGGCATCCACCCCGGCGTAGTTGTCGGTGAAGAATCCGATAGTGTTGAATTTCATTGGACTGATTGGTTAAGTGATGAACGGTGTCAAAGTTACAAAAAAATCGTGGATGCGACGAAGTGTCAGACGGCGGCGGCCGCCGTGGTTCGGTTCTGATAGAAGCGCAGGACGCCGAGAACCATAAGCTGTAGCGGCGACAGATGGCGTTCTTCGATGTTGCCGCGTAGGGCCCAGGCCATAATGCGGCGTTCGTTACGGGGCAGGCTGCGCAGAGCGCGGACGGTGCGGGGTGTGAGGACAGATGTCATGGCTGTAGTGTTTATTTGGTTACGATGCAAAGGTAGTGACAGCCATGTGCCGATTCAGAACACACCTTTGTGAATAAAGGTTAATAAGGCATATTTGCCCTATATTGAGTAATTTTGTGTTAAAAAATATTAATAAATTGGGGGGGTAAAAATTATGGTTAAATTTGTCGCAGATAAAGGGCGGCATGTCTAATACCGTAGCCGTCCGGTGTAGAGAAATAGAGATTATTAATACATACAACTATCAATTTTCATTTGCATGAAGTACATTTGTTTCCAAATGACTCGGAAAGCTTGGCTTGTGCTTACATTAGTGCTTTGCCTCGCATTCCCCGCTTTGGCGCAGACGCACGTCGTCACAGGCACAGTCTATGAGCCTGAGGGCGATCCTGCCATAGGCGCCAGCGTCACGCTCAAGGGTCAGACCACGGGCGTAGCCACGGACATCGACGGCAACTACCGCATCGAAGCGCCCGCCAACGGCGTCCTCGTATTCTCCTACATCGGCTGCGAGCCGCAGGAGGTGGCAATCAACGGCAGAAACACCATCAACGTGAATCTCAAGACCAACGCCGTAGCCATGAACGAGCTTGTTGTCGTGGGCTACGGTGTCGTGAAGAAGAGCGACGCCACCGGCTCCGTATCGGTGGTAAAGCCCGATGAAATCGAGGCCGGCCTGGCAACATCGGCTCAGGACCTGCTGGTAGGCGCAAGCCCCGGCGTGGTCGTCACCACCGACGGCGGTAACCCCGCAGGCGGCGCCGACATCATCATCCGCGGCGGCGCTTCGCTGGCTGCTTCCAACAAGCCCCTTATCGTCATCGACGGCGTGCCCATGGAGAACCAGAGCGTCAAGGGCTCCAGCAACCCCCTCGGCCTCATCTCGCCCGAGAACATCGAGAGCATGACTATCCTGAAGGATGCTTCAGCAACCGCTATTTATGGTTCGCGCGCGAGCAACGGTGTCATCATCATCACCACCAAGAAGGGACAAAGCGGCAAACCGCAGATCAACTTCACGGCCAACATGTACGTCAACACCGCCCGCAAGACCCTCGACATGATGGACGGCAACACCTTCGCCAACTATGTCACCGCGCTTTACGGCCCCGACTCGAAGCCCGTGGCATCGCTCGGCGTGGACGGCACCATCTACAACACCAACTGGCAGGACGAAGTGCTCCGCACCTCCGTCAGCTCCGACTACTCGCTGAGCGTAGGCGGCACGGCAGGCAAGGTGCCTTACCGCGCATCGCTGAGCTACACCAACAACAACGGTATCATCAAGACCACCGCCATGGACCGCGCCGCCCTCAGTCTGAGCGTGACTCCGACCTTCTTCGATGACCTGCTCAGCGTAAACGCCAACCTCAAGGGTGCCTACATCACCAACCGCTACCAGAAAGGCGTGCTCGGCGGAGCCGTAAGCTTCAACCCCACGCTGCCCGTGTTCATGCCCGGCGGCAACAACCTCAACAACTACACCAGCTACGGCGCAGGCGGCGCCCTCATCAGCGGCGACAACGGAGCGAGCATCAACACCATCCACTCGCTCAACCCCGTGGCAGAGCTTCAGGACTACAATTCCAATTCTAAGGTGTACCAGAGCATCGGCAACCTTCAGCTCGACCTGAAGATGCCTTTCCTGCGCGAGCTCCGCGCCAACCTCAACCTCGCCTACGACTACAGCCACGGCGAGTGCACCAATTACGACAATCCCTTCTCGCCCGCAGCCTGGAAGTCGGGTCACTATGTGCCCGGAAGCGACAATATCGTACGCGACGGCTATACCACTCTTTACAAGGAGAACGAGGAGCGCTACAACCTGCTGCTCGACTTCTACCTCAACTACAACAAGGAATTCAAGGCCATCCGTTCCAGTCTTGACGTGACCGCCGGCTACTCCTGGCAGAAATTCAAATTCAAGGGCCACAACTACAGCTACGTGAACGCTCCCGGTCAGGAATTCGACCGCTACAAGCGCACGCCCACCGTCTACTACAGCAAGCCCTATCAGCTGCTCAGCTACTTCGGCCGCGTGAACTACAGCTTCATGGACCGCTACCTGCTCACCGTCACGGTGCGCCGCGACGGCACCAGCCGCTTCAGCAAGGATACCCGCTGGGGCACATTCCCCTCGGTAGCCTTAGGCTGGAAGCTCCTCGACGAAAGCTTCATGGAGGGCGCACGCTCGTTCATGAACGAACTGAAACTGCGCGCCGGCTACGGCATCACGGGTCAGCAGGACCTCGGCGAGGACTACCTCTACTTCTATCTGCCCGTGTTCAACCAGAGCACCAACATGAACCAGCAGTACGTGGGTCCTGACGGCAAGCTCTACTACACCGTCATGCCCAACGCCTACAACGCAGCCCTGAAGTGGGAGGAAACACACACCTGGAACGCCGGCGTGGACTTCGCATTCCTCAACAACCGCATCAACGGCAGCATCGACTTCTACAAGCGCAAGACCAAGGACCTGCTGACGATAGCCAACTATCCCATCGGCTCCAACCTCAGCAACCGCGGTCCGCAGAACCTCGGCGACCTCGAGAACATCGGCGTTGAGTTCAACCTCGTAACGCGTCCCGTAGTCACCAAGCAACTCACCTGGACCAGCAGCTTCAACATAGCCTGGAACAAGAACAAGGTTACCCGTCTGGCCGAAGGCGCCGACACCACCACCGGCAACATCGGTACCGCCGGCGATGTGCAGAAGCATCAGGAAGGCTTCCCCGCATTCTCCTTCTGGGTTTACGAGCAAGTCTACAATGCAGACGGCACCCCGGTAGAGGATGTATTCGTGGATCGCAACGGCGACGGCGAAATCACTCCCGACGACCGCTATCTCTACCACTCCAAGGACCCGGCCGTAACCCTGAACTGGCAGAACAGCGTCAGCTGGAAGAACTGGGACTTCGGCATCACCCTGCGCGGCAGCTTCGGCAACTGGATGTACAACAAGAACGAGGTCGACAACTGCTTCGCCAGCGTAACGGCCGTTCCGCCGCTGAGCAACCTGCTCGACAATACCTACATCTGGCAGAGCACAAAGACCGACGCCATGCAGCTCAGCGACTACTTCGTGCGCAATGCCTCCTTCCTGCGCTGCGACAACATCACCGTGGGCTATACCTGGAAGGAACTCCTCAACAACGCCCTGCGTCTGCGCCTCTACGGCGCCGTGCAGAACCCCTTCGTCATCACCAAGTACAAGGGTGTAGACCCCGAGGTGTTCTCCGGCATCGACTCAAGCGTGTATCCGCGCCCCATCACCTTCTCTCTCGGCGTAGTGGCCACATTCTAAACTCTCTTAATACAGACATAAAAGTATGAAACTATATAAATATGCAGCCATAGCCTGCCTGGGCCTGGGTCTTGCCACCGCTTCCTGCGCCGGCGACCTCGACGTCACTCCCGACGACCCCCAGACCAAGCTTGACATCACTACCACGGCAGAGTGGTACGGCTACCTGGGCAGCCTCTACGGCTCGCTCCTCTACGAGGGCAACATATCCTATCCCGGCACCAACGGCGGCGACGGCGTGTTCATGCGCTGCCACTGGAACCTCCAGGAGCTCAGCGCCGACGGAGCCGTCATCATGAACGAATGGAACGACCCCGGCTACCACGCCATCTTCGAGCACACCTGGTACGACAACAATCCCTGGACCTACCTGAGCTATGCCCGTGAGGCCGACATCGCCCGCAAGACCACCGTGTTCATCGAGCAGATCGCCAACGCCGGCGACCTCCTCACCGACGCCGAGAAGACGGCATTCACCGCCGAGGCCCGCGTGCTCCGCGCGTTCGCCTACTGGAACATGATCGACCTCTTCGGTCACGGCCCCTGGGTTCCCGGTTCCCTCACAGGTTCCATACCTCCCACCTACGACCGCAAGCAGCTCTTCGACGCCACAGTGGCCGACCTCACGGACGCCATTCCCTCCGTACCCGTGGCCGCCGAGCAGACCTACGGCCGCGTGAGCCGCGAGGCTGCCTACATGCTGCTGGCAAAGCTCTACCTCAACGCCGAGGTCTATACCGGCACTCCCATGTACGAGGAGTGCGCCGCAGCCTGCAAGAAGGTTCTTGAAGGCGGCATGACCCTTGCCAGGGAATACAAATACCTCTTCTGCGGCAGCAACGACCGCTACGTAGGCAAGGGTGAGATACTCTGGGCCGCACCGCAGCAGGCCGGCACCATGGAGAGCTGGGGCGGCACGACCTACCTCTGCGCCGGCGCATATTGCTCGGCCATCCCCAAGGATGTGCTCCTGCAGTGGGGCTGCGACATCTCGCCCTGGAACGGCCTCAAGGTCAAGCCTGAGCTTATCAACTCTTTCGAGCCCGGCGACAAGCGCTACCTCTTCTATGGCGACGGCTTCAACAACAGCGTGGCCGACCTGGAGAGCTACGAGACCGAGGGCTATGTATGCTGCAAGTACCGCTACGTGAGCGAGGACAACTACGACAACGACCCGAACGTCGGACCGGTTGTGAAGAACTCCAGCGGCATGAACGACGCCGACTATCCCATCTTCCGCCTGGCCGACACCTACCTGATGCTGGCCGAGTGCGAGCTCAACGGCGTGAAGGACTGCAACGGCCTCTACTACTACAACGAGGTGCGCGACCGTGCGGGCCTGCCCAAGGTCGGCAGCTTCAGCAAGAGCGACCTGCTGCACGAGCGCCAGTGCGAACTCTACTGGGAGGGCCACCGTCGCAGCGACCTTATCCGCTTCGGCCTCTTCACCGGCAGCCAGTATCTCTGGAGCTGGAAGGGCGGCGAAGCAGCCGGCGCTTCCATCGCCGACTTCCGTTCGGTCTACGCCATTCCCTATCAGTACGTAGCAACCGTAGGACAGAATCCGGGTTATTAATTTTAAAAAGTTTATAGTTGATAGTTTATAGGTAAGAGGGAATTCTTCTTTGCCGACAGACGACGAGCTATATAAAAATAGATAACGATTATGAAAAAAATCAGCATACTGATGGGCGCACTGGCCCTCGCCGGCGGTTTCGCATCCTGCTCCGACGACGACACCCCCGCGCTCAACACCCCCGAGAGCTTCGTGCTGAACACGCCTCCCATGGCCGACCAGTATTACGAGCTCGCCCCCGGCGGCACCATAGCCCTGAGCTGCTCGCAGCCCGACTACGGCTTCGTGGCAGCCGCCACCTACGGCGTGGAAATGTCGCTCGACAAGAGCGAGGACAATGTCTATGCCATCGAGTCCAACGAACCCTCGCAGGCCGCCTTCACCATCAACCAGGAAGCGGTGGCCATGGGCTTCTGCAAGCTGAACGGCATAGAGACAGTCGACCAGTGGAACGAACTCAATCCCGGCTACGCACCCATTTATATCCGTGCTACCGCCCAGCTTAACAAGGGCGGCGTAGGCCTGGTGAAGAGCAACTGGATCGAGCTCAAGAACGTCAAGCCCTACTTCGCAGTGCCTGCTCCCGGCTTCATCTACCTTGTAGGTACGCCTTCGGAATGGAGCATGCAACTTACCGAGACTCTGAAGAACTGGCGCCTCTATGAGGACGACAAGGCCATCGGCTCCAAGATCTATACCGGTGTGTTCAATATCCCCGCCGGCGACGTGCTCTTCCGCTTCTACACCGAGCTCGACGGCAACTGGGACACCTTCAGCTACGGCCCCGCCAACAACCACAACGGCGACGCAGTGGCATCGGACGGCGCTTTCAACATCACCTGCGAGTTCAACGCCGACGGCGAGTTCACCGACGGCATCAAGGCCACGAAGGACAACTTCCACTTCCCGAACTGGGACGGCGGTCAGGTCACCATCATCGTAGACATGAGCAAGGAGGACGCGATGACCGTCACTATGGTACGCGGCGAGCATAAGCCCGTAGTCACCAACTACGCCTACATGGTGGGCAACAACGGCGGCTGGGTCGTTCCCGATGCCGAGTCGGTCTATGCTACCGACTGGCGTCTGACCGATGAAGGCGCCACCGGCATCTATACCGGCACCTTCCAGATGCCGGCCGACTTCGGCGGTGACGGCGACAAGCTCTACTGCCGCTTCTACGACGCTCTCAACGGCTGGGGCGCCGCCAAATGGTCGGCAGCCGCCGACGGCAGCAATGTCGATGCCTTCTCAGGCATAGCATTGCCCACCGTCACGGGCGAGGGATGCTTCGTGCTCGCCGGAGCCGCAGGCCACAGCGTCACCGTCAATCTTGACGCCAACAACAACGAGGTCACATTCACCATCAACGACTAACGCTTTATGAACAAACTGTATATTCTCTGCGCTCTCGGCATGGGCCTCGCATTCACCTCCTGCGACGAGGTGGAGGACAGCCTGGCCAAGCCGCAGACCAACCCCCAGGAGGCTCCTTTCGACGCCTCCGTCATAGCGGTAACTCCCGATGCGTCGCTCCTCAACCTTATCGAGCTGAACGCACAGAACAAGCCCGCACAGCTGGCCGTCGCCACGCTCGGCGACACCGAGGGCTACACCCTGCGCCTGGCCGCACAGCTGGCAAAGACCGAGGACTTCGCCGAGCCCGTAGCCATCGAAACCGAGAACGGCGCAGACGGCGTTGTCAGCGTGTCGGCCGACGAGCTTCAGAATTTCTATTACGACAAGGTGACCCACGATCCCCGCGAGGGCAAGGCATACGTGCGCTTCGCTGCCTATGCAGCCAAGGGTAGCTCGGAAGTGCGCATCGGCGGTCCGGACTTCTATTACGGCCCCTACGAGCTGAGCATCAAGCCCTTCGATGCTGAAAAGGTAATCGAGGACAGCTACACGCTCAAAGTCGGCGACCAGGAGATACCCTTCGGCCACACCGACGTAAGCCCCTACGACGACCCCGTGTTCAGCGTGGTGGCACAGGCCACGGACGGCGCCGAATGGCAGGTGGTATCGGCTACGGGTACGGTCTACGGCCCGGCCGGCGCCACAGACGCCACCGGCGACCTTCTGGCCGACGCTCCGGCCGGCAAGTTCGGCATCAACGGTCCCGTGATGTTCTCCATCAACATGCTCACCGATACCTATGAGTACAAGCTGGCCTACGAGTGCATGTACACCCCGGGCGGCAGCAACGGCTGGAGCGCAACGGCATCGCAGATACTGACCACCGACAACTACGACTACTACAGCGGCGTCGTAGTAATCGACGAGGCAGGCTTCAAGATGAACCCCGACAATGACTGGAAGGGCCACGACATGGGCGTGGGCGAGGCACTCACGGAGACAGCTCCGGGCGTTTACGAGGGCAGCCTCAACGGCGGCGGCAACATCACCGCCGGCGCGAAGGGTCTCTACTACGTGGAGTTCACCCTCAGCACCCGTGCCATCAAGATCAGTGCCATCAACACGCTGGGAGCCATAGGCGGTTTCAACGGCTGGGCCGCAAGCGAGCCGATGCTTCCCTCCGACGACTTCCTGGTATGGACTTCGGCACCCCTCGACTTCCCCGCCGACTGCGAATGGAAGATACGCGCCAATGACGGCTGGACCATCAACTGGGGCGATTCGCTGAATCCTCTGAAGTTCAACGCCGGCAACATCAAGACCCCCGAGGCCGGCAAGTACGTCGTGACCGTGGACTTCTCGGCTGTACCTTATGTAGCTACTCTGACAAAGCAGTAAAGACTGTAATCGCAAAATAGAATACCGCCCGTGAGCCGAGTGCCCACGGGCGGCATTTTATTTAGTGGTTTATGGTTTAGGGTTTAAGGTTTAGAGAATGGCTTAGAGGACTTGCCGGTGCCCCCCTCGGTTGGGCTTATTTGGTGTGGCACAACCCGCCATGCGGCGGGTAAATACTTGACGCGCTGTTGAATATACCAAGGGCGTGTTCAGACGGCGAGGATTTGGTCGGCGTGCGTCTTGGTCTTGATCTGCTTGGGCGTGAAGATGTGGGTGATGGTGCCGTCGGGACCGATAAGGAATGTGGTGCGCAGGGTGCCCATGTATTTGCGCCCGTACATGGACTTCTCGCCCCATACGCCCATGGCCTCCTGAAGGCGGTGGTCGGTGTCGGCAATGAGGGTGAAAGGCAGGTCGTGGGCGGCGATGAATTTCTGATGCGAGGCGGCCGGGTCGCTGCTGACGCCTACGCTGCTGTAGCCTTTGGCGGCGAGGGCGTCGATGTTGTCGCGCAGCGAGCAAGCCTCGGCGGTGCATCCGGAGGTGTTGTCCTTGGGGTAGAAATAGAGTACGAGGTTGTGGCCGGCGAAGTCGGACAGTTTTACTTCCTTGCCGTTCTGGTCGGTGCCCAGCAGTTCGGGCGCTTTGTCTCCTATGTTCATAATTTTGCTGATAAGGGGTGATTCTTCATTGAAACGCCAAAGATACGAAAAAAGTGCGACGCTGCCGTTGATTCCGATAGAATTGAGATTGAACAATCGGGAGCGTTTTTTCATTTGTTTTTGTATAAGGAATATAAAAATGAAAAAGGATACGATATACAGCAGATTCTCACACCTGGCGGCACACAGACCCGACGCCACGGCTGTGGCGGAGGACGGGCGGACGGTGACGTACCGCGAACTTGACGCGATGGCTGACGCCATAATGTCGAAATTCTATGATGACCGATACGCGACCGTAGGCATAGTGATGAGCCACGGCATAGAGATGGTGGCGGCCATGCTGGCAGTGCTGAAGAGTGGGGCGGCCTATGTGCCCGCGGAGCCGTCGCTGCCGCAGGAGCGTATCGACTATATGATGCGTACGGCGTCGGTGGACTTCGTGATAACCGACGGCTACTGCCGCAACCTGCCGGAGGCTCAGCCGCTGGCCGACAGGTCGGAGCCGCACGGTGTGGCCTACATACTTTATACTTCGGGCACTTCCGGCCGGCCGAAAGGCGTGGTGGTGGAAAACCACAGCGTGGTGAACTATGCGGAGGCTTTCGAGCATGAGTTCCACGTGGGGCCGGGCGATGTGATGCTGCAATATTCCGTGTGCTCGTTCGACATCTTCGTGGAGGAGGTTTTCACCACGCTCCTGAACGGAGCCGCGCTTGCCATACCCTCGAAGGAGGTGCACGACGGCAGTCTTGCCGACCTTATGGCTTTCTGCGAACGTCACGGCGTGACGGAGATAAGCGGGTTCCCGTATCTGCTGGCCGACATGAACCGCTACCGCGTACACCCGTCGCGGCTGCGGCTGCTCATCAGCGGCGGCGATGTGCTGCGGGCGGCGTACATAACGTGGCTCAAAGACCGGGACTTCGTGATATACAATACTTACGGGCCGAGTGAGACGACGGTGTGCGCCACGTATTTCCGAGTTGACAACGCCACGCTTCTTGAGGACGGCACTTACCCGGTGGGCAGGCCCGTAAGGGGTGTCGAGGTGGAGATACTCGACAACGACCTGAGGGCGGTGCGAGAGGGCAGGACCGGGGAGATATGCATCCTCGGCGAAGGCGTGTCGCGCGGCTACATCGGCAATCCTCCCGAACAGGTGAATTTTGTGGTCCTCGATGACGGCAAGCGTGCCTACCGCAGCGGCGATCTGGGCTATCGGCTGCCCGACGGCAACATCGCCTTCCTGCGGCGTAAGGACAAGCAGGTGATGATTCTGGGCAAGCGCGTGGAGCCGGAGGAAGTGGAGAATGTGCTGAACGAGTCGCCCTGCGTGGAGCGCGGGGTGGTGCGGGCACACACCGACGAGCACGGACTGGCCTACCTGACGGCCTACTTCGTGCCGTCGCACAAGAACTGCCGGCTGAGCCGCATAAAGAGCTTCCTGCGGTCGCGTCTGGCCGACTTCATGGTGCCGGAGTTCTTCGTGAAGATGGACGAGATACCGCTGACGGTGCGCGGCAAGGTCAACGACCATGCGCTGCCCGTGGTGCTGAAGGAAGGGGAGGAGGAATGAACATAACGATACGGGAAATATCGGCAGTCGCGACGCTGATGCACTGGCGCGCCGAGGTGATAGGGGAAGTGTTCGGCTCGGTGCCGTCGAAGCGCCTGCTGGTAGCCAACCGGCGCTATTACCGCGAACATGCCGGCGACGGTACGCATTATGCCGTCGTGGCCGCGGCGGACGGCACGGACGCCGGGTGCGGAGCCATCTGCTTCTCGGACGAGCTGCCGTCGCCCGACAATCCTTCGGGCCGATGTGCATACCTTATGAATATATATGTGCGCCGGGAGTATCGTTGCCGCGGCATAGGCCACGCCATCGTACGCCGGCTTGTGGAAAAAGCCCGAGAACTGGGCTGCGACAAGATATATCTTGAAACAACCGAAGGGGCACGTCCGTTATATAAGAGTATCGGGTTTGAGGAGATGCCCGGAATGATGAAGTATGCAGACGTTCAGAACAGGAAACCTTAGGATAACGGCAGTGAAAGAGTCGGGCGGCAGGATATGCTATGTGCTTTATCCTTTCGACGGGCTCGGCGAGTGGATAGAGCAGGCGGCGCAGAAGTACGGCGTGTCGCTGGCCGTGATAACCGGCATGGACTGGGACGATGACCTCACGCCGTGGCCGGCAGCGGGGCAACCGCCTGGCAGCCCTGACTTCAGGGGTAATGCGGCCGGATTCCTTTCCGCCATTGTTTCGGAGGTGATACCCGAGGTGGAGCGACGGCTGGGCATAGCACCCGGTGCCGAGAGGACGCTGGCCGGTGTATCCCTTTCCGGGCTGTTCACTCTGTGGCAATGGCTGACGAACGATACTTTCCGGAATATCATCAGCCTCTCCGGCTCGTTCTGGTACGTCGGCTTTGCCAACTGGGTCATGAAACAGCCGGTGTCTGGCAAAACCGGCCGGGCGTACTTTCTGCTCGGCAACCGTGAGGCAAAGAGCAGCGTCAGGGCTTTCCGGCCGGTGCAGACCGATACGGAGAGGATAGTCCGCTACCTGCAGGACAACGGCGTCGATGCCGTCTTCGAGTTGGTGCCGGGCGACCATTACCAGTACGCCGAGGAGCGCCTCGACCGGGCTTTCAGCCGGATTTTTCTTCAGGACAGTAAAATTTCAGAAACTTAGTCCTATTCCATGGGACTTTCTTCCTGAAAAATTACTGTATAATAGGACGGTCAGTCGCCGAATACATCGCGGGCGACATTATCCGGGTTGACATATTCCGAATACTCCATCGACGTGAGTCGATTGCTGTTCATCTCTGCTCCCGACATTTTAAAGTTTACAATAAAAAGAATACGTCAAATGGATTAGTTGCAGCCATTTGTACTGTTGAGAAATCCGGATCCCAATAACGTTTTAATTTGAGCATGGTGCGTATTTGTCCGGCTTTTTGAGAGACGGTTGAAGAAGATGTGCCAAAATGTTCAATTATTTCAGATAATGGCAGATAAGGTTCGAATGATTTGTCGAACAAAAAATTCATTGTCGCTATGGTATAAACCACTGCGGCTGCCCATATTTCCAACCGACCCCGTTCAAGAGGATTCGTTCTCTTGCGTCCCAGTTTCCGAACCATTTTCTCGCAGAGTGAAGCATATTCTGCATCAATTTTCTCATTACAGAAGCTGACTGCCAGTCTGACAATCTCGTCCTCTCTCGCCTTTATTTCAGCCTTATCCATGTGATTATACTCCTTTTCGTTTTTCAACGCCAAAGTTACGAAAAAAAGTCTGAACCGACCTTCTGTTTTATTATCGTTGATTAGGAGTCTTATTTCACTTCCTCAAATCTAACCATATTTGATTACCAATATTTTAATTCTGTGTGGTACAAATATGGGATTTCATAAATTAAAGTTCAATTATTCCCAATGAGAAATTAGTCCTCATACATTCCATGTTCTCTGTGAGCATCCCATCTGGAATACTGCTCATTCATGTTTGTATATTTTGCAAATAAGTCTTCTTTTTTAGAGACCTCAATCTCATCATCAAGTCTCTGAATGGATAATCCAAAAGCGGTAGCCATCAGTGAATAAGGTATGGTGACCTTGCTCTCGTCAACCACATTCGGAATTCCCAGAATCTTTTTGTCGATATATTTTACATCGGAAAAATCGTATATAGGCATTCTCATACGCTGGTCGTAGCAGCCACCTCCCGTATATATAGCGGGACGACTTTTAATGGCGTCTCTAAATGCGGATTTCATGAATCCACGCGAAATAGTGTCTTGATGAAGAAAGTCGGTAAGGCTCTTTATAACGGTGTCAATATTTCCTTTGAACTCTTTGAATGCTTTATTGAAAACATCATTTGGAATGTCCTCCAACTCTTTCTTTTTACTAAAATCTATAAGCTTGAACCTATGCCTATCCTCATATTCTAGAAAGAAATTCAAGCCCTTGGCTATGGATTCAAAATGATATATGTGCGGTTCTCCATTATCTTCAATAACGAAGAATGAAATATCAGTTGTGCCTCCACCCATATCGAGCATAATACTCATACCTCTGGGAATCCGTGAATTGGCCGTCAATGAACGCAATGCAGCATATGCCTCAGGTAAGATAATCAAGCCATACTGCGTCTTCAGTTCTTCAGAATACTCATACTTTGGAAGTAGTGTAAGCAATTCCTCATATGGAGTAGCTAAAAATTTTTCATAATTATTCTGAAAAACATCCTCAACCAATCTTATTGCCTGAATTAAATATCCAGAGGCAAAAGGCTTTAGTCTATTGAATGTCGCTTTGCTGGCTGGTATCCCCATCTGTATAGAAAAATCCATACCAAATCTTTCTTCAAGCCTAAAGATTATATTGGCAAGATACAAAACCGTTAGATCCTGAGGTTTTATTTCGTAATCCCAGACATATGCGGAAAAAGTAGCCTGTTTGAAATACCTATAAACCATAGGATATTCTATAAGCGATTCTTCATATAATTTTTTTCGAGTGAAGAATGCTTTCCTTATCCGCTCACATTCACTTTCCCAGTTCTTAATATTCTTTTTATGCTGAGAGATAATCCTGTCTCGTCGTGCAACAGCCTGATTATACTGTTGTTTTATTGATGAGCATAGATTAAGCCAGTTCTGATATTCGTTTTTTTGTTCTGCAGAAGCTATTATGGGGTCTGACTTACCTTTCTTTGGGGGTAAAGTACGTCCGATTCCATATAAATCCTTATAAGGGATAGACATTGATAGTCCTCCTTCTGTAACGAATGTATAGACCGGCTGTGCAGGTAACTTTGGTTCTTCAATAACAGGAAGATCTGGCTCTGTTGGTCGTAGAGGAAAATTTAACTCCCCAGGATTGTCTACAACTTTTTTCTTACGAGACACAAGGCATGTAGCCAAGTCAATACTGCCATATCTTAATGTATGGTCGTTGTTGATTTGAATAATCGAGGGGAAAGCGTATACTCCTTTTCCCCATTCATAGAACTCATAGGTCTTATGAAGGGGAGAATCGGAGTTCTCAATACAGATTTTGGTCTGGTGAGTTCCAAAATCAAGACCGATTGTGATAGCCATATTATCAGTTCATTACTACCCTTGATAACGACACAAGAGTATGCGTTATTATCGGAGGCTGTGAGGAGTTAACTTTTTCAAAAGCAGCATCTTTAGAAGAGTGAAGCATCTTTTGACGGTTATTGGCAAGTTGAAGCCTGTTTTTTGCACGGGATACTTCCTTCTCATCAGACAGCCATGCGATATTATTTTCTTCTTCACGTATGTTCCGTTCTTCTTTTTTAATACGGGCTGCATAGTATTCTTGAAGTTGACGAAGACGGAGTTCTCGCTGGGAGTCATCTTTAATTGCGATTTCAGCCTTCCTCTTTATGACGTATTCAGATATAAAAGCTGTGAAATCACTTTCCATGTTGGCGCAGGCTTCTGCTGAAAGGTTAATGGAATTTCCTTCGTCTATATACTTCGCATTGTCCTGAATATCACCAAATATCTTCATATTGACAATCTCGTCTGTTATCGTCTTATCCTCTTCGACATTATATAGAACCGGGACAAGAATATCTGACGACACGTCCTTGCCCATTATCTTTCTTTTGGTGGAAACAGAATATACAGCAAGGTAATATACTCCTTTGGGTAAATCTATTTCAGCCGGTATATTATAGCCGAATTGAAATGTTTTACCAATATCAGCTATTGCCTCTTTGAAATAGACAGATGCCGCTATAATTATTGGATTATAGATGTTTACGTAATCAGCATACTTGTTATCGAACGCATATTCCTGTTCAAATGTCAGTATTCGCTTTCCGCTTTCTCTAAAGTCCTCCAATATATCTTGCCGATAAGTTCTGAATAAATCTTCAAAATCAGAGCCAAGAGGTTGATTAGACGTTATAAAATTAGTTAACACCGTCGGTGTACTTTGGGGGACACTGAAAGAATACTCATGCGGATTGATTCTTTCAAAAACGCATGTCTTCAGTTTCTCGGCAACAAGCATATGAACGTAATTCTTCAGTTCCTCCTCCGTAACATACAACTTATGCTCCTTGATTTTACTTATCTCATTCTGGAAATAGATGTCATTGGAGAGAGCATTGGTCATGCCTTCTTCTACTTGATCTAATTGAATCTTCTGATTTTCTATTGCTTTCTCTATATCCTTGATTTTCTTTTCCTGAGCTGCCTTCGATAGGTTCATTCCATAAAGGTCATTCTCCAGTTTAAGGAATGATTCTGTCATCTCTTCAAGAATCATTTCCAGATCTCCTATTACACCTTGGAAAACGCCGATTCGTTCAAGTAGTCGGTCATAAATCAGTTCCTGAATGGAGTCCCGGACTACAAGATTGTAGATATGCACTTGAGCTGCCTTTTGTCCAAAGCGGTCAATACGTCCGATACGTTGTTCTACCACCATAGGATTCCATGGTAGGTCATAATTGACAAGATGAGAACAGAACTGCATATCAAGGCCTTCCGAACCTACCTCTGTTGAAATAAGTACGCAAAATCCCTGACAACCCTTGAACTGCTGTATTATCATCTCTCGTTCTTTTATGTCACCATGAATGGCAAATACCCTGTAGCCCATTTTCTGGAGTCTGATCGCAAGGTATCTGACTGTGAACTTAAATATTGAAAAAACTATAACCTTTGAGGCTCCGGCGTTCTTTACTCCATCGAATATTTCGACGAGATTGTCGATTTTCGCGTCGGGCATGATGTTTTGAGCAGCGACGTCATTGCAAAAGGCGTCAACGTCGCAGTCATTATCAGTAAAAAGCCGATACCCGTTTACACTGCTGGCAACCATGCGTTTCTTTTGGATCAAACCGAGAATCGCCCCTTTGGGTAGAACTTCCTCCCCATAAATGTCATAATCGATACCGCCTTTACTTTCAAGGTAGTTATCAATTACCTCATCATAAATCTCTCGTTCTCTTGTTGTGAGATTTATATTGATTTTATGGGCTTTTCGCTCGGTCTGTTGCCTTTCATCAGTTGATACCTCTCGCTTGCGTGTCCTTGAGAACACGTTGTTTATTGAACTCATAGCGGATATATCACTCTGCAACTGAGCCCTTAATGCAAGTGTATCTTCCTTGTCGAGCATTTCCAAAATCTTTTCGTACAAAGGGATACCAGAATAGACCTCTTTTACAGTAGAGTCAGTAGTATAGAAATCATCGCCAATTTCGTGCATTTTCTTGATGGCTCCATTGGTCAATAAATCCTTAATATCGGAGAGAGGCTCATTTGCATTGAGCATTGAGATGGCCCTTACAAATGGTCGGTTTGCATTTATCAGGTTTCTAAAAACCTCTTGGTTATCAAAATCGTATGGTTCGAGAAGATGTAACAAGTTATATAGATCGTTCTCTCCCAGCATTATCGGGGTTGCCGTAAGAAATACTACTGAATCAGCATAATCCAGTACGCGGGTCATACCTCGATACGTCTGGGTTTCGTTATTGCGCATCTTATGTGCTTCGTCACAGAGTACGACCGAATATTTACGTTGCCCGGATTGTAAAAATTCGATTAGAGCATTTGTGGGATCGGCATCATCGCTGCTTTTGTTATCATCTTTCCGCTTAGCACGAATTTTCTCATAGTTCAAAATTCCCCTTGCATTTTGTGGATGAGCCTTGAGGTCTTCAACCGCATCACTAAGAGATTCGTAAATTTTGAATGGGAGCCCATATTTTTCTTGTAATTCAACTTGCCACTTTATTTTAAGTGAATTAGGGCATACAATAAGTGCCGTCTTAAATTCTTCCCTCGCTTTAAGTTCAAGAAGAATATGACCGGCCTCAATAGTCTTACCGAGACCGACTTCGTCTGCGATAAGAATACGGCGTGTATGAGAGTTCAGGAACTTCAGCAATGGCCTAAACTGATAAGCCTTAAACAAAGTCTTCGAGGCCTTAAGGGAAGAGATCGTGTTGTTGTTAGAATTATTGATTTTGTAGGTCGTGTTAACGAGCACAAACTGGTCGCGGTTGCCGAAAATTCCCTTGCGTACACGTTCAAAAGGATTCTCAATCTCAAAGAACCCGTCAAGATTTTGTTCAAGGCAGGTTTCCAAAGATTCATTATATCTTACACGATATAACTGACGGCCTCGTGCTGGTGGGCACACTTCACACACAATACCTTTTTGTTGTGTCACAATATTAAGAACAGTGTCTCCACATGAGAATTTAGCCATATTATATGAATTGTTAATGCTTATGATAATGATGAGTGGGCTCTAGTGATATATTCTCTATTATATTCATAGGAATGACATCAGTTACTTTGTCGTTTTTAGTCTCATCTTGTTTCTTCCCATTCTTTTTTTACTCGCTCGATTTCCGCTATCAACTGCTGCTCTGTGGGAAGATAGAGTTGATATTTGGATGCAACAATTGTGTTATTGTCCGAGGGAAGGGTCATCTTAACCAATGTGTCGTTTTTGGCAGTGCATAGTAATATGCCGATTGTGGGATTCTCCTCCGGGAGTTTCTCAGTACGGTCGTAGTAATTGACGTACATCTGCAATTGTCCCAGATCTTGATGAGTTACATCACCGGTCTTCAGTTCAAATATCACGAATCTACGGGCAAGACGGTTGTAAAAGACTAAGTCAATGAAAAACTCGTCATCTTCGAGCAATATCCTTTTTTGCCTGGCGACGAAAGTGAAGCCATTGCCCAATTCAAGTATAAATTCCTGAAGGTGATTGATTAATTCCGTTTCAAGGTCACTCTCATAGTAATGTGCCTTCTTTTCCAAACCCAGAAATTCCAAAACCATTGGATCCTTGACAATTTCCTGCGGTTTTTCAGGCTTCTTCTCCTTCCTTGCCATGGCAAGAACCGATTCCTTGTCGTTGCTGAGAAGCAAGCGTTCATACAGCATTGAATTAATCTGACGTTGCATCTGGCGTGCAGTCCAGCAATTACTTGCCGCTTCAAGCTCGTAATATTCGCGCTTGTCTTTGTCTGAGATTGCTATAAGTAACTTATATTGACTCCAGTTGAATTGCGTCCGCAGTGTGGACGCAATTGGAAATTCAATATAAAATTGTCTTGCACGTTCCAATTGGCGCTGTCCAAAACCACTTCCGAATTCGGGCTCTATCTCTTTTGCAAGATTTTTTATAAGAGCTTTTCCGTACTCCGCGCGTATATTCCCGTCCTGTTCTTCTTCGACTATACGGCGACCTATTTGCCAGTACATTTGTACGCGACAAAAGTCAACTGAGCGGACAGCATTAGCCCGAGAGGTTTCAATAATCGAGCGTATTTCAGATACTAAATCTTTCATTTTTGTTATTTTGTAGCTTTCCCTTCCGGAAGTATGGTCGAAGCCCAGTTAGGAAGCTTATCAACATAGCGTTTCGCAAGCTCTCCTTCGCTCATTCGGAACAGAAGTCGTGCTTCGGCATCCTCGATTGAGTTGTCGTAGATATAGAGCCTGTCAACTATTCTGGAGAGAATTTTGCAATTGGCAATAGATCTGTCGTAGCGGGATATGATTTTAGGAATTGGCACATCATGTCCTCCATCCAACACTCGTTGAGCAACACGTTTTGCATTGATTGTCGGAGATTCGGTGGAAACGAAGAACAAACGGATGAAAAATCCGGCTTCTTTAGCTCTGAGAATGTAATCGACCTTATCAGCGGCCGACATCACAGTTTCAAAAATATGGCTCTTATGTTCTGCAAGACAGCGTTCACGCCATTCATTACAATAGTTGGCAGCTTTCAGTACCGATTCCTGATTGTTCCAGTCACCGAACACATCGCGGGCAACATTGTCGGGATTAATATATTCCGAATCCTCCAGCCACTCATGGTGCAGAATTTTGGAAGTCACGGAAGTCTTGCCCGACCCATTGGGCCCGGCAATCACAATCAAAACGGGGCGATGATTACTTGCTGCCATTCTTTATTCTGTTTATGGCATCGCCCCATTTTTCTTGTGCAGCCTGTGTAGCCGCCTCAATACCGGCTGCCACACGCTCGGCGGCGCGGCGGGTGCTTTCACGGGCATCCTCGGCAACCTCACGCATAATCTGGGCCATGCGTTCGTCGCCCGGCTCCTCCATCGACGTGAGTCTATAACTGTTCATCTCTGCTTCCGACATAGTGGTATCTTATCAAATGTCAAAGTTAAAAAAAAAATCGGAATGGATTCCTTGAATATGGGAATATTTGAGGAATCCATTCCGTAAATCTGTTTGAAGGGGGAATCCGGGGTCAGGCAAGGGTGTACTTGCAGCGGACTGGAGAAACGATGGTGCCGTCTTTTTTGAGCTGCGCGAAGATTTTGTCGACCACTTTCTTGTCGAGGCCGGTGGTTTCGGCCACTTTCGATGCGTTGACGGGCTCTCCTGCATTGCGGATTGCCTCGATTACTTTGGTTTTATCGTCCATAAGTCAGATATTTTGAGGTCATAAGTTGAATTTTTCGAGAGTCAGTGTTGCTTTTTAGGGTTGAGAAAACGAAGACACGCATCGCGTGGACGCGTGTCTCCTGATTACGTTCTATTTCGTCGCTAAAGAAGCTTACTTCACTTCCTCAAAGTCTACGTCGGTGACATGGTCGCCGCCGTCGTTGGAGGCGTGGGGCGCGCCGGCGTTGGCTCCGGGATTAGCTCCGGCCTGAGCCTGGGCCTGTGCGTTGAGGATGTCCTGCTGGGCTTCGCCGAAACGTGCCTCGATGTCCTTGATGGCGCTGTCGATGCCAGCGATGTCCTGAGCCTTGTGGGCTTCCTTGAGGCGGTCGAGAGCCGTCTGGATGGCGCTCTTCTTGTCGGCGGGAATCTTGTCGCCGAGCTCGTTGAGCTGCTTCTCGGTCTGGAAGATGATGGCGTCGGCCTGGTTGAGCTTGTCAACGCGTTCCTTCTCCTTGGCGTCGGCTGCTGCGTTGGCCTCGGCCTCTTCCTTCATGCGCTTGATTTCGGCGTCGGTCAGGCCGCTGGAAGCCTCGATGCGGATGCTCTGCTCCTTGCCCGTTGCCTTATCCTTGGCGCTGACGTTGAGGATGCCGTTGGCGTCGATTTCGAATGTCACTTCGATCTGAGGTATGCCGCGCGGTGCGGGGGCGATGCCGTCGAGGTGGAATTTGCCGAGGAGCTTGTCGTCCTTCGCCATGGGGCGCTCGCCCTGGAGGACGTTGATTTCCACGCTGGGCTGGTTGTCGGCTGCGGTGGAGAATGTCTCGCTCTTGCGGGTGGGAATGGTGGTGTTGGCCTCGATGAGCTTCGTCATGACGCCGCCGAGGGTCTCGATACCTACGCTCAGGGGCACTACGTCGAGCAGCAGCACGTCCTTGACGTCGCCGCTGAGCACGCCGCCCTGAATGGCTGCGCCTACGGCTACAACTTCGTCCGGGTTAACGCTCTTGTTGGGCTGCTTGCCGAAGAAGTCGGCCACGGTCTTCTGAACGGCCGGGATACGGGTCGAACCGCCGACGAGGATTACTTCGTCGATGTCGCGGGCTGTGAGGCCGGCGTCGCGCAGTGCGTCCTCGCAGGGCTTGATGGTGGCGTGGATGAGCTTGTCGGCAAGCTGCTCGAACTTGGCGCGCGTCAGCGTCTTTACAAGGTGCTTGGGCACACCGTTGACGGGCATGATGTACGGCAGGTTGATTTCGGTGCTGGTGGTGCTGGAGAGCTCGATCTTGGCCTTTTCGGCAGCTTCCTTTAGGCGCTGGAGGGCCATGGGATCCTTGCGGAGGTCGATGCCTTCGTCCTTGAGGAACTCTTCTGCGAGCCAGTCGATGATGACGTGGTCGAAGTCGTCGCCGCCGAGGTGCGTGTCACCGTTGGTGCTTTTTACTTCGAATACGCCGTCGCCGAGCTCGAGGATGGAAATATCGAATGTGCCGCCGCCGAGGTCAAACACGGCTATCTTCTGGTCCTTGTCGGCCTTGTCGAGACCGTAGGCCAGTGCTGCTGCGGTAGGCTCGTTGACGATACGCTTGACGGTGAGGCCTGCGATTTCGCCGGCTTCCTTGGTGGCCTGGCGCTGCGAATCGTTGAAGTAGGCGGGCACGGTGATGACGGCTTCGGTGACGCTCTGGCCGAGGTAATCTTCTGCCGTCTTCTTCATCTTCTGAAGAATCATGGCGGAGATTTCCTGCGGGGTGTATTCGCGTCCGTCGATGTCGATGCGGGGTGTGTTGTTGTCGCCGCGTACCACACGGTAGGGCACGCGCTCTATTTCGTTCTTGACCTGGTCGTATGTCTCGCCCATGAAGCGCTTGATGGAGTAGATGGTGCGCTTGGGGTTGGTGATGGCCTGACGCTTGGCGGGCTCGCCCACTTTGCGCTCGCCGCCGTCAACAAATGCTACGACGGAGGGGGTGGTGTTGCGTCCTTCGCTGTTGGGGATCACGACGGGGTCGTTGCCCTCGAGAACTGCTACGCACGAGTTGGTGGTGCCAAGGTCGATGCCTATGATTTTTCCCATAGTTGTATATGATTTTATTGTGTTGTTTGTGATTCTTGATTTTTGTTTCACTGTATAAATAACAAATCCCGTGCCAAAAAGGTTTGACACGGGATTGTTGTCTGAAAGTTAATTGTTTAGCCCTTCTGTCCGCCTGCTGACAATCTGTCAGTCGGCATGTTTTTTTACCGGGCATGTCATTTGTGCCGGAATCAGTATCCGAAGATTTCCTCGGGCGTGAGGATTACCACGCGGCCGATGCGGCGCAGGGCCTCGATGTCGATGTCGTCAAGGTCGGCGAGGATGGCATAGCTGTAGTGGCGTCCGGCAACTTTGTCGCGCTGATAGACCTCGACGTCGGCGAGAGTGAGGGCGGGTATGGCTTCGAAGAGCGCGCGTGCGGGGTCGTTGTCCTGCTTGAGATCGCGGGCGCGGATGTAGGCCCATGCAATGGCGTCTTTGATGGTGCGCTGTGTGCGCATGCGGCTGTCGATTCCCTGCTTGGCGAGGTCGAGGGCGGCCTGGCTGCGAGGCATGTTGTTGATGATTTCGTCGAAGGCGGAGATGGCGTCGGTCATCTTGTCGTTCTGTGTGGCGATGAAAGCATTGTAGGTGTAGGCCTCGGTCAGGCGCGCCGGCTTCTGCATGAAGGCCCATGCGGAGTAGGCCAGCGAACGGCTTTCGCGCATCTCCTGGAATACGATAGAGTTCATGGAGCCGCCGAAGTATTCGTTGTAGAGTGCGCGGGCGGGCTCCGATGCGGGGTCGAAGCTGTCGCCGCGGTTGCTGTACTGCCGCATGTAGAGCTGCTTGGCATCGTACGGGGCGAGGTAGATGACGGTCTCGTCGGTGCGCTGCATCTTGTAGGGCTCCTCTTTGGGCGCGTCGGCCAGAGTGCCGGGCTCGGTGCGGTGCAGCGAGTCTATGGCGGCGATGACGTCATTGGCCGGGGCTTTGCCGTAGTAGATCACGCTGTGGCGCAGCTTGCGCAGGTCGCGCAGTGCGTCAAGCACCGGCTGCGGACCCATGACGCGGAGCGAGTCGACAGAGATGAGCGAGTTGGCCGGGTTCTTGGGGCCGTATACCGCGTAGTTGGTCAGGCGGGAGAAATTCTGGCTCTGGTTGGTCTTGTTGTTCTCGCGGCTCTGCTGCACACGGTCCACCCATTTGCTCCATGCGTCGGGCGTGATGGTGGCCTGGTCGAGCAGCTTCTCGTAGAGAGCCATTGCGGCGGGCATGTTCTCGGCGAGGCCGCTGATGGTGACGTAGGTGCGGCGTGTGCCGGGGTTGACGCTGTAGCTGCAGGCCAGGTCGTAGAAGGCGCGGCTTATCTGCTCCGGCGTCATGTCGGCCGTGCCTGCCAGCGGCAGCATGTCTGACGCATAGTCCAGTGCGAGGTCGTGGCCGCTGCCTTTATCATATATATATGTAAGGGTGAAGATGTCGTTCGACGTGTTGGGCGTGTACAGCACTTCGATGCCCTGCTTGGCGCTGAGGCGGGTGAGGTCCTTGTCGAAGTCGACGAATACCGGCTCGATGGGTTCGGGCACGCTGGCCTGTATCTCGCGCAGGAATGCGCTGGAGGCGTCGCGGTTGGTGGCGATGGGCGTCAGTTCGGGTTTGGGCATCTTTACGACGGAAGAGTCGGTGCCCTGACGCTTGTAGACGGCGGCGTAGTTCTGCGGGCCGAGGTAGCGCTGTGCGGCAGCCACGATGTCGGCCTTGGTGATGTTGTCAATGGCGTGGAATTCCTCTACCATGTCGGCGAGCGACTGACCGTTGACGAATGCGTTCACATAGAAGTCGGCGCGGCTGTCGTTGTCCTCGAGTGCGCGCTGGAGGTAGAGCTTGCGGTTGGCGGCGATGGCTTTCACGAGTTCTTCGTCGAAGTCGCCGGCGCGCAGTTTGTCCATCTCCTTGAGCAGCAGGGCGCGCACGTCGTCAAGGCTCTGTCCGGGCTTCGGCATGCCTATCATCAGGAATGCGCCGCCGTCGGCCATGGAGTAGAGTCCGGCGCCGGCGCCGAGCATAGTCTGGGCCAGGTTGATGTCGATGTCGATAAGACCGCAGTCGCCGTTGTTGAGCACTTCGGCGGCGGCCTCCAGCAGCGCCATGTCCTTATGGGCTGCGGCTGGCATGCGCCATGCCAGGTAGATGCGCTCCGCCTCCTGCCCCAGCACCTCGCGCTCTATGGGCGAGGTGATTGGTTCCTCGGCCTTGAAGTTGAGCACGGGCAGCTCGGGGTTGGGCTTCAGATGGCCGAAGTACTTGCTGATGACGTCCACCATGTGGTCGGGGTCGAAGTCGCCGCTGACGCATATCGCCATGTTGTTGGGCACGTACCACTGCTTGTGGTAGTTCTTGACATTGGTGATTGAGGGATTCTTAAGGTGCTCCTGTGTTCCGAGTACGGTCTGCGTGCCGTAGGGGTGGGTGGGGAAGAGGGCGGCGAGCATGGCCTCGTTGAGCTTGCGGCCGTCCTTGGTGAGGCTCATGTTCTTCTCCTCATAGATGGTCTCGAGTTCGGTGTGGAATCCGCGGATGACGGGATGCTCGAAGCGGTCGGCCTGGATGCGGGCCCAGTTCTCGATCTGGTTGGAGGGGATGTCCTCTACGTAGCATGTGACGTCCGTGCTGGTGTAGGCGTTGGTGCCGTCGGCGCCGATTGCGGCCATCAGCTTGTCGTACTCGTTGGGTATGGCAAGGAGCGACGCCTGGTAGCTCACGGAGTCAATCTCGTGGTAGATGCGTTTGCGCTCGATGCTGTCGGTGGTGTGGCGGTAGGTCTCGAACAGCTGCTCTATGCGGTCGAGCATGGGCTTCTCGGCGGCATAGTCCTGAGTGCCGAACTGCTCGGTGCCTTTGAACATGAGGTGCTCGAAGTAGTGGGCGAGGCCCGTGGTCTCGGCCGGGTCGTTCTTGCCGCCCACGCGCACAGCGATGTAAGTCTGGATGCGAGGCTCGTCGCGGTTCACGGTCATGAAAATCTTCAGGCCGTTGGGCAGCGTGTATGCCTTGGTGTGAAGAGGGTCGCCGGGGACGCTGTCGTAGGCGTACTTGCCGGCCTCGGCCGCCGGCGATACCAGCACGGCGCAGGCGGCGAGAGAAATGAAGGAAATGATGTGTCTGAACATTATCTTGAAAGTAATGAATGGTTCACTTTACTTATATAATACGTACGTGCGTGCGAAACGTGACAGCAAAGGTACAAAAAAATCGAAATACAAGGCGCTGACATTCAATAAATATGGAATTTTAACGATTTGCAGCGAAAAAATAATCTGTAAAAGTTTTGTCAGTTCAAAAAAATGATATAACTTTGCAACCGCAAACGGGAAATATCCCGGCCAGGCGCGAGAAATTTGAAACCTGCCTCTTTAGCTCAGTTGGCCAGAGCACGTGATTTGTAATCTCGGGGTCGTTGGTTCGAATCCGACAAGAGGCTCTTGATTGAATGAAATAGAGTAATAGCTATAAAAGGGCGAATACCAGAGTGGCCAAATGGGGCAGACTGTAAATCTGCTGGTTTATACCTTCGGTGGTTCGAATCCATCTTCGCCCACGAATTTAAAGCTTCTGCGGAAGTAGCTCAGTCGATAGAGCATCAGCCTTCCAAGCTGAGGGTCGCGGGTTTGAGCCCCGTCTTCCGCTCTAATGAACTGACCCATACACAATGCCAATGTAGCTCAGGGGTAGAGCACTTCCTTGGTAAGGAAGAGGTCGCGGGTTCAAATCCCGCCATCGGCTCTAATTATCGAAAACTTCAGCCTCGGTAGTCACTGTACTGTCGTGGCGGTTTCGTGAAAATGGAAATCATTTAATCAAAATAACAAGAAGTTATGGCTAAAGAGAAATTCGAAAGAACCAAACCGCATGTTAACATCGGTACCATTGGTCACGTTGACCACGGTAAAACTACCTTGACTGCCGCCATCACCACTGTATTGGCTAAGAAAGGTCTTTCCGAGCTTCGTTCATTTGACTCGATCGACAACGCTCCCGAGGAGAAGGAACGTGGTATTACAATCAATACTTCACACGTAGAGTATGAGACTGCCAACCGTCACTATGCTCACGTTGACTGCCCTGGACACGCTGACTATGTGAAGAACATGGTAACAGGTGCCGCTCAGATGGACGGTGCCATCATCGTGGTTGCCGCTACCGACGGTCCCATGCCCCAGACTCGCGAGCACATCCTTCTCGCCCGTCAGGTAAACGTTCCCCGTATCGTCGTGTTCCTCAACAAGTGTGATATGGTAGACGATGAGGAGATGTTCGACCTCGTTGAGATGGAAATGCGCGATCTTCTTTCGGCTTACGAGTATGATGGCGACAACACTCCTATCATCCGTGGCTCTGCCCTCGGCGCACTTAACGGTGAGCCCCAGTGGGAAGAGAAGGTTGTTGAGCTTATGGACGCTGTCGACAACTGGATTCCCCTGCCTCCCCGCGATATCGACAAGCCTTTCCTTATGCCTGTCGAGGACGTGTTCTCAATCACCGGTCGTGGTACTGTTGCCACCGGTCGTATCGAGACTGGCGTCGTGAAAGTTGGTGACGAAGTTCAGATCATGGGTCTTGGCGCTGACCTCAAGTCTACCGTAACTGGTGTTGAGATGTTCCGCAAGCTCCTCGATCAGGGTGAGGCCGGTGACAACGTAGGTCTTCTCCTCCGTGGTATCGACAAGAACGAGATCAAGCGCGGTATGGTAATTTGCCACCCGGGCGTTGTTAAGCCCCACAGCAAGTTCAAGGCTCAGGTCTATATCCTCAAGAAGGAGGAAGGCGGCCGTCACACTCCGTTCCACAACCACTATCGTCCTCAGTTCTACATCCGTACACTTGATGTGACCGGTGAGATCACTCTTCCCGAGGGTGTTGAAATGGTAATGCCCGGTGACCACGTTACTATCAACGTTGAGCTCATCAACCCCGTAGCTTGCGATCAGGGTCTCCGCTTCGCTATCCGTGAAGGTGGCCGCACCGTAGGTTCGGGTCAGATTACCGAAATCCTCGACTAATCAGATTCACATCTGAAAGGATAACAACACATCGGCCTCTTCACAAGGGGAGGCCGATATATACAGGACTAGCTCAGTTGGTAGAGCACCGGTCTCCAAAACCGGGTGTCGGGAGTTCGAGCCTCTCGTCCTGTGCAAAAAGACAGAAAATTAAATGAAACTTCTTACGAATATACAGGAATCTTATGCCGAGCTTCGGTATAAGACTTCGTGGCCGACAAGAACACAACTGATCAAGAGCAGTATCATTGTGCTGATTGCTTCCATCATCATCTCTATAGTGATACTGATAATGGATCAGATTATTGACAATGTAATGCACTTTATTTACGGTCTCGGACTGTAATAAAAACGGTAGAACGATGGGTGAAAAGAAAGGAAAATGGTACGTGCTGCGTGCTATTTCGGGCAAGGAGGCTAAGGTGAAGGAAACTCTTGATGCTGCAATCAGGAATACCGACCTTGGCAATCACTTGTTTCAGGTGCTCATACCTACCGAAAAGGTGCTGACCGTGCGTAACGGGAAGAAAGTGGTCAAGGAAAAGAACCTCTATTCCGGTTATGTATTCATTGAGGCCGATCTTCAAGGGGAAGTGGCGCATGCATTGCGCAACACCACCAACGTCATTGACTTTCTCGGCGGCAGGCAGAAAGGCTCCGAGCCTGAACCCCTCCGCGAGAGCGAGGTCAAGCGTATGCTCGGCGTTGCCGATGAGTTTGTGGACCTCACCGACGAGAACAGCTATATCGTCGGCGAGACCGTCAAGGTGAAATACGGTCCTTTCGTGGACTTCACCGGTGTTATCGAGGAGGTCAATCCCGAGAAGAAGAAGCTCAAGGTCATGGTCAAGATTTTTGGCCGCAAGACTCCGCTGGAGCTTGAATATTCGCAGGTAGAAAGGGAATAATTCGGTAGTGGTTACGCAGTCTATAGAATATTCTCACCAATAAAACTTCAAAATTTTAGATTGTAAAATGGCTAAAGAAATTGCTGGACAGATCAAATTGCAGATTAAAGGTGGAGCAGCAAATCCATCGCCTCCTGTAGGTCCTGCATTAGGTTCCAAGGGTATCAACATCATGGAATTTTGTAAGCAATTCAATGCCCGCACCCAGGACAAGGCTGGCAAGGTTCTTCCTGTAGTAATCACTTACTACACCGACAAGAGCTTTGACTTCATTGTCAAGACCCCTCCCGTTGCCGTACAGCTTCTCGAAGTGAGCAAGCAGAAGAGCGGCTCGGCGCAGCCCAACCGTAATAAGGTGGCTGAGATAACCTGGGATCAGGTGAAGGCGATTGCTGAAGACAAAATGCCCGATTTGAACTGTTTTACTGTGGATTCGGCGATGCGTATGGTTGCCGGTACAGCCAGAAGTATGGGTATCACCGTAAAAGGGGCATTCCCTGAAAATAACTAATAAACTTCAATTGAAATGGGTAAACTTACAAAGAATCAAAAGTTGGCTTTAGAGAAGATTGAAGCTGGGAAGGCGTATACTCTTGCGGAAGCGACCGAGAAGGTGAAGGAAACTTCCTACACCAAGTTTGACGCGTCGCTTGATATTGATGTGCGTCTTGGCGTGGATCCTCGTAAGGCTAACCAGATGGTGCGTGGCGTTGTCACGCTCCCTCACGGGACCGGCAAGAAGGTGCGCGTGCTCGTACTCTGCAACCCCGACGCTGAGGCTGCCGCCAAGGCTGCCGGCGCCGACTATGTAGGCCTGGATGAATATATCAACAAGATCAAGGGCGGATGGACCGACGTTGACGTCATCATCACCCAACCCGCCATCATGGGTAAGATCGGTGCCCTGGGGCGTGTGCTCGGTCCTCGTGGCCTGATGCCTAACCCCAAGAGCGGCACTGTGACTGTTGATGTCGCCAAGGCTGTTGAAGAAGTTAAGAAGGGTAAAATTGACTTTAAGGTTGACAAGAACGGTATCGTTCACTCGTCGATTGGCAAGGTGTCCTTCACTCCCGAGCAGATGAAGGATAACGCCCGCGAGTTTATCAACACCCTTATCAAGTTGAAACCCGCGACTGCCAAGGGCACCTATATCAAGAGCATTTATCTTTCAAGCACTATGAGTCCCGGTATCAAGGTTGACTCTAAGTCCATCGATGTTTAATCAATTAAAGATCACAGACAATGAGAAAGGAAGATAAAGCCCTTATTATAGATCAGATAGCCGGTACTCTCAAGGAGTACAGCTGCTTTTACCTCACAGAGACTTCGGGACTCAACGCCGAGAAGACCAGTGCCCTGCGTGCTGCATGCTTCAAGGATGGCGTGAAGCTCCTGGTGGTGAAGAACACCCTTCTTCACAAGGCCATGGAGCAGAGCGACATCGACTATTCCGAGCTCTATCCTACATTGGTAGGGCAGACAGCCGTGATGTTCTGCAACACCGGCAACGTCCCCGCCAAGCTCATCAAGAAGTTCCGTGGCAAGGATGACACGCTGCCCCGTCTGAAGGCTGCGTATGTGGAGGAGACCGTCTATGTTGGCGAAGACCAGCTTGAGACACTTGCCAACATCAAGAGCAAGAACGAGCTCATCGCCGATGTTGTCGCACTTCTCCAGTCGCCCGCCAAGAATGTGGTTTCGGCCCTCACCTCGGGTGGCACCAAGCTCCACGGCATTCTCGAAACTTTGTCAAAAAAAGAAGCATAATTCAACAGTAAAAACAAAACAAATAAAATCATACAAAAATGGCAGATTTGAAAGCTTTTGCAGAACAATTAGTTAACCTCTCAGTTAAGGAAGTAAACGAACTTGCTCAGATCCTCAAGGACGAATATGGCATCGAACCCGCCGCTGCAGCAGTAGCTGTTGCCGCAGGTCCCGCCGCCGGCGCACCCGCCGCCGAGGAGAAGTCATCATTTGACGTAATCCTCAAGAGCGCAGGCGCAAGCAAGCTCGCTATCGTCAAGCTCGTGAAGGAACTCACCGGCCTGGGCCTCAAGGAGGCTAAGGAACTCGTTGACGGTGCTCCCAGCACTATCAAGGAAGGTCTTGCCAAGGCTGACGCCGAGGGTCTCAAGAAGCAGTTGGAAGAAGCCGGCGCTGAAGTTGAACTTAAATAATATTGCCTGACCATCAGGTAATTAGGTTAAGAATCTCCCGAGGGGATGATTCTTAACCTTTTTGTGTTAAAATTTTTATTTGAGTTCCTTTAACTTTAGTTTTAGATGTCAGTTTCATTAGATAAACCCCGTATAAACTTTGCGTCGGTTAAGAATCCGTTGCCTTATCCCGACTTTCTTGAGGTGCAACTCAAGTCTTTCCGCGATTTCCTGCAATTAGACACCGAGCCTGAAAAAAGAAACAACGAGGGGCTTTACAAAGTGTTTGCCGAGAACTTTCCCATTGCTGACACTCGCAACAACTTTGTGCTCGAATTTTTGGACTATTACATTGATCCCCCCCGGTACACTATCGAGGAGTGCCTTGAGCGCGGCCTCACCTACAGTGTGCCCCTAAAGGCCAAATTGAAGCTCTATTGCACCGACCCTGACCACGAGGATTTTGATACCGTGATACAGGACGTATATCTCGGCCCGATTCCCTACATGACCGAGAAAGGAACGTTTGTCATCAACGGCGCGGAGCGTGTCATCGTCTCGCAGCTCCACCGCTCGCCGGGCGTGTTCTTCGGACAGAGCACCCACGCCAACGGCACCAAGCTGTACTCGGCACGTATCATCCCCTTCCGTGGCTCGTGGATAGAGTTTGCCACCGACATCAACAACGTGATGTACGCCTACATCGACCGCAAGAAGAAATTGCCCGTGACCACACTGTTGCGTGCCATCGGTCTTGAAAGCGACAAGGATATCATAGAAATCTTCGGACTGGCCGAGGAACTCAAAGTCAACAAGACAAACCTTAAAAAGGCCGTGGGCCGCAAGCTCGCCGCCCGCGTGCTCAAGACATGGGTCGAAGACTTCGTCGACGAGGATACCGGCGAGGTTGTCTCGATAGAGCGTAACGATGTCGTCATCGACCGCGAGACCGTGCTTGAGGAAGAACACATAGACGAGATACTCGACTCGGGCGTGAGCAACATCCTCCTGCACAAGGAGGACGCCAACACGAGCGACTACTCCATCATATTCAATACACTCCAGAAGGATACCTCCAACTCCGAAAAGGAGGCAATCCAATACATATACCGGCAGCTGCGCAACGCCGAGCCGCCGGATGACGCGTCGGCACGCGAGGTCATCACCAACCTCTTCTTCTCGGAGAAGCGCTATGACCTCGGTGAGGTGGGCCGTTACCGCATCAACAAGAAGCTCAACCTCGGCACTTCGATGGACGTGAAGGTCCTCACCAAGGAGGATATCATCGCCATCATCAAGTACCTCATAGAGCTTATCAACTCCAAGACCGATGTGGATGATATCGACCATTTGAGCAACCGCCGCGTGCGTACTGTAGGCGAGCAGCTCTACAACCAGTTTAACGTGGGACTCGCCCGCATGTCGCGTACCATACGCGAGCGTATGAACGTGCGCGACAACGAGGTGTTCACACCGATTGACCTCATCAACGCCAAGACAATATCGTCGGTCATCAACACGTTCTTCGGCACCAACGCGCTGTCGCAGTTCATGGACCAGACCAATCCCTTGGCCGAGATAACCCACAAGCGCCGTATGTCGGCCCTCGGCCCCGGCGGTCTGTCGCGCGAGCGTGCCGGGTTTGAGGTGCGCGACGTGCACTATACCCACTACGGACGTCTCTGTCCTATCGAGACCCCTGAAGGCCCGAATATCGGTCTTATATCGTCGCTCTGCGTCTATGCCAAGATAAATGACCTTGGCTTTATCGAGACTCCCTACCGTAAGGTCGAGGACTCGAAGGTCAACCTTAACAACGACGAGGTGGTGTACCTCACCGCCGAAATCGAGGAGGGCAAGGTCATCGCCCAGGGCAACGCGCCGCTCAATGCCGACGGCACGTTTATCAAGGACCGCGTAAAGGCACGTCTCGACGCCGACTTCCCTGTAGTGCCACCGGCAGAGGTGCAGCTCATGGATGTGTCTCCGACACAGATTGCCTCAATCGCGGCATCTCTTATCCCGTTCCTTGAGCATGACGATGCCAACCGTGCGCTCATGGGCTCAAACATGATGCGTCAGGCGGTTCCCCTGCTCCGCAGTGAGTCGCCTATCGTCGGCACGGGCATCGAGGGTCAGCTCATCCGCGACTCTCGTACCCAGATTATGGCCGAGGGAGCCGGTGTCATTGAGTTTGTCGACGCCACTGTGATACGCATCCGCTACGACCGCACGGAGGACGAGGAGTTTGTGGCATTTGAGGACGCCGTGAAGGAGTACCCGCTGCCCAAGTTCCGCAAGACCAACCAGAGCACCACTATCGACCTGCGACCCATCTGTGTCAAGGGTCAGCGTGTGGAGAAGGGCGATATCCTCACTGAGGGTTACTCGACCGAGAACGGCGAGCTTGCCCTTGGCCGCAACCTCAAGGTGGCGTTCATGCCCTGGAAGGGTTACAACTACGAGGACGCCATCGTGCTCAACGAGCGCGTGGTGCGCGAAGATATCCTCACCTCGGTACACGTCGACGAGTACACGCTCGACGTGCGTGAGACCAAGCGAGGCATGGAGGAGCTGACAAGCGACATCCCCAACGTGAGCGAGGACGCCACCAAGGACCTCGACGAGCGTGGTATCATACGTGTCGGCGCACATGTCGTGCCCGGCGACATAATGATTGGTAAGATTACCCCCAAGGGAGAGAGCGACCCCACCCCCGAGGAGAAACTGCTCCGCGCCATCTTCGGCGACAAGGCCGGCGATGTCAAGGACGCCTCGCTTAAAGCATCTCCCTCGTTGAAGGGCGTTGTCATCGGCACCAACCTCTTCTCGCGTGCCGCCAAGAAGAAAAAGACCAAGAGCGCCAACGCGCAGCTCCCCAAACTCGACGAGGAGTATGAGGAAAAGCTCAGCGCGTTGAAGGACGTGCTTGTCAGCAAGCTGATGACCCTTACCGCCGGCAAGACATCGCAGGGCGTGAAGGATTTCCTTGGCTCCGACATTATACCCAAGGGAGCCAAGTTCACCGCCGGCGCCCTCAAGGAGATTGACTACGACACCATAAACCTGAGCAAGTGGACCGCCGATGCCCACAAGAATGACATGATACGCGCCACGATAGTCAATTATCTGCGCAAGTCAAAGGAGATAGACGCCGAGCTTCGCCGCAAGAAGTTTGACATCTCCATCGGCGACGAGCTGCCCTCCGGCATCATGCAGATGGCCAAGGTCTACATCGCCAAGAAGCGTAAGATCAGCGTCGGCGACAAGATGGCAGGACGTCACGGTAACAAGGGTATCGTGTCGCGTATCGTCCGTCAGGAGGATATGCCGTTCCTTGCCGACGGTACGCCCGTCGACATCGTGCTCAACCCGCTTGGCGTGCCCTCGCGTATGAACCTCGGCCAGATATTCGAGACTGTTCTCGGATGGAGCGGCCGCGTGCTTGACGAGAAGTTTGCCACCCCCATCTTTGACGGAGCAAGCCTCGACGACCTCAACGAGTGGACCGACAAGGCCGGCCTTCCCCGCTACGGCAAGACCTACCTTTATGACGGCGGCACCGGCGAGCAGTTTGACCAGCCCGCGACCGTGGGAGTCATCTACATGCTTAAACTCGGTCACATGGTCGAGGACAAGATGCATGCCCGCAGCATCGGCCCGTACTCGCTCATCACCCAGCAGCCGCTCGGCGGTAAAGCCCAGTTCGGTGGACAGCGTTTCGGAGAGATGGAGGTTTGGGCGCTTGAGGCATTCGGCGCATCCCACATCCTTCAGGAGATACTGACCATCAAGAGTGATGACGTCACAGGCCGCAGCAAGGCCTACGAGGCAATCGTCAAGGGCGATCCCATGCCACCGGCAGGCATCCCCGAGTCGCTCAACGTGCTTCTGCACGAGCTTCGCGGTCTCGGCCTGAGCATCAATCTTGAAAACTAATCACTGACTTTTCATTACGAAACACAAAATATGGCTTTTAGAAAAGACAATAAGACAAAGACCGGTTTTTCCAAGATAACCATCGGGCTTGCTTCGCCCAAGGAAATCCTGGACAAGTCGAGCGGCGAGGTCCTCAAGCCCGAGACCATCAACTACCGCACCTACAAGCCCGAGCGCGACGGCCTGTTCTGCGAGCGCATTTTTGGTCCCGTGAAGGACTATGAGTGTCATTGCGGGAAGTACAAGCGCATCCGCTACAAGGGTATCGTGTGCGACCGTTGCGGTGTCGAGGTCACTGAAAAGAAGGTGCGCCGCGAGCGTATGGGACACATCAAGCTTGTCGTTCCCGTCGCCCACATATGGTACTTCCGTTCTTTGCCCAATAAGATAGGTTACCTTCTCGGACTCCCGTCCAAGAAACTCGACGCCGTTATCTACTATGAGCGTTACGTCGTTATACAGCCCGGGACGGTCGAGGGCGTGCAGGCACTCGACTTGCTATCGGAGGAGGAATATTTCGATATACTTGAGAAACTCCCCCGCGAGAATCAGATGCTCGAGGACTCCGACCCCAACAAGTTCATCGCCAAGATGGGTGCAGAGGCCATCTATGACCTGCTGCAGCGTCTCGACCTCGACTCGCTCTCCTACGAGTTGCGCGACCGGGCCAACACCGACGGCTCCCAGCAGCGCAAGACCGAGGCCCTTAAACGCCTTCAGGTGGTCGAGTCGTTCCGCGCATCGCGCAACCGCAACAAGCCCGAGTGGATGATACTTCAGGTAGTGCCTGTCATCCCCCCCGAACTGCGTCCTCTCGTGCCCCTCGATGGCGGACGTTTTGCCACGAGCGACCTCAACGACCTCTACCGTCGTGTCATCATACGCAACAACCGCTTGAAGCGTCTCATCGAGATAAAGGCCCCCGAGGTCATCCTGCGCAACGAGAAACGTATGCTTCAGGAGGCCGTGGACTCGCTGCTTGACAACTCCCGCAAGTCGTCGGCAGTGAAGACCGAGGCCAACCGTCCGCTGAAGTCGCTCTCAGACTCGCTCAAGGGCAAGCAGGGACGTTTCCGTCAGAACCTCCTCGGTAAGCGTGTCGACTACTCGGCCCGCTCGGTAATCGTCGTCGGCCCTGAACTGAAGATGCATGAGTGCGGTATCCCCAAGAATATGGCGGCTGAGCTTTACAAGCCTTTTGTCATCCGCAAGCTCATCGAGCGCGGTATCGTCAAGACCGTAAAGAGCGCCAAGAAGATTGTCGACCGCAAGGAACCTGTCGTGTGGGATATCCTTGAGCATGTGATGAAGGGTCATCCCGTGCTGCTCAACCGTGCCCCGACTCTTCACCGTCTCGGTATCCAGGCATTCCAGCCCAAGATGATTGAGGGCAAGGCTATCCAGCTCCACCCGTTGGCATGTACGGCGTTCAACGCCGACTTCGACGGCGACCAGATGGCAGTCCACCTCCCCCTTGGCAATGAGGCCGTCCTTGAGGCCCAGATGCTGATGCTCGGAGCACACAACATCCTCAACCCCGCCAACGGTGCGCCTATCACCGTGCCCTCGCAGGACATGGTGCTCGGTCTGTACTACATCACCAAGCTGCGTCCCGGCGCCAAGGGCGAGGGCTACAAGTTCTACGGGCCCGAGGAGGCTGAGATTGCATACAATGAGGGCCGCATATCGCTCCATGCCCCCGTCTCCATCATCGTTGACGACGTGGACGAGAACGGCAACCCCGTCACTCATATGATAGAGAAGACCTCCGTGGGCCGTGTGCTGTTCAACCAGTATGTGCCCAAGGAAATCGGCTATGTCAACGAGATTATATCCAAGAAGTCGCTGCGCAACATCATCGGCAAGGTCATCAAGACCTGCGGTGTGACCCGCTCGGCCCAGTTCCTCGACGATATCAAGAACCTCGGATACCGCATGGCGTTCAAGGGCGGACTGTCGTTCAACCTCGGTGACGTGCTCATCCCCGCAGAGAAGGAGCAGCTTGTCAACGAGGGCTACCAGCAGGTGCAGGAGGTGCTCGACAACTACGCGATGGGATTCATCACCAACAACGAGCGTTACAACCAGATTATCGATATCTGGACACACGTCAACTCCCGCCTGTCCGACACGCTCATGAAGCAGCTTACAGCCGACAACCAGGGTTTCAACTCTGTCTTCATGATGCTCGACTCGGGTGCCCGTGGTTCCAAGGACCAGATTCGTCAGCTCTCCGGTATGCGTGGCCTTATGGCCAAGCCGCAGAAGGCGGGTGCCGAGGGCGGTCAGATTATCGAGAACCCGATTCTCGCCAACTTCAAGGAGGGCCTTTCAGTGCTGGAGTACTTCATCTCCACCCACGGTGCCCGCAAGGGTCTTGCCGATACCGCCTTGAAGACCGCCGACGCCGGATACCTCACACGCCGTCTTGTCGACGTGGCTCATGACGTGATTATCAACGAGGAGGACTGCGGCACGCTCCGTGGACTCGTATGCACCGAAATCAAGAACAACGACGAGGTGGTGGCATCTCTCGGCGAGCGTATCCTCGGCCGCGTGTCGGTGCACGACATCGTAGACCCGCAGACAGGCGAGGTCATTGTCGCTGCCGGCGAGGAAATCAACGAGGCCGCCGCCGACCGCATCAACGAGTCGCCTATCGAGCAGGTTGAAATCCGCTCGGTGCTCACGTGCGAGTCCAAGAAGGGGGTTTGCGCCAAGTGCTATGGCCGTAACCTCTCCAACAACCGTCTCGTGCAGAAGGGCGAGGCTGTCGGCGTCATCGCCGCCCAGTCAATCGGCGAGCCAGGTACACAGCTTACACTGCGTACATTCCATGTCGGTGGTGTCGCATCAAATATCGCCGCCGTCTCCTCTGTCACCTCGCGCTATGCCGGTGTGCTTGAGATAGACGAGTTGCGCACTGTATCCACTGATGAGGTCGGCCCCAAAGGCCAGCCTGTGGAGGTCGTGATAGGACGTCTCGCCGAGATGCGCATCATGGACCCCAAGACAGGCATGATGCTCACCAACGCCAATATACCCTATGGCTCGAAGATTTACTTCAAGCCGGGCGACGCGGTTGAGAAGGGCGATGTCATCTGTGAATGGGACCCGTTCAACGCCGTTATCGTATCGGAGGTTACAGGCCGCGTGCAGTTTGACAACGTTGTCGAGGGTGTTACCTACCGCGTTGAAAGCGACGAGCAGTCGGGCCTCCGTGAGAAGATTATTACCGAGTCCAAGGACCGTACCAAGGTGCCCGAGGCAAATATCGTTGACGCCAACGGTCAGATTGTCAAGACCTACGCTCTCCCTGTGGGCGCTCACCTTATGGTCGATGACGGTGCCGAGCTGAAGAGCGGTGAGGTGTTCGTCAAGATACCGCGTGCCGCCGGCAATGCCGGTGATATCACCGGTGGTCTTCCCCGTGTCACCGAGTTGTTTGAAGCCCGCAACCCGTCCAATCCCGCCATCGTGTCGGAAATCGACGGCGAGGTTCACTTCGGCAAGGTGAAGCGCGGTAACCGCGAGATTTCAGTCACCTCCAAGCTCGGCGAGACCAAGAAATATCTTGTGCCTCTGTCCAAGCAGATACTTGTGCAGGAGAACGACTACGTGCGTGCCGGCACACCCCTCTCGGATGGCGCCATCACGCCTGCCGACATCCTCAATATCATGGGTCCGACAGCCGTTCAGGAGTACATCGTCAACGAGGTACAGGACGTTTACCGTATGCAGGGTGTGAAGATCAACGACAAACACTTTGAGGTAATCGTCCGCCAGATGATGCGCAAGGTCAACATCCTTGACCCGGGCGACACCTGCTTCCTTGAGCAGCAGATTGTTGACAAGCGCGACTTCATCGACGAGAACGACCGCATATGGGGCAAGCGCGTGGTTGTAGATGCCGGCGACAGCGAGAATCTCAAGCCCGGCCAGATAATCACCGCACGTAAGCTCCGCGACGAGAACTCGGCCTTGAAACGCCGCGACCTCAAGCCCGTCACCGTGCGTGATGCCGTCCCCGCGACCTCCGAGCAGATACTCCAGGGTATCACCCGTGCCGCACTCCAGACGTCGAGCTTCATGTCGGCTGCATCTTTCCAGGAGACAACCAAGGTGCTCAACGAGGCTGCCATCAACGGAAAGACCGACTACCTTGAGGGCATGAAGGAGAATGTCATCTGCGGACACCTTATCCCTGCCGGTACGGGACTTCGTGAGTACGAGCGTCTCGTAGTCGGTGGAAAGGATGACATCGACGGCGTATTTGCCGTCGCCGAGACTGTCGCCCGTAAGGAAGAACAGGAATAAACTCAACCGATACACCATTTGGGCGGGGAGGCAATCTGACGGTTGCCTCCCCGCCCTGCTATTATAGTGGCATGTCTATTGCAGTTGTCCTATCCTCCTTCAAATTCCCGAGAAAAAATTTTGTTATGCCGCGTTGTTGCCGTAACTTTGAGACGGCAAAAAATAGCCCGTTAACCTATCATATTTCAACTATAAGCAATTAGATTCGCCATGCAGATACACGGAAAAAAACTGTGGCTTACGAGCAAGGACTACGTGATGATTATAATTGGCACGGCCTTGTATGCATTCGGATTTACGGCATTTGTACTTCCCGAGAAAGTCGTTATTGGCGGTTTGGCAGGTATCGGCTCGCTTGTTTACTTCAAGTTTGGAGTCCCTGTCGCCATAACGTCATATGCCCTTAACCTGTTGTTGCTGGCCATTGCAGCCCGTATAGTGGGCCGGCAATTTGTCATACGCACGATATTTGGTGCGACATCGATAAGTTTCTTCATAGGTATATTCCAACCGCTGTTCTCGGCTCCATTGGTCGAAGGGCAGGCCTTTATGAATGTCCTCCTCGGTGGCGCGATAATAGGTGTCGGACTCGGAGTCGTGTTCATCAACAACGGCAGTACGGGAGGCACCGATATAGTCGCTGCGATGGTGTCAAAACACAGTAATGTCACGATAGGCCGTACGATGCTATATTGCGACTTTGTGATTATATCCTCATCCTATCTGCTGTTTCATCAGATAGACACAATCGTATATGGCCTCGTCGTACTCTTTGTGGCCTCCTCCATCGCAGACCTTTTGATAAACACCAACCGTCAGGCCGTGCAGTTTACCATCTTCTCGAAGTATTGGGAGGAGATAGCGACGGCCATCAACAACGAGGCCCATCGCGGCTGTACGGTAATCACCGGTATGGGATGGTACTCCAAGCGCGAGGTCAAGGTGCTGCTTGTGATGTGCCGCAAGATTGAGTCAGTCACGATATTCCGCATCATCAAGTCGATAGACAACAACGCGTTCATCACTCAGGCCAATGTCAACGGCGTCTATGGTGAGGGCTTCGACGAGATAAAACTTAAGATGAAGGCACATCCCCATCAATATCACGAAGAACACGATGACCCCCATGGATTGCCCTCTACCCCCGCGGTTGAGGCCTCCCCCTCGGGACATCCCGACTCCCTCGCCTGACATCATTGATATAGCTGAGGTATATGCGTAATTTGCTCTATATAGTGATACTGTTGGCCGTGAGCGGTTGTGCCCTCACGCCCCATGACTGCAAGGCACTTGATGCCGCCCAACGGCTGATGGCCTCTGACCCCGGTGCGGCGTTGGAACGCCTCAACCGGGTTGACGTGTCGGAACTCCGCGACTCGGCGACGATGGCCCGGTGGGCGTTGCTCTACAGTGAGGCGATAGTAGCCAACAATATCACGGTGCCCACCGACACTATCGTAAATATCGCCATCGATTATTACGGGAGCCATAATCTCAAGGCAGAGTATCAGAAGGCGTCCATGCTGAAAGCCTTGATGCGTGGCGGCGGTGACAATGACCGGCTCGCCGTGGCACTTTACATGCAGAAAGAGAAAGAATTTATGCTCTATCGTGAGCGTGTCGGCCATGAACGGTTTATTCTCGTGGCCTCGATTGCTCTCCTGCTTGCCGTCAGTGTCATCCTCTGGATGCGGCAGCGTGTCAGGCTCAAGTCGGCCCAGGCCGATGCGTTCATGGCCGAAGCGGCGGCGCTAAAATGCCAGATTGCCGCCAGGGGTGATGACATAGGGCGTATGGGGACTATATTGCACGGGTTGCTGGAGAGCCGATTCGAGCTTATAGACTCGCTGTGTGCCACTTACTATGAGACACAGGGCACCAAGACCGAGCGTAAGGCGATTGCCGACAAGGTGAAAAGTGAGATTGACGCGTTGCGGGCCGATTCATTCCCACGGATGGAGCAGGCGGTGAACGATTGCCGCGACAATATCCTTGTACGTGTCAAGGAGGTGTTGCCTGCAATCAAGCCCGAGGATTACCGCCTTGCCGTGTATCTTGCGGTGGGACTGTCCACACCGTCCCTTTGCCTGCTTCTCGGCGAGTCGGTTGATGTCGTGTATAAACGCAAGTCGAGGCTGAAGTCTCGGTTGAAGTCTGCCGTGACGCCATCTGATTCAGATATTATGGATATTTTTTGACGCGTCCGACCCGAGGTCAGATTTTTAGCTTTTTATAGAATTGTAAGTCAATGCAAGCCAATGTATTGCGTGACGGGTCGGTCAGGGCGCGATTTTGACATTTTAGTCGCCGTGTGAGTAATTTTGCCCCAAAATTCACTCACATGAAAGCAAAAACAGTTATTACACTACTATTGTGCGCCGTTATAGACGCATCGCCTGTCGTGGTTTATGCCGAAGATCCCTCCGACACTCTCACCCGTGAACTTAATGAAATTGTCGTTACAGCAGCCCAGCCTGCGACCAGGCTCGTAGGCATGACGCTTGTCTCCACCATACCGGGGTCAAATCTTGCCACACTCGGAAACGCACTCGATGTTCTCGCCCAGCTCCCGATGATAAAGGTGGAGGATAATGCGGTCAGCGTCATTGGCAAGGATGACATTGAAATCTACATCGACGGTCGTCCGATGCATGACATCGATGAGTTGCAGATGATTCTTTCATCCAACATCAAGAGGATAGAACTCGATATGGCTCCCGGAGCTGCTTATCGCAGCACGACAGGGGCGGTGATAAGGATTGTCACGCGGCGAAATTTTGCCGACGGGCTGTCGCTGTCCGAGCAGTTACGGGTGCGCTGTCGTCGCAAATGGGCGGTATCCGATATGTTGGGGCTTAATTATCGAGTCGCTAAGTGGGACATATTCATTGATGGAGAATTTGACCATTCCAATCCGGTGATAAAGGGAAGCACCACCAACATCCTCGTCTATGAGGGGCGCAAGGTTGTGGTGGGAGCTGCACAGCATAGTTCCTATCCCACCGATGGCGGTTCTGTCAAGGGCGGCTTCAACTATTCCCGTGATGATATGGCATTTGGGGCATACTATCGGTACAGTCCCGAGAGGGGCCGCTTTACCAATGACGGCTCTGAATGGCTCGACAACGGCCCTGCACTGCTTAGGCGCATAGACAAGACTACACGGGTACACGACCATCTTGTCTCGGCCTATTATGAAAATCGGTTTGCCGAGAGATTCCTGCTCCATTTTGACGGCAATTTCAGGCGTTCACTCGCTGACAACGCAAATGTCACGGCCTATCCGGCTGCAACACTCGGGGAGGTCAAGTCCACCGATAGCGGGCATTCGACCTTGTGGGCCGGGAAACTCTATTTGTCTTGCCCTTTTGCAAAGGGCATCTTGACCGTCGGCACGCAGGACAGCTATACGCGCACATCGCTCGACTATCGGATGCTCAACGCTGAGGTGGGCGCATATATACCCTCCTCCCTCACTGACACCCGACAGGTATCGGCATCGGTATTTGCCTCATGGTCAAGGACGTTTGGCAGGGTTGACATGTCGGCAGGATTGCGGTACGAGTATGTCGATTATGATTTCAAGGTCGACGGCCGGCGTGACGGCAACGTGAGCCGGCGTGACAACCTGCTCACCCCCGATGTGTCACTGGGCTATAGTTTCAACGAGCAGGCACTCCTGTCGCTCAGCTATAAGATGGCTACAATCAAGCCGCCATATTCGCAGCTCACAGGGGCATTGACCTACGTCGGACGGCATGAGATAGAGGGTGGCAATCACGCACTCAGGGATGAGCGGATGCATGACGTGCAGCTTTTTGGCATGTGGCGTGCATTTAAGTTGCAGGCCGACTTCACACACAGCATCGACACATACGGCTATGTGAAGCAGCTTTATCCCGCTGATGACCTTCAGCTGCTCATGCACCCGGTCAATATGGATGTGTCGGCGTTGAGCGCATACTTTATGTGGGGCAAGCCCGTCGGATGCTGGACGCCGGATGTCACATTGGGCCTGTATCGGCAATGGCTTGAGATTGACGGCACTAAATATGGTAAGCCTATCGTATCATACTATCTCGACAACACTTTCGCGTTGCCTCACGGATGGACTGTGACAGCCAATATCAATGGTTCGTCGGGAGGCGACATGCACACCAATCGATTTGCCCCGTCATGGTTTGTGATGGATGCTTCCGTGGGCAAGACCTTGCTTGGCAAATCGCTGACGCTGAAACTCTCGGCGACCGACATCTTTAACACGCGCAACAACGACTGGACTATGTGCACATATGGCGTCCATGTCGACAAGCGCCAGAGCTACGACCGTCGCGGCGTGCAGTTCGACATCATCTACCGCTTCCGGCCGCGCAAGAGCGCATATCGCGGTAAGGCGGCCTCCGAAGCCGAGATGGACCGTCTGTAGAATGATGTATGGTCGCGGCTACTGACTGTCAAAGATTGGAAGTCAGTAGCCGCGACCATACATTTGGATAATGCCTTTTTAGTAGAATTTCCTGATGCCCATGATCTCGCGGACATCGGCGAGGGTTCTGGCGGCACGCTCGCGGGCACGCTCGGCACCCTGCTTGACGACACGACCGAGGTAGGCGTCGTCGTTTTGTATCTCCATGATGCGCTCGCGTATTGGGAGGGTCACTTTCAGGATATCCTCGGCGAGCTGCTTCTTGAGGTCGCCATAGCGTATTGAGCAGTCGGCATAGGCATCGCGGAACTGCTGTACGGTCTCGGGCGCGGATGTCAGTTCCATGAGGGTAAAGAGGTTTTGCACAGGCTCGCTGACAGGCGAATTGGGCGTCTTGGGCCCTTCATCGGTCACGGCACGCATCACTTTCTTGCGCAGCGTCTTCTCATCGTCGATGAGGTAGATGCAATTGCCCTCGCTCTTGCCCATCTTGCCTGAGCCGTCGAGTCCGGGCACCTTGACAGGCGCGCCGCCGAAGTCGAAGTTGACGGGCTCGGGGAAATAGTCGACGCCGTAGACCGAGTTGAACCGGCGGGCAAACCGCCGTGTCAGTTCAAGGTGCTGTTCCTGGTCCTTGCCCACAGGCACTTTGTCGGCGCGCTGTATCAGGATGTCGACAGCCATGAGGGTGGGGTAGGTGAGCAGTCCGGCGTTTACGCGCTTGTTGGTCTCGGTGCCTATTATCTGCCGCTCAATGTCGTCGTTGTCATCGGTGGCGGCGGTCTTTATGCCGAGAGCCTTGCGGGCCTTGTCCTTGAATGAGGCGGTGCGCATCAGCTCGCCGATGCCCACGTGCATGTTGAGCAGAAGGTACATCTCCGAAATCTCGGGGACATCGCTCTGAACGAATATTGTGGCCTTCTCGGGGTCTACCCCTGCGGCAAGATATTCGGCAAGTATGTTTTTTACATTGGTGTGGAGTGTCTTGGGGTCGGGATGGGTAGTGAGGGCATGGAGGTCGGCGATGAAGAACAGGCAATCATAGTCGTCCTGCATTCTCACAAATTTGCTGAGGGCACCGTAGTAGTTGCCAAGGTGCAGGTTGCCCGTGGCGCGGATACCGCTTAATACAGTCTCTTTCATTATATGTATGTTATGATATATGCGTTTATATCTGCAAAGGTACGATTTAGGCGGCAAAAAGCGAGTGGATGCCGCTAAATTTTGATAGGGGTGGTGTGAGGCTCGGACGAGAGCAGGGGAAGGATTGCCGGATGCAATGACGGGTTGGAGGCCATCACCGACAGATTGCGGTCGTGGCGGAAGTGCGAGAGCCTGGCTCCAGCCTCGGCGATGATGATGCTGCCTGCGGCGACATCCCATGGATGCAGGTTGAGCTCCCAATATGCATCGAGATAGCCGGCGGCGACATAGCAGAGGTCGATGGCAGCCGAGCCGAGGCGGCGCATTCCGCGCACTGACGGAAGTACGCGGGCCACGTTGTCGAGATTGCAGTCGGGTGACGTGTCCTTGTCCACGGGGAAGCCCGTGGCCACGACCGCATGGCTGAGGCGGTCGGTGGAAGAGGGATGGATTGGCGTGCCATTGAGGAAGGCGCCGCACCCCTTGACGGCATGGAACATCTCGCGCAGGTAGGGGGCATAGACCACGCCAAGCAGCATCTTCCCGCAGTATTCCAAGCCGATTGAGACGGAAAACATCGGCAGCCCCGCCGAGAAGTTGGTGGTGCCGTCGAGCGGGTCGATAATCCATCGGTAGGGTGAGTCGTGGGTGTCGGCTCCCGATTCTTCGGATAGGATGGAGTGGGTGGGATATTTGGCGTGGATGCTGTCGAGAATCAGTCTTTCGGCGGCCTTGTCGGCTGCGGTCACCACATCGCTGTCATTGAGTTTTGCCCTTATGTCGAGGCGGTCGGAACGGAAATATCCGAGCTGTATCTCGCCGGCGGCGAGTGCCCATTGGCGGGCGTCGTCGAGCAGGGCCTGGGATGATATAGTGTCGTTCATCGTGTGTGGGTATAGGTCAGTCGCGCTTATCCTCGATGGGTATCTGCCGCTTGAATACCTCTTTGAACGATATCAGCGACTCCGTGCGGGCCAACCCGAGTTTCTGGAGCTGCTCGTGGATGATGTGCAGGAGATGGTCGTTGTTGCGGGCATACAGCTTGATGAACATGTCATATTGCCCTGTGGTGAAGTAGCACTCCACCACCTCGGGTATCTTTTTCAGCTCCTCGACAACATGGTCAAAGTTGGACGGGTCTCTCAGGAAAAAACCGATATAGGCGCACGTGTCATATCCCACCGATGCGGGATTTATGCGTGCCTCCGAGCCTTGTATCACGCCGGTCTGCGTGAGCTTCTGTATGCGTTGGTGGATGGCAGCTCCAGAGACATTGCATTCACGGGCTATTTCAAGAAACGGCTTGCGGGCATTTTTTGACAATGTGCTCAATATCTTGTAGTCTAAGGTGTCTAATTGTGATTGTCCCATTATTGTCGTATTTATGAAACAAAATTAAGAAAAAAGAGATGAAATATGAAAAAAATCCTATAATTTCATCTGAGTTTGGCGTCATTTGTGATTAATGATTAGTTTTGCATACTATGAAAATGACAGATAATATGATTGGGACAGATATGGGCCGCCCCCTGACGTTGCGTCGCATGGAACGTCGCGACGAGCCGCATCTGCAAGCACTGTACGAAAACTCTTTTCCTCCGGCCGAGCGTCGTCCGTGGGGTGATGTGGTGGCGTTGCATGATGGCGACGGGCGTTTTGAGGTGCATGTCCTTGATGTCGGTGGCGATGTGGCGGGAATGCTCACCGAGTGGCGTTTTGACACGCTGAGGTATGTTGAGCACTTTGCCGTGTTACCCTCTATGAGGGGAGGTGGTGTCGGCGCACGCGCAATCAGTCAACTGCTTGATGCCGACATGCGTCCTGTAGTGCTTGAGGTGGAGATTCCCGAGGGGGATGAGGATGACATGACACGTCGCCGGGTGAGGTTTTACGAGCGGTGCGGCTTCATGCCGTTTCCTTCATTCAGGTATATCCAGCCCCCATATAGCCCGGGATTGCCATCTCTGGAACTTATGCTCATGGCATCCTCCGAAAGTGTGAGCCTTGAGGAGGCGACGCGCCTGTTGCACACGCATGTCTATGGCGTGGATTGCCGGTAAAGGGAAATGTAGGGCAGATATGCCGCAATAATGATGCTTAAAAGTTGTAAACAAAAGAAAAAAGAGCTATATTTGCATCATCGGAATAGAAACACACTCTCAGATGAAACGTAACATTATAAATATATTTCTCATGGCGGTCGTGGCCGCTGTGGTGGTGTGCGTGGCCGCGTGCGGGCAAAAGCGTGCCGACAAGCCCGTGGTCACGGTGAGCATCCCTCCGCAAAAGTATCTTCTTGAAAAGATTACGGGCGACAAGGTGGATATAAAGTGTCTCCTGTCGAGCGGCGCCAACCCCGAGAGCTATGAGCCTAGCATGTCCCATCTCGTCAATCTCGGCAAGAGCGAGGCTTATTTCTGCATCGGCAATATCGGGTTTGAGGCGGCAATTGTCGACAAGGTGAGGTCCAATAATCCACGCATAAAGATATTCAACAACTCCGACGGCATACAGCTCATTGTCGGCACCCACGGCCATGGCGCGGGAAGTGCCACGGAGGTCGACCCGCATACCTGGAGCTCGGTGAAGAATGCCAAGGTGATAGCTTCCAACATGTATCGTGCCATGATGGATATGGATCCCGGCAACGGGGAGTATTATACTGCCAACTACAGCCGGCTCGCCGCCTCTCTCGACAGCCTTGATGCGCGCATCGCGACGATGCTGGACCCGCATCGCGGGGAGGCGTTTGTCGTGTGGCATCCGTCATTGAGTTACTTTGCCCGCGACTATGGACTGGAGCAGATAGCCATCGGCTCCGAGAGCAAGGAGTCGTCGGTGAGGTCGATGCAGGCACGCATCGACGAGGCGATAAGAGACAGCGTGCAGGTGTTTTTCTTCCAGAAGGAGTTTGACACGCGCCAGGCTCAGGTTGTCAACGGGCAACTTGGGGCAGAGATGGTGACAATCAACCCGCTCGACTACAAGTGGCGCGAGGAGATGCTGATAATAGCCGACGCTATAGCATCAAAATAGGCTGTAATGGAAGAAGACCGCAACGTAATCATTGAGCTTGACCACCTGTCGGTGGCCTATGACGGCAAGGTTATACTCGATGACATATCTCTTGGCGTCGGTGAGGGGGATTTCATAGCCATAACCGGACCCAACGGAGGAGGCAAGACCACCATGCTCCGTGCCATACTGCGTCTTTTGCCTCCGACACGCGGACGCGTCATATACCGTCGTGACGGGATGGAGGTCAAGACATTGCCCATAGGCTATCTCCCGCAGAAGAATATGATTGACAGCCGTTTCCCCATCTCGGTGGAGGAGGTTGTCGCTTCGGGGCTGCTGTCGTCGGGCGGTATGCCCAAGGATGAGCGCAAGGCACGTGTCGCCGACACGGTGGAGCTTGTGGGGCTTACCGGCTATTCGCGTGCTCCGATAGGCAGCCTATCCGGTGGGCAGCTGCAGCGGGCGTTGCTTGGCCGTGCCGTCATATCGCGACCGTCGGTGCTCGTGCTTGATGAGCCGTTGAGCTATATCGACAAGCGTTTTGAGCACCATATGTACGATATAGTCGCCGACCTGTCGCGGCACACCACCATACTCCTTGTCTCACACGAGATGACCGCCATAGCCGGTATGGCCACGAGGCACATCATCATCGACCGCAGTCTGCATGAGTGCCACTCACGACATCATTTCATGACATCCTGCGGAGAGTAGACCGTTTGTAGACCGTTATTTTTGGGCGAATGAGCGTGCGTTGCGTACTTTTGCCGGATATTTAGTACGTAACAGTCAATAATCAATTTAATGAAATTCAACAAGCAAATTATTATGCTGCTGGCCTTGGCCGGCAGTCTCGATGCATTTTCCTATGACTTTTCCAAGGGAGGCATCTACTATGATGTCGTGTCGGAGGCGAATCTGACTGTCGAGGTGTCATCAAACGGCAACAATACCTACCGTGGTAACCTTTCGATAAAAGGTACGGTGGATTACGACAACAAAAGCTACACTGTGGTGGGCATAGGCAAGTCGGCCTTCAGTGGCAGCGAGAACTTGACATCGGTCAAGCTGCCGTCGACGGTCACTTACATAGCCGACCGTGGATTTTTCCGCTGTAAGTCACTGGCTGAAGTCGAGATTCCCCAATATGTGACCTCGTTGGGCGAGTCGGCATTTGATGGATGCACGTCGCTCGCCTCGCTCACTTTGCCCGAAGGTGTGGCCTCTGCGGGACTCAGGGCGTTTGCCGACTGTACGGCTTTGAAGTCGGCAATATTGCCGCAGTCGCTCAAGAGTGTGCCCAATAGCATGTTCTATGGTTGCACCGCGCTTGAGAGTGTGGTTATCCCCGAAGGGGTGGGCAGCATCGGAAACCAGACATTTCAGGGCTGCAAATCATTGACGCAGGTTGTATTCCCCTCCTCTGTGGCATCGATAGGTGAAAGCGCGTTCTCGGGTTGTGTGGCCCTGCGCGCGGTCTCGTTGCCCGAAGGGTTGAAGACCGTTTCCCCCAATCTGTTCTATCAATGCTCCGGTTTGGAGGATGTCTCTATCCCGTCCACCGTGACTGAGCTTGGGCAACAGGCTTTTACCGGTTGCACTTCTTTGAAGTCCATAGCCATTCCACAGGGTGTGACGGAGATTCCGGGGTTGATGTTCTCAAGCTGCGAAAGTCTTGCTGAGGTTACCTTGGGAGATGTCGAGACAATCGGGCAGATGGCGTTCTATGGGTGTAAGTCGCTGGATGAAATCGCGTTGCCGGAGACTCTGAAGACAATCGGCGTACTTGCTTTCAGCAAGACTTCCATTAAGGCTCTTACGCTGCCCTCGTCGCTTGAGAAGATTGATGCCCGGGCTTTTGAGGACTGTAACAATATCGCATCCATTGTGGTGGAACCCTCTACAGAGGCTCTTGTCTTTGGATGGTCTGACAGCTATGCAGGTGGAGAGGTGCGGTTTGACCGCTGTCCGCTGGTGTCGATAGTGCTTGGACGCGACATATCATACCGTGAAGGGTCGACTCCGACGAGCTATTCGCCATTCCGTGGGCCGTGTGATACGCTCAAGGATGTAGTGGTAGGTGACGATGTGACAGATGCCGCGCTGCTGTGTCTCAACGACAAGTGGCATCTTGAGCGTGTGGTGTTTGGCACGGGATTGGCATCAGTGCCCGCGATGAACAAGTGTGACGACCTCAAGACGATAGAACTTAAAAGCTCGATGCCGCAGGAGGCATCGGAGTTTACCGACGCACAGTATGCCTCGGTGATGCTGTATGTGCCTGCGGGAAGCCGTCAGGCCTACGTCGAGGCTCCTGTCTGGGGCAAGTTTGCCCATATCGTAGAGAAGGATATGTCTCTCGCTCCGTCGTTGGATGCGGATGGCGTGTCGGTTGACTCCGCCAATGGCTCGCTCCGCGTCAGCGGTGCTGACGGGCAGCCTGTAGCCGTTTACTCCGCCACTACAGGGCAAGGTGTATATATGACTGGCGCATATGACGGGGCTTCAATCAGTCTTGCCTCCGGCGTGTATATCGTCAAGGTCGCCGACAAGGTCATCAAGGTGACGCTTTAACCAAGGTGGTGGTCGCAGACTTCTGAGTATAATAAAGAGGGTGTATCAAAATTGTATACGAGGAATCTATCCTCTCCGAGGAAGCGCAGAAGTTTAGGATTTGAGACCCCACACAACGCAAAAGCGAGGCAATCTGACGATTTGCCTCGCTTTTTGCTTAGTGTGGGGTTAACGGAATATAAAGTCTTCGACTTATCTTAGATTCCGGTGCAATTTTGATACACTCTCTTGTGTTGAGAGGGGAGTTAGTCGCTTACTTCTTGAAGAAACGGTTGTAGAGACCCTGGAATCCCTGGCCGTGACGGGCCTCGTCCTTTGCCATCTCGTGCACGGTGTCGTGGATTGCATCGAGGTTAAGCTCCTTGGCGCGCTTGGCGATGCGCATCTTGTCGGCGTTTGCCCCGGCCTCGGCGGCCATGCGCTTTTCGAGGTTGGTCTTGGTGTCCCACACGCAGTCGCCGAGAAGTTCGGCAAACTTTGCGGCGTGCTCGGCCTCTTCAAATGCGTAACGCTTGAATGCCTCGGCTACCTCGGGATAACCCTCGCGGTCGGCCTGACGCGACATGGCAAGGTACATGCCAACCTCGCTGCACTCGCCGTTGAAGTGTGCCATGAGGTCCTTTATCATCTCGTCGTCACAGCCCTTGGCTACGCCTATCTCATGCTCGGTAACAAAAGCCAGTTCGGCAGTCTCGTCGAGCTCCTTGAACTTGTTGCGGGGTGCGCCGCAAAGTGGGCATTTTTCGGGAGCTTCTTCACCCTCATGTACATAACCGCATACTGTGCAAATGAATTTCTTCTTCATAATGAATTGGTTTTAGATAATTATACGAAAAAAATAGAATAGTTGATTATGTCAGTTCCGTTGTCGGGAGTATCGGGAACATTCCCGGCACAGGCCTCGGTAGTTGACGCTCACCTGCTCCACGGCAATATCTGTGCCGATGTCAACCCTTATCGAACCCGGGTCAAAATCGATGTCGGATAAAGCTCCGCAGCGGCGGCACATGAAGTGGGCGTGCGGACGGGTGGCGTAGTCAAACCTGACGTACTCCCGGTCGATGTCAAGCGACATCAGTGCATTGTTCTCCACCAACAGCCACAGGGTGTTGTAAACGGTCGTACGGGATAGTGTAGGCATCTCTTTGACGAGAGCGGCGTGTATCTCATCGGCCGTCGGGTGACCATGGCGCTCGACCATATACCGCATTATGGCAATACGCTGTGCCGATGGCCTTACGCCATGATTGCGCAGGTAGTCGGTCAAAAATGCGGTATCGGCTGTCATATCGGTATAACTAATTTGGATTGAGTACAAAGTTATAGTAAATACAGCATAACTGCAACTATTAAGGAGGCAAATTTTATAAAAAAATGTTATATTTGCAGAAGTAAGTGATTGCCAATATATTTGTGACTATACCCCATAAAGCATGGATAAGCCTAAGGACGAAAAACTACGGGAGAAGAGGGTAAACTTTTTTGCGACCCTCGTGCTTGCTCTGATTTGCTCGATATGGCTTTCGACAGATATATCGACATTCGCTTTTATGAGTGCGCTTAATGTCTCCTCCGACTTTAAGGTGGGCGATTTTTACAACCGCGTCTCTGACCTTGCCACAGTAAGGCGTCAAAGCGACAAGGTGGTGATTGTCGACATCGGCAGCGGAGGACGGCTTGAGATTGCCGCCGCGCTTGACGCCATTGCCTCTGCCGCGCCGGCGGCTGTCGGGGTGGACTTTGTGTTTCCATACACCTCTGACCCTGCCATCGACAGCCTGTTGGTGGGCGCGTTGGGGCGGTGTCCCGGGCCGGTGCTTGCCCATGATATAGATATGGCCGACGGCAACGGGGAGATGGCGTCGTTTTTTGTGGACTCCCATCCCGAGTGGCGGTATGCCTCGACGCGACTTGTGGCCGATAAGGCGATAAATCTCATAAGGGAGCTGGCCGACAGCTTTCCCGGTCCTGACGGCAGGCGGTTGCAGAGTTTTGCCACATCGTTGGTCGCACTCGGTGCCCCGGAGGCTTACTGTCACTATCGCGAGTCGGGAGGCGGGGTGCGGATGATAGACTATCCGCGCCGCTCGTTCCTCATTGTCAAGCCTGAGGAGATTGCAGAGATGCCGCATATGCTGCGTGACAAGATTGTGATAGTGGGAGACACCACGGGATTTGGCGACCTGCACCGCACTCCTGTGATGGACGAGATGCCCGGCGTGTTTATACATGCCTGTGCGGTGGCAACCGTTATCGACAGCTCTTACCCGCGCGATGTCACCGATGTGACGACATGGGGGCTTGGTGTGGCGTTGTGTGCCTTTATAATGTGGATAAAGATTTTCCTGAAACCTGATATTGCCGGCTTCCTGATGCGTGCTGCGCAGTTGCTCCTGGTCATTGTCATCGTATGGTTCGGTTGTTGGCTTTTTGAGCACACCGGGCTTATACTTGACATAAAGAAACCTGTGCTCATGATTCTGCTCGGGCTGCTTGTATATGACCTGTGGACGGGGTTGCCGGGGCTTTATGGCCGCGTAAAGGCACTGGTGCTGTCGTGGCGCAAGCCTTCCACGAAGATATCCGGCGGTGACGGCCGCAATGATGAGAAATATAAACCAAACCTTCAATAAAAATATGAGAAAATCACTACTTGAGTTTTTGACAATGGGTCTTGCATTTCTTGTCCCGTTGGTGGCCAATGGCGAGCGTTATACTATAAGCGACGTGAAAGGAGATGTGGCCGTAAAGCGTGCCGACCGTTGGAATAAGGTGAAAAAGTCGGCGATATTGTCGGATGAGGATATCCTGCGACTTGGGGGAAAGTCCAGCATCACATTGGTCGACGGGGTGAGCCATCTGCGCGTGTTGACCGGGAGTGGCGAGAATAGCGTCGCTGCCATGGTGGGCAGGATAGACGAGCAATCTATTTTCGGCAGGGGAGTGAAGACTATCTTCAGCCATAGCACCGGAGGTCGCGGGCAGCATGGCGCGGGTGTGCGCGATATGGGGCCTGTCTCCCATGCCGCCACGGAGGCCGTGTTTGCGGCAGTCAAGGAGTTTGGGGCCGGTGGGGCGATGGATGTGCAGTCGCCACTGCGTCTTTCCAAGGTTAAGCAGAAGAAAGGCCGCTATTGTTTTGCCGTCACAAATGCCGCTCAGGACTCCATGTATTTCAATGTGGTGCATTCGGGATTTGACGGAAAACCCTCCCTTGTCTATTCGCTGCCCCAGAGTGTCGACTGTCTTGTCGTGGCTCCGGGGGAGACGGTCGAGCTTGATTTTGCCACATTTGCCGAGTCGTCGGGGCGATATGCGGTAGTGGGGTGTGCGCAGCCTTTCTCATCCTATGATATCGAGTTGTACATTAAGGAGGGACAGGACGCTTTGGCCGCCCATGCCGATTGGCCCGAGGTAATCATGTCGGGTGTTCACTGATGGGCTGCGTGGATAAGCATAAAATCCCCGGAGATGCCCCTATCCGGACTATACGTCGGGTGACCTGGGTCGGATTTTGGGTCAATGCCGCTCTCATGATGCTGAAGGTGGCAATAGGTCTTTACGGTCATAGTGATGCCCTCGTTGCCGATGGCATACACTCGTTGAGCGACTTTGCCACCGACCTTATAGTGCTCGTGTTTGTGGGTATAGCCTATAAGGGGGCCGATGCCGGCCATCCTTACGGGCATGGCAAGTTTGAGACCTTTGCGTCGCTCCTTATCGGGGTGGTGTTGCTCGGCGTGGCCGTCGGGCTGGGCGTGGGTGGTGTCAAGGCCATTGCGTCAGCTCTTGACGGGGAGACGCTTCCGAGGCCCGACGTGTGGACCATAGTGGTGGCTGTTGCCGCCATAGCGAGCAAGGAGTGGCTTTACAGATACACCGTCAATGCGGGGCGGCGTGTAGATTCGAGCGCGTTGGTCGCCAATGCCGCCCATCACCGCAGCGACGCAGTGTCGTCGGTGGCTACGCTCGTCGGTGTCTCCGCCGCATATTTCCTTGGTGAGCAGTGGCGCATTCTCGACCCCATAGCGGCCATACTGATAGCGGTGTTCATTGCCATCTCTGCCGTGCAGATTGCCGCTCCCTCAATCAATGAGTTGCTTGAACGGTCGCTCCCTTCTGATGAGGTGGGGAAGGTGGAGCGAGTTATAGCCACGACTCCGGGGGTGAGGGGATGCCACCGTCTGCGTACCAGACGCAACGGACATTCCTATATATTTGATATGCATATACTGGTGGACCCGGATATAACAGTGACCCAGGGACATAATATCGCTACGGAGGTTGAGGAACGGCTCAGGGCGCTCTATGGGCAGGATATCATCGCCTCAGTGCATGTCGAGCCTTACCATGAGAGACAGGCTATATCATAAGTGCATAATAATACATAATAAAGCGAGGCCAATTTGGCCTCGCTTTATTATGTATTATTATGTGAGTGTGGATATGCCCGCGCGGGTTTACGGGATGAGGTTGTAGGCGCGGAACACTTTCTGTATCTTTTCGAGCGCGGTGGTCACCTGCTCCTTGGTGTGGGTGGCCATCAGCGAGAAGCGTATCAGCGTGTCGTGCGGTGCGACGGCGGGGGAGACAACGGGGTTGACAAAGATGCCCTCTTCCAAAAGGTCGCGGGTGATGGCGAATGTCTTGTTGTTGTCGCGTATAAACAGGGGGATAATGGGCGTCGATGTCGGGCCGATCTCGCATCCCATGTTGCGGAAGCCGTCGAGGGCATAGTTGGTGATTTCCCACAAGTGTTCCTGGCGTTCCGGCTCGGCAATCATGATGTCGATGGCCTTGAGCGCGGCTGCCGTAGAGGCGGGAGTGATGCTCGCCGTGAAGATGTAGGAGCGTGAGTGGTGGCGCAGGAAGTTGGTGATTTCCTTGTCGGTGGCTATGAATCCGCCAAGAGAGGCAAACGACTTGGAGAATGTGCCCATGATGAGGTCGACATCCTTGGCCACGCCGTAATGGTGGCATACGCCACGGCCGCCTTCGCCGAACACGCCGATGCCGTGGGCCTCGTCGACCATGACGCTGGCGTCATATTTCTTTGCAAGCTCGACGATGGTCTTCACGTCGGCGACGTCGCCTTCCATCGAGAACACGCTGTCGGTGACGATAAGTTTCACTTTATCGGGGGCGCACTTCTGGAGCTGCTTTTCGAGCGACTCCATGTCATTGTGCTTGTATTTGAGTTGCTGTGAGAATGACAGGCGGCGACCCTCGATGATGGACGCGTGGTCCTGTTCGTCCCAGAGGATGTAATCCTCGCGTCCTGTCAACGCCGACACGACGCCGAGGTTCACGCCAAATCCGGTCGAGTATATCATCACGTCCTCCTTGCCGATATATTCGGCGAGGCGTGCTTCAAGTTTCTTGTGGAGGTCAAGGGTTCCGTTGAGGAACGGTGAGCCGGCACATCCCGTGCCATATTTCCTGGTTGCCTCGATGGCGGCCTCCTTGATGCGGGGGTCATTCACGAGACCCGAATAGCAATTGGAGCCGAACATCATCACCTTGCGGCCATTGATTATCACTTCAGAGTCCTGCTCGGACGATATTGCGCGAAAATAGGGGTAGATGCCTGCGGCCTTTGCTTTCTGCGGCTCCTGATACTTGTTGAGTTTAGCTTGTAATAGCTTCATAGTTTATATGGGAGAATGTTGATTGGATAAACTATCTGCTTTCTGTAGTTTTAGTTAAAGCAGGCTGCAAAGGTAGCTATTTTTTTTGGATTTGTTGGCGATGCGAGGCTTTTTTTGTGGAAAATATGCGCAAATTGCTTCGTATTGTGCAATTGCGGGGCTGTAATCGCCATTATAGCTGTTATATCAAAATATCCAGATAGAGAATCGCGATTCTCTATCTGGATATTTTGATATGGTAGGTCCTGTCGATTATTCGGCGACGCCGGCAAGCTCGGGGTCAATCATGATGCGGCCGCAGTATTCGCAGACGATGATTTTCTTGTGCATCTTGATTTCCATCTGCTTTTGCGGCGGGATGCGGTTGAAGCAACCGCCGCAGGCGTTACGCTGTATGTATACGACACCGAGGCCGTTGCGGGCATTCTTGCGTATGCGCTTGAAGGCGGTGAGGGTGCGGGCGTCGATGCGCGGCTCGATGGCCTTGGCCTGCTCAAGTATGCGCTCCTCGTCCTGGCGGGTCTCGGAGACAATCTCCTCAAGCTCCTTTTTCTTTTCGCCAAGGATATGCAGGTGGTCGTTGAGCTTCTCCTCGGTGGAGGCAATCTCGCTGGTCTTGGTCTCGATGGCACGGCCAAACTCATTGATGTACTTTTCGCTTGCCTCGATTTCAAGTCCCTGATACTCTATCTCCTTTGACAGCAGGTCAAACTCGCGGTTGTTACGCACGTTGTCGAGCTGCTCCTTATATTTCTGGATATTGGCTTCGGCAGATTTGATTTTTTCCTTTTCGGCGACAGTCTTGCGGCGCAGCTCGTCGATATCCTTGTTGAAGTTGTCGATGCGAGTGCGCAAGCCCTCGATGTCGTCTTCAAGGTCTTTCACTTCAAGGGGAAGCTCACCGCGCACTGTGCGTATGCGGTCAATCTCCGACAGGAGGGTCTGAAGTTCGTAGAGGGCCTTGAGGCGTTCCTCGACGGAGCCTTGCTCGTTTTTGGTCTTATCGTTAGCCATAGTTTACCTGTAATTTATCGGATTTTTTTCTTTTTCGGCGTAATGGATTGCAAAGTTAGGAAATTTTTTGCTAATTACGTGATAAAAAATCTCTTTTGTACATTGTTCACTCTCGTAATGGCCGATGTCGATGATGAGTATGCGGTCGGCGTAGTCGACGAAATCGTGGTATTTGACATCAGATGTCACTATTGCCTGGGCGCGGGCGGCAATGGCGGCGGGGATGAGAAATGCTCCCGAGCCGCCGCACATGGCTATGCGCCGCAGCGGTGTGTCGGCCTCGTGGCGGGTGCATCTCACCATCGGGCTGCCGAAAGCGTCCTTGACGCGGTCTATCAGCCGCGCCGGCGAGATTGGCTCGGCGAGATTGCCTACCACTCCCGAACCCCAGTGGCACGACTCGTTTTCGAGCATGAGGAAGTCGTAGGCCGGCTCCTCATAGGGGTGGACGGCCCGCAATGCCTCCTCGACCTGACTCTTGCGCCACGCGGGAAGCAGTACCTCAAGCCGTGTCTCAGGCTCGACGTGCATCTCCATGATGTCGCCGACATAGGGATTGGCGTTGTCCAAGGCCCGGAATGTTCCCTCCCCTCTGACCCCGAAACTGCAGCTGTCATAATTGCCCAATGAGCCGGCTCCGGCTTCAAAGAGTGCCATGCGCACCGTCTCCACGTCATCATCGGGCACCATGGTCGCAAGTTTCATCATCTTGTGGCGCATACGCTCCAAAAGTGTCGGGTCGCTGACTCCGAGGCGTCGGGCCATCTCGTGGGACACCCCTCCGACGGTGTTGTCGAGGGAGGTGTGACACGAGTAGACCGACACTCCGGCCGCTATGGCGTTCATTATTGCCGTCTGCTGGGGAGTAGCGCCTGTGAGGCTTTTGAGTCCCTTGAATATAAGGGGATGATGGGATACGATGAGGTTGCATCGGCGCGCTATCGACTCGTCGATTGTTTCGGGCAAGACATCTACACACAGCAGCACGCCGCTGCAGGCCGCAGAGCGCGAGCCGACCTGCATACCGCTGTTGTCGTAGTCCTCCTGTAGCGCCGGAGGGGCAAACTCCTCCAGGGCACGCACGATGTCGCCGACGTATATTGTCGCTTTCTCCTCCATCGGCATGGGGCTATAGGCTTTTCTCCTTATCGACAAGGGCTATCGACAGTTCGTCGAGCTGTGCCTGGTCGATGGTGGAGGGTGCGTCAATCATTGTGTCGCGGCCCGAGTTGTTCTTGGGGAAGGCGATGGTGTCGCGTATGGAGTCGAGTCCGGCGAGGATGGCGACAAAACGGTCAAAGCCGAATGCCAGACCGCCGTGAGGAGGAGCGCCATACTTGAAAGCGTTCATCAGGAAGCCAAACTTATACTGGGCGTCGGCCTCTGACAGCCCGAGCAGACGGAACATCTTGTCCTGAAGCGCCGAGTCGTGGATACGTATAGAGCCGCCGCCAAGCTCGTTGCCGTTGACAACCATGTCGTAGGCGGTGGCACGCACCGCGCCGGTGTCGCTGTCGAGCTTGTCGATATCTTCGGGGTTGGGGGCGGTGAATGGGTGATGCATCGCATAAAATCGCTGGGTCTCGTCGTCCCATTCAAAGAGCGGGAAGTCGACAACCCAAAGGCATGAGAATTTCTGCGGGTCGCGCAGTCCGAGCTGGGTGCCCATTTCAAGACGCAGTTCGCAGAGCTGCTTGCGTGTCTTCATCGCTTCGCCGGTGAGGATAAGGATGAGGTCGCTGGGCTTTGCCTCGCACCGGTCGGCCCACTTGCGCAGGTCGTCCTCGGTGTAGAACTTGCTTACCGAGCTTTTTATCGAGCCATCCTCCTCGACCTTGACCCATATGAGGCCCTTGGCTCCGATTTGCGGGCGTTTCACAAAGTCGGTCAGTTTGTCGAGCTGCTTGCGTGTATAGCCGGCACACCCGGGAGCGCAGATGGCGCCCACATACTCGGCATCGTCCATCACTGCAAAGCCCTTGCCTCCGGTGAGGTCTTTAATCTCGACAAATTTCATCCCGAAGCGGGTGTCGGGCTTGTCGCTGCCATAATATTTCATTGCATCGGCCCATGTCATGCGGGGGAACGGCTCGTTGAAGTCGATATTTTTTACATATTTGAAGATATGCTTCACAAGTCCCTCGAACATCTGCAGTACATCCTCCTGCTCGACAAATGACATCTCGCAGTCTATCTGGGTGAACTCCGGCTGGCGGTCGGCGCGGAGGTCCTCATCGCGGAAGCATTTTACAATCTGGAAGTAGCGGTCAAAACCGCTCACCATCAGCAGCTGCTTGAACGTCTGCGGCGACTGGGGAAGGGCGTAAAACTCGCCGGGATTCATACGCGAGGGCACGACAAAGTCGCGTGCGCCCTCGGGGGTCGACTTGATGAGCACCGGGGTCTCGACCTCGAGAAATCCCTTGTCGTCGAGATAGCGGCGTATCTCAAAGGCCATCTTGTGGCGCAGCTCAAGGTTGCGGCGCACAGCGCCACGGCGCAGGTCGAGGTAGCGGTAGCGCATGCGCAGGTCGTCGCCGCCGTCGGTGTCGTCCTCGATGGTGAACGGGGGGACGTCGCTGCGGTTGAGCACGTTGAGGCTCTTGGCTATAATCTCTATGTCGCCCGTGGGGATGTTGGCGTTTTTGCTCGACCGCTCGGCCACGGAGCCTGTCACCTGTATCACATATTCGCGCCCGAGATGGTTGGCCGCGTCGCATAGGGCGGCATCCACGTCGTTGTTAAACACTATCTGGGTTATGCCGTAACGGTCGCGCAGGTCGACAAATGTCATGCCGCCCATCTTGCGGACACGCTGCACCCAGCCGGCGAGGGTCACTTCCTTGCCGGCGTCGCAAAGGCGGAGTTCGCCGCATGTAGTTGTCCTGTACATATGGATTATGATGTAAAGTTGTATCTGCTGAAAATTTCCCAAAGGTACGAAAAATGCGTATAAAAATATATCCGCTTACGCGATTATTTACGGCGGGTAGGCGCATAACGGCTTGATGTCTGTGGGAAGTGTCGGCGTGTCTGTCGTGTCAATGGCTTGAGAACCACCAGCGGATTTTCTGCCAGAGGGATGTGGGGGCTTCTTTCAGGTGGATGCTTATCCCTTTGCCCTTGCGGCTAAGGAAGATGATGGAGGAGTGAAGCACGATGGCCACGGCACTGTCGAAAGTGAGGATGGCGTGTATGCGTTTGAGCGGGATGGAATGGAACGGGGAGGTGTGTGGCAACGAGCCGATGACTATGCTGTCGTCGTCGATGCTTATATCATGTTCAAGTAGTGACTTGTCAAACAGTGCAGGTATGTCAAGGTCTTCCGGACCTTTCGGAGGTTTCCGGAATTTCTTGTATATTTCTTTTGTCACTTGTCTTGTTATCATCGCTTGCAGCAGTTCTTGTGATTGGTCTCCGGCATCATGTGTCTGACGGAAAGCTATTGTTATAACGGAAGACTCAAATTAAAGGTTCAAAAAAATGTGAATCCGATACGCCTTAGTGATAAAAAATGTGATGGGTACCGGCGGTCACTCCAGTTATTGCGTCTTACATGAATGCGTTGTGACGAATTGAAAACAGGGTGGTTTCCCATGTCGGAAGACCACCCTGTCTTGATAGTTTGCGTTAAGCGAGGAAGCCCAGCAGCACGCCGGCTGCCACGGCCGAACCTATGACGCCCGCCACGTTGGGGCCCATGGCATGCATGAGCAGGTAGTTGGAGGGGTCGTATTCGAGTCCGAGGTTGTTGGAGATGCGGGCCGACATCGGGACGGCCGACACTCCGGCGTTGCCGATGAGCGGGTTGATTTTCTTCTTGGCGGGAAGCACGAGGTTGAACAGCTTCACAAATATCACGCCCGAAGCCGATGCGATGATAAACGCCATGAACCCGAGGGCGAATATGCCGATGGTCTCTATGGTGAGGAACTCGGACGCCTGGGTCGACGCGCCCACTGTCATGCCGAGCAGTATGGTCACGATATCGGTCAGGGCGTTGCTGGCGGTCTTGGCAAGACGGGTTGTCACGCCACACTCACGCAGCAGGTTGCCGAAGAAGAGCATACCGAGCAGAGGCAGGCCTGAGGGCACCACGAAGCAGGTGAGGAGCATACCCACGATGGGGAAGATGATTTTCTCGTTCTGCGACACGGCACGGGCCGGCTTCATCTTTATAAGACGCTCCTTCTTTGTAGTGAGCAACCGCATGATTGGGGGCTGTATCACCGGCACGAGTGCCATATATGAGTAGGCCGACACTGCGATTGCGCCCATGAGGTTGGGAGCGAGCTTTGACGATAGGAAGATGGCGGTAGGGCCGTCGGCGCCGCCGATGATGGCGATTGCTCCTGCCTGGTCGGGCGCAAACCCGAGGGCGAGGGCCACCATATAGGCACCGAAGATGCCAAACTGGGCTGCCGCGCCGATGAGCATCAGCTTGGGGTTGGCAATCAACGCCGAGAAGTCGGTCATCGCGCCTATGCCAAGGAAGATGAGCGGGGGATACCATCCCGCGCTGACGCCGTTGTAGAGGATGTTGAGCACCGAGCCTTCCTCGTAGATGCCTATCTCAAGGCCGGCAGCGGTGTTGAACGGAATGTTGCCGATGAGTATACCGAAGCCGATGGGGACGAGGAGCATAGGCTCGAAGTCCTTCTTTATGGCAAGGTATATGAAAAACAATCCCACCAGGAGCATCACCAGGTTTTCCCACGAGCAGTTGGCAAATCCGGTGAGGTTCCAGAACGTGCTGAGATTGGTTGAGATAAATTCACTGAAATCCATTGTCGTTTAGTGTCTGTGGGATGGTTATTCGATAATAACGAGGTCGCTTCCCTCAAGCACGGCATCGCCGGCATTGACCTTGATGGCGGCAATCTTGCCGTCACGGCCGGCATGGATGGCGTTTTCCATCTTCATAGCCTCAAGGATGAGCACGGTGTCGGATGCCTTTACGGTGTCGCCGACTTTCACGCTCACCGACAGGATTGTGCCGGGCAGCGGGGCCTTGACCGCATATCCCTTGGTCTCGGTCGCGGGCTTGGCTATGACCTTTGCGCCGGTCTGTGTGCGCGGGGCGGCCGAGGGGCGCGGGGCGTTAACGATAGTGACAGGGGCTTTCTTCTTCTCAAGCTCCACTTTGTAGGGGGTCCCGTTGACCTCCACCTGGGCGATATTGTTGTCGATGTCGCCTACGGCTACCTTGTAGGTGTTGCCGTTGATCTTATATTTGTATTCTTTCATTTCTTTGACTGTTATCGTGCATAACCCATTATGAATCATGCATTATGAACTTTGACCTATGCACTTTGGACTGTGCGCTTGTTTAACGGTGCGGATTCTCACGCAGGGTGTAGATCTTGGAACTCCACGGCGAGTAGGCACGTTTCACCTTGTTGATTGTGAGCACGGTGTTCTCGGTGTCGTGGGCATTGAGATGGTCGTGCAGGGCCATGGCTATAGCTGCTATGACCTCGCCCGAGTCACCCTCGGGGTGTTCCTCGCGTGCCACTTCCTTGGGCTTGAGACCCTGAGCCTTGAGCTTGTTGTTCTTGGTCACACGCTCTCCAATCTTGCTGATGGCATAGAAGCAGAGACAGAGGATGAGCAGGGCACTGAACACGATGCACATGGCCATCAGTGTCAATCCGAAGCCGTTGGCATCGAGGCGTGAGAACATCTCGACCTTGCCGTTGGTGTCGACAATGCGGTTGTTGCTGCTCGGGGTGATGTAAAGTTCCTCGGAGCCGTCGCGCACTTCCCATGCGCCGGGACCCTCACCCTCGCCGTCGAGACGGCGAGCATAGGTGTGGTTGGCGGCCAAAGAGGCGGGCACTGTCACCGAGTCGAGCAGGGAGATACCGTTGGCGTCATACACGCCTATCCAGTTGTCCTGCCCGGGTTTCAGCTTGAAGCTGAGGTGGAACGTGCCCTTGTTGGGCTCGCCGTCGGCCCAGAATATCACATGCTGGCGCGCGGGGATTTCGGTGTTCACGTCGCCTAAGGGCACAGGGTATTTCTTGGGCTGTGCCGGATCGTCGGTGATGTAGACACTCGATATCTCCATTGGGGCGAATGCCGAGTTGAACAGCTCGATCCATGCGTTATGCAAGCCGTAGTCATCGACGTAGTTGCTGTCGTTCTCTATCATCACCTCGTTGATGCGCAGAGCTTTGCGTCCCTGGGCGTGGCCGGTGGCCGCGATGGCGAGGATGGCGACGAGAAGTAATGTTATCTTCTTGTTCATAACGTTGTATCGATATTTTATAGGGGTATGTTGCCGTGCTTCTTGGCCGGGTTGGTGACTTTCTTTGTCTGCAACTGCTGGAGTGCGCGGATGATGCGGAAGCGCGTGTTGCGCGGCTCGATGACGTCATCGATATACCCGTACTTGGCGGCGTTGTAGGGGTTGCAGAAAAGACGGTTGTACTCGGCCTCTTTTTCGGCGAGGACCTTTGCGGGGTCTTCTGCCTCCTTGGCCTCGCGGGCATAGAGCACCTCTACCGCGCCGGCGCCGCCCATGACGGCGATTTCGGCTGTAGGCCATGCGTAGTTCATGTCGCCGCGCAGTTGCTTGCAGCTCATCACGATATGGCTGCCGCCATAGCTCTTGCGCAGGGTGACTGTAACCTTGGGCACCGTGGCCTCACCATAGGCATAAAGGAGCTTGGCGCCGTGGAGGATGACGCCGTTGTACTCCTGACCCGTGCCGGGAAGGAATCCGGGGACGTCGACGAGCGACACCAAGGGGATGTTGAAGGCGTCGCAGAAGCGCACGAAGCGTGCGGCCTTGCGCGAGGCGTTGCTGTCGAGCACGCCGGCGAGGTATTTGGGCTGGTTGGCGACGATGCCGACGCTCTGTCCGTTGAAGCGGGCAAAACCGATGATGATGTTCTTGGCGTAGTCGCGCTGTATCTCAAGGAACTCGCCGTTGTCGATAATCGCGCCGATTACCTCATACATGTCATAAGGCTTTGTGGCCGAGTCAGGGATAATCTCGTTGAGGGAGTCCTCCAGACGGTCGATAGGATCGGTGCACTCCACGAGAGGTGCTTCCTCAAGGTTGTTCTGGGGTATGTAGCTGAAGAGGCGACGGATGATGCGCAGGGCCTCCTCGCCGTCCTCGGCTGCAAAGTGGGCCACGCCGCTCTTGGAGGAGTGGACCTCGGCGCCGCCGAGAGCCTCCTGGGTCACATCCTCGCCTGTGACGGTCTTCACCACCTTGGGGCCTGTGAGGAACATGTAGGAGATGCCCTTGGTCATGATGGTGAAGTCGGTGAGGGCGGGGGAGTAGACCGCACCGCCGGCACACGGGCCGAGGATACCGGAAATCTGGGGTATTACACCCGACGCCATGATGTTGCGCTGGAATATCTCGGCATAGCCTGCGAGGGCGTTGATGCCCTCCTGGATGCGTGCGCCGCCCGAGTCGTTGAGGCCGATGACGGGCGCGCCCATCTTCATGGCCATATCCATCACCTTGCATATCTTCAGGGCCATGGTCTCGGAGAGCGAGCCGCCAAAGACGGTGAAGTCCTGGGCGAAGACATAGACGAGACGGCCGTCGATAGTGCCGTAGCCGGTCACCACGCCGTCGCCGAGGAATGATTTCTTCTCCTGGCCGAAGTTGGTGCAGCGGTGGCGGACAAACATGTCGAGTTCCTCAAACGAACCCTCGTCGAGGAGCTGGGCGATGCGCTCGCGTGCCGTGTATTTACCTTTGTCGTGCTGTTTCTGGATGGCTTTCTCGCCACCGCCGATACGTGCTTCGTTGCGCAGGGCGATGAGTTCCTGCACTTTTTCAAGCTGATTGCTCATGTCTTGTAATTATGATTATTTAATGTATGACGGGTGGACGTTTACTGTTTGCGCGGGTCTTCGCAAAGCTCAATGAGCGCACCACATGTCGATTTCGGGTGGAGGAAGGCGATATTGAGTCCCTCGGCGCCTTTGCGGGGGGCCTTGTCGATGAGGCGGCAGCCCTTCTCCTCGGCCTCGGCCAGGGCGTTGGCCACGCCGTCGGCCATGGCGAAGGCGATGTGCTGTATGCCGCCGCGTCCGCCGTTGTTGGCTATAAACTTGGAGATGGCGCTGTCTTCCGACGTGCCTTCAAGAAGCTCGATTTTGGTCTGGCCTACCTGAAAGAAGGCTGTGCGCACTTTCTGGTCGGCGACCTCTTCGATGGCAAAGCATTTAAGGCCAAGAATGTTCTCGTAAAAGGGGATAGCCTCGTCAAGGGAGGGGACTGCTATACCCACATGTTCGATATGCGAAATGTTCATAACGGTATAAATTTGGTTGAATGGTTGTTTACTTTTTATGGGGGTGCCGGAACGCTTATTCGGCGACAGCCACTTTTACGTGTGCAAATTTAGCAAATAAATCCATGTGGGGCATTTTATTGGACGTTTTATTTTGTCCCATACGACATTATGGCGCATCGAGGGGTGACAACAAGGCAGAAATGGCAGATGTCACGCGATAGCGTGTCAGTCGTGCATGGAGTTATAAAAAGTTGACAATTATTATATTAACTGAGGCACAACCTTTTTGGCATGAGATTTGTTTCTACAATGATTGAAGTCCCGCCGGGGCTTCATGAGAGAGACAACATAATTATAAAAACTATCATAAAAACTTTTTATTATGGGAAAGATTATCGGTATTGACTTAGGAACGACCAACTCCTGTGTAGCAGTACTTGAGGGCAATGACCCTGTAGTTATACCCAACAGCGAGGGACGTAACACTACCCCCTCGGTAGTGGCATTTGTGGATGGCGGCGAGCGTAAGGTGGGTGACCCTGCCAAGCGTCAGGCCATCACTAACCCCAAGCGCACCATTTACTCAATCAAGCGTTTCATGGGCGAGACTTACGACCAGGTGCAGAAGGAAATCGAGCGTGTACCTTATAAAGTGGTGCGCGGCGACAACAATACCCCGCGTGTCGACATTGACGGCCGCGAATACACCCCGCAGGAAATCTCGGCAATGATTCTCCAGAAGATGAAGAAGACAGCCGAGGATTACCTCGGACAGCCTGTGACCGAGGCTGTCATCACCGTGCCTGCCTACTTCAACGACTCGCAGCGTCAGGCCACCAAGGAGGCCGGCGAGATAGCAGGCCTCACCGTGAAGCGTATCATCAACGAGCCTACAGCGGCGGCTCTCGCTTATGGACTCGACAAGAGCACCAAGGAGATGAAGATTGCTGTGTTTGACCTCGGTGGCGGTACATTTGATATCTCTATCCTTGAGCTTGGCGACGGCGTGTTTGAGGTGAAGTCGACCAACGGTGACACCCACCTTGGCGGCGATGACTTCGACCACGTGATTATCGACTGGCTTGCCGAGGAGTTCCAGAAAGAGGAAGGCATCGACCTCCGTCAGGACCCGATGGCGTTGCAGCGTCTGAAAGAGGCTGCCGAGAAGGCCAAGATTGAGCTTTCGTCGAGCACAAGCACTGAAATCAACCTGCCGTATATCATGCCTGTAAACGGTATACCCAAGCACTTGGTAAAGACTTTGACCCGTGCAAAGTTCGAGCAGCTTGCCGACAAGCTCATCCAGGCTACCATCAAGCCCTGCGAGCAGGCGCTCAAGGATGCCGGCATGACGGCCCGGGATATTGACGAGGTTATCCTCGTGGGCGGTTCGACACGTATCCCCGCCATACAGCAGATTGTCGAGAAGTTCTTCGGCAAGGCTCCTTCCAAGGGTGTCAACCCCGATGAGGTTGTGGCAATCGGTGCCGCTATCCAGGGTGGCGTTCTTTCCGGTGATGTAAAGGATGTGTTGCTGCTTGATGTTGTGCCTCTGTCAATCGGTATCGAGACTCTCGGTGGCGTGATGACAAAGCTCATCGAGGCAAACACCACAATACCTACCCGCAAGAGCGAGACATTCTCGACTGCAGCCGACAACCAGCCCGCTGTTGAAATCCATGTGCTTCAGGGCGAGCGTCCTATGGCAAAGGATGACAAGACGCTCGGCAAATTCCATCTCGACGGTATTGCCCCCGCTCCACGTGGCATACCTCAGATTGAGGTTACGTTTGAGGTCGATGCCAACGGTATCCTCAACGTGTCGGCCAAGGATAAGGCCACAGGCAAGGAGCAGAGCATCCGCATCGAGGCTTCAAGCGGTCTGACCGACGCAGAAATCAAGCGTATGAAGGACGAGGCAGCCGCCAATGCCGCCGCCGACCAGAAGGAAAAGGAGCGTGTCGACAAGCTCAACCAGGCAGATACCATCATCTTCCAGACCGAGAAGCAGCTCAACGAGCTTGGCGACAAGATACCCGCCGATAAGAAGGCGGCAATCGAGAGCGCGCTCTCTAAGCTGAAGGATGCCCACAAGGCACAGGATGTAGCCGGAGTTGACGCTGCAATCAAGGAGGTCGAGACCGCCTTTGGCGCAGCACAGCAGGATATCCTCAATGCCCAGCAGCAGGCCCAGCAGGGCGCACAGGCCGGCCCTCAGCCCGGCGCGGCCCCCTCTGACAACGGCGACGACCACGTGACCGACGTCGACTTCGAGGAAGTGAAATAAGTTTACCAACCAACGATAACAAAATGGAGTGTAACCCAACCAGTTACACTCCATTTTCATTTTATGTTGTAAGACAGGATGGATAGGGATTGAATTATTTTCCGTAACTTTGACGGTGGATACCTTTGCTTTCGGCATCACGCACCATGCAGACGTCCGACCCGCGCTAAGGCTCCACTCGCGAATATATTTGGCGTTGAACAATAAAAGATTACACTATGTCGGAAGAGCAGATGAACAGTTATCGGCTGACGTCGATGGAAGAGCCGGGTGACGAGCGCATGGCTCAGATTATGCGTGAGGTTGCCGAGGATGCACGCGAGAGTACCCGTCGGGCTGCCGAGCGTGTGGCTGCCGGTATTGAAGCTGCTACACAGGCGGCTCAAGAGAAATGGGGCGATGCTATTAAAAGAATAAAGAATGGTAGCAAGTAATCATCGCCCTGTTCTGATTGTGATTGCCGGACCTAATGGATCTGGCAAGACTTCCGTGACCTCCAAAATTCTGCATCATGAGTGGCTTGAGGATTCGGAATACATCAATCCCGACAATGTTGCCCGCGATGTGTTCGGCGATTGGAACAATCGGGAATCTGTTCTAAAAGCCGCTAACTATTGCAATGAATGGAGGGAAAGATGTCTTGCACAACACAAGAGCCATATCTTTGAGACTGTGATGTCGGCTACAGATAAAGTCGATTACATTCTTAGAGCGAAGCAAGCAGGATTCTTCATCCGCCTTTTCTTCGTATCTACTGAATCTCCGACAATCAATGCGAAGCGTGTGGCTCAACGAGTGTTGGATGGAGGACATGATGTGCCTATCCCTAAAATCATATCCAGATACGACAAGTCCATTGCAAATTGCAAAATCCTCTCCGGGATAGTTGACCGACTCTATGTCTATGATAACTCAATTGAGAATGCCGAAGCGCGTCTTTTGTTCCGACTGAGCGAAGGAGAGCTCGTGAAACGCTATGTTGAGGAGCTTCCCAATTGGGCTTCAACAATCCTTCCGAGATAAGAAACGATAAAGTAACTGATGTCATTCCTATGAATTTGTAACCCCGTATTTGTACTATGCAGAATTAAAATATTGATAATCAAATATGGTTAGATTTGAGGAAGTGAAATAAGTTTACCAACCAACGATAACAAAATGGAGTGTGGCCCAAGCGGTTGCACTCCATTTTCATTTTATGTTGTGCGACAGGATATATGGGGATTGAATTATTTTCCGTAACTTTGACGATGGTAAAATCATATTATGTCAGAAGCAGTAACCACGGGAGAGCTCCCGATGAAAGCCAGGATAGTGACACGCCTGTACAGCTCGCCTTGCGGGGCGCTGATGCTTGGCTCATACGGTGACAGCCTTTGCCTGTGTGACTGGCAGGGGCATCGCGGACATGTGGGTAACAGGCTGAGGCGGATGCTTGATGCCGGATATGAGATCGGGTCTTCGCCTGTGATAGAGAGGGCGGTCATGCAGCTGGATGAATATTTTGCCGGAAAACGGCGTGATTTTGACGTTCCGTTGCTGTTTGTCGGGACTGAATTTCAGAAAACGGTGTGGGGCGCGCTGCTTGACATACCATTCGGCTCTACAATATCCTATGGGGAGATGTCCGCGAGAATTGGCGTCCCCAAGGCCGTGAGGGCTGTGGCAAATGCCAACGGGGCAAATCCGATATCAATCTTTGTCCCGTGTCATCGGGTGATAGGGCGTGACGGGGCGTTGACAGGCTATGGAGGCGGCCTGCAGGCCAAGGAATATCTATTGAAACTTGAGGCCCGGTCGCGGAATCTGTCATGTAAAATGGGTGTTATCGGACTATGATGCGCACCTTTTGCCATGTTTTGGTGTTAGAATAGAAAAAAATGAATGACCGATGTCGACAGACGGAATTGATATAGTAAATGTCATAGTGGCGATGATGGTGCCGCTTGCCGGGACGGTTGCCGGGGCGGCGTGTGTGTTTTTTCTGAAGCATGAGATGCCGCTGCTGCTGCGCAAGTCTCTGATGGGGTTTGCCGCCGGCGTGATGGTCGCCGCCTCCGTGTGGTCGTTGCTGATTCCGGCGATGGAAATAGGGGAGGGGCAGGGCATAGGTGCCATTGTCCCTGCCGCCGTGGGCTTTATGGCCGGGATACTGTTCTTGCTGATAATAGACCGACTGACGCCACACCAGCATGTGCATACAGCCGAAAGCGAGGGGTTGCCTTCCAAATGGTCGCGTACCTCCAAGCTCGCCCTTGCCATAACTATCCACAATATTCCCGAGGGCATAGCCATCGGCATCACGCTTGCCGGGGCATTGGAGGAGAGTGCCTACATCTCCATGGCGGGAGCATTGGCCCTCGCGATAGGGCTTGCAATACAGAATTTTCCCGAGGGGGCTATCGTCTCCATGCCGCTGCGCGAGCTTGGCAACAGTCGCCGCCGCGCGTTTGCAATCGGCGCGTTGAGCGGAGTGGTTGAGCCGGTGGCCGCTGTGATTACCCTCTTTGTCTCCTCTCTGATATTGCCGGTGTTCCCATATATACTCGCATTCGGTGCCGGGGCGATGATGTATGTCGTTGTCGAGGAACTTATTCCCGAGACCGCCGAGGGACGACACTCCAATCTGGGTACGGTGGGCTTTGCCATCGGCTTCGTCCTTATGATGGCCCTTGATGTCGTGTTGGGATAATAGCCACTTAACGTAAAAATTGAGATATATGTCAAGTAATCATTACAGAGGTTTGACCGATGCCGAGGTGCTTCAGAGTCGCCGAGAGCATGGCGCCAACGTGTTGACCCCACCGGCCCGAGACCCGTGGTGGAAAGAGTTTTTGGAGAAGTTTTCCGACCCGCTTATCATTATACTGCTTGTGGCGGGGGTCTTGTCGATAGGCATTGCCTTCTATGAATATTTTGGCCTGGGGGAGGGATGGAAAGTGTTTTTTGAGCCGATAGGTATCTTTATCGCGATTTTCCTTGCGACGGGGCTGGCCTTCGTCTTTGAGCAACGGGCCAACAAGGCGTTCAAGATACTCAATCAGGTCAATGATGACGAACTGGTGGAGGTGGTGCGCAACGGCACGTCAACCACCGTCCCCCGCAAAGATGTGGTCGTTGGTGACATCGTGACGCTTAATACGGGTGACGAGATTCCCGCCGACGGGGAACTGCTCGATGCCGTGACGCTTAGTGTCGACGAATCGACACTGACGGGAGAGCCGATGTGTGCCAAGGTGGTTGACGAGGCACATTTTGACCCGGAAGCGACCTATCCGTCCAACCATGTGATGCGTGGCACCAAGGTTATGGAGGGCCACGGGGTGATGCGTGTGCTCAAGGTCGGCGACGCCACCGAGGTGGGCAAGGTGTTTGTGGAGGCTCAGATTGACGACTCGGTAAAGACGCCGCTAAATGAGCAGCTCGACGGGCTGGCAGCGTGGATTACCAATGCCAGCTACGTCTTTGCCGGGCTGATTATTGCCGGGCAGCTTGTACATTTCCTCGGCTGGGGAAACTGGCAGTCCTATCTGCTTGTAGTCCCGATTATACTGTTTTTCTGGCTCGTCATCAAGAGGTTTGGGGGCTGGTCGAAGTCGAGGTGTGTCACTACCATAATAGGCTTTGTCCTGCTGTTTTTCGCGGTTGTCATCGGGTCATTTCTAATGCTCCATCCCGATGCGTCGACTGTTGAATGGTCATCGCTGTTGGGGCACACGCTCAAGACCCTGATGGTCGCGGTGACCCTCATTGTAGTGGCGGTGCCCGAGGGATTGCCTATGGCCGTGACCCTCTCGCTCGCCTACAGCATGAGCCGTATGCTCAAGACCAACAATCTCGTGCGCAAGATGCATGCCTGTGAGACTATGGGCGCGACGACTGTCATCTGCACGGATAAGACAGGGACGCTGACCCAAAATCAGATGCAGGTTTACAGGTCCAATTTTTTTGGCGACCCGTCGGACGAAGTGCTCTATGAGGGTATCGCTGTCAACTCTACCGCGCAGCTCGACATGTCGGGCGAGAAGCCCCAGGTGCTTGGAAATCCGACCGAGGGGGCGTTGCTGCTGTGGCTGAAGGAGCGGGGCGTAGACTATGCGGACCTCCGCGACAAGGCTACGCGCGTTGATGAGTTGCCGTTTACCACCGAGCGCAAGTACATGGCTACGGTGGTTAGCTCGTCCACGGGCAAGCGTATACTGTATGTCAAGGGTGCGCCGGAGATTGTCTTCGGCATGTGTCGCGACCGCTCGGGAGTCACAAAGGAGGAGATAGACGCTCAGTTGCTCGATTACCAGAATCAGGCTATGCGTACCCTCGGTTTCGCCTATCAGGAACTTGCCGACGGGGACGTGGCTATAGCCGGAGGGAGGGTTGACGCCGAGGGGCTTGTATTCCTTGGAATTGTTGCCATTTCCGATCCTGTGCGTGCCGATGTGCCTGCGGCGGTCAGGGAGGTCATGGACGCCGGTATAAAGATTAAGATTGTCACCGGCGATACCCCTGGCACGGCAAAGGAGATTGGCCGTCAGATCGGTCTGTGGGACGATGCAGTGGACAATGACAGCGACATAATCACCGGCATTGAGTTTGCCGCACTGACCGACGGTCAGCTCCGCGAGCGTGTAGGCAGCCTGAAGATTATAGCCCGTGCGCGGCCCATGGACAAGAAACGCCTTGTCGAGGCGTTGCAGGCCAACGGGGAGGTGGTGGCCGTGACCGGCGACGGCACTAACGATGCCCCGGCGTTGAAGACAGCGCAGGTGGGGCTGTCGATGGGCGACGGCACTTCGGTTGCCAAAGAAGCCTCCGACATCACGATTATTGACAATTCCTTCTCGTCGATAGGCCGTGCAGTCATGTGGGGGCGCTCGCTTTACCGGAATATCCAGCGTTTCCTGTTGTTCCAGCTCACGGTCAATGTAGCCGCCTGCCTGCTCGTGCTGTTTGGCTCGTTTATGGGGGCCGAGTCACCGCTGACCGTGACACAGATGCTGTGGGTCAACCTGATTATGGATACATTCGGTGCGATGGCTCTCGCCTCGCTCCCCCCGTCGGAAAGCGTGATGCGCGACAGGCCGCGCGACCGCCGTGCCTCCATTCTCACCCGCCCCATGATTTATGAGCTGCTGTGGGTAGGCAGCCTCTTTTTTGCCATAACTCTCGGTTTCTATTGGCTGTTTAATCATGCCGATGTGACATCAGTACCGCAGATGGTCCATGCCGAGGTCGGCGCGGAGTCACCGATGACGGCGTATGAGGCCACACTGCTGTTCTCGATTTTTGTGTGGACACATTTCTGGTACATGTTTGATACCCGCTGCTTCGAGACCGGTGACAGCGTGTTCCGCCTGAAGATGGGCCGCGGTTTTTGGGCTATTGTCTGCATCATTGTTGCCGGACAGCTGTTTATCACCGAGATTGCCTACGAGTTTTTCAACGTCGAGCCGATGCTCCACACCCTCGACTGGCGTTTTAATCCCTCGGGCACGCTCGACCTGCTGATTATCGTCGTAGCCTCCTCATTTGTCCTGTGGCTAAGGGAGTTGTACCGTGCTGTCACCCGTTAAGGCAGCCCGTTGTCAGATTGATATGCCGGAGAAGCCCATGAAGGCCATGGCGAGCAGCCCGGCGCAGATAAGGGCGATGGGGACGCCGCGCATGGGTCGCGGGATGTCGACGAAGGTGAGCTGCTCGCGTATGCCGGCGAAGATGATGAGGGCGAGTGTGAAGCCTATGGCGGTGGCTACGGCGTAGACAAGCGACTGCATGAGGTCATACTGCTTGTTGATGACCATTATCGCCACGCCGAGCACGGCACAGTTGGTGGTGATGAGCGGCAGGAACACGCCAAGAGCCTGGTAGAGCGCCGGGGCTATCTTCTTGATGATGATTTCAAGCATCTGCACAAGGGCGGCGATGACGAGGATAAAGGCGATGGTCTGCATGAACTGCAGCCCGCAGGGGGCGAGCACGTAGGCCTGCAACAGCCATGTGACGAGTGTGGCGAGTGCCATTACAAATGTCACGGCGGCTCCCATGCCCACAGCCGAGGTGATGCGCTTTGACACGCCTATAAAGGGGCATATGCCGAGAAACTGGGCGAAGACTATGTTGTTGACAAATATCGCGGTGACGATTATTGAAATGTATTCAAGCATGGTTTATCGGGCTTTTAGATGGTTGATGAGGGCGATGAGGAATCCGAGGGCTATGAACGCTCCCGGGGCGAGCACAAAGATGAGCGAGCCGTAGGACTCGGGAAATATTCCGATGGAGAAGATGTGTCCCGTGCCGAGCAGTTCGCGCACAGCCCCGAGCAGAGTCAGGGCGATGGTGAATCCCGTCCCTATGCCGATGCCGTCGAGGCATGAGTCGAGGACTCCGTGGCGCGAGGCGAATGCCTCGGCGCGTCCAAGGAGTATGCAGTTGACGACAATGAGCGGGATGAAGATGCCGAGGCTCTCGTTGAGCGCGGGCAGGTAGGCCTGCATCAGCATCTGCAGCACGGTGACGAATGTGGCGATAACTACGATGTATGCGGGAATACGCACCTTGTCGGGGACGAGAGGACGAATGGCGGAGATGGCCATGTTGGAGCAGATGAGCACGCCTGCGGTGGCAAGCCCCATGCTCATGCCCGTGAGGGCACTTCCTGTCGTGCCGAGGGTGGGGCACATGCCGAGAAGCAGTACGAAGGTGGGGTTCTCGGTCACAATTCCGTTATAGATTATGCGAAGTCGGTTCATTGTGCGTTGCGGTAGGTGTTAAACGAGTTGTGGGCACGGCGCAGGGCGTCGAGAAATGCCCGTGAAGTGATGGTGGCGGCGGTGATGGCGTCAATATCGCCGCCGGGGTCTTTGGTGACGTACATTGATGTCGTGGCGGGATTCTTGCCTATTACGGAACGATGGCCTTGCGGGTCGGCAAACCATTCTCCCATCTTAGCCCCAAGTCCCGGCGTTTCGGCATGGGACAGGACGGCATAGCCGGTGACCGTGCCGTCGGTGTCAAACCCGTACATCACGCTGATGTTGCCCGAAAATCCTTTGTCGGAATAGCTTTCGACTGCCGCGCCGACAAGTTCGCCCCCTTTGCGGGCCGGATAGACTGTCGTGCCGTCATCCATAGTGGCTGCTTCGGCTATCGGGTCGTTGTCAAATGGCGGGGTCACCTGCCTTACCGCCTCGACCTGTTTCTGTCGCTGTGCCTCCTCTATCGGGGCGGCTGTGAGACGGTAGACGACGGCGAGTACCGTAGCCGCGATGACGGTTATCGCTCCAAGCGACAGTACCATCCCGGCGAGTGATGATTTGTTTATATTCATTTCGCAGCCCTCCTTTCTCCAAACTTGCGAGGCTTGACATAGCGGTTGATGAGCGGCGTGAAGCCGTTCATTATCAGTATGGCGAATGACACTCCCTCGGGGTAGCTGCCCCATTGGCGTATGATGACGGTGATTATGCCGATGCAGATGCCGTATATCACCATGCCCGTGCGGGTCATCGGCGAGGTCACGTAGTCGGTGGCCATGAATATTGCGCCAAGCAGCAGGCCTCCCGAAAGCAGCTGGAGCGGCACGTCGGCTCCGATGCATAGCGACATCAGCGCCACGGCTGCGAGGATGCTCACGGGGATGTGCCACGTTATAATGCGAGCGGCGATAAGATATATTCCTCCGATGACGAGGGCTATCGCGCCGACCTCGCCGAGCGAGCCGCCAGTCATGCCGAGGGCCGACTGCCACAGGTCGATAGTGTCCGGGATGACCTCGCCGGTCTTCATCGCCCCAAGGGTCGTAGCCCCGGTGGTGGCGTCAAGGTAACGCCATGTGTTCTCTCCCGGCAGCGGCCAGGAGGTCATCTGCGCGGGAAAAGACAGCAGCAGGAACACGCGTCCCGTGATGGCCGGGTTGAAGATGTTGCAGCCAAGGCCTCCGAATGCCATCTTGCCTATGCCGATGGCGACCGCCGCCCCGATGATGACAATCCATACCGGGAGGTTGGAGGGGAGGTTGAACGCCAACAGCAGTCCGGTTAGTATCGCCGAGCCGTTGGCTATCGTGGGTGGTTGCCCGAGCATGAACCGTGTGATGATATACTCGGTGATGATGCACGCCAGTACGGATGTGACAGTGACGATGGCCGCGCCGATGCCGAATACCCACAGGGCACATGCCAGTGCCGGGACAAGGGCTATGACGACATGCCACATTATCCCCGACACGGTGCGCGTCGTGTGGATATGGGGGGACGGGGATATGGTTAATAGCTTGTTCACTTTGTTTTTATATGATTGGTCAATAATGTAAGGTCGGATTATGGCTTTTTGGCTGCCCGTGCGCGTATCATGCCCGTCACCGTGCTTTTGCCGAGGCGTATGTAGTCGAGCAGGGGACGCGAGGAGGGGCAGCAGTAGCTGCATGAGCCGCACTCGATACATGATGTGACGCTTTCGGCCTCGACCTCCTCCCAGCGGTGCTGTCGCGACAGGGTCGATATAAGGTATGGCTCAAGTCCCATTGGGCATGCTTCGACACATGAACCGCAGCGTATGCACGGCTGCGTGGCGCGACGCGTTGCCTGTCGCTCGGACAGCATCAGCACACCTGAGATGCCTTTGACGGTGGGCGCATCCAGCGACACCACCGAGCGTCCCATCATCGGGCCGCCAAGCACTATCTTGCCCGTGTCGGCGGGGACTCCGCCGGCAAGCCTCACGAGGTCGGCGAGCGGAGTGCCTATGGCGACGCGGTAGTTGCCGGGGCGCTTTACGCTCGGGCCGGTGACGGTGATGACGCGGTCGATGAGTGGCATGCCGTTGTAGACGGCACGATAGACGGCATAGGCGGTCGCCACGTTCTGCACGATTGCTCCGGTGGCTATGGGCAGTCCTCCGGTGGGCACCTCGCGGTGCATCACGGCTTCGATGAGCTGCTTTTCGCCCCCTTGTGGGTATTTGGTCTTGAGCGTGACAATCTCTATGTCGGGGTAGGAAACGGCGGCACGGGTCATTGCCTCGATGGCGTCGGGCTTGTTGTCTTCGATGGCTATCGCCGCACGTGCGACACCGGCAGCGCGGCACAGTAGCTGCGTTCCGAGTACTATCTCGTCGGGGTGCTCAAGCATCAAGGCATGGTCGCAGGTGAGGTATGGCTCACACTCCGCCCCGTTGATTATCAGCAGTTCGGCCTTGCAGCCGGGAGGCGGCGACAGTTTTATCTTGGTAGGGAATGTCGCCCCTCCCAGGCCTACTATGCCGCTTTGGGCGATAATATCCTTTATAGCGTCGGGAGACAGGGCGTCGACTTCCTTGTCGCTCCTTGTCGCGCTTTCATTGTTCAACGCCGTCATGTCGGCGGCGTGTTCCTCCCCGGTGGCGCGTATTGTCACCGTGTCGGCGGGATAACCGAAGGCGGTTTTCCATTTGTCGATTTTCACCACGGTGCCTGTAATCGGGCTGTGTACGTTGGCCGAGACGGCTCCCGTGGCGTGGGCCACGATGTCGCCACGTCTCACGTGGTCGCCTTTCTTGAGGTCGCACTTCGCGATGGCTCCGATATGCTGCGAGAATGTCACAATGGCCTCCAGCGGCAGCTCCATGTCGGCAATCGGTTTGCCGGCAGTCAGTTTGTCTTGTGTGGGATGCACGCCTCCACGTCTGAAAGTCCTTTTCATTGTCTGTCGGTGTTTTGGGGTGTCTTTTGTGGAAGTGGGGTGGGGAAATTCACGGCATGTATGGCTTTGGTGGGGCACTCGGCCACGCACTTGCGGCACAGCTTGCATGTGTTGGGGTCGATGTATGCCAGATTGTCGGTCACGGCGATTGCCCCGAATGGGCATGTGCGCGCACATTTCCCGCAGCCGATACACGACACCTTGCACTCTTTCACTGCCAATGCCCCGCGCTCGCGGTTGGCACAGGCCACGTAGACGCGTCGTCCTTTCGGGCCTTTCGGCCGCAACTCGATGAGTGTGCGTGGGCATGACTTCACGCATGCGCCGCATCCTGTGCATCTGTCTTCGTCGACGGTCGGCAGCCCGGTCAGAGGGTCGATGTGGAGTGCGCCAAACCGGCAGGCATCCACACAGTCACCCTGTCCGAGACAGCCGTATGAGCAGTCGCTCGCTCCGGCAGCTACGGCGTTGAGGATTGCGCATGAGCGTGCGCCGTCATATCTTGCGCGGCGCGGCCGGTTTTCGCATGAGCCGTTGCAGTGGAGCACTGCCGTCATCGGGGCTTTTGTCTCTGCCGACATTCCGAGTATGTCGGCAATGGCCTTCATTCCCTCGTTGCCGGCTCCGGGGCAACGGAGCTCGTCAAGCGATGTCGCCCCGACACAGGCGACGGCAAAGTCGTGGCATCCGCTGCGTCCGCAGGCACCGCAGTTGGCGCCGGGCAACACAGCCTCTATCTGCGCTATGCGGCCATCCTCCTCGACGTGAAATTTTTTTGCCACGGCATAGAGCACGGCGGCACCGAAGATGCCGAGTCCGCCAAGCACTATGATTGATGTGATGATTATATCCATGGTCTGCTATGGTTGGATTATTGATTGGTTTAAGGAGTCTTTATTGGGGAGGGACAGCGGTTTGCTAATCAACGAGTTCCCATTTCCATAGCCGCCGCAGATGGCCGCGTGCAGCATAAAGTATGGCGTAATACAGCCCTACTGACCCGATGCCGGCCAACGCCGCCCATCCCTGTGAGCGGCCAAACACGAATACCGCTCCCGTGACCACGAGCAGCACTGTGCATGGGACGGCTATTGTCAGCCATATGGCGGCCGACTGTGCCGAGTGGGCAATTCTCACTTTCACATGGTCCCCCGCCTGATATTTGCCGGCATTGGGGGAGGTTACGGTGACTTTACCGTCGCTGTTGTCGGTATGGCACAAGGCCCGTGCCGCACAGGTGTCGCAACTGTCGGTATCCGTCAGTTTTACAGTCAGCGTGTCTGTTGAAGATGAGAGTACTATGCCATGGTGTATCGTGGTGGTGTTCATGTCTGTAGGTTAGGGTGGGCATTTTCGTTATGGTGTCAGATGTAGGTCTTCAAGGGCGGGAGGAAAGCGTCAGGTATATGCTCGATGGTGTGCGACGTTTCGTTGCCGATGACTGTCACTATGTCAAACTGGGCCTCGAGCGGGATGTCGTATCGACGTATGTACGCGTCGGCGGCGTGTGCGATGCGTGACTGTTTGGCCTTGTTCACCGCCTCTGCGGGGTCGGTCAGCGAGGTGGAGCGTGTCTTGACCTCGACAAATATTATGCGGTTTCCCCGGGAGGCGATGATATCGACCTCAAGATGCCCCAGCCGCCAGTTGCGCTCCATTATGGCGTATCCGGCTGCTGTCAGATAGTCGTGGGCGGCATTCTCGCCCCAATGTCCGGTGATATTGTGTTGGGCCATACGGTGTTGACTATAAAAGCCCGCAGCCGTGATTGTGTGTCATGACTGCTGGGCTTTTTGGGTATAGTATTGCCGGGGGATTGTCGCTCCGGCTCGCTTATCAATATTTGTCGTCAAAAGTCATCTCATCAAAGCCCTCGGCATCAAACTCGTCATCGTTGTACTCGGCCGACCCGTAGAAGTCCTCGTCCATATCCGATGATGACAGCATGGATGCGTTCTTGGCGTCATTTTTGATGTCAAATTCCTCGATATCCATGATTTGGGGAGGAGGCGTACCCATGGATATGGTGCATACGGGGTCTTTGAGCGTTTTCTTGGGCATGATTTCCTTCATCTTTATAAAGAAGGCGCGGTCGGTCATGTAGTCAAACACAAACAGCAGATGTTGCCCTTCATCCTCGATGAAGTCACTCAATATCGACTCGTCCATGAGCCATACATCCTCGGATGAATCCGAGCCCATATCCTCAAGTGTGATTTCTTTCTCCTTTTCCCAGTTCTCGTCACATAGGAAAAACGAGCACATCTCGTTTTTGCTGTATCCGACCGCGTCGCATATTGCGTTCCTCAGGTCAAGGAATGTCGCGCTTGAGTCAATATTGATTTCGCGCCTGAAGTTGTCAACTTCATCTGAGACGATACGAAAATTAAATACCATATTGCGTAATCTTTTAATTCTTAGCCTTTTCAACCATCATAGGACATGGCCCGTCAGACGGAGAATGTTTTCAACCGCGAATATAACAATTATCCTTCAACCAATGTCTAATTTTCGATGCTAAAATTTTCCACCCTTCCAAAATCCTCCTACTATAATAAACTATAGTAGTGTTATAGCCCCGAGAACTCGGAATGCCCTATCGCGCACAGAAGGCTTAGAAGCCCCATTCGCCCAAATAGGCTTTAGCCCTATTAGCCTTATTAGCCCTATTGGCCCTATTCCCACCCATTAGCCGACAAATTTTTTGCCTATGTCAACGGGGTGTCCCACAGTGTCTTGCGGCGCGTGGCGAAAATTTCCGTGAAAAAAGTTGCCGGAAAATTTGGAGGGAACGGTGGAAGTGCGTACCTTTGCACTCGCTTTTGGGAAGCAACGCCGCGGCAAAGGCCGCGGGAGAGGGCTGAAAGTCGTTGGAGACGGTGACACTGACGCGGCGCCTGCGGCGCAGACGCCGGGCCGCGAAAAAAAGTTCACGAAAAGTTTGGCAGAATGAAAAACTCGCCGTAACTTTGCAAAACTTTCGCCTGACGGGGCAACCCGCAAAGCGGAACGAGGACATTGAAACAATTACAATAGACAAGGAAACAGTACAAGAGTCATTACAATAAAAGGACAACTTGTCAATTCCAAAGGAAGCAAGCGCAATAAACGGGGCCGGAAACGAGGTCTTCGGGTTGTGTCGCGGATGCCGGAACGACGTGAAGGCAAAACAACCTTCGCTCTTTACAGAGAAGAAGAAAAAGAAACGATATACAACAACGAAGAGTTTGATCCTGGCTCAGGATGAACGCTAGCGACAGGCT
>ERZ808054.80-NODE-80-length-119689-cov-7.232234_pt1 | contig 119689 bp, 106 predicted proteins | sample MGYA00380201_ERZ808054 | MGnify/ENA primary metagenome ERZ808054 (study PRJEB31490, sample SAMN06133419) | mouse gut metagenome | isolation source: Z5_2 | host: mice | place: China: Chengdu | collected 2015-05 ...
CCGGGGAGTGGAGCGGGAGATTTCAGTTTTTTTTGCTGGAGCTTCCAATCAGATTTCACTAATGAAATGAGCAATGTTGTAGAACCGAACGAGCCGGGAGCAACGGCATCCATGCCTAACGCTCCCTGAAACCGCCATCCCTGGCGGTTTCTCTCTGGTTATTGACCATTTCATAAGTGAAATAACTGATTGTACGCAACAGCAAAAAAACTGAAATCTCCCGCTCCACTCCCCGGCGCTTCCGGCTCCGCTTTGCTTCCGGCTGCCAGGGCGCTTTTGGAAATTGATTTCCGTGTTTCCCCCCTGTTTACCCAACCCTCTGCATCATTTGCGCCAGTATATCCACGTCTTTTTCAAAGTCTTCGAAAGTCGGGTAATATTCGGAAGGCCGGTAAAGGTTGCGGAGCATGGATTTATTCAACTGGTCAAAATGCCTTACATCCAAAGGCTTTGCAAAGAAATATCCCTGGGCGATATCACAGCCGATATCGGATAGGAAATTGGCCTGTTGCAGCGATTCCACGCCTTCGGTAATGACAGTAAGGTTCAGCTCCTTGGCCATGGCGATCAGGTAGCGGAGAATCGTAAGTCCCTCGTTAGAGGAAGAGTTCTTTGTAAGGAAGCTTCTGTCCAGTTTAATCCGTTCTATAGGGTAATCTTTCAACAGATTCAAAGGAGAATGTACGCTTCCAAAATTATCGATGCAGAGGGAGAACCCTCTTTCTTTTAATTTCATAATGATCTCGGCCACTTCCCTGCTGGCATTGGCAACGCCTCTCTCGGGAAGTTCCAGCACAAGAAGCTCTTTGGAGATCAGATAGGAATGCATCAACTGTTCCAGCTTATCGATAAAAGCCGTGCTTTGCAGGTGGAGCGGTGAAATATTCATGGAGATGGGAAGCGGCGTCATTTTATTGTCGATCCAACGGCGGATGACTTTGCAGCATTCTTCCCACATATAATAATCCAGCTTCTGAATCAGTGAAGTATTTTCAAAGAGTGGAAGGAAGGCATAAGGGGAGAGGATCCCCTTGCCGGGATAATCCCAACGCACCAGCGCTTCCGCAGATACGATCTGATAGGAATGGAGATCGATCATGGGCTGTAGATAGACAATAAACTTATGGTTGTCCAGCGCTTCTTCCATTTCGGCACTCATTTTTTTATTTTCGTTATAAGTACGGATCAAGTCATCGGTAAAATACGCATAATTGGCTGTCTTAGGATCTTTGATCGCTTTTTGTGCCAGCAGGGTATAGTTCATAATATCCATCAGGCTGTCCCCGGCATGATCGCGGTTGATGTAATAGATGCCGAATACGGCAGTAACCGCAAAGGTGGGGGAGTAGTCTTTTAGGTTTTCCGTAATCGTCCCGATAATTTCCATGATCTCCTCTTCCGTAGTATCCCGCAGAAGGATGCCGAACAGGTTAGAATTGACATGGGCATAGGTGGCGCTGCCCTGCACACTGTTTTTCAGCGTATCGGCCGTATAAACCATCACTTTATCCCCCTCGGAAGGGCCAAAAAACTGATTGATTTTCCCTAAATTGGAAATGCTGAAGCCGATCATAGTAAAAACGGAATTGGGAAAGCGTTCAAAATAGGAAGAACAACGGTTGATAAAATAGTCGATGTTCCCTATTTTTGTTACGGTATGGGTATAAGCCGTTTTATTCAGGGAACTGATGGCGCTTTCCAGATTTTGGATCTTGCCTTCATAACTATGTTCCAGATCGGACATTTTATCCGCTTTATACTGATAATGAATATTTCTGACATAAAGCTGATAGCCCATATAAGCAATAATGATTATTAAAGTAGTGATAATAATCGCCGTAATATAAGACATAAGAACACTCCTTTCCGTCCCGCTCCGCAAGGGATTGGAACGATAACGGGTGAATAATTGCAGAATATGAAAAAATTAGTCTTCAAAATCGCCGTTCTTGTATCTTGCCACAATGCTCTGAATACGCTCGTTCGGATTGAGCAGGTCGCTGATGGAAGCGTCGTGGTTCAGCGTATCGATAATATATGCGATATATTTGCTCATATCGCAATCGATATACCATTCCCGGGATAAAAGATCCGGCGTCTGGTAGATCAGGTTAGTCGTAAGAACCCTGTCGATAGTGCCGTTGGCATAAGCCTGATCGAAGCGGGCCAGGCCGTTAGTGAAAAGGCCGAAGGTGGAGCAGATAAATACCCGGCGGGCCTTTCTCTGCTTTAATTCGGCAGCCACTTCCAGGGCGCTTTCGCCGGAAGAGATCATATCATCGATAATGATCATATCTTTACCTTCCACGCTGGTTCCGAGAAATTCATGGGCAACGATAGGGTTGCGGCCATTCACCACCTTTGTATAATCGCGCCTTTTATAAAACATGCCCATATCAAGGCCGATCACATTGGCCATGTAAATAGCACGGCTCATGCCGCCTTCGTCCGGGCTGATTACCATCATATGATCCGAATCCAGTTCCAGCCCTGTTACGTTCTGCAGCAGCCCTTTAATAAACTGGTAGGTAGGCTGCACAGTCTCGAAACCGTGAAGGGGAATTGCATTTTGAACTCTCGGGTCGTGAGCGTCAAAAGTGATAATATTATCAACTCCCATGGAAACCATTTCCTGCAGAGCCAGGGCGCAGTCCAGAGATTCCCTTGATGTGCGTTTATGCTGTCTGCTTTCATATAGAAAAGGCATAATGACCGTAATACGTCTGGCTTTTCCGCCTACGGCAGCTATAATGCGTTTCAAATTTTGGTAATGGTCGTCGGGAGACATGTGATTTTCGTGACCGCATAAAGAATAGGTAAGGCTATAGTTAGCCACATCGACAAGAAGATAGAGATCAGTGCCGCGAACGGACTCTAAGATAATACCTTTTGCTTCGCCGGAACCGAATCGGGGAACTTTTGCGCCAAGGATATAAGAATCCCGCTGATAACCTGCGAAGGCAAGGCTGTCTTTATGCTCGCTTTCGCGTTCCGTCCGCCATTTTACAAGATAATAGTCTACTTTCTCACATAAGGGTTTACATCCGTCCAAAGGAATAATCCCCAAAGATCCGACAGGGATAGTTTCTAAGTTCCTTTTTTCTTCACGTTTTGCCATGAAAGATCCTCGCTTTCCGTAATTAAATGATGAATCCCCGCGGGGATGTTGTTTAAAGCTTGTCCGGCTTGGCTGATCCAGCTCCGCTTATTCAGCTTTATGTAATTTCTTATATATCCGGATGTCCGGCCCGGTGAGTTTGCATATTGTATAATTGCTTGTGATCCGGGAAAATATCCTGTCGGAATAGCGGTTACGCAGTTCCTCGAGAGATAAATTGGTAGAAATAATCGTTGACTTTTTCCGCATATGTCTTTCGGTCAGACAGGAAAAGAGCTGGGATGTCACAAAATTATTCGTCAGCTCCGTTCCAAGGTCGTCGATGATCAACAGGTCACATCGATAGAGGTCTTCATAAGTTCCATGAAGTTCTTCTTTATTTTTATAATCGAAAGAAAGATGGGATAATGCCTCAAAGAGTCCGACGGCACTGAAATATATGACGGAATTCCCTGTTTCCAGTAATTCTTTTGCAATGCATCCGGAAAGAAACGATTTACCTGTTCCCACTGTACCATAAAAAAAGAGATTACGGTAGTCGAAACTGAAATTTTGTGTAAATTTTTTACATTCTTCGACAGCATTTTGAAAATGGATCAAATCATTTCCCTGATAAAACTCATAGGAAAGGGTAGAAAAATTTTCCGTTTCCAAAATCCGGCTGATGTTAGATTGCTGGTATAGCAGAGAAATTTCCGCCTGACGGAAACAATGGCATTTTTTGCCGTCAATATATCCCTTATCCAGACAGTCAGGACAATCGTAGATGGGTTCCAGGTAGTCTGCCGGAAAGCCGGAAGCCATAAGAAGGCTTGTTTTGCTTTCGGACAGGTTTCTGAGAAGGAGCCTGAGTTCATGAAGCGCCGATTCATCCCCCTCTAAGAGTTTTCTCCCCTGGGAGACGGAAATAGAAGCAATGGAGTCCTCCAGTTCCCGAAAACCGTCTACATGGGAATAGACATAAGCGCGCCGCTCCTCCAGTGTATGGCGGTTTTTATTTTGCTTTTCTTCATAGGTACGGATGATGGACTCATATTGGGTATTCGTTAATGGCACGCCTTGGTTCCTCCCCTGATCACGAATATTGTTGATTATCAGTGATATTAATTGCGAGTAATATTAATTACGCAGGAGCTCTTTCTCAAGAGCATCAAAGTCATAGTGGTTTTGCTTAAACTGATTAAATTTATTAGTATTGGAAGCGGCCGGTCTCTGGGATACCGCTTTATTTCGGCGGAAAAGTTCATCGGCCCTGGCAATATCCGATTTGTGATGGACATTGGCCTGGTACCAGCTGGTTAAAATACGATCCGCATATTCGAAACGGTGCTTATCGGTGCAAAGGACGGTGCGTTCGCAGGCTGCGTCAATCACGTCCATTTCATAGCCAAAGTCTCTGGTCCAGCGGTTGATATATTCCACTTCTTTTTTTGTAGGCGCGCTTGTTTTACCGAGCGCCTGCATGATGCCGTAAACGACTTTGTCGTATTTGTACGCATACTTTTCAGCATCTTTCGGAGTGGTGACGCCGGCCTGCGCCCAGCTGACAGCAACTTTTTCTATGTAACGGAAATCTTTTTTGCCGCGCTCCACGCAATATTGTACCAGATGATCGATCAGATCCATGGAAAATCCAAGCTTGTCCTGAAGGAAAAAAATGGTTTTTATTTCGGAGGGTGAAAGCGTCCTGCCGATATATTGTTCCACAATAAAAAGAAGCTGGGATGTTTCTTCGCTGGATTTGAACTTTTTCAACTGATCCAAAGTATACGCGGGCTTTGTATAAGGGTTGTCCGTTTCCATCTGCTGCCGTACAGTGGTTTCCGGTACGGAAGGAGACGCCATAAGCGTGACTACCGGCGTAAAAGGTTTATCCATAGCGGGGCTGTCCGATTTATTCAGGTCGAGCAGATGAATGCCGATCAGACTTTTGGAATCGTCAAATTCCAAAGTAAGAAGGCGCTGCTTCTCCCAATACTTTAATGCCCGCAGAACGTCCTTTTCCGTATGGTTAAACTTATCGGCAATATCCGATATGCTTGTAGGAAGATTGGCGTTCATCATACGGATGAGATACAGATATATTTTAAGCTGAGCATCGTTGGCATCTTTCATATATTCATCAATAAATATATTGGATACTGCTGTCGCTTCTGTATAATTATCTTTGTAAATTTTTAAACGGCCCATACATTCACCTATCCTAAATCTATCGATATTCTGCATTGACAGATGTACCCATTCTTAAAGCATGATGCATTATATCACAACGAATATAAAATGGAAATAGTCATTTTTCCGAAAAAGAAAAAGAGCGTATAAGCCGGCGCAGTTGGTGGAAAATGTGGAAAATGTGGATAATTTCAGAGGCCAAAAGCGCAAGGGCGGAAAAATAGTTTTTCTGATCATGGGGCGAGGCGGAAAAATATCCACAAATTTCGGAAAGGGTTTTTCCGAAGAATTTGTGGATATTGTGGATAGTTATTTTTGAAGAAGGTTTTCGCCGATTTTTACCACATCTCCGGCGCCCATAGTTATCAACAGATCTCCGTTTATGCAATTTTTTAATAAAAATTTTTCGATTTCTTCAAAGGAAGGAAGATAGGTGCAGTTGGCGCCTAACTCCAGGAGTTCTTCCCGAAGGTCGTTGGAACTGATGCCGAGATTATCCGTTTCCCTGGCGGGATAGATATCGGCGAGAACCACGTGGTCGGCCAGTGACAGGGCTTTGGCGAATTCAGGAAGAAAGGCCTTCGTTCTCGAATAGGTATGGGGCTGGAAGACGCACCAAAGGGACCGGTGGGGGTAATTGGAAGCCGCCTTTAAAGTTGCGGTAATTTCCGTAGGATGATGTGCATAATCATCTATAATAGAAACCCCGTTTATCTCGCCCTTGAATTCATAGCGTCTGTCTGTGCCGGAAAATTCCAGGAAAGCTTTTTGTATGATGCCGCTGTCTATGCCGAGCAGGTCGGCAAGAACGATAGAAGCCATGGCGTTATGGACGTTGTGTTCCCCGGGTACCATAAGGGAAAAAGTTTCATTTTTGCCGTTTTTGCGGTTCAGGCGGAAGGAAGGGTGCGCCAGTTTGTCATAATGGATATCGGAACAATAATAATCGTTGTCGGGCAAAGAACCGTAAGTAATAACCCGGCATGAAAGTCCGTCCGTAATTTCGCGGTAGTTTTCGATGTCGCCGCTGATAATTAAAGTTCCGTCTTCCGGCAGGAGCGCGGCGAATCGGTGGAATGAATTGCGGATATCCTGAATATCTTTAAAAAAGTCAAGATGGTCTTCTTCTATATTTAATATAATTCCGATTTTAGGAAAAAAGCTCAGAAAGCTGTTTGTATATTCGCATGCTTCCGTTACGAAATATTCGGACTTGCCTATACGAATATTGCCGCCTATTTCTTTCAGGATGCCGCCGATGGATAAAGTAGGATCCAGTCCGGCTTTCAGAAGGATGGCGGATATCATGGAAGTGGTCGTCGTTTTGCCATGGGTTCCGCTGACTGCGACAGGTACTTTATAGTTCTGCATCATCTGCCCTAACAGCTCCGCCCTGGTAAGGCAGGGAAGCTGCCGCTCTTTCATGGCGATAAATTCGGGGTTATCTTCGTGGATCGCGCTGGTATAAACGACCACATCGATATTGCCGGACAGGTTGGAGGTTTTCTGCCCGTAAAATACGCGGGCGTTATTTTTTTCCAGCGATTCAGTAAGGGGGGATGGCTTGATATCGGAACCGGATACCTGGAAACCTTCTTCGAGAAGAATCTCTGCCAGTCCGCTCATGCTAATGCCTCCGATACCGATGAAATATATGTGGCAGGGATGATTAAAATCTATTTTGTACATATGAACACTTCCTATTCTTTTTTATTCTTGCTTAAATTATTATATGCATATTCCGGATATGTAAACGTTTGGAAAAGGTAAATAGTGCCAAACCAATAAACATTATACAAGCATACGGGGGAAAATGTAATAACATGTGTGGAAAATCATGAAAATATACAAATTGAAAAATGAATAAAAAAGAAAATTGTAAAAAATCTACATAAAAAAACAAGAAAAGGCAAAAGTATTTTGTAAAAAATATTCACTTTCATATCAGAATATGGTATAATTAGACAACACTATATAGTGTTTTATTCTACTCAAAGAAATTAAGAGGTGATGACATGATTAAAAAAGAGATGATTGCCATGCTTTTAGCCGGTGGGCAGGGCAGCCGATTGGGTGTTCTTACATCAAAAGTAGCAAAGCCGGCAGTAGCCTTTGGCGGGAAGTACAGAATTATTGATTTCCCTTTGAGTAATTGCATTAATTCCGGTGTGGATACGGTGGGCGTGCTGACGCAGTATCAGCCGCTTCGATTGAATACGCATATCGGTATAGGTATTCCGTGGGATTTGGACAGGAATATCGGCGGGGTAACCGTGCTTCCGCCCTATGAAAAGAGCGCAAACAGTGAATGGTATACGGGTACAGCGAATGCGATCTACCAGAATATCGATTATATCGAAAGCTTTAACCCGGAATATGTGCTGATTCTGTCGGGCGACCACATTTACAAGATGGATTATGAGGCGATGCTGGATTTCCATAAGGAAAATAATGCGGAAGTAACGATCGCCGTTATGCCGGTGCCGATGGAGGAAGCGAAGCGGTTCGGCATCATGATTACGGATGAGAATAGGAAGATTACGGACTTTGAGGAAAAACCGGAGCATCCGAGAAGCAATTTGGCATCTATGGGGATCTATATCTTTAATTGGAAGACGCTGAAGGAGGCGTTGGTGACCAATGCAGAACAGCCGGCTTTAGACTTCGGTAAACATGTCATCCCGTATTGCCATAAGAAAGAAGCGCCTTTATTTGCATATGAATTTAACGGTTACTGGAAAGATGTTGGAACGTTAAGTTCTTATTGGGAAGCGAATATGGAGTTGATCGATATTGTTCCTGAGTTCAACCTGTATGAAGAATACTGGAAGATATATACCAGCAGCACAATCCTGCCTCCGCAATATATTTCGGAAAACAGCGTGATCGAGAGAAGTATTATCGGAGAAGGATCTAACATATATGGCAAAGTATACAATTCGGTAATCGGCTGCGGTGTTACGATAGGGGAAGGTACGGTAGTCAGGGATTCCATCATTATGAATGAGACCAATATCGGAAAGGGCTGCGAACTGTATAAAGCGATAATCGCTGAGAACGTGGTAGTCAACGATAACGTAAAACTTGGGATGGGCGAGGAAGCGCCAAACGAAACGGATCCTCATATTTATAACAGCGGCATGGTAACGATAGGAGAAAAGAGCGTTATTCCAAAAGGAATACAGGTGGGCAAGAACTCTGTGATCTTTGGCGTTACGAAACCGGAAGACTATGATAACGGCTATCTTGCAAGCGGAAAAACATTGATTAAGGCAGGTGATGAAAAGTGAGAGCAATAGGTATTATTTTAGCAGGCGGCAATAATCGTAGGATGAAGGAACTTTCACAGAAACGCGCTGTATGCGCAATGCCCATTGCCGGAAGCTACCGGAGCATAGATTTTGCGTTGAGCAATATGTCCAATTCACGTATTCAAAAGGTAGCGGTATTGACACAGTATAATGCCAGAAGCCTGAATGAACATTTGAGTTCTTCGAAGTGGTGGGATTTCGGACGTAAACAGGGAGGTTTGTCCGTATGCACTCCTGAAACGACGGCAGAAAGCAATGCATGGTATCGGGGAACAGCGGATGCCATAGCGCAGAATTTGTATTTTTTGAAAAACAGCCATGAGCCTTATGTGGTAATTGCATCCGGCGACGGCGTATATAAGATGGATTTTAATAAGCTGCTGGAATACCATATCGAAAAGAAAGCAGATATTACCGTGGTATGCAAGGACATGCCGGCAGAGATGGATTCCGGAAGGTTCGGCGTCATTAAGATGAATGAGGAAAGCCGTATTGAGGAATTCGAAGAAAAACCTATAGTAGCCAAATCCAGCGTGGTTTCCTGCGGGATCTATGTAATCAGGAGGCGCCAGCTCATTGAAATGATTGAAAAGGGAATGGAAGAAGATCGTTTCGATTTTGTAAAGGATATCCTGATTCGATATAAGGACATGAAACGCATCTTTGGCTACAAAATGAAAGAGTACTGGAGCAATATTTCAACGGTACAGGATTATTACAACACGAATATGGATTTCCTGAAACCGGAAATCAGGGATTATTTCTTCCATCAGTATCCCGATATCTACTCTAAAGTAGACGACCTGCCGCCGGCAAAATATAATGTAGGCGCGAGCGTAAAGAACAGCCTGATCTCCAGCGGATGTATCGTAAACGGGACGGTGGAAGGATCGGTAATATTTAAGAAAACATATATAGGAAATAACTGTTATATTAAAAATTCAATTATTTTGAATGATGTTTATATTGGAGACAATACACATATTGAAAACTGCATAGTGGAAAGCAGAGACACCATCAGGGCGAACTCCTATCATAAAGGAGATGACGGAATTAAGATTGTGATAGAGCATAATGACAGATTTGTCATGTAACTAAACTTTTTGATGTTCCAAGGAGGATGAACGGCATGGAGATTACGGATGTAAGAGTGCGGAAAATTGCGAAAGAAGGGAAGATGAAAGCAATTGTTTCTATTACGCTTGATGACGAGTTTGTAGTTCACGACATCAAAGTAATAGAAGGCGAGAAAGGACTTTTTATCGCAATGCCGAGCAAGAAAGCATCGGACGGCGAGTATAGGGATATCGCGCATCCTATTAACTCAGATACTAGAGACCGGATACAGTCTACCATACTTACAAGCTACGAAAGAGCGTTGCTTGAACCGGAAATAGCGGGTTAAGGTATTTGCTATAAGAGAAATTAAAAACAGGCGTTGCCGGAGTGACAGACTCCAGCAATGCCTGTTTTTTCATGCGAATATTCTTTCCTTTTCCGATATAAACAATTATTACGTGTATTTCTGGGGAAAGTATGGTATTATGGCAAATGTAGCGATTGTAGGAAGTGGCCGGAATATAGAAGGAAAGGCTGGAAAAAGCCGGGAATTGGAGGCGCATATGTTTGTGATTGTAGGATTGGGGAATCCTTCCAAAGAGTATGGGAATACGAGGCATAATGTGGGATTTGATGCGATAGATGCGATTGCGGATAAATATGATATTCATGTAGCGGAGTTAAAGCATAGGGCGAAGATCGGTAAGGGTTATATTGGAGGAGATAAAGTGATATTAGCGAAGCCCCTGACTTTTATGAATTTGAGTGGTGAAAGTGTACGGGCTATCATAGATTATTATAAAGTAGAACCGGAAACGGAATTGATCGTGATATCGGATGATATCAGCCTGGCTCCGGGGCAGCTGCGCATTAGAAAGAAAGGAAGCGCAGGGGGGCATAACGGACTGAAAAATATTATCCGGCATTTGGGCGGAGAGAATTTCCAGAGGGTGCGTATAGGAGTGGGGGAAAAACCGAAAGATTATGATCTGGTGGACTGGGTGCTGGGGCATTTTAGCAAAGAGGACAGAAAATCAGTGGACGAGGCGATTCAAAAGACGGTTCAGGCGGTGGAAATAATGCTAAAGGACGGAGCGGATGCGGCAATGAACGAGTTTAATCGCAAAGCGAAGGAATAAAAGAACGGACGCAGCATTTTGGCGGCGGGGAAGTGATAGAGAAATGGAGATGAAAGATGAGGACATTTACCGCACCTCTTTGTGAACTGGGGGAATTCGAAGAGATTACAAAACTTTTGAAGAAGCCGGGCGCAGCGGCGGCGCTGACGGGCTGCGTGGATTCCCAGAAACTGCATATGGTATATGGTCTGAGCGATGGTTTTAAATATAAGATCATCGTTACTTTCAGTGACCTTCGGGCGAAGGAAATTTATGAGGACTATAAGCTTTATGATAAAAATGTCATGTTTTATCCGGCGAAGGATCTCATTTTTTATCAGGCGGATATCCACGGGAACGAACTGGTAAAAGAGCGGATCAAAGTATTGCGGAGGATTATGGAAGGGCGTCCCCTGACAGTGGTGACTACTTTTGATGGTTTGATGGCTCCCCAGGTTTCTTTGGACGTTCTGAAACGATATGTGGTTTCGGTAGGATATCAGTCCGGCATTAATGAGAGGGAACTGGCAAAGAAGCTGGTGCGGATGGGATATGAAAAAAATTACCAGGTGGAGGCTCCGGGACAATTCAGCATCCGGGGCGGAATCGTGGATATTTTTGATTTGACGGAAGAAAATCCTTACCGCATCGAGCTTTGGGGCGAGGAAGTGGAGTCTATCCGAAGCTTTGATATTTTAAGCCAGCGTTCGATTGAAAAGCTTCAGTCGATCAGCATTTATCCGGCTACGGAAATGGCTCTGTCGGAAGAAGAACTGCAAAAGGGCCTGGAGCGGATTGGGGAAGAAGCGGGAAAATGCGGGGAAAAATTCCGAAAGGCATTTAAAACGGAAGAAGCCCATCGGCTGGCAGTTCAGGTGAAAGAACTCAGGGAGCAGGTGATGGAATTCCAGACATTCACGAATCTGGAAAGTTATATCCGTTATTTTTATCAGGAAACAATTTCTTTTTTTGAGATATTTGACAGGGAAAAAAGCTGTATTTTTGTGGATGAACCGGCCAGAGTGGAGGAGCATGCGAAGGCTGTGGAATTGGAATTCCGGGAAAGTATGATGCATCGCCTGGAAAAAGGGTATGCCCTTCCGGGACAGACGGATATTTTGTTTGGCGCGGAAGAAGTGGCTGCTAAAATGGGAAAAGGAAGAGTCGTGACGCTGGCAGCCATGGACAGGCGCAGCGCTTTGTTCAAAGCGGATAAGAAATTCGATATAGGAGCGAAAAGCATTACTTCCTATAACAATAGCTTTGAAGCGCTTGTGAAGGATTTGAAGAAATATAAAAAGGGCGGATATAGAGTACTGCTTTTATCCGGTTCGAGAACGAGGGCGAAGCGGCTGGCTGAAGATCTGCGGGGAGAAGAACTTACCGCTTTTTACAGCGAAGATCCTTTCCGGGAGATACAGCCGGGAGAAGTAATGACTTTTTACGGCAGGATGCTGAAAGGATTTGAGTATCCGCTGATTAAATTTGTCGTGATCGCAGAAAGTGATATTTTCGGCGCAGAAAAGAAAAAGAAGAAGCGGAAGAAATATGAAGGACAAAAGATCCGGGATTTTGCGGAGCTGAAGGTCGGGGATTACGTGGTTCATGAAAATCATGGGCTGGGGATATATAAAGGAATCGAAAAGGTTGAAATAGAGAAGGTTGTTAAGGACTATATCAAGATCGAATACCGGGACGGGGGAAATCTCTATATTCTTGCTACCGGACTGGACGTGATCCAGAAATATGCATCGGCGAATGGGGGAAAGCCAAAACTAAACAAGCTGGGGACGCAGGAATGGAGCCGGACGAAGAGCAAGGTTAAGGGAGCGGTGGCGGAAATCGCCAAGGACCTTGTGGAGCTGTATGCTATTCGCCAGCAGAAAGAAGGTTTTGTATATGGCAAGGATACCGTATGGCAGCAAGAGTTTGAGGAGTTGTTTCCGTATGAGGAAACGGAGGACCAGCTGCTGGCGATTGCTGATACGAAAGCGGACATGGAAAGCGCTAAAATTATGGATCGGTTGATCTGCGGGGATGTAGGATATGGCAAGACGGAGATCGCTATCCGGGCAGCCTTTAAAGCGGTGCAGGAAGGAAAACAGGTCGTGTATCTGGTTCCTACTACGATTCTGGCGCAGCAGCATTACAATACTTTTGTACAGAGAATGAAGGATTTTCCTGTCCGGGTGGACTTGCTCTCCAGGTTCCGAACCGGTATGGAGCAGAAAAAAACGGTGGAGGATTTGAAGAAAGGCTTTGTGGATATTGTGATCGGTACGCACAGGGTGCTTTCGAAAGATGTAATATATAAGGATCTCGGGCTGCTGATTATTGATGAGGAACAGCGTTTTGGCGTGGCCCATAAAGAGAAAATTAAAAAAATGAAAGAAAACGTGGACGTGCTGACGCTGACGGCAACGCCCATTCCGAGAACGCTTCATATGAGCCTGATCGGCATAAGGGATATGAGCGTACTGGAGGAAGCGCCGGAGGACCGGCTTCCGATTCAGACATATGTTATGGAATATAATGAAGAGATGGTGCGGGAAGCGGTAATGCGCGAGTTGTCCAGGAACGGGCAGGTATATTATGTCTATAACAGAGTGAATAATATTGCGGATGTGGCATCCCGTATAGCAGGGCTTGTACCGGAGGCAAATGTGGCGTTTGCCCATGGACAGATGAAAGAGCATGAACTGGAACGGATTATGTATGATTTTATCGACGGGAGCATCGATGTACTGGTATCCACCACGATTATAGAGACAGGGTTGGATATTTCCAACGTGAATACGATGATTATCCACGATGCCGATAATATGGGGCTGTCCCAGCTGTATCAGCTGCGCGGCAGGGTAGGGCGTTCCAACCGTACGGCCTACGCCTTTCTGATGTACCGGAGAAATAAAATGCTGCGGGAAGTGGCCGAGAAACGGCTGGAAGCGATTCGGGAATTTACCGATCTTGGCAGCGGTTTTAAGATTGCCATGCGCGATCTGGAAATACGCGGGGCGGGTAACTTGCTCGGGGCAAAGCAGCATGGGCATATGCAGGCCGTGGGCTATGATATGTACTGTAAGATGTTGAATGAGGCGGTGAAAAATCTGAAAGGAATACAAACAAAGGAAGACTTTAATACTTCCGTGGATCTGGATGTGGATGCATTTATACCGCCTTCTTATATTGTCAATGAATTCCAAAAATTGGATATTTACAAGCGTATTGCCGGAATAGAAAACGGGAATGAAAGCGAAGACATGAAAGAAGAACTGTTGGACAGGTTCGGCGAGATACCGAAATCGGTGGATAATCTGCTGCGCATTGCCCTGATCCGCGTGAAGGCGCATAAGCTGTATATGCCGGAGGTAAAGGGGAAAAACGAAGAAATACGTTTTGTCTTTAACAGAGATGCCGGAATACAGGTGGAAAATATCCCAAAACTGTTGAAAAAATATCCGAAGCTTTCTTTTCAGGCGAAAGGAACTCCGCTCTTTATCTTTCGTTATAAAAAATGCGGCATGGTGGAGCGGGATGCGGAAATGCTGTTAAACTTTACGGAAGAACTGCTGGAAGCGATGGAAGAAGAATTGCTGGAAAAGGAAGTGCTGCCCTGAATAAATAAAAAACGGTTTCAATAATAAAAATAAAATGAACCATTTGCTCCGAAGAAGGCTCTTATAATCAGATACGTATCGGAAGGAACAAAAAGGAGTCGGAAACCGTGGATGAAAAAGAACTGGTACAGCGGCTGAAAGGCGGGGATAAAGCTGCCTTTGACGCTTTGTATGAAAAATATAAGAATATACTTCTGCGAATGGCATATTTGATCAGCGGGCAAATATTTGATGCGGAGGATGTGGTGCAGGAAACTTTTGTCAAATGCTTTCTGCATATCGGGGAATTGAAGAAAGAAGAAGGGTTTCGGTCCTGGCTCTTTCAGATCTTGTACCATACCGCATACCGCCATCAGAAAAAACGCGGACGGGAAATCCCGGATGAACAGATTGCCATACGTGCGGATGCTACCGACGGTATGACCTCTTTGGACCGGATCATAAAGACAGAAAATGAAAAACAGGTACACGACGCGGTGCAATCTCTGGATTTTAAACACCGGGCGGTTGTCGTTCTTTATTATTATAATGAAATGACGGCGAAGGAAATCGCGAGGACGCTCGGATGTACGGAGGGCACGGTAAAGTCAAGACTGTTTGCAGCGAGAAAAAAGCTGAGAGGAAAACTGATGATGCATGGGAAAGGAGGAGGAAGCTATGAAGAAGGCGAAAAGCAGGAAGAAAACCGCAGGCTTTACTTCCTGTAATGGCGGGAGGAAGGACGTCGGTATGGATGCGCTCATGAAAGATGCATTACAAAATACCGGAGCGCGGATAGTTGCCTCTGAGAGCCTGAAGCAGCGGATTGACTTTCAGATTGCAGACAGGTCGGCAAAGGAGGGGCATAAAATGAAGCGTATGAATATGAAAAAGGTGGTTTTGGGAGTAGCAGCGGCCTGTGTGATGGTCGGAACGATAGCGGTTGCGGGCAGCGGAGTGGTATCTTATATAGGGCATGGCTCTTCCATACCAGATTATACAAAGTTTGAGGATATGGGAAAGGCGGAATCGGAGATCGGATATTCCGTCGGCTGCGTGGAAAGTTTTAGCAATGGATTTGATATGAAGGGCATTCATATTATAGAAGAAGTGCTTCAGGATGAATCGGGGCAGACTTTGGGGGAGAAAAAGAGCCTTCAGATTACCTATTCCAAAGGCAGGGAGGAAATGGATGTGTATTGCGAAAAACTTCTGCCTGTGGAAGAAGCGGATATTATGGAAATAGGAGAGTATGACCGGACTTTGGAAACGGGCGGCATTACGATGGGATATATTAGCAGCACGTATAAGGCCGTGCCGCCGGACTATGAACCTACCGAAGAAGATAAGAAAGCTATGGAAAGCGGCCATTTGCAGGTCGGCTATGGAAGCGCTGAAATAGAGACCAGCCAGTATTCGCGTGTGGTTTGGGTGAAAGATGGCGTGCGGTATGAGATTATGGGGTTTGATGTTTCCCTGAATGCCGATGAGATGCTTCAAATGGCGCAGGAAATGGCGGAGAATGGGAATTAAGAAACAGAGGGTTGGCTGAAAAGATGAATAGATAGGATGGAAACCGCCGGAGGGCAGCTTATGGGGCAGCCTCCGGCGGTATTTTTGCGGAAGCTCTTTTTCCTCCTATTGTAATCCCCGCCATGTATGTGCTATACTACAATCGTATAAGTTCACAGTTTCAGGAAAGGCGCGGTTGGCATAATGAGTGATATGGATTTTACCGAATGGGGCCGGGAAATTGGCGATAAAATAGAAGAATTTATTAATTCCAAAGAAATGAAGGATTTGCAGGAGAATATCCGCCATACCGTAGAGGACAAAATGGCAGAGGTGCGCAGGTCTGCGAAAGAAGCGGCGGAATATGTGAATAAGAATATAGAGCTGCAAAAAGAAGGGCTTGCCCAGAGAATGAATAAGGAGAAGCAGCGGGAATATGACGGCTTGAAAGAGTACGAGATGCCGAAGAAACAGCAGCCCGCCCGCTATGAAAAGCGGCAGCTTCCGGTGGCAAAGCGGCCGAAAGGAAGGGTGGCCGGAGTGCTGCTTAGCGTGTTCGGAACCTGCGGTGCGATAGCGGGATGGACGGCGGCTCTTTTTGGTTATTCCCTGTTTATGATGGGAGGCATTCTTCAGGCGGCACTGCTTCCGTCCAGCCTGGCGGGCGTTTTTGCAGGCATATGTACGGTTGCCGCAGTGGCCGGGGGAGTGATCAGGCACAGGATCAGACGTTTTAAACATTATATAAAAACTATGGGAGCGAAAGACTTTTATTCCATCGAAGGGCTGGCGGATGCCGTTTCGAAGAAAGAAAAGTTTGTGATAAAAGATTTAAAGAGAATGATCAACAAGGGATGGTTTCGCGAAGGGCATCTGGACGAGCAGGAGACATGTTTTATGCTGACGGATGAATCTTATCAGTTGTATTTGGATGCGCAAAGGGAGTTGGAACAAAGAAAGAAGGAAGCGGAGAGGCTTGCAAAAGAGCAGGAACTGTTGGAGAATGACCCGATAAGAAAGCAGCTGAAAATAGCGATAGGGGAAGGCAACGAATACATACGGCGGATACGGGAGATTAACGACGAAATACCGGGAGAAGAGATTTCCAGCAAACTTTACCGCTTGGAAAGAGTATGCACGAAGATTTTTGAACATGTAGAGGATAATCCGGAAAAACTGTCGGATATCAGGAAATTTATGAATTATTATCTTCCGACTACATTGAAGCTGGTGCAGACATACCATGAATTCAGTGAACAACCCGTACAGGGAGAAAATATTACGAGTGCGAAAAAAGAAATTGAAAGAATGCTGGACGACATCAATCAGGCATTTGAGAAGATGTTCGATAAGTTGTTTGAAGACGACGCTATGGATATTTCCACGGACATTTCCGTGCTGTCTATGATGTTGGCGCAGGAAGGGCTTTTGGAAGACGAGTTTAAAATGAATTGAGAGGGAGAAAAGACAGATGATGGAAGAAATGAAAAATGCGGAACCGGTATTGACACTGAATCCTTTTGAAGAAATGGGCAAAGAACCACAGGCTCCGGCAGTACCGGTGACGGTGGAGGAAACGGCTGTAGAAGAGAAAAAAGAGGCGGCGGTTTTTGATGAAAGCACGCTTTCGCCGGAAGAACGCAAAATGGTGGATGATTTTGCCAATTCCATCGATTTGCAGAATTCTACCGTAATTTTGCAATATGGCGCGGGAGCGCAGAAAAAAATAGCCGATTTTTCGGAAACGGCGCTGGCAAACGTAAGGAGCAAGGATCTGGGCGAGATCGGCGAACTTTTGTCAGGGGTAGTTTATGAATTAAAAAAATTTGACGAGGAAGAAGAAAAGGGATTTCTCGGTATTTTTAAAAAGGGCGGCAATAAGATTGCGGCTATGAAGAGTAAATACGATAAGGCGGAAGTAAATATCAATAAGATATGCGATGTCCTGGAGGAACACCAGAGGCAGCTTTGGAAGGACAGCGCTATGCTGGACAAGATGTACGATCTGAACAAAAATTATTTTAAAGAGCTGTCCATGTATATTCTGGCCGGAAAGAAAAAGCTGGAAAGGGCAAGGACAGAGGAATTGCCGGGCCTGATGGAAAAGGCGAAACAGAGCAATCTGCCGGAGGATGCGCAGGAAGTCAATGATTTTGTCGCTATGTGCGATCGCTTTGAGAAGAAGATCCATGATCTGGAATTGACGAGAATGGTTTCTATTCAGATGGCTCCCCAGATTCGCCTGGTGCAGAGCAATGATACTTTAATGTCCGAGAAGATCCAGTCCACTCTCGTTAATACGATTCCTCTGTGGAAAAGCCAGATGGTACTTGCCCTTGGCATTAACCATTCCACACAGGCGGCACAAGCGCAGCGGGAAGTGACAAATATGACAAACGAGTTGCTAAGAAAAAATGCGGAAGTGCTGAAAATGGCTACGGTGGAAACGGCAAAAGAAGCCGAGAGAAGTATTGTGGATATCGACACTTTGAAACAGACGAACGAATCCCTGATTTCGACCTTGGATGAGGTGCTGCGGATACAGACGGAAGGACGGGAGAAACGCAAGGAAGCGGAAATAGAGCTTCGCCGCATTGAGGGAGATCTCAGGAACAGATTGCTCCAGGTGCGGGCATAAGAGGTTGGCGTGATAGAGTATATTCCTGCGAAAACGATCGTGATCCGGACAAAATCCACGGAGTGGTTCGGCACGGATTATAATATGAATATTTATAAGGGCTGCTGTCACGGATGCATTTACTGTGACAGCCGTTCGGAATGTTATCACATCGATAATTTTGAAAAAGTAAGGGTGAAGCAAGACGCTTTGCGCATTATCAGAGATGATTTGCGCAGAAAAGTGAAAAAAGGGGTAATCAATACAGGAGCCATGAGCGATCCTTACAATCCTTTGGAAGAAGAACTATGTCTGACGCGGCATGCCCTTGAGTTGATAGACGCTTATGAATTCGGTGTTTCCATAGCGACAAAGGGGCCGCTGATTGCGCGGGACGTGGATGTTTTGAGCAGTATCCGGGAGCATTCCCCGGTCATTTGTAAGATAACAATAACGGCGGCAGATGATGGTTTATCTGCCAAAGTGGAACCGAGGGCGGCTGTTTCATCAAAAAGGTTTGAAGCGCTTGCCCAACTTCGGAATTGCGGAATATTTGCCGGCATATTGCTTATGCCGGTTTTGCCGTTTATAGAGGATAATGAGGAAAATGTGAGAGCGATCATAGAAAAAGCTTCGGAATGCGGCTGCCGCTTTATTTATCCAGCTTTTGGAATGACTTTGCGGCAAAATCAGAGAGATTATTATTACGAAATGCTAAATCGTATTTTTCCCGGGGAAAATCTGGTCGGAAAGTATAGAAAACGATACGGGGAATGCTATGAATGCCGTTCCCCTCAAGCCGCCCGGTTATATCGCATGTTAGGAGAAGAGTGCGAAAAAAGGGGAATATTATATAAGATGAAGGATATTACCCATGCCTATAAAAAGAATTATGGGGACAACCAGCTGAATTTTTTGGATATGATATAAAATAAAGAAGCCAAAAAAATCTTAATATTTTATAAAAGTGTGTATCTCGTTCCTATTTTGTGCTATCTATTATATAGGGGGAGATGACAGATGCTCTCCGGGAGCGGGTGAAAGGGGATCGATCGGAAAGACCCGGAGAAGATTGCTGACACAGGAAAAATGATGGATTTACGAGAGCTGGAATTAATTGATATCGAGTCAGATGAGCAGTTAGTGCGGAAGGCGAAAAAGCGGAACGCGCACCATTCGGAAAAAGAACGGAAGAAGAAACGGGAAATCGAGGCGTGGCCCATGGGAACGTGGGCGTCGCAAGAAAATTCTGTACGAAAAAATGCAGGAAAAATACGGAAGCCGGAAATAGAGGAATGGGAAACAGAAGAGTGGGGAACGGAAGAAGAATGGGAGGAAGACTGGGGAGAAGAACAGGAAGCCGGCGACTGGGAAGAAGAGCAGGAGGCCGGCGACTGGGAAGAAGAACAGGAAGAGGAAGACTGGGAGGAAGAACAGGAAGCCGATGAGTGGATAGAAGAGGAACGGAAGGTACGAAAGCGGCCCGCTGAAAAGCGGTGCGTTGAAAAGCGGTCCGCTGAAAAGCGGTGCGTTGAAAAGCGGTCCGCTGAAAAGCGGTGCGTTCGGAAGCCAAGGGAGAGGAAAGGCAGGAAGAGGCGAAAAAGGCGGGCAAGGATGTTCCGCAGCATGGCCATAGGATTTTCTGCTACGATAATGATCGGAACGCTGTTGGGGGCAGGATACTTGGCAGTTCGCGTATATAGGGAATGGACGAAAAAAGAAGATGTCCAGACGATAGCAACAATAGATGTGGAAGAGGAGACGAATCAGGACATCCGGGAATGGGCGAAATTTTATGCTATGGAGTTGGAGCGCCCTGCGCTGGCGGTGGATTTGCTGACAGTGAACGAATATTCCAGGCCGGGGGAAGCGCTGCCCGAGGTAAAGAGCATTTTTGTACATTATACGGCCAATGCCGGAACGACGGCGGAACAGAACAGAAGCTATTTCGAGTCATTGGCCGAGAGCCATGAGCGTTCTGCCAGCGCTCATTTCGTTATAGGCTATGACGGAACGATCGTGCAGTGCATACCGACGAAAGAAATTGCCTATGCGGTAAAGGGGCGCAACTATGATTCCATATCCATTGAATGCTGCTATTTGGATGAAAATGGAAAATTTGAGGAGAAGACGTACCAGAAATTAATCGAACTTACGGCCTGGCTTTTGCATAAGTATGAACTGAGGCCTGAAAATGTACTCAGGCATTATGATGAAGGCGGTAAGAACTGCCCGAAATATTATGTGGAACATGAAGGGGCATGGCAGGATTTTCTGAACGACTTAAGAGCTTATATGACAGACGTGACGGAAGAATAAGATATAAAATAATGATTCAAGGTATAAAATGCCACCGTTTACAGATACTACTACCAAACTTAAGATTTGTAAATGGAGGAAATGGAATGAAAGCGACAGGCATTGTTAGAAGAATCGACGATTTAGGCCGTATTGTCATACCAAAAGAAATCAGGAGGACGTTGCGGATCAGAGAAAGTGATCCTTTGGAAATATTTACTGACAGGGAAGGAGAAATTATATTAAAAAAATATTCTCCGATTGGGGAAATGAGTACTTTTGCCAAGCAATATGCGGAAAGTCTTGCCCAGGTATCAGGACATACGGCTTTGATTGCAGACCGGGATCAGTTTATTGCGGTGTCGGGGGGCAATAAAAACCTGGTGGGGAAGGGATTGAGCAGAGAGTTGGAGGATAAGATCAATAACAGGGAAACGCTGATCGCTTCGAAAGGGGAAAAAGGTTTTATTGCTATTTCTGCGGAAGGAACAGAAGAATTTGTTCATGAGGCAGTCAGCCCGATTATTTGTGAAGGGGATGTAATCGGTGCGGTCATTTTGGCCCAAAGCGATGAAAAGGCGAAAATGGGAGAAGTGGAACAAAAACTGGTTTTATCGGCAGCGGGATTTTTAGGAAGGCAGATGGAACAGTAAAGATGACGGGAAGCGGAAAAGACAGGCGGGAAGCATTGCTTTTTGCCTGTTTTTTCACACGGAAATCAATTTTTATAAACGCCCTGGCGGACTAAGCAAAACGGGTTGGGGGGGAAGGGAGCTGGTGTGGGAGCGGTTTTCTGCCGGAGCTTCCAATCAGATTTCACTAATGAAATGGGTATATGGTGTTCAACCGGACGAGTCGGAAGCAACGGCATCCATGCCTATGCTTCCTAAAATTGCCCTCCGTGGCAATTTTCTTCTGTTTATAAAAATTGATTTCCGTGTTCCTTCAGTTTAGGCATTGACAAATGAATTGTATAAGAGTAGAATTGTTCTAAAATAAATAGAATAATTCTAAAGAATAAACGATATATTTTTGCGATGGGGATAATATGACTACATATGAACAAAAAATTTATACCGTGATAAACGCGTCAAAGGAACATTTAACCGTTGAACAAATTTTTAAACAAGTGAAAGAAGAATATCCGAAGGTAGTTCTTGCAACGATATATAATAATGTGAATAAGCTGTGGAAAGCTGGGTTGATCCGTAAGATATCCGTTGCGGGAAGCCCGGATCGGTATGACCGTATTCAAAAGCACGATCATCTGGTCTGTAGACGCTGCGGCAGACTGGTGGATACCAGTTTTGAAGACTTGACCGCATCTTTGCGGAATAGTGTGGGGGATGCGTTTTTATATTATGATTTAAAAGTTTTTTACTTATGCTCCGACTGCAGGAAACAATTAAACGACAATAATAATATATAAATTTTAATGAAGAAAGGGATGGAATTATGCTAAAAAACAAAACAGCCGTCATAACAGGCGGTACCCGAGGCATTGGCCTTGCTATTGTTAAAAAATATCTGGAAAACGGCGCGAATGTTGCCGTAGCCGGATCCAGAAAAGAAACGGTGGATAAAGCGCTGGCGGAATTAACGGAATACGGGGATCGGGTTATGGGCATTTGGCCCGATCTTTGCGATCCGGAAGCGGTTGCCATGGCGTTTTCTTCCGTAAAAGAACGATTTGGAGGGGTAGATATTCTGGCTAATAACGCAGGTATTTCTTCCAGAACCAGTCTGTATGATTATACGCTGGAGGAATTTTCCAAGATTCTCGATGTGAATCTGAAGGCCGTTTTCGTTTGTTCCCAGGCGGCGGCCCGGATGATGAAAGCCCAAGGCGGGGGAGTTATTATCAATACGAGTTCCATGGTAGGCGAATATGGGCAGCCTTCCGGCTGCGGTTATCCTGCGACGAAGTTTGCGGTAAACGGGTTGACGAAATCCCTGGCCCGGGAACTGGCAAAGGATCAGATCCGCGTAAACGCTGTGGCACCCGGAGTTACAAAGACCGATATGGTGGCGGCCCTTCCGCAGGAAATGGTGGAGCGGATATCTGCGGGAATTCCTTTGGGCCGTGTGGGAGAGCCTTTGGACATTGCGAATGCTTATTTGTTTTTGGCCAGCGACCAGGCGTCCTATATTACCGGCGTTACTTTGCGGGTAGACGGCGCAGCGATGACTTAAGAAAATTTAGGCGTTATTTATAAAAAAATACCTCGTTCGGTTTTCGGGCCGAACGGGGTATTTTTGAAATGAGGGAAATTCCCTATCCCTGTTTTTTATTCTTTTAAAGAAATTCCCGGTATTTTTCTTCGGAGGCATCCAGAAAGCAGAGACCAGCGATCCCTCTTCCGGTATGGGCGCCGATGGCGCAGCCTACAGTGGATATCAGCTTGTCTTTTGGCTTTAATTCTTCGTCGGCAAGAGTCAGGAGAAACCGAAGCGCTTCCTCATCCTCTCCGTGGCAGAAGGCCAGCGTTTGGGAGGAAAGTTCATAGCCGTTGGTTTTGGCATAATCAACAAGCGCCTTCAGAGATTTTTTCCGTCCGCGGACAGTTTTCAACACTTGCAGACTGCCGTTTTTATCTACAATAAGAATCGGCTTCATATCCAGCGTTTCGGCAATCGTACCCTTGAATTTGGAAAGTCTGCCGCCTTTGACAAGATAAGCCAGGGTATGCACCGTGAATACATGGTGTATATGGGAGATAAAGTAATCTGCTGCTTCCACAATGGTTTCCCTGGAGGCTCCGTGTTCCAGCATCGTCACCAGTTTGGATACGAGAAGGCCGAAACCGATGGACGCGGATTTGGAATCAATAATAGTCAAGTCGAAATCAGGGTATTGTTCCAATACATTTGTTTTGGCGATATGGGCCGCATTAAAGGTTCCGGCGATCCCGGTGGAAAAGCAAATGTAGATCACGGAATCTCCGGCTTGTGCATAGGGGAGAAAGGCTTCTTCAAACATAGCCGGATTGATATGGTAAGTACGGATGTCCCGTTTGGTATCGTCTAATATGTTATAAAATTCTTTTGTCAGGATTGTTTTGCTATCCAGGTAGTCCGTCTCATCGATGACCACAGGAGTAGGTATGACATGAAGATGATGGGCGTCGATATACTCCTTCGGCAAATCTGAGGCGGAGTCCGTAATAATTTTCAGCATAATAAACACCTCGTTTCATGAAAGCTGAGTTAAACCTGTCCCATACGGTCCAGCAGTTCTATTTTAATATCGTACAATTTCTTTGAAAGGTCTACATATACCTTGTGGGGATTGACAAGACGCCTTGTTTCATCCCAGAGGGTATCCAGTTCTTTCCGGCAATATTCACGGATGTCCATAACTTTTGGCGATTCGTAGCAGCATTCGCCTTTTAAGAAGATAGGAACCATGATTTCCCGCATAGTGTAGCTGCCGCCCTGGAGCTTCGTTTTTTTCCAGGGTTCCAGAGGATCGAAAAGGAGCAGCGGTTCGTTTTCATCGAATTTTTCGTCTACCAGACAGATCAGGTCGGCTTTTATCTTTCCCGAAGCTTTTTCGTAAATGCGGTAAATGGTTTTATTGCCCGGATTGGTCACTTTTTCACTGTTTTCGGATAGCTTGATCTTGGGGATAAACTGACCGTTTTTATCCTGGATGGCCGCCAGTTTATATACGCCGCCAAAGGATGGGCAGTCTTTGGAGGTGATCAGGTTAGTGCCTACCCCCCAGGAGGTGATTGCCGCGCCCTGTACCTTCAGGCTGTCAATAAGAAACTCGTCCAGGTCATTAGAAGCGGAAATAACGGCGTCAGGAAAACCGGCTTCATCCAGCATCTTGCGGGCTTTTTTGGACAGATAAGCCAGGTCGCCGCTGTCCAGGCGAATGCCGTAATAGGTGAGGGGCGTACCTGCCCGGCGCATTTCCGTAAATACTTTTATAGCATTGGGAACGCCTGATTTTAAAGTATCATAAGTATCCACCAGCAAGATACAGGCCGAAGGGTACATATCCGCATAAGTTTTAAATGCGGTGTATTCATCGGGAAAACTCATGATCCAGCTATGGGCATGGGTTCCTTTCACCGGAACGTCAAAAAGCCTGCCGCACAATACATTGGAAGTGCCGATGCAGCCGCCGATTACGGCTGCTCTCGCGCCATATGTGCCGGCGTCTGGGCCTTGGGCGCGCCGTAAGCCGAACTCCATAATTCCGTCCCCTCTGGCAGCATAACATACTCTGGCTGCCTTGGTTGCGATCAGACTTTGGTGGTTAATAATATTTAATATGGCCGTTTCAATCAGCTGGGCTTGCATAATGGGAGCGATCACCTTGATCAAGGGTTCTCTTGGGAAAATAACGCTTCCCTCGGGGATCGCATAAATATCGCCGGTAAATTGAAAGTCTTTCAGATAGTCAAGGAAATCCTGTTCAAAGATTCCGAGTCCGGCAAGATACCGGATATCCTCATCGGAAAAATGCAATTCCTTAATATACTGAATGACCTGCTCGAGTCCGGCAGCTATGGAATAACCTCCTTCGCCGGGATTTGTACGGTAAAACGCGTCGAAAATAACGGTTTCATTTTGGTCTTTATGTTTAAAATATCCCTGCATCATCGTCAGTTCATAAAGATCGGTCAATAAGGTCAAATTTTGTCTGTCCATGCTCGCCTCCCAATCTGTTGCGCCAATACCGGCAATTAGTTATTTAATGACTATCATAAGGGAAAAACAGGAAGAAATCAATTCATTTTCTTAACAAAAATAGATAAAGAAAAGAAAAATATCAATTCATATATTGACATATTGAACAAAGAGATATATAATCTTAATTAATTAATAAAGTTTATTAATTAATAGTGAAAGAGGGATATCAATATGTTAGTAGGGCAGCCAAAATTATTGAAAGAAGTAAACCGGGACATTATAAAGGATATGATTTTTGAAGAGGGTCCCATTACAAAACCGGAGTTGGCCAAGGCATCCAATTTGAGTTTGCCGACGGTGAATAAAATTGTGGACGGGTTGGAGAGAGACGGAATCGTCAGGCAGGACGGGATTACCGGAAGCAGTTCGGGAAAAAAGGCAAAACAATATGTTGCGAATGAAAAGGCAGGGAATATGATTATTCTCTATTATCTGAACGGAGCTTTCCGTTCCTGTCTGGTAAATGCGGTGGGAAGCAAAATCCATGAACAGATGTCGGAAGTGAACTGTGAAACGGGAGAGCTGGCGCTGGAATCCGCATACGAAGCGATTGATGAGCTGATACGAATATCGGAGGCGGAGGTCAGGGCGATTGGCTTTGGAGTTCCGGGCGTTGTAAAAAGCGATAAACGTATTACCAATATTTCTGCAATACCGGGATGGACGAATCTGAAACTGGAGGAGATTGTGTCTGAGAAATACCAGATTCCCGTTTTTGTCGAAAATGACGTAAAACTTACTACCGTAGGCTATTATCACACGTTTGGGCAAAAGCATGATCATCCGAAAGAGCCATGCCATGATATGGTATATATTTATATCGGAAAAGGGATCGGGTCAGGGATCATTATTAACGGGAGCCTTCATAAAGGGTTCAGCAGTTTCGCCGGAGAGTTTGGGTATCTCGCTCCTTTTGAGGAAACGGAAGAAAAAAATTATGCGCAGGGAGGAGGATGGCTGGAAGACAAGATACAATATTTTCTTTCAAAAAATGAAACTGGAGAATGCGGAGAACGGACGGATGAAAAGTATATCCATTATATAGCTGCCAGTATAGTAGGGTATATTGTAACGTTGAATCCGGAAGCGGTGGTTCTCCAGGGAAAAGGGCTGGCTGAGAACAGCATATCCGCGATAAAGGAGGAGGTAAAAAAGTATATACCGGAAGAAAGCCTTCCTGGATTTTATATCAATGAAGATGAAGAATGCGGTATTAATGGATTAATTAATTTGTGTATGGCGAATTTGTCAACTACGAAGCAGCTTGTCCTGAAAAGCGGGATTTGACAATTTACCGGAAAATATTTTCAGGAAAGGAGGCGGGATAATGCCGGAAGGAAGATATTTGTTTTCCGTTGACGGAGGAGGCACAAAGACAGAATATTGCGTTTATGATATGGATTTGCGCAAAATGCAGAGTTTCCGCTTCGGAAGCACAAACTATAAGAACATAGGATTAAAGGAAGCGGCTTCCCGGTTGAAAAATGCTTTTTATACCATCTGCGATTCCCTGAATATCGAATTACAGGAAATCCAGGGGATGGTCATAGGGGTTTCCGGATGTGATACGGAAAGCGATTATGCGGTATACCAGTCCATTGTGAAGCATATGGGACTGGATTTGAAAAAAGTATATATTTGCAACGATTCGGAATTTGTCTTTTTGTCTGTGGCGGACAAGCCGGGCATATGCGTAATATCCGGCACGGGTTCTATCGCGGTTGGTTTTGATAAAGAAGGGAAAACGTATCGCTGTGGAGGATGGGGAAGGCCGTTGAGCGATCTGGGATCTGGATATTGGATCGGGGAGCAGATGCTGAAAAAATGGATTAAATATTGTGATGGACAGGAGGCTTATAACGAGATTTACCAAACGCTGGAAGAGTTCTATCACTTTGAGAAGGCGGAAGAGCTGCCGTATTATATTGCAGCTATGAGCCAGAGAGATATTACGGCGGCCGCGCACTTGATCTGCGATGGAGCGGACAGGGGAAACAGCCTGTGCGGACAGGTGGTTGCGGAAGCGGCGGCGGAAACGGCGGATCTGGCCGTTGCGGTGTATGAAAGAATACATCCGGAAAAACAGGAAAAAATTCATATAGTGATATCGGGAAGTATTTTTAAAGGGGACTTTTACAGGCGGACATTCCAGGGAATATTCCGGGAAAAGACAGGGCATGGGAATATCGAGTATATTCCGCTCAATCAGAGCCCTGCCCAGGCGGGCATCCGCCTGGCAAGAGATATATTCCATGCAAACTAATTTGTGCCTGTGTCCCAATGGGCGGGCAGAGCAAGAATGGAGGAATACTATGAAGAGGTTAATTGGGGTATTAATGGCTGTATTGTTAGGGATTGGAGCGGCAGGCTGCGGATCGGGAAGCCAGACGGCGGAAAATGGAGAGACGCCAGGGACGGTGACGGAGGAAGCGAATACAAATACGAATACGGAGACGGCCGAAGCGGAAGGAAACGGAGACCAGTGGTTGACGGTGATACCGGGATATGGAAATGAAGCGGGAGAGTATGCGAAGGGGCCAAACGGAGAAGATGCCGTGCCAACAACAGAGATCAGCCTGACAGAAGAGCAATATGCGCAGATCAGGGAGAAGGGACTGAAAGCGGCCATGATCTGGGCAGGGGCAAGCGAATGGTATAATGCGATGACGGACGGTGCCAAAGCGGAATTTGAAAAGATGGGAATCGAAATCGTGGCTACATCGGACGCTCAGTTTGATCCGTCCAAACAGGCGACGGATATCGAGACTTCCATGGCATTAAAACCGGATATCATATTGTCTCTTCCCGTAGATCCCGTATCCGGCACAAGAGCATTTTCTCCGGCGGTGAATGCAGGGGCCAAGATCGTATTTGCCGATAACGGAGTAAATGATTATAAGGCAGGGGAACAGTATGTGAGTATTGTGACCGGGGATCAGTATGGAATGGGACGTGCGGCAGCTAAATTAATGGCGGAATCTATTGGAGGAAAAGGCAAGATCGGAATCATTTATTATGATGTGGATTATCTTGTGACGAATAACCGGGATAATGAATTTGTCAGAACGATCATCAATGATTATCCGGATATCGAAATCGTGGCAATGTCCGGCTTTTCGGCGGAAAATGCCACAGGAGAAGTTGCTTCCGCGATGATGACACAGAACCCGGATTTGAATGGTATTTATGTATCCTGGGACGTGGCGGCGGAGCCGGTGGTTTCCGAACTGAGGGCCGGCGGTTATAAGGACTGCAAAGTAGTTACGATGGATCTTGGAGGAAACAATGACCTGGATATGGCACAGGGAGGCAATGTTTACGGAAAAGTAGCGGATATGCCTTTCCAGATCGGAGAGACGATGGCAAAACTGGCGGCTCTCAGCATATTGGGCGAGGATGCTCCGGCTTATGTAGTCAGCGAAACCGTATCCATGACAAGAGATAATATGGTGGAAGCATGGAATCAGTCGTTGAACAAGGACCCGGATTCCAGCGTATTAGAGATATTAGGTAAATAATCAGACGATGAAGGGCGGCGCAGGAAATGGCAAAAAAATTCGATTATAAAAAATATATTGTGTATATCAGCTTTGTAATTGTACTGGTGGTTTTTTCGGTTCTTCTCAGGGATAAGGGATTTTTATCCTATGGGAACATGATGAATATATTGAGGCAGACGGCAATGATATCGGTAGCTGCCGTAGGAATGACCTTTGCCATATCCGCCGGCCTGATTGATCTGTCAACGGGATCGGTGGTGGCCATATCGGCGCTTGTGACTGCCCTGGCGCTCAGGGTGACAGGGTGGTTTCCGGCGGTATTGGCAGGGATGCTCGCAGGTCTTGTCTGCGGTTTCTTTAACGGACTGATCGTGGCAAAGGTAAGAATACCGGCATTTTTGGTTACGCTTGGAACGAGCAGCGTATACGCCGGCATAGCGAGAACCATAACGAATCTGGAGGCAGTTCCAGTGACAAACGCAAGCTTTAATTTTATCTTTGGCGCAGGAGATATCGGCCCTATTTCGACGTTGTTTATATGGACGATCGTCATTATGATATTGGGGCATATACTCTACAGGAAAACCCCTTTCGGACGGGCGATTCTTGCGGTAGGAGGCAACGAAGTGGCGGCCAGGTATTCCGGGATTAAAGTGGAACGGATCAAGCTCTGGGCGATGACGATCTGCGGCATGGCGGCGGCCTTTGCGGGAATCCTGTATGCGGGAAGGCTGAACGGGGCAAGGTACACGCTGGGAGAAAATGATAATATGTCGGTAATCGCGGCCGTAGTGATCGGAGGAACCAGTTTTTCAGGAGGAAAAGGAACGATTGTCGGAACAATCATCGGCTCTATCGTCATTGGTATGCTGAATAACGGGCTGCTTTTAATGGGGTTGTCCGTATCGGAACAGATGATGGCCAGAGGGCTGATCATTATTCTGGCCGTGTCGTTAAGCCTGAGGGAAAAGGTTGAAAATTAAGATTTCCGGTCAAAAGCGGCGAACAGGAGGGAAGGCGTATGTTTTTAAACCAGATAGCAAAAAGAAATCCAAAACTGATTCAAGCGGCAGTGGAACTACATCAAAAAGGACAGATTCCATCCAATAGTTATCTTCTGGATCTGGATGTGATTTCCCATAACGCAAAGATTATGGCAGAAGAGGGCAGAAAATACGGCCTGAAAGTATTTGCCATGACCAAACAGATTGGGAGGAATCCGGCCGCAATAGAGGCGATGATAAAGGCGGGGATAGATGCAGGGGTCTGTGTGGATATGAACGATGCGAGACCGGTTCATCATGCCGGAATGAAAATCGGCCATCTGGGGCATCTGGTACAGGTGCCGGCATGGGAGACGGAAGCGGCGTTGAAAATGCATCCCATGTATTGGACGGTATATAACTTTGAAAAAGCACAGGCCGTGTCGGAGGCGGTGCAGCTGCCCGGGACGCAGAATATTATGACCAGAATATATGGGGAGGGGGATTCCTTTTACCATGGGCATGAAGCGGGATTTTGCGTGGATGACATTATGGAAACGGCAGAGCGGATTGAGGGGATGAAAGGGCTTCGCTTTGCAGGGATATCCACATTTCCGGCGCAGCTATATGATGCTGAGGCAAAACGGGTGGAACCTACCCGCAATTACGGCACACTGATTCGGACGGCAGACAGGCTCAGGAAGAACGGATATCCTGATTTGGAAGTGAATGCGCCCGGAACGACCTCCAGCCATATTTTTGAAAGGCTTGCCAGGGACGGAGTGACACAGGTGGAGCCGGGACACGGACTGACCGGAACGACCCCTATCCATGCATACGAAGAGCTGCCGGAATTGCCGGGATATGTTTACGTATCGGAAATATCGCATTTCTATGGAGGAAAGCCTTATTGCTATGGAGGAGGCATGTATATCGATCCGGTATTCGATCCTTATGAAGTAAAGGCGTGTGTGGGAAGAGAAGCGGATGCGGCTCTTCAAAACAGGATATCCTGTGAGATGCCGGATGCCAAAGCGATTGATTATTATGGGATTTTACAGCCGGAAAAGGGGCAGAAAGCAGAAGTCGGGGATACGGTGGTGTTCGGCTTCCGCGCCCAGATGTTTGTGACAAGGGCATATGTGGCCGCTGTCAGCGGTATTTCAAAAGGCAGACCGAAAGTGGAAGGAATTTACTTTACGGATGGAAGGAAGGTTGGGTGGCCGGAATGGTAGATGAGAAAGGGTATGCGCTTTTGCTGGAGGATATACACAAATCTTTTTTTCAGAACGAAGTGCTGAAGGGGATCACTTTTGGAATCAGAAAGGGAGAAGTTCTGGGACTTCTCGGCTCCAACGGCGCGGGAAAGTCTACATTGATGAAGATCGTCGCGGGTGTGTACCGGCTGGATCAGGGGCATATTTATGTGGACGATAAGGAAGTAGCGATAAAAAGCGCCGCTGACGCCTCTGCCTGTGGCATTGCAATGGTTTATCAGGAGTTTTCTTTAATACCTACGATGACGGTGGGGGAAAACCTCTTTTTAAACAGAGAGATAAAAAGGGCAGGGCTGATCGATGATAAAAAGTGCCTGGAGACGGCAAAAGAGGCGTTTGAAGAATTTGGGATCGATGTGGATCCCGATGAATATGTGGAGAATTTGTCCATCGGAAACCAGCAGCTTGTTGAAATCGTAAAAGCCCTGATGCACAGGCCGTCCGTTCTGGTATTGGATGAGCCGACGGCTTCCCTGACCCATAAAGAGATACAGCTTTTGTTTACTTTTGTGGAACGGCTGAAAAAGCAGGGAATAGCAGTTATTTTTATTTCCCATCACATGCAGGAAATTATTCAGATCTGCGACAGAGCCGTAGTGTTAAGGAATGGCAGAGTGGAGATGGATCGTCCCACTTCGGATCTGAACGTGGCAGCTATCGTGGAGGCCATGATAGGGAAGAAACTAAATCAGAAATATTTATCTCCGGCCAGCCCTGTCAATTATGAAAAGCCGGTTCTTAAGGTGGAAGATGTATCATGGTCGGACAAAGTGAAGAATGTAAGTTTTGAAGTATATCCCGGTGAGATTGTAGGGATAGCGGGATTGCTTGGAAGCGGAAGGACGGAGCTGGCAAAGTGTATTTACGGGCTGATAAAACCGGACAAGGGAAAGATTCTCCTGGATTCTGAAGAGGTTCCAACCGGAAAGCCGTGGATGTCCATTGCAAAAGGTATTTCTTTCGTGCCGGAAAACAGGCGTAAAAGCGGAATTGTGGGAATTCATTCCATTCAATATAACATGCTTATGCCCATATGGAAGCGGATGGCGAAGAGAGGGCTGATTGATGAGAAAAGATGCGCGGAAAATGCGGAAAGCATGAGAGAAAAGCTGCAGCTGAAATGCACGGGCATCGACCAGGAAGTGCAGTATCTTTCCGGAGGCAATCAGCAAAAAGCTGTGTTTGCCAAAAGCCTTCTGATCCGGCCGAAAATGCTGCTCCTTGACGATCCTACGGTGGGCATCGATGTGGAGGCAAAAGCGGCGATCGCCGGCCTGATACGGAGCATTGCCGACGAGAATAACGGTGTGCTGCTGATCTCTTCCGAAATGGAGGAACTGGAACGGCTTTGCGACCGTGTATTGGTTTTGTCAAAGGGAGAAATAAAAAAAGAACTGTGCAGGAATAAAGGGGATGAAATCACGGAAACCGTGCTGGCCGAGGCAATCCAGACAGCATAAGGCAAATTCAAAAAAATGAAAAATATTTGAAATAACTGTATTCAACCCGGCTGGAATGTTGTATAATTAATTATAATTATGGATTGTACAGAAAGCTGAGGTGATGGGATGAAAATGCTGCGGAAAATAAAAGGAAAGGCTATGGCGGTATGTGTATTGGTTCTTGTGTGTGCCATATGGGGAGGAATGCCGGTTTCGGCGGCAGAGGCGCCGGCGAAGCCGGAACTCAAAGACCCGGTTCAGAACGAAGACAATACATCAGAAAAGGAAGAAAAGAAAAAAGAAGAAACCGGAAGCGAAGCGGGCAATAGCGAAGAGGACGGGAAAACGGACGATGAAAACTCTGCGGATGTAAAAGAGCCGGAAGAGGGGACAGGGACGGAAACAGAACCCAAGGAACCGGATGCTGAAACCGGAAGCGAATCCCAAGAACCGGATGCAGAAACAGAAACGGAATCCCAAAAACCGGATATGGAAACAAAGGCAGAATCCGAAGAACCGGAACCGGAAGCCGAAATAGAGGCGGAAGTGAAGGAAGAAGAAACCGTAACGGTGGATCCGGATCAGTTTCAAACCGTCAACCTTACAGACGGAATACTGACCGACTGGCAGCAGGTGCTGGAAGTTTTGCGCGGGCTGACACCGGAAATGATAGCGGGAGCCGATGCCGGAAGCGGTGTTTTGATGTTGCAGCTGAAGAATGTGGAAAGCATCCCTGCGGCGCTGAAGGACAGCATAGCATCCAATGATTCAGGATATGCGAAGATCGTACACTGCGGCCTTGGGCCGGGCGTTTCCCTCGTGTTAAACGGAGCATCCGATATGGGCGGCTTTCATGGAATAAGCAACACAAGAGTAACGGTAAGCAGCGAAAGGAGAGGGAAGAAAAGCGTAGCGACTACGGTACGGTTTGAATCCCATGAAGATATCGGAGCAGTAGCCAGCCTGCAGGTGAATCTGCCGGAATGCAGCAAAGGAACGAAGGTATCCGTATATGCGGAAACGGTGGCGATGGACGCGGAGGGCAATGTAACGGTCGGAGAGAATGCCTGTATAGGAACGACAAAAGCAGGGGAGAATGGAAATGTAGAGATTCCCATCCAGGCTACGGCGAATTATATGTTTATATATAAGGAATAAAGAGATTGGAAAATAATGACGAGAAAGGCCGGAGAGGAAGTTGCTTCTCCGGCTTTTTATGCACAGGGGTGCGTAAAGAAATTAGCAGCTTTGCTGCACGCACCCCGCGCGGCGAGTAGGGAAGATGAATCTTCTCTACTCGATTTTCTGCGGTAATGAGAGGAGTTAATTTTTATAAGCGCCCTGGAGGAGAAAGCAAAACGGGGCAGGGGCGGCTGGAAAGAGGGCGGACAGGGGGCAGTTTTCTGCCGGAGCTTCCAATCAGATTTCACTAATGAAATGGGTAAGATAATGGAACCGAACGAGTCGGAAGCAACGGCATCCATGCCTATGCTTCCTAAGCTCCGCCATCCTGGCGGGCTTACTCTGGTTGTTGACCATTTCATAAGTGAAATGACTGATTGTACGCAACGGCAGAAAACTGCCCCCTGTCCGCCCTCTTTCCAGCCGCCCCCGCCCCGTTTTGCTTTCTCCTCCAGGGCGCTTATAAAAATCGATTGCCGTGAAGTAATAGAATATCTTGACACCAAGGCGGCGAGGCATTATAATACGGCGTATATAAGAGAGAAAGACTGTGACGGAGACAGTAAGTGTTTTTTGAAATCCAAAGCGAGCCGGGGATGGTGGAAGACCGGTGAGAGTAGAGGGCGCTGAATATCACTCCTGAGTTGCGGGCAGAACCTTTGCTATGATGGAAGAAAAATATAGCGAGACAGTAAGCGCCGACGGCATTCCGCCGTTAAAGGAAACCATATAACCTATAGAAGTTGATATAGGCGTATGAATGTAAACGGTGGTAACACGGGTCGACACTCCGTCCTTTTACGGGACAGGGGTGTTTTTTACTTCATCAGAAAACCAAGCTACAGCATCATGAAAAAACAATTTATACCCAAAAGCGCGGAAACATTTTAGCAAACGTGAAGCCAATAAACTTGCGGAATGTTCTGGTGATATCTGCTGTGAAAATCCATATGTACCAGGCATTCCGCCAAGCCCAAACGCAAAACACTCGGACAAAGGTCCTCCCGTTTTATGGTCTTGGCTCCATGGTACAAAAAGGATTTTCACAGGAGATATCATCAGAACATTCTCACAACTTATTAGTTCCACGAAAATTATCAGGAAAAGCAGAAAGGATGAAAACCATGTATCAGAAAGTATCGCCTAACCTCAATTTTGTGGAGAGGGAAAAACAGACGGAAAAGTTTTGGAAGGATGAGGATATTTTTGCGAAAAGTATGGAAAACCGTAAGGACGGGCCGACCTATACTTTTTATGACGGCCCCCCGACGGCAAACGGCAAACCGCATATCGGGCACGTGCTGACCCGCGTGATCAAAGATATGATTCCGAGGTACCGTACGATGAAAGGTTATATGGTGCCGAGAAAAGCAGGATGGGATACCCACGGGCTTCCGGTGGAACTGGAAGTGGAGCGGGAGCTGGGGCTGGACGGAAAGGAACAGATCGAAGAATACGGGCTGGATCCGTTTATTTCCAAATGTAAGGAAAGCGTATGGAAATATAAAGGCATGTGGGAGGATTTTTCCGGTACGGTAGGCTTTTGGGCGGATATGGATGATCCTTACGTAACTTACCATGACGATTATATTGAGTCCGAATGGTGGGCTTTGAAGCAGATCTGGGACAAGGGGCTGCTGTACAAAGGATTTAAGATCGTACCCTACTGCCCGCGCTGCGGGACGCCCCTTTCTTCCCACGAAGTGGCCCAGGGCTATAAAGATGTAAAGGAACGTTCGGCGGTTGCCCGTTTTAAAGTGAAGGAAGAGGACGCTTATATCCTGGCATGGACGACGACGCCCTGGACGCTGCCTTCGAACGTGGCTCTCTGCGTGAATCCCGACGAGGCTTATGCGAAGGTAAAAGCAGGAGACGGCCAGGTTTATTATATGGCGGAAGCCTTATTGGATACGGTGCTTGGAAAGCTGGGAGATGAGGAAAAAGGCATTCCGGCATATGAAGTATTGGAACGGTATACGGGCAAAGACCTGGAATATAAGGAATATGAACCGCTGTTTGATTATGCGGTGGAATTGTGCGAAAAACAGCGGAAGAAGGCATATTATGTAACATGTGACACCTATGTCACTCTGACCGACGGTACTGGCGTCGTCCACATCGCCCCCGCATTCGGTGAAGACGATGCCAATGTGGGAAGAAATTACGACCTGCCTTTTGTACAGCTGGTGGATGCAAAAGGGGAAATGACAAAAGAGACCGATTATGAAGGTGTCTTCTGCAAGAAGGCAGATCCTATGATTCTTACGGATCTGGAAAAGAAGGGGCTTTTGTTTGACGCACCCAAATTTGAACACAGTTATCCCCACTGCTGGCGCTGCGATACGCCTTTGATCTATTATGCCCGCGAGTCCTGGTTCATTAAGATGACGGCGGTGAAGGAGGATTTGATCCGCAATAACAATACGATCCACTGGATTCCCGAATCGATTGGAAAAGGACGCTTCGGGGACTGGCTGGAGAATATCCAGGATTGGGGCATTTCCAGGAACCGTTATTGGGGAACGCCTCTGAATATATGGGAATGCGCGGGGTGCGGAAAGATGCATTCCATTGGCAGCAGGGAAGAGCTGGAAAAGATGAGCGGCAACGAGGAAGCGCGCACGGTAGAGCTGCACAGGCCCTATATCGATGAGATCACGATCCAATGCCCGGAATGCGGCGGCACGATGAAACGTGTGCCTGAGGTGATCGACTGCTGGTTTGATTCGGGGGCGATGCCGTTCGCACAGCATCATTATCCGTTTGAAAATAAGGAGCTGTTTGAGCAGCAGTATCCGGCCCAATTTATTTCCGAGGCAGTGGATCAGACGAGAGGATGGTTTTACTCGCTGCTGGCGGAGTCCACGCTGCTGTTTCATAATTCTTGTTTTGAAAATGTCATTGTACTCGGGCATATCCAGGATGAGAAGGGACAGAAGATGAGCAAGTCCAAAGGGAATGCGGTAGATCCTTTTGAGGCGCTGGCTACTTATGGTGCGGACGCGATCCGCTGGTATTTCTATATTAACTCCGCACCGTGGCTTCCGAACCGTTTCCATGGCAAGGCCGTTCAGGAAGGACAGCGGAAGTTTATGGGGACATTGTGGAATACGTATGCATTTTTCGTGCTTTATGCCAATATCGACGACTTTGACGCGACGAAGCATAAACTGGAGTATGACAAGCTTCCCGTCATGGATAAGTGGCTGCTTTCCAAGCTGAATACGCTCATACAGGAAGTGGACGACGATCTGGAAAATTACAGGATCCCGGAAGCGGCAAGGGCCCTGGACGGTTTTGTAGATGAGATGAGCAACTGGTATGTGAGGAGGAGCAGGGAGCGTTTCTGGGCAAAGGGAATGGAACAGGATAAGATCAATGCTTATATGACTTTATATACCGCGCTCGTTACTGTGAGCAAATGCGCGGCGCCTATGATTCCTTTCATGGCGGAGGACATTTACCGGAACTTGGTATGCTCCATAGACAAAGATGCGCCGGAAAGCGTTCATTTATGCGATTTTCCTGTTGCAAAAGAGGCATGGATCGATAAGAAATTGGAAGAGGATATGGAAGCAGTGCTTAAGGTAGTTGTGATGGGGCGCGCTTGCAGGAATGGCGCCAATATCAAAAACCGCCAGCCGATCGGCATGATGTTTGTGAAAGCACCTGTGGCTTTGGACCGTTTTTACCAGGATATTATCAAAGAAGAATTGAACGTGAAAGAGGTCAGCTTTACGGACGATGTAAGGGCGTTTACTACCTATACGTTTAAACCGCAGCTTCGGACGGTGGGACCGAAATATGGCAAACAACTGGGCGGCATCCAGAAGGAGCTGGCGGCTTTGGACGGCAATGCGGCGATGGATGAGCTGGACGCTAAGGGCGCGTTGAAGTTCGATATAGGCGGCGTGGACGTGGAACTGTCCAAAGACGATCTTTTGATAGAAATGGTTCAAAAAGAAGGATATATATCGGAAGCGGACAATACGGTAACGGTAGTATTGGATACCCACCTTACGGAAGAACTGATCGAAGAAGGTTTTGTATATGAAGTGATCAGCAAGATCCAGACGATGCGCAAGGAAGCGGACTATGAAGTGATGGACCATATAGAAGTAGTGGTGGATAAAAATGAGAAAATTGCAGGTATTATTGCGAAAAATCAGGCAATGATCGCCGGAAAAGTGCTGGCGGACCAGATGACAGCCGGGACGGTGGAAAGTTCTGCCAAAGGCGGAGCGGCAGAGGAATGGAGCATAAAGGAGTGGAATGTAAACGGAGAGGAAGTAACAATAGGAATCCGTAAGGTATAAGTTATACTGTCGGCAGTAAAATACCACGGAAATCAATTTTGAAAGTCTAGATTAGCAGGACGGGTTCAGGCAGTGCCACCAGGAATGCCAGGCGGAAGCGGAATGGGACAGGCTGCACGCGGATTTCCGCGCTGGCTTCGGGAAACGGATTTTCTAAATATTCCGGTAAAACAGCATCTGCCGGACGCAACCGTCCGCGATTCGCCATCCAGGCTCATTGCGGACTTTTGGTGACATCCGTGTCACCAAATTGCTGTTTGCTGAACGGAATATTAAGAAAATCTCATTTCCCTTCGCAAAGCAGCTGAAATCCGCGTGCAGCCTGTCCCATTCCGCTTCCGCCTGGCATTCCTGGTGGCACTGCCTGAACCCGTCCTGCTACTCCCAGGCCTCCCAAATTGATTTTCGTGGCAAAATACCCCTTTATCTTGCATTTTTCTGGGAATAATGTATAATTTATCCTTAGATAGTAGTTTTATGATTCGAGCGAATAATGAGGAGGAACCTATGGCAAAGAAAGCAAGATTATCCTTTGATAAGGATCTATTTAAGAGGAGCGTAGTCTATAATGTAAAGACATTGTACAGAAAGAGTATGGAAGAGGCTACCCCTCAGCAGATTTTTCAGGCAGTTTCCTATTCGATCAAGGATGCGATTGTTGACCACTGGATGACGAGCCAGGAAGAATATGAAAAGCAGGATCCCAAAGTGGTTTATTATCTGTCTATGGAGTTTTTGATGGGGCGCGCTCTTGGGAATAACATTATTAACCTTCAGGCATTTAAGCCGGTGAAAGAAGCGCTGGACGAGCTTGGCGTGGATTTGAACGTGGTGGAAGACCAGGAGCCGGATCCGGCTCTCGGAAACGGAGGCCTTGGAAGACTTGCAGCATGTTTCCTGGATTCCCTGGCTACCTTGGGCTATTCCGCATATGGCTGCGGCATCCGTTACCGCTACGGCATGTTCAAGCAGCAGATCAGGGACGGATACCAGATAGAGGTTCCCGATAACTGGCTGGAGAACGGCAATCCCTTTGAACTGAGAAGGCCGGAATACGCCAAGGAAGTAAAATTCGGCGGTTATGTGAATGTATATGTGGATGAAAATGGCAGGAACAATTTCAAGCAGGAAGGCTATCAGAGCGTAACGGCGATTCCATATGATCTGCCGATCGTCGGCTATGGAAACGGCATTGTAAATACACTGCGTATCTGGGATGCGCAGCCAGTGGAATGCTTTAAGCTGGAATCCTTCGATAAGGGGGACTACCAGAAAGCGGTGGAGCAGGAGAACCTTGCCCGCAATATCGTGGAAGTGCTTTATCCGAACGATAACCATTATGCAGGAAAAGAACTGCGCCTGAAACAGCAGTATTTCTTTATTTCCGCATCCGTACAGGAAGCGGTGGCAAAATACATGCGCAGGCATAAGGACATCCGCAAGTTTTATGAGAAAGTAACGTTCCAGCTGAACGATACCCATCCTACGGTAGCGGTAGCGGAATTAATGCGCATTTTAATGGATGAGCATTATTTGACATGGGACGAGGCATGGGAAGTGACGACGAAGACATGCGCGTATACGAACCATACGATTATGGCGGAAGCTTTGGAAAAATGGCCGATTGAGCTGTTCTCCAGGCTGCTTCCGAGAATTTATCAGATTATAGAAGAAATTAACCGCCGTTTTGTGATGCGGATCGAACAGGCATATCCGGGCAACCACGAAAAAGTACGTAAGATGGCGATTATCTATGACGGACAGGTAAAGATGGCGCATCTTGCGATTGCGGCAGGTTATTCCGTAAACGGTGTGGCAAGGCTGCATACGGAAATATTGAAGAACCAGGAATTGAAAGATTTCTATGAAATGATGCCTGAAAAATTCAATAACAAGACGAACGGAATTACCCAGAGGCGCTTCCTGCTTCATGGCAACCCGCATCTCGCCGATTGGGTGACATCCTATGTGGGCGACGAGTGGATCACGGATCTGCCGAGGATCAACAAGCTGAAGATCTATGCGGATGATGAAAAAGCGCAGCAGGAATTCATGAATATTAAGTATAAGAATAAAGTCCGCCTGGCAAAATATATTCGGGAACACAACGGCATTGAAGTAGACCCGCGTTCCATTTTTGATGTCCAGGTGAAGAGGCTTCATGAGTATAAGAGGCAGCTTTTGAACATTCTGCATATTATGCATTTGTATAACGAGCTGAAAGAACACCCGGATATGGAATTCTATCCGAGAACCTTTATCTTTGGAGCGAAGGCGGCGGCAGGATACAGGAATGCGAAACTGACGATCAAGCTGATCAACGCGGTAGGGGAAGTGGTGAATAACGACCCGGCGATCAACGGCAAGATCAAGGTGGTATTTATCGAGGATTACAGGGTAAGCAATGCGGAAATTATTTTTGCGGCGGCGGACGTGTCCGAACAGATCTCCACGGCGAGCAAAGAAGCTTCGGGAACGGGCAATATGAAGTTCATGTTAAACGGCGCCCTGACTCTTGGAACGATGGATGGGGCGAATGTGGAAATCGTCGAGGAAGTGGGCGAAGAAAACGCATTTATTTTCGGTCTGAGTTCCGATGAAGTCATCCGCTATGAAAATTACGGCGGCTATAATCCGATGGATATATTTAATAATGACGCGAATGTGAGAAAAGTGCTGATGCAGCTGATCAATGGCACGTACAGCAGGAATGATCCGGACCAGTTCCGCCCGTTATACAATTCTCTGCTGAATACCCTTTCTACTTCAAAGGCGGATACTTACTTTATATTGAAAGATTTTGAAGCCTATGCGGAAGCGCAGAGGAGAGTGGAAAAAGCGTATAAGGATGAGAAGGCATGGGCGAAGAGCGCTATTTTGAATATCGCATGTTCGGGCAAGTTCTCTTCTGACAGAACCATTGAGGAATATGTAAAAGATATCTGGCATTTGGACAGGGTCATATTGCCGGCAAAAAAGACGAAATAAAATAATAAGAAAAAGGCGAAAGAGGATTAAGCTCTGTATCTGCAGGGTTTAGTCCTTTTTGTCCATAGGAACGTAGCTTTATCGGGGGCAAACGGTTCCTTTGGTATAAACGGCCGGAAAGGAGAGGGAATATGTTAAAAAACAGAAAGATGGGGGAAAAGCCGCCGTCGGAGGAATTGAAGGAAAGGCTGAAAGTTGCCAGGCAGAAGCTGTGGAACCAGCAGATGGTAATGAAGGAACATAAACTGCCGGTTATCGTGCTGATGGAGGGCTGGGGTACGGCAGGAAAAGGAAGCTGTACGGGACAGGTGATCCAGAATATTGATCCCCGTTTCTTCCGTGCGGCGACTTTGGAGAAGATGAGGGAAGAGGAAAAAAGAAAACCTTTTTTAAGCCGTTACTTTGCACAAATTCCTGAGGCGGGCAAGTTTGTATTCCTGGATTCGGGATGGATGGAGGAAGTGACGGGCCTGAGGCTGCGCGGAAAGCTGGAAAAAAAGGAGTATGAGATGCGCCTGGACAGCATCCGGCGGTTTGAAAGGCAGCTGACGGATAACGGGTATCTGGTGATGAAATTTTTCTTCCATATCAGTAAAAAGGAACAGAAGAAGAGGATTAAAAATCTGCTGGAAGATATTGACACCGCATGGAGGGTAGGCGCCAACGATAAATGGCAGAACAAACATTATGAGAAATGCATGGAAGTTTTTGAACACTATCTGGAGATGACCAATGCGCCGTCCGCTCCCTGGTATATTGTAGATGCGGAATCGAGGAAATGGGCCGAACTCCAAGTGCTGGAGACTTTGACGGAGGGGATCGAAATCGCCTTGCAGAATAAATCGCTGGCGGTTCCGCTGCTGCAGAATGTCTTTCCGTTGGTAAAAATGCCAAAACTGGATGAGATTCCCCTCGATATGGAAGTAAATGAAAAAGAATATAAAGAAGAGATGGAAAGTCTGCAAGGGCGTTTGCGTGACTTGCATAACCGCCTGTACCGCAAGCAGGTGCCGGTCATTATTGCTTATGAGGGCTGGGATGCGGCAGGAAAGGGCGGCAATATCAAGAGGATTACGGAAGCGCTGGATCCCAGGGGGTTCGAGGTCCATCCCATCGCCAGCCCGGAGCCGCATGAAAAGGCAAGGCATTATTTATGGCGTTTTTGGACAAGGCTGCCCAAGACAGGCCATATCGCTATTTTTGACAGGACCTGGTATGGACGGGTTATGGTAGAGCGGCTGGAAGGATTTTGCAGCGAAAACGATTGGAAGCGGGCTTATAATGAAATCAATGAATTCGAAAAAGAACTGGCGGACTGGGGGGCCGTGGTCATAAAATTCTGGGTGCAGATCGATAAAGATACCCAGTTGGAGCGGTTTGAAATGCGGCAGAAGACGCCGGAAAAGCAGTGGAAGATCACGGACGAGGACTGGCGGAACAGGGAAAAATGGGATGCTTACGAGGAAGCCGTCAACGAAATGATACAAAAGACGAGTACGGCTTATGCCCCTTGGTATATCTTGGAGTCCGTGGACAAGAAGTATGCCCGCTTAAAGGCGCTGCGGATCGTGGTGGAAAGGTTGGAGGAAGCCTTGAAAGCCTGAGAAGCATTGGCCGGAGGCGGAGCGAACAGTAACAAAAATAAACGCCATATTGATAAAGGAATGGAAGATATTGTATAATAAATAAAAATACTGTCAGCCTGTGGGCTGGCGGCGGAATATTATGGATGCGAATGAGAGATTCGGGAAGGAAGGGAAGGAAAATGGGAACAATAGCAAATCAAAAGGTAATGGATACGATTGCCGTAAATTTTCAGACGGAGGGGGAGATTACGGAGCTGATTCCTTTTGGGAACGGTTATATCAATGATACTTTCCGCATCACATGCGGGCTGCCAGATGGCGGAGAGAAGAAATATATTCTTCAGAAGATGAATGTCAGCATTTTTAAAAATCCGGCCCAGCTGATGGAAAATGTAATGAATGTAACATCATTTCTGCGGAAGAAGATTGTCGCGGCAGGAGGGGATCCGGATAGGGAAACGCTGAATGTGATTCAGACAAAAGACGGCGCGAATTATTTGGAAGCGGACGGAGAATACTGGCGTATGTATATCTTTATCGAAGGAGCTACCTGCTACGATGAGGTGAAGACGCCGGAAGATTTTTATAAAACAGCGCTTTCCTTCGGCAATTTCCAGAAAATGCTGGAGGATTATCCGGCGGATACATTGCATGAAACGATCGTGAATTTCCATAATACGGTCAGCCGGTTTGCGGATTTCAAAAAGGCAGTGGAAGAAGATGTGTGCGGACGGGTAAAAGAAGTGCAGGAGGAAATCAAATTTATTTTTGACAGGGAAGATGTGGCCCATATTATCTGCGATGCTTTGGAGGAGAAGAGGATTCCGCTGCGCGTTACCCATAACGATACGAAGTTGAATAATATTATGATAGACAACGAAACGGGAAAAGGACTGTGCGTAATTGATCTGGATACGGTAATGCCCGGTTCGGCATTGTATGATTTTGGAGATTCGATACGTTTTGGCGCGAGTACGGGTGCGGAGGACGAAGTGAATCTGGATTTGGTTTCCGTGGATCTGGAATTGTTCGAGGCATATGCGAAAGGCTTTCTGGAAGGCTGCGGAGGCAGTTTGACGGATGAAGAGGTAAGGCTGTTCCCGGCGGGCGCGAAGGTAATTACCTTTGAACAGGGAATGCGCTTTTTGACGGATTATCTCCAGGGCGATACTTATTACAAAACCAGCAGACCGGGACACAATCTGGACCGGGCCAGAACGCAGCTGAAACTGGTGGCGGATATGGAAGAAAAGTGGGAGCAAATGGAAAAAATCGTGGAAAAATACAGTGCGCAGTAAACGAGGAACAACAGCATAAGATAATGCCGGCCTTTTACTGGCCGGCATTGTTTGTATGTATTTTCCTGTATTGCTGGGGTGTCATCCCTACGGATTTTTTGAAAATCTGTGAAAAGTAGGACTGGGAAGAAAACCCCGTACTGGAGGCGATCTGCGCGATGGAGTGATTGGTGCTGATGAGCAGCTCCTTGCTCGCCTGCAGACGCTTGGCAGACAGATAGCTGATGGGTGACTGCCCGATGCATGCGGCGAAAGAATGGGCAAGGTAGTATTTGTTGATATGAGTGATTTCCGACAGAGTGTCCAGAGTGATGTTCTGGGCATAGTTGGAATCGATATAACGCTTGGCGAGGGCGCACTCCTTGGAGATCTGGAAGGTGGAGTCGGAGATGATGGACAGATCCAGTTCTCTCGATATAAAAACGAGAAGCACTTGCAGAATGCCCTGGCAGACAAGTTCGTACCCCGGTTTTTTTTCACGAAATTCCTCCAGCATCAGCCGGGAATAATCCACGAGCCGGTTCTGGGAAGAAGTATAGCTGTAATGGCTGAAATTTTTCCTGACATTTTCCTTTTTGCCATGATAGGAAAAGGCAAGGCCGTCCACGCCGAAAACGATATATTCCATGGGATTGTTGGTCCTGGTTTTTTCCGTGTGTTCCACATGGGGGTTGATGATCATAAGATCGTTGGGCTTTACCGGTACCAGATCGTTTTCGACATGAAAAATGCCGCTTCCGTTGACGACGTAAAAAAGCTCGGTAAAATGGTGCGTATGAGGAAGGCTCTGCCAGTCGCCTTCGTATTTGGAAATAGAAATATAGCGGAGATTAAAGTTCAGTTTCGAGAGAGTTTTCTGTTCCAGATTGATTCGCTCATTGCTCATTCCGGGCCGCCTTTCTTTTGTGCTTGTTGTATGGAGGACATGGTTTTTATACGAAATCAATAAATTTGACAATAATGTAAAAAAAGATTGGATAAAACGACTAATAAAATGTCGATTTGGAGAATTCTTTTATATAATTATACTCTATAAAAATCCAGGAATAAAGTTTTTTATTTTAAAAACAACAAGAAATCTAAAAAATAGAGCAATATAGAAATTGAACAGGAAAAAATAAACATATATACTTAATGAATAAGAAACTTGTTGTCAATAATCAACAATAAAAATGCTTGTAATATTTGATTACAGCAAAAGGAGGACAAACATGAAAAAGAAAACAATATCTGTTTTACTGGCTGCAGCCATGGTAATCGGAACGTTTGCTGGCTGTGGTTCATCTCCTGCACCGGCAGCTCCGGCAGAAGAAGCAGCACCTGCAGAGGAAGCGGCTCCGGCAGAAGAAGCAGCACCTGCAGAAGAAGCTCCGGCAGAGGAAGCGGCTCCGGAAGAAGCAGCAGCTCCTGCACTGGAAGGCACTGTAAAAGTAGCGGCATTCGAAGGCGGATACGGCGCTGATATGTGGACCGAAGTAGCGAAAGCATTCGAAGCATCCCACCCCGGCGTAACCGTAGAACTTACCGTTGACAAGAAAATTGAAGACGTAATTACTCCTGGCATGAAAGCTGGCGATTATCCGGACGTTGTTCACTGTGCAACAGGCCGCGAAGCTGGTTTGACAGAAACACTGGCAAGGGAAAAAGGATTACTTCCTTTGACGGATGTTATGGATATGACAGTTCCCGGAGAAGATGTAAAAGTAAAAGATAAGATCGTTCCTGGTTTCCTTGATACGCTGGCAACCAATCCTTACGGCGACGGCATAACCTATTATGCACCGATGTTCTACAGCCCTTGCGGATTGTTCTATGATGCAGGTCTGTTGGAAGAAAAAGGCTGGGCGCTTCCTACTACATGGGATGAAATGTGGGAGTTAGGCGACAAGGCAAAAGCAGAAGGCATTTCCTTATTTACATATCCGACAACAGGATACTTTGATGCATTTATGTTCGCTCTGTTGTCTTCCGCAGGCGGATCAAGCTTCTTTGATCAGTGCATGACATACAGCGAAGGCGTATGGGAATCCGAAGATGCAAGAAAAGTATTTGATATCGTTGCAAAACTGGCTGAGTATACAGAGCCTACGACAGTAGCAAACGCTAACAACGAAAGCTTCACAAAGAATCAGCAGCTGATTCTGGATGACAAGGCTATCTTCTGCCCGAACGGCACATGGCTTCCTGGTGAAATGGCAGATGCTCCGAGAGGCGAGAACTTCAAATGGGGCTTCACAGCTATTCCGGCAGTAAATGCAGGCGGCGCTGGATGTTCTTTCTGCTGGTTTGAGCAGATGTGGATCCCGGCAGCAGCAGAAAATCAGGATCTTGCAAAAGAATTCGTAGCTTATATGTATTCCGATGAAGCAGCAGCAATCTTTGCTGGCTCCAACGCTATCCAGCCGATCGTAGGTATTGGCGAAAGCTTAGAAGGCGACAACAAATTGTTCTACAGCGTATATGATACAGGCGCTACGGCAGTTATGGGCGGCTTCGCAGCTACCACACCGGTAGAAGGCACAACGATGGCAGACGCTCTGTTCGAAACAGTAAACAGTATCGTAAGCGGTGACAAGACTGTGGACGAATGGATCGCAGCAGTTACGGAAGTAAGTGATAAATACAGGGCAGCAATGGAATAAACCTGTTGAATAAAGAGTATTAAGCATGGGACATGCGCGGAGTAATCCCCGGCATGTCCCAATTTTATAAAAATAGGAACAGAATGGAGGTCATTATGAAGAACACGAAAGCAAAAAAGGCGTTTATCGTCACATGCGTAGCGCCGGCAACACTGTTATTCATTATATTTATGATTATTCCGACAATTAAGGTATTTAATATGTCATTGTATAAATGGGGCGGGTTTTCCAATACAAAGCAGTTCGTCGGCCTACAGAACTTTAAGCTTCTCATGAACGACAGTAATTTCTTCCGTTCCTTTCAAAATACCATATTGTTGATCACTTTGGTAACGATAGTGACAATGGCATTTGCCCTTATTTTTGCGGCTATTTTATCGAGGGAAAAAATTGTCGGGCAGAACTTCTTCCGAATCGTATTTTATATTCCTAATATTTTATCGGTAGTAGTTATTTCTGCAATCTTTTCCGCTATTTATGACCCGAACAACGGGCTTTTAAACAGCATACTTTCTATATTCAGAGGAAAGGACGCTACGCCAATCTTATGGATGGGGGATCAGAAGATAGTTATTTATTCGCTTGTTATCGCTATGATATGGCAAGCGATCGGTTATTACATGGTTATGTATATGGCTAGTATGGCAAGTGTGCCGGAGAGTTTGTATGAGTCGGCCAATCTGGAAGGAGCAGGGAGGATACGGCAGTTTTTCGACATTACTCTTCCGCTGATCTGGACGAATATACGTACCACCCTTACATTTTTTGTTATCAGTTCCATTAACTTAAGCTTCCTGTTTGTAAAAGCAATGACCAACGGCGGACCGGACGGAGCGACGGAAGTATTCCTGAGTTATATGTACCAACAGGCATATACCAATTCCTCTTACGGCTATGGTATGGCGATCGGCGTATTGGTATTTTTATTCTCCTTCGCGCTTTCGGCAGTGGTAAATGCGGCAACGAAGCGTGAACCGTTGGAATTCTAAGGAGGTGGAATGATGGATCGTAAAAAAATCGCTGTAAATGATAAAGTAGTAAAAGTGTTTATATACATAGCGTTACTGATGCTGGCAATCAGCATTATTGTTCCTGTTGCCTGGGTATTTATGGCATCCGTTAAGGAAAATTCTGAGTTTTACGGCAATCCCTGGACATTACCTAAGGGATTGTATTTCCAGAACTTTGCCGACGCGTTTACAAAGGCAAGCATGGGTTCCTATATGATCAATTCCGTAATTATTACGGTGCTGGCTCTGCTGCTCCTTCTGGTAATCGCACTTCCTGCAGCTTATACGCTTGCCAGATATAAGTTTATGGGAAGTAAGCTTTTGAACATAGCGTTTATGGCAGGATTGTTTATTAACGTAAACTATATTGTAGTGCCTATTTTCCTCATGCTGGTAGACGCGGATAAGGTGATGAAATCATGGCTTGGTTCCGGGTTGTTTTTAAACAATTTGTTTGTTACCGCGTTGGTATATGCTTCAACGGCCCTTCCTTTTACCATATATCTCTTATCGGGATTTTTTGTAACAATTCCGAAAGATTATGAGGAGGCGGCATTTGTAGACGGAAGCGGATATTTCAGAACGATGGTAACGATTATGATGCCGATGGCGAAGCCGAGTATTATTACGGTTATTTTGTTCAATTTCCTTTCTTTCTGGAACGAGTATATTATTTCCATGACATTGCTCACCAAGGAGAATAAAACCTTGCCGGTAGGTTTGATGCAGCTGATGCAGGCGCAGAAAGCGGCGGCAAATTACGGCCAGCTCTATGCGGGGCTTGTTATTGTCATGCTGCCGACGCTGATCCTGTATATGATGATGCAGAAGAAACTGACGCAGGGCATGAGCCTTGGCGGATTGAAGGGCTAAAAACCTTTCTGGAAATAGGAGGAAACGGACATGAATAAATGGTTAAATGTAGTCATTAATATCGTGATATTTGTGGTATGCATGGTACTTATCTGTACACAGCAGAGAAACGTCGGGCCAAGCGGCCTTGGTATAATGGTAGTAGGACTGGCGGGAATTCTGTTTTTGCTTTATCGTTATAACAAGCAGTATACGAAGTAGATGCCGGACATGACCGGAACGGGATGGACGGTGAGGAGGAGAATATGAGTATGACAGGAAGGCTGACACTGCCTACCGATATAGATATGGTGGATGAGACAATACGTTTGAAAAATCTTCTCAGGGCGGATGCTCTGAGGGATTGCGACGGAACGGCGATGCCGGAAGAACTTCTGTCGCAGGATGGGAAAAAATATGCTACTTATTATACCACCAGAAAAGATAATGAGTGGGCAAATGCGAATCCCGATGAAGTACAGCAGGAATATTTGATCAGCGAAAGAGTAACGGCCAGGGATACCAGGCTGCGCATTAAGCTGATGAAAGGGTTCCATACGGAGCAGTTGAAAGTAAATACTATTGATGACCCGAAGAGATGGTGGGAAGTCATAGACAGGACAACCGGAGAAGTGGTGCCGACGGATCAGTGGAAATATGATGCTGAGACGGAGGAAGTGGAGATAGAAAGCATAAAATACCATCAGTATACGGTGAGCTTTCTGGCGTTCCTCATATGGGATCCGGTACATATGTACAATTTTATTACAAATGACTGGAAAGATGCCCCCCATCAGCTTACTTATGACGTAAGACAGCCGAAGACGCAGGAATACGTCAAGAAGAAGATGAAAAAGTGGTGCGAAGACAATCCTGATATCGATGTGGTGCGCTTTACTACATTTTTTCATCAGTTTACCCTTACCTTTGATGAGAAGAAAAGGGAAAAATATGTGGAATGGTTCGGTTACAGCGCCAGCGTAAGTCCTTACATTCTGGAGAAATTCGAAAAATGGGCCGGTTATAAGTTCCGCCCGGAATTTATCGTGGATCAGGGATACCATAATTCCATTTTCCGCGTACCAAGCAAAGAGTTTAAGGATTTTATAGAATTTCAGCAGATCGAAGTAAGCAAACTGGCGAAAGAGCTGGTGGATATCGTGCATTCCTATGGAAAGGAAGCGATGATGTTCCTGGGAGACCATTGGATCGGTACCGAACCCTTTGGAAAATATTTTGCCAATATCGGTTTGGATGCAGTGGTGGGTTCCGTGGGCGACGGCGTGACTCTGCGGATGATTTCGGATATCGAAGGCGTAAAGTATACGGAAGGACGTCTTCTGCCTTACTTCTTCCCGGATGTATTCTGCGAAGGCGGAGATCCGATCGGGGAAGCACAGGAAAACTGGATGAAAGCGAGAAGGGCTATTTTACGCTCGCCCCTGGATCGTATCGGTTACGGCGGATATTTAAAATTAGCTTCCGAGTGGCCGGGCTTTATCGATGAAATACGCCATGTGGTAGACGAGTTCCGGCAGATTCATGAGAACATGCAGGAAACAAAGGCATATACGGCGCCTTTTAAAGTAGCGATTCTGAACTGCTGGGGCAATTTGAGAAGATGGATGGCCAATCAGGTGCATCATGCGATATGGCACAGAGAGATTTATTCCTATGTGGGGATCATCGAATGCCTGAGCGGCATGCCTTTTGACGTGGAATTTATTACTTTTGATGAAGTAAGAAGCGGCATACCCGAAGATATTAAGGTAATTATTAATGCGGGCGACGCTTATACCGCTTTCAGCGGCGCAGAAAACTGGAAAGATGAAAAAGTCATTACCGCTATCCGTGAATTTGTGGATAACGGGGGAGGTTTTATCGGAGTCGGCGAACCGAGCGCGTATCAGTTTGAAGGACGTTATTTCCAGTTGAGCGATGTGCTTGGAGTGGATAAGGAAACGGATTTCTCTCTCAGCACGGATAAGTATAATGAACTCAATGCCGAACATTTCATTCTGGAAGATATTGAAGGAGAGATTGATTTCGGCGAGGGAATGGACAGAATCTATGCCCAGGGAGAAGATTACCAAATACTGAACATGGACGGGGAATACTGCCGCCTGGTAGTGAACAAATACGGAAAGGGACAGGGCGTTTATTTTGCAGGTCTGCCCTATTCCCCTCAGAACTGCCGTGTGCTTTTAAGAGCGATTTACTATGCAGCCGGTATGGAAGAGGAAATGAAAAAATACTATGTAACGAACGTGGATACGGAAGTCACAGTATTTGAAAAGACAGGTAAAATTGCCGTAATCAATAACGCAAGGGAAGAGAAATATACCGAGTTGTTTGTAAACGGCAAGAAAATGTGCGAACTGAATCTGAAACCTATGGAAATGAGATGGGTGGATTTTAAGTAAATGTTGCATTGTTTTTAAAGAGATAAGAGAAGGTATCAAATATAGGGAGGTATATAGCCTTGGGGGGCTATATACCTCCTGCTTATGTTTGGAGTAGAATAAAGCCATCAATTTTTTCAGAGGGCAGGGTGTGGGGGAAGGGGTGGGAGCAGGGCCGGGGCCGGAGGCCGTAGGGAGGGCGGAATTTCCGGCTGTTGCGTACAATCAGCAATTTCACTTATGAAATGGTCAACCACCCAGGGAAAACCGCATGGAGGCGGTTTTAGGAAACGTAAGGCACGGATGCCTTTCGTTTCCGTCCCGTCCGGCTTCATATCCCTTCTCCATTTCATTAGTGAAATCTGATTGGAAGCTCCAGCCGGAAATTCCGCCCTCCTTATGGCCTCCGGCCCCCGGCCCTGCTCCCACCCCTTCCCTCACGCCCTGCCCTCTGAAAAAATTGATGGCTGCGGGTTGCAACGAAATTTTTTTTCCCTTATAATAAAAGCTAGTGTATTTGGGGCAGGAACAGAACTATGAAAAGCGATAATTAGAAAGAGGAGGACAATATGATAAATTTATATGACAGTGGCGTATATTTAGTAAATGGGACGGAGATTGTTGCTGACGGTGCGGATGCGGCGGCAGAGTTAAAGGCGAAGACCGGGAAGGAGATTTGTAAAGAGCAGGCGGCGAAGGGAACGATTGCTTACCGGATTCTGGAGGAGCATAATACATCCGGGAATATGGAAAAGCTGAAAATAAAATTTGATAAACTGACTTCCCATGATATAACTTTTGTTGGGATCATACAGACGGCGAGGGCGTCGGGGCTGGAGAAATTTCCGGTGCCGTATGTGTTGACGAACTGCCATAATTCCCTTTGTGCGGTGGGCGGAACGATTAATGAGGATGATCATATGTTTGGACTTACCTGTGCGAAGAAATACGGTGGAGTCTATGTTCCCCCTCATCAGGCGGTCATCCATCAATATGCGAGAGAGATGTTGGCAGGAGGCGGCCGGATGATCCTTGGCTCGGATTCCCATACCCGTTATGGAGCGCTGGGAACGATGGCGATGGGAGAAGGCGGACCGGAACTGGTAAAGCAGCTTCTAAACCAGACTTATGATATCAATATGCCGGAAGTGGTCGGCGTTTACCTGACGGGAGAACCGGCGAAAGGAGTAGGCCCTCAGGATGTGGCGCTGGCGATTATCGGTGCAGTATTCGGGAATGGTTATGTGAAGAATAAGGTCATGGAATTCGTAGGGCCGGGCGTGGCTGCTTTGAGCGCGGATTTCAGGATCGGCATCGATGTTATGACGACAGAAACAACCTGCCTTTCTTCGATCTGGAAAACGGATGAGAAGATTGCAGAGTTTTATGAGATTCACGGAAGAAAAGAAGAATATAAGGAGTTGAATCCGGAGGATGTGGCGTATTACGATGGGATGATCGCCGTGGATCTGGGGAGCATCAAACCGATGATCGCGATGCCTTTCCATCCGAGCAATACGTATACGATTGAGGAATTGAATGCGAATCTGGAAGATATTCTGAACGATGTGGAAAAAAGGGCGGCAGTCAGCCTGGACGGAGCGGTGGACTTTACGCTGAAAGATAAAGTGAGAAACGGAAAGTTCTATGTGGATCAGGGAATTATTGCCGGCTGTGCGGGAGGCGGATTTGAAAATATCTGCGCGGCGGCGGATATCCTGAAGGGATCTTATATCGGTTTCGATGGGTTTACGTTGAGTGTATACCCGGCTTCCATGCCGGTTTATATGGAACTGATCAAAAACGGATGCGCGGCGGCTCTGATGGAAACGGGGGCGGTGCTTAAGACGGCGTTCTGCGGGCCGTGCTTCGGTGCGGGGGACACACCGGCAAATAACGCATTCAGCATCCGCCATTCCACGAGGAATTTCCCGAACAGGGAAGGCTCCAAGCTGCAGAACGGACAGATTTCGTCCGTGGCGCTGATGGATGCCCGGTCGATTGCGGCAACCAGTGCCAATAAGGGAGCGCTGACGCCGGCGACGGACTTTGATGGAAACATAGGAAAATATAAATATCATTTTGACTCCAATATATATGCAAACAGAGTCTTCGATTCCAAAGGCGTTGCCGATCCGGCGGTAGATATACAGTTTGGACCGAATATCAAAGACTGGCCGAAGATGTGTGAACTGCCGGAAAATCTGATCTTGCAGGTGGTGTCCGAGATCCATGACCCGGTGACAACTACGGATGAACTGATTCCTTCGGGAGAAACTTCGTCATACCGCTCCAATCCGCTTGGGCTGGCGGAGTTTACGCTGTCCAGGAAAGATCCGTCCTATGTGGGCCGGGCAAAGGATATCCAGGAGGCACAGACGGCGGTGATGGATGGAAAATGTCCGTTAGACGTAAAACCGGAATTAAAACCGGTAATGGAAAGCATTCAAAAGCTGTATCCTGAAGTGGGAAGAGGAAATGTGGGATTTGGTTCCACGATTTTTGCGGTAAAACCGGGCGATGGTTCCGCGAGGGAGCAGGCGGCATCCTGCCAGAAGGTATTGGGCGGCTGGGCGAATATCGCCAGCGAATATGCGACGAAGAGATACCGCTCCAATCTGATTAACTGGGGAATGCTTCCGTTTCTTATTGACGGGGATGATAAGCAGCTTCCGTTTAAAAATATGGATTATCTTTTCCTGCCGGACATTCGGAAAGCGGTGGAAGAAAAGGCGGATCGTATTAGAGTTTATGCGGTCGGTGAAGACGGAATGAAAGAGTTTGAACTCTCTCTTGGCGAACTGACGGATGAAGAAAGGCAGATCATTTTAAAGGGATGTCTGATCAATTATAACAGGGTTTCCTAAAAGAAAGAGGAGGGCAGTTTGAAATGATAAAAAAGGGAAGGTCGTTGTTTCTCAAAGGAATGTGTATGGCGCTTGCTCTGTGCATGGTATGTGCGTGCAGTATAGATGCGAGAGCAGAAGAAGGAGAAAAAAAGCAGACAGGCAACGGGCATTTGATTGCCATTGATGCAGGACACCAGTCCAGGGGCAATAGCGAAAAGGAACCGGTAGGGCCGGGGGCATCGGAAATGAAGATGAAAGTAAGCGGAGGAACGAAAGGCGTATCTACCGGCATTTATGAATACGTGCTGACGCTGGAAGTATCCCTGAAGCTGAAAGAAGAACTGGAAAGCAGAGGATATGAGGTTTATATGGTGAGGGAAACCCATGACGTGGACATCAGCAATTCGGAAAGGGCACAGATGGCTTATGATTCCGGTGCGGAAGTGTTTGTGAGAATCCATGCCAACGGTTCGGAAAATAAAAAAGCGAATGGTGCCATGACTATATGTCCTACGGAGAAAAATCCTTATGTAGCGAGCCTGTATGGCGAGAGCAGACGGCTTTCCGATCTGGTGCTGGACGGGCTGACTGCCAGCGCGGGATGCAAAAAGGAAAGAGTATGGGAAACGGATACTATGAGCGGTATCAACTGGAGCAAGATACCGGTGACGATTGTGGAAATGGGCTATATGACAAACCCGGAAGAGGATCAGAAAATGGCGGAAGAGGATTATCAGCGGCTGATTGCTGCGGGAATCGCCGACGGGATCGACGGGTATTTTGAAGAGTAGAATCTAAAGTATTTTCCTCTCCTTCCGATATATAAATTACAAGAATCAGGTATTTCCGGCCGGAATACTGTTTTTGAAATTTATATGGTTGAAACACGGACAAAGGAAATGGAGGGTAAGAATGCGAATTGGTTCCTCAAATATAGGGATGGAGAGTACGAGGAGATATCACTCCTTGACGGCCAGGAGAGCCAGTGTGTCGATTTTGGCAGGAAATGCGGGTTTACGGATGAACCCTGGAGCAGAGGATGGAACCGAGAAAAAAAGCATTATGGGAGAGGATGCCTGGCAGGAATTTTACGGCAAGGATCCATATGCGGATAAAAAGAAGGAACTGAAAGAGAAGCTGAATGAAATGAATGCCCGCTCAGGGGTCAGGAAACTTTCCTATGTGCAGGGAGAGAGAGATGCTCTCAGCACGGTCAGGGACAGATGTATGCAATATTTATTCGGCATCTTTTTCGGAGAAACAAAAAAATGGGATTTTATGGAGCTTACGGAGATTACGGAGAAAGCACATACGAGCAGTATTACGATCAATCCGGAAATGTTCCAAACGATTACCTACCGCCAGGAAACCTATATGGAAGAAAAAGAAGATACGGATTTTTCAGCAGGGGGCGTGGTACGGACGGCGGACGGCAGAACGATAGAGTTTAACATAAATGTGCAGATGAGCAGGAGCTTTCAGGCTTATTACGGCGAACAGTTCCAGAGGGTGGAACGGCAGCTGGTCGATCCGCTGGTGATCAATCTGGAAGGAAATGTGGCGGAAGTAAAGGATCAGACCTTTTTCTTTGATTTGGATGCGGACGGAGTGGAAGAGGAGATTTCCATGTTGGGAAGTGGAAGCGGCTATCTGGCGCTGGATAAAAACGGCGACGGGATCATCAATGATGGAAGCGAGCTGTTTGGGACGAAGTCGGGGAATGGTTTTGCGGATCTGGCGGCCTATGATTCGGACGGAAACGGATGGATTGACGAAGACGATGAGATATGGAGCAAGCTGTTAATCTGGACGAAGGATGAGAACGGTGAGGACAGATGTTATACGCTGGCGGAGAAAAATATCGGAGCGATCTGCCTGGCGAATCAGGAAACAGATTTTACGCTGGCCTCAAAAGATAACGTGCCAAATGGAAGAATACGCAAAACGGGCATATTTTTATATGAGAACGGATATGCAGGAACGATACAGCATGTGGATATGGCTGTACATGAACAAGGAAAAGAGCAAGGAAGCGGGCGTTTCGACGCGGCGGGATAAACGTTCTCATAGCATAAAAAAGATACCGATACATACAATAGTGTAGAGGTATCTTTTTTGTAATGATAATGCAATGAAAATTATTGCTTTTTGCATTATGTTAATATATAATTTATATTACCGTATGACATAATACAGAAGGAAGGGAGTGTTGAATATGGCACAGGCAGTAAATGTAAATTTTCGTATGGATGCAGAGTTGAAAAAGAGTATGGAACAGGCTTGTTCGGAGCTGGGAATGTCAATGACGACGGCGTTTACGATTTTTGCAAAAAAAGTGAGTCGCGAAAAGAGGATTCCTTTTGATGTATGTGTTGATCCGTTCTATTCTGAAAGTAATATGCGCTATTTAGAGAAAATGGTTCATGATGTTCAATCGGGGCAAGCGCATTTTGCTGAACATGAGCTAATAGAGGGGGATGAGTAATGAGGCTTCTGTGGGAAGACAGGGCATGGGAAGATTATCTTTATTGGCAAATGCAGGATAAAAGGACATTAAAACGAATTAATTTGCTTATTAATGATATGAAACGGACACCTTTTGAAGGTATTGGGAAACCGGAGCCATTAAGGGGAAGTTTAAGTGGGTACTGGAGCAGACGTATTGATGAGACTAATCGAATCGTTTATTTTTGGAAAGACAACGTAATTTACGTTATTTCATGCCGGGGACATTATGAAGATTAAATGCAACTTTTAAAATTCCCTTGTGGCATAGCCCTGCATAGCATAAAAAGGATACCGATACATACAATAGTGTAGAGGTGTCCTATGAAAAAATTAGAAATCGTAAAAAATGCAATAAGAAACAGAAGGACAGAGTCCAAACCGGATTACCGGGATGTGGCGGCCGTCCTTCTGTTTATTTTTTTGCTGCCCTATATTGTATCCTTTTTCTTTGGAAATGCGGGGATAGAAGAGCAGGAAGGGGGGGAACAGACGGAAGGAGAGGCGGCATGGGGGACAAAAGAAAGCGGAAGAACAGAACTATTTTGGGAAGATATCGGAAAAGCGGAATTTATTGTATGTAATACAACGGCGGCCGGAACGGAAATGATGCCTTTGGAAACTTATCTGATCAGCAGATTGCCCGCTACGATCCATATGGAATACGAAATGGAAGCGTTGAAGGCCCAGGCCGTGGTTCTGCGGACGGAAATGATGCGTTTGTATTATGACAGCAAAGAGGAAAAGGAAGAGGGAAAAGCGTATATCTACGTGGAAAGCAATATTGTAAAGACGGACGGGGCAGCTTATGAGAGATGCAAAGAAGCGGTGGGCAGCACACGGGGAATATATCTGACCTATGAGGGGTATCCGATCAATGCGCCTTATTTTGCAGTCAGCGCCGGCGCTACCCGAAACGGAAACGAAGTATTCGGAAACGAAAATTATAAGTATTTAAAGTCCGTGGTATGTGAAAGAGATTTTACTTCACAAGATTATGTACATAGTATAAGGATGAGCAGGGAAAGCTTTCTGGAAAAAATGCAAAAGCTGTGCCCGGAGATTGGCTGGGAGGAAGGGAAGGCATTGGAGGAGGCATTTTCACTGAACAGGGACAGGGCGGGATATGTGCTGGAAATTTGTTCGGAAAAAGGAACCATTGCAGGGGAGGTATTCCGAAGAGAATTTTCACTCAATTCCTCTTGTTTTGAATGGCAGGAGGAGGGGGGAACAATTGTTATAAAAGTGAAAGGGGTGGGGCATGGACTGGGCTTTTGCCAATACGGCGCCAATGAGGCGGCAAAAAAGGGAAGCGACTATATTGACATATTAAACTACTTTTTCTCGGAAATTGTCATAGAAAAAACTGAATAAAGAATCCGAAACAGGCAAAACTATCGATGAGGAATCAAAACCGAAAATAAGAATCTGATATAAATTCTGTTAGGAGGAATGAAAATGAGAAGAGGAAACAGAAACGGCGCCAAAAAGGAAAAGGTGGTTATGGCGCTTTCATCGGTGTTTGTGCTGGCCGCTTTAACGGCAACGGGATTATTTTTCAGGGGAAGCAGTGAAGAGAAAAACGACGGTTACGTAGTTGACTTCAGTTCTATTGAAAATGAGTCAACGGAACTGGCAAAGAATGATGGCGAAATAGTGCAGGGAGTAATGGACGGCGTGGAGAATTTGAATGCGGCGGAGACGGAAGGAATCAACGAAAGCGCCGTAACGGCGGATGACCTGGATTACGATCCGTATTTCCAGGAGACGAATTCGCCCAGCGTAGAGAACGAAGAGACGGAAGAAAGTACGGAAGAACAGGCGGAGAACGAGAAGAAAAAAGACGAAGGGGAAGAGGGGAAAAAGGCGGAAGGCAAAGAGAGCCAGAAAGATAAGGAGAAAAATGAAAAAGGCGAGGAGGGGATGATCGATGAAGGGATCGATTCGGCCACCCTGGAAGAAGTAGCCCGTATGGAAGAAATGGAGGATACGATGGCTATCGCCACATCCACATCCATCCAGCCTGCTCTGACGTTCAGCGATAAGGATACGCTGACATGGCCTATCGTGGGAAATGTGCTGATTAACTACAGTATGGACAAGACCGTTTATTTCCCTACGCTGGAACAGTATAAGTATAATCCGGCAATCATTATCTCCGCAGTGGAGGGAGAAACCATTACGGCGGCGGCAAACGGGAAAGTAAGCAGAGTGTATGATGATCGGGAGTTAGGAACCGTAGTAGTTATGGAGCTGGGCAACGGTTATGAGATCACCTATGGGCAGTTAAAGGATATTACGGTTTCGGAAGGAGGTTTTGTAAACCAGGGCGATATTATCGGAAGCGTGGCGGCTCCGACCAAGTATTATGTGGTAGAAGGCTGCAACGTATATTTTAAACTGACAAAGGACGGAACTCCGATCAATCCTATGACGAAACTGCATTAAATTTGTTGCATGGGATCCGGCTGGAAGGGTTTGCCGGTTATAGAAGTTATAGAAAAGGAATGGTGGTCGGAATGCAGGGATATGTGATCAATGGCCGGATTATGACTATGGCGGAAGAGAAGGCGGAAAAGAAAAAAGAAAAGACGAGAGCAGAGTATGAAAACGGATTTCTTCATATCGAAAACGGAAAGATCGTCGGGATAGGAGATATGGAGGAATTGGAAACTCTCCCTTCAAAGGATGCCGGTATCGATGTCATAGACGCGGGCGGGAGGCTGGTAATGCCGGGAATCATCGAGGCCCATTGCCATATGGGAATTACGGAGGAGAAAAAGGGAATGGAAGGGGACGACTGCAATGAAAATGTCCAGCCCATTACCCCTTATCTTCGGGCGCTGGATGCAATTCATTCCATGGACGCGGCTTTTGACGACGCGGTTCGGGCAGGGATCACTTCGGCTATGATCGGACCGGGAAGCTCTAATGTAGTAGGCGGGCAGTTTGCATTTGTCAAGACAAAGGGAAGGAGGATCGATGATTTGATCGTCCTCGCGCCCGCAGCAATGAAAGTCGCCTTCGGAGAAAATCCGAAGGTGAATTTTTCCGGTCAGGGAAAAATGCCGGTTACGAGAATGGCGGTGGCCGGTATGCTGCGAGAAGAACTGTTTCGGGCAAAGCAATATGTAGAAAAGAGAAAAAAAGCAAAGAAGGCGGGGGAAGCGTTCGAAAAAGATTTTCATTATGAGTGCTGGGTTCCCGTCTTTGAAGGAAAAATTCCGTTAAAGGCCCATGTTCACCGGGTGGACGATATTTTTACCGCAATCAGAATCGCGAAGGAATTCGGCCTGGATATGACGCTGGATCATTGCAGCGAAGGACATCTGATCGCGGAAGAACTGGCAAAGGAAGGTTATCCTGCCATCGTAGGGCCGGATTTGTCCAGCAGGAGCAAGATAGAGGTACAGAATGCGGCATTTAAGACGGCGGGAATTTTGAATACGGCGGGGGTAAAAGTAGCAATTACGACAGATCATCCCGTATCGCTCATCCAGTCGCTGCCTTTGTGTGCAGGATTGTGCGTGAAATCAGGAATGCCTATGGATGCCGCTCTTCGGGCGGTTACGATCCATGCGGCGCAAATATGCAGGGTATCCGACAGGGTGGGAAGCCTGGAAGTCGGAAAGGATGCGGATATCGCTATTTTTGACGGAAATCCCCTGGAGGTGCTGACGGAGGTTTATTGTACTTTGATTAACGGAGAAATTGCATATCGGCAAGAATAGGTATTTACCTTCGGGCATATTGGGGGGTATAATAATATGAAATGAGAAGAAGGGAAGGGCATGGATATGAAGGTTGTCGTTTTGACCGGCGGAATCAGTACGGAGCGGGATGTCGCTTTGAGTTCCGGAAAGATGATTTATGAAGCGGTGAAGAAAAACGGGCATCAGGCGGTCTTGCTTGATGTTTATCTGGGATATACAGGGGAAGATGCAGGGGGGATTTTTGAGAAAGAAGAAGATTGGGCGAAGGAAATTGGGGAAATCGGTATAAAAAATCCCGAAATAGAAGCGGTAAAGGCGCTGCGGCCGGACGGCGATAAAAACTTTTTCGGGCCAAATGTGATCTCGATTTGCCAGGGGGCGGATGTGGTGTTTATGGCGCTTCACGGGGAAAACGGAGAGAACGGAAAAATTCAGGCATGCTTTGATTTGATGGGAATTACATATACGGGAACGGATTATGTCAGTTCAGCGCTATGTATGGATAAGGGACTGGCGAAAGAATTGTTTGACTACCACGGGATACCGACGCCGAAGGGAATCTGTCTGAAAAAGGGGGAAGCATACGAAGGAATCATTCCCTTTCCCTGCGTGGTGAAGTCTTGCAGCGGCGGTTCCAGCGTGGGGGTATGTATCGCGGGGGATGAGAAAGAATATGAGGCGGCTCTGGAGGAGGGCTTCCGTTATGATAATAAAGTGGTGGTGGAACAGTACATAAAAGGAAGGGAATTCTCCGTAGGAGTAATGAATGGCAAAGCCCTGCCGGTAATCGAGATCGCGCCTGTCAACGGTTTTTACGATTATAAGAATAAATATCAGGCAGGAAACACGGTAGAAACCTGCCCGGCTGTTCTGTCCGATCAAAAAACAAGGGAATTACAGCATTTGGCGGAAAGAGTTTTTCAGGTGCTGAGGCTGAAAAATTATGCGCGTATGGATTTTATGATGAGCGAGGAGGAAGAGATATTCTGTCTGGAAGCGAATACTTTACCGGGAATGACGCCGACTTCCCTGCTGCCGCAGGAGGCGAAGGCGGCGGGAATGGATTTCGAACAGCTTTGCGAAAAGATTATGGAATCGGCTTTGGAAAACAGATAAAAAACGAATGCAGTGTGGAAATGGGGAGAAACAGGATGAGATATTTGACGTTAAAGAATATAGCGAAGATATGTAAAGGAACGCTTTACAATTATTATCCGGAGGAAGACAGGGAAGTGTCCGGCGTAACGCTGGATTCCCGCCAGGCCGGAGAGAACGACTTGTTTATTGCAACGAAGGGGGAGCGGGTAAACGGGCATGATTTTATTCCCCAGGTTTTTGAAAAGGGAGCGGCGGGCGTTATTTGCGAACGGGAACCGAAGGATGAGGCCGGCGTTTATATTTTAGTGAAGGATTCTTTTCAGGCATTGAAGGATCTGGCCCGTTTTTACAGGCAGATACTCGGGGTCACGGTTGTGGGCGTTACGGGAAGCGTGGGAAAAACCAGCACGAAAGAATTTATTGCCTCTGTTCTGGCAACAAAATATAAGGTATTGAAAACGGAAGGGAATTTTAATAATGAAATAGGGCTTCCTCTTACGATATTGAAGATCAGGGAGGAGCATGAAGTCGCGGTGGTGGAGATGGGTATCAGCGATTTCGGGGAGATGCACAGATTAAGCGAGATTGCGAAGCCGGATATCTGTGTATTGACCAATATCGGACAGTGCCATCTGGAAAATTTGAAATCAAGGGAAGGCATATTAAAAGCGAAGTCTGAGATTTTTGATTTTATGAATGAAGACGGTGCCGTCTGTATCAATGGCGACGATGATATGCTCAGGACGTTGGAAGAAGTAAAGGGAAGGAAGCCTTTGACTTTTGGTATCGGGCAGGATCATATGGTTTATGCCGAAGGGATTGAAAACAGGGGATTGGAAGGGAGTCTGGCCCGGATACATATAGGAAAAGAGATTTTGGACGCAAAGATTCCGCTGCCGGGAGAGCATATGGTTTATAATGCACTGGCGGCGGCTTGTGTGGGAAGCTTGATGGAACTGAAGGGAGAAGAGATTCTGCAAGGCATCATGGCGGTAAAGCCTGTGGATGGAAGAAGCAATAGAATACAGGCGGGGGACAAGACGCTTATCGATGATTGCTACAATGCAAATCCCGTATCCATGCGGGCTGCCCTGGATTTGCTGGCCAGTGCGGCGACGAGGAAGGTCGCGGTACTCGGGGATATGTTCGAACTGGGGGAAAAGGAGAGGGAGATGCACCGGCAGACGGGAGCCTATGCGGCGGAATGCGGAATTGACGCGGTTATCTGTATTGGGAACATGGCCAGGGATATGTACGAAGGGGCTCTTGGATCTGAAAGAAAAGAAGATGCTTCCGGGCCGGAAATTTATTATTTCCCCGATAAGGAGCAATTCCTGGAACAGCAAGGGAACATAATAAAGGCGGGAGATACGGTTTTAGTGAAGGCGTCCCATGGCATGGCTTTTGAAGAGATTGTGAAGGCACTGAAAGAATCAAGTACCCTGCGCTAAGCGATCAATTACGGATTAATAATGGCTTGCATTGAGCGGCAGGAGCGAGGATGGAAAATACGATGAAAAAGAAAGTGTCCGCAGACTATACGACTGCTTCGGAACGAATTAAATCATGGACCGTGAATATTTATTTATTGATTATGCTTGTCTTATATCCGCTTTTTCTTGTCAACGGATATATGGATCTGGTATACAAGAAATGGGCGTTGTTTTTGTATGCTACAGCAGCGGCTTTATTGGTGAGCCTGGTCTGGTATTTGCCTGAGCGGAAAAAAGAGAAAAAAAAGAGTAAAAGAGTGAAATTACTGTGGATAGACTGGTTTGTGCTTGCTTATCTCATCTGTGCGGTGATTTCTTATGCGACCGCGGCAGACCGGCCTTCGGCCCTCTGGGGGGTGGATACTTGGTATACCGGTCTTGTGGCGCAGTTGTTGTTTGTAGGAATCTATTTTATGGTTTCCTTCGGGTATAAAGGAATGGCTTACTTGGATGTCGCTGGCGCGGCGGCCGGAATCGTGGTGGGATTGATTATCATTTTACAGCGTTTTGGCGTGGATGTGCTGCATCTTTACCGGGGATTTGGGGATGATGTGCGGCTGAATTTTGTTACCACTTTGGGGCAGGTGACATGGACTTCCAGTTATGTCAGTATATTGCTGGTTGCGGGAATGGGAATTTATTTTTGTTCGCAGCCGGGGAAAAAAAGAACATGGTGCGGAGTTGGCATCGGGATCGGTTTTGCGGCGGAAATGGTGTTGAACTGTGACAGCGGTGTGATCGCGCTGGCGGCGGCATTCATGATTTTGCTATGGCTGGCCCCGGGAAACAGGGACAGAGTTATGCGGCTTATGGAACTGCTAATGATCGCTTTAGGTGCGGCGGCTTTGACAGGAATCGGGGAAAGGCTGTGCGGGGATCGGATGGTTCCTATCGATGCAGTTTATTTAAAAGCGGCACAGAGTGTGCTGTTATATCCCTTGCTGGCGGTGTTGGCAGCTTTTTATCTGCTGGTCAGGAAGGAAAAAATCAACATCGTTGGAAAGAGGAGAAATATCTTAATTTTCAGGGGGATATATCTCGCTATAGTGGGAGCGGTGGTAATAGGGGTTATTGTTTTGTTTATCCTGCATGGAAAAGGATATTTTGCCGGTTCCCCTACGGAAAATTATTTCCGGTTTACGATATGGTGGGGAAACAGCAGAGGATTTATTTGGCGGACAGGCGCGGCGGTATTCGGCGATTTTACCATATGGAGAAAATTGTTCGGCTGCGGCCCGGACGGGTTCACGCCGTATGCCTATGGATTGATGGGGGATGCGATTAACGAGTTCTGGCATAACCAGCTTGTACCGAACGTACATAACGAATGGTTTAATGCGGTGATCAATTATGGCTTGGTCGGAGGGTTGGCTTATCTGGGCATTTTTGTTTCTTCGGCCTATGCATGTATGAGGACGGCGCTGTCCGCAGAGGACGGGGAGTCAGCGGTAATCTTCGGGGCGGGGCTGGCGGCCGCAGGCTATATCGCCCATAATGTACTCTGCTACCAGCAGATTATTGGAACACCCTTTATTTTCGTATTGATGGGGATCGGCGCGGCGAAGATGAGGCTGGGAGAGGAAAAGAAGAACAGAAGACAGCAGTAGATGGAGGGACGGGGTGATGGAACGGAAAGCAAAGATTGGATTCGACGGGGTGTTAATTGTTGGGATTGTTTTTGCTATTGTAGGCCCGATTTTGATTGCCGTAGGGATTTCCGTATTTTTGGCGGTTCCCGGTGAAGGAAACATTATTTTTTTGTCAGTGTATGGGAGCATGGGATTGATTTTTCTTGCGATCGGCCTGGTATTCCTGGTGATAAAGATTAGGCGGAAGCAGCGGTGCAACAGGCTGCTGCAGTCAGGAAGTTATATTATGGCAGAGATTGCGGAGACAAAGATTAATTATAACGTGCGCATCAATGGCAAAAGCCCTTATGTGGTGGAGTGCCAATATTGGGATATGGCAGGAAATGTGCATATCTTTAAAAGCAGATGCCTGTATTTCAACCCGGAATCGCTGTTCAAGGACAGGATGGTGAGGGTCTACGTGGAAGGGGATAATTATAAGAATTATTATGTGGATATCGACGAAGTGTTGCCGAGGGTGATTCGGCATTAGTCGGACTAAGAGGGAAATCAATAAAAAAAGCAAGATCAGGGTCATTAAATGACTTTGATGTTGCTTTTTTTCTTATAAATTAATAGAATTGTAAATTAAGTTGTTGATTTTCCATATTTAAAATTGTTTTAGTCTCTTTTTCTTTTTGGGACATAATTTTTATTTTCTGTTGAGGGATTTCAAGTCCCCAGTTATCCCAGCCAATGAAATTTTTGCGGGCAAATAACTCAATTTTTTGCTGGCTTGGAAACATTTTAGTAATTCCATCAATGATAATTTCGGGTTTTTCGCTATGTTCTCCGCGGTGTATGGAAACAAGCTGGCGTATGTTCCGGGCTCCGCGTGGAGCAGGAAAACGACCTTTTTTAAAAGCAAGAACAAATTCTGTCTGGGATAGTGTGTAGCGGCCCGGGTTGTGGACCTGTTTATCCCACACAAAAGCTACCGTTTTATATTGGAATCCCCAGGCCTGCCCGAGTTCAATAGAGTTCGCGAATTGAGGCCCTGTAGTCCACATAAAAAGGATGCAGTCGTCTGCGGCAATAGAATTTACATCTAATTGCTTTAACTGCCGTAGCTTTAAAGTAGGATATTTAAAGTTTGCAGCGCTGATAAATACGTTTTTTTCAAAATCTATGTTGATGGATTTTATGCTTGATTTGTCATATTGCATTTTTCCGCCATAATCCCATGGGGGATCTGCATAGATCACATCATATTTTTTGCATGGCAGTGCCGGATATAATTCTTCCAAAGGATTAATTTTTTGGCGTCGTTTCGCTTCGGGATTATATTTTGAATAACCACTGACCGCAGTTTCTTTTTTTCTGTCATGAAAGCTCTCCTTGCTAAGTTTGATATTTATTATAGTATTTTAAACGAACATGGAACAATAGTCAACCAAAACGTGACTCATAATCCGTTGACTTATAGTCATATTAGGGTATTCTTTTGACTAGGAGGAGAATGTATACTTTGGAAAAAGTATGCGTTTGCTGGAAGGTATGATAAAGGAAAAATTGGGCAGCAGGATCAGGGAATTAAGGATACGGGAAAATTTGAGTCAGGAAAAGTTTGCGCTTATGATTGATATGGACAGAACTTATCTTGCGTCGGTCGAAAATGGGAAACGCAATATTTCTCTTGAAAATATATATAAAATTGCAAATGGTTTTCATATTACTATGGAAGAATTATTTAGGGGTATCGGATAGGGGGAGTGAAGAAATGGCAACACAGGAATTAAGAAAAAGAGCGAACTGGCAGACGATCAGCGGGGCAAGGGCATTTGGGACGGAAAATTCTTTTTGGAGAAATCAAACGGCAGGATGGTTGGATTGAGACTACAGATATGGCGGCGGGAAGGGGAAATGCTCACGAAAGATGTTGTAAATATTTTACGCCAGGGTTGATGAAAGTTATTCGAAGAGCGGGGGGACTTTCCGATGAAATACTCCCTTTTTGGATCGTATTTGTTGGAGACATTACCAGAGATCCCCGACGGAATCGTGAAATTGCATTTTGATTTCAGGATTATACAAGAAATTATTATATGTGGCGCGATACAAATGATATAGGCGATATGCTTGATTTTTTTGAAAACAATTTGCTTCCATATCTTTTGTGATGGTGAAGGCAGAATAAGGGATAAACCTTATCCTGCCGCTTTTTTTTCCATTTCCGCTTTATTTTTGAAATATGTTTCTTTAATCACATTTAACACATGGGAGCCTACGAATTTCCGCTCTTCCCTGGTCAGATCTTTCATATAGACCGGCGGGCAATATTCGAGAATCACGTGGGCTTTTTTTATTTTGGGAAGATGATCCTCAAAAATGGCTGCGGAATTATAAATACTCATGGGTATAATGGGACAGCCGGATTTTTCTGCGATTTTAAAGCTGCCTTCGTGGAAGGGCAGGAAGGTGTCGTTTATTTTGTTTCGGGTGCCTTCCGGGAAAATACAAATGGAAATGCCTGATTTTACCTTTTCGATGCCTTCCAGAATCGTTTTCAAACCTTGCTTGATATCTTTACGGTCAAGAAAAAGACAGTGGAGGTTTTTCATCCAGTTGACAAGGAGAGGGTAACGAAGCATTTCTTTTTTTGCGATGTAGCCGGTAGGGCGTGGAACGCGGACATAGGTGAGCAGGACATCAAAATAACTCCGATGGTTGCCCACGTACAATACGGCGGTATCTTTCGGAATGTTTTCTTCTCCGATAACAGTGACAGAGACGCCGGTGATATCCAGGCATCTGCGGAACGCCCAGTTGACAATGGCCAGAGAACTTTTGCTTTTTAATTCCATATTGAATTTGCCGATGATCCATTCCACGATCAGAAGAGGAATGCTCAGGACGAGGAACAGGACGACAAAGCTTGCGAGACAAATAAATCGAAACATAAGTTTATCCTTTCGTGTATATTATTTCTTTTCCCATTATAGCGGAGCGGGGGAGGTAAAGCAATGGGGTTTTATGATTTCCGTGGAGATTATATCTGCAAAAGGAATAGTTGCCTTCGGCGATAAATAGAATAGAAAAAAAGGCGAAGGAATCGGTAAAATGGAGAAACGCCATATTTTATTTCTATTTGCAGCGGCCATCCTATGCTGCCTGTGCGGGTGCGCGGTGAAAACAAAAGACGGGAATGAGAAGATCAAGGATATTGAGTTTACGGTATTGGGAGAAGATAATATACCGGGAGAGTTAAAGGAGATTATGGAACAGAAGAAAGAAAAAGAATTCAAGATGACCTATCAGGACGGGGATTTTTTGTATATATGTGTTGGCTATGGCAGACAGGAGACAGGTGGTTATAGCATTACGGTCAATGATTTGTATCTGACGGGAAATTCTATTTATGTAGATACGAATCTGATTGGGCCGGAGCCGGAAAACAGGGAATTGTACGGGGTACAGGAGAGGGATGGCGCTTCTTATCCTTATGTGGTGCTGAAGATTGAATATATGGATAAGTCGGTAGTGTTTGATTGAAATAAGGGGGAGGAGGATGTTGTGAGGGCGGGGGTGGAGAGGCATATTTTTTTGCTGGGTTTTCGGCGGGCATTTTCCTAAGCAGAATGGGAAGGCTGCGGGAACCGTCCGGGATGTCTGCAAAGCGGCATCCTGCCGCAGCAGACGAACCGTGCCGTCCATGGCACGGTTCCCTTGGTTGCCGCACATTCTGCTAAGAAAAATGTCCGCCGAAAACAACGCAAAAAAATATGCCTCTCCGCCCCCGCCCTCGCGCCAAGCTTCCTCTCTGCCGCTACATAATATTGGCGGGACGGGAATCAATGTTTGTAAACGCTATGGTCTAAGGAAGTCAAAGGGGAAGAAGGGTCAAAGGGGTCGGGAAAGGAGCTGTCGGGGGGCGGTTTTCTGCTGTTGCGTACAATCAGTAATTTCACTTATGAAATGGGCGATAATCAGAGAAAAATTGCCACGGAGGGCAATTTTAGGAAGCATAGGCATGGATGCCGTTGCTTCCGGCTCGTTCGGTTGAATATCATTACCCATTTCATTAGTGAAATCTGATTGGAAGCTTCGGCAGAAAACCGCCCCCCGACAGCTCCTTTCCCGATCCCTTTGGCTTCCCTCGGCTATGACACTTACAAACATTGATTTTCGGATGCTGACGAGTGAATTGTTGACGGGGGGACGGGGAGTGGGATATACTGTATGGTAAAAAGCGGCGGTTTCAGAGAAGGGACGGTTAAGATGGTTTTGCTGATAAAAAATGGGTGTGTGATGAATCCGGCAGGGGGATTTGAAGGAGTGGCGGATGTTTTGATAGGGGATGGGAAGGTATGGAAGATCGGAAAGGGGATAGAGCTGGAAGAGGAGCTTGCAAAGAAAGGGAAGGAGACAGAAGAAGTCGTTGCGATTGATGCGGAGGGGAAGGTGGTGGCTCCGGGGCTGGTGGACGTGCATGTGCATTTCCGGGATCCGGGCTTTACTTATAAGGAAGATATTCTGAGCGGGGCAAGGGCCGCGGCCAGAGGGGGATTTACTACGGTGGTGCTGATGGCGAATACGAAACCGCCGGTAGATTGTGAAGAGATTTTGGAATATGTGCTGGAAAAGGGAGCCGGGACTGGAATTCGCGTGGAATCCTGCGGAAATATTACGTTGGGAATGAAAGGGAAGGAACTGACGGATATGGCTAGGCTTGCGGAAGCCGGGGCGGCAGGGTTTACGGACGATGGTGTTCCGATTTTGGACGAGGCGGTGGTAAAAAGTGCGTGTGAGGCGGCGGCCAGGCTTGGGAAGCCATTGAGTTTTCATGAGGAGAATCCTGCATTTATTAAAAATAATGGGGTGAATGCAGGGAAGGCGGCGGAGTATTACGGGATCGGCGGTTCGGACAGGCGTGCGGAGATTTGGATGGTGGAACGGGATCTGGCACTGGCGGAAGGCACAGGAGCGGAAGTGTCCATTCAACATATCAGTACAAAAGAAGCGGTAGAGCTGGTGAGAGAAGCAAAGAAAACCAATCCTCATATCCATGCGGAAGCAACGCCCCATCATTTTACGCTGACCGAAGAGGCGGCAATAACATATGGCGCTTTGGCCAAGATGAATCCCCCGCTTCGGGAAGAAGCGGACAGAATGGCGATCATCGAGGGATTGAAAGACGGGACGATCGATATGATCGCTACCGATCATGCGCCTCATAGCAGGGAAGAGAAGGCAAGGCCCATAACGGAGGCCCCCAGCGGGATCGTCGGACTGGAGACGGCTTTGGCATTGGGTATCAGAGAACTGGTGGAAAAGGGGCATCTGACGATGATGGAACTGATAGGACTTATGTCATGGAAACCTGCGAAGTTCTATGGGTTGGATGCGGGGTATCTGGCGGAAGACGGCCCGGGAGACTGTGTTATTTTTGACAGTAAGGAGAAATGGAAAGTAGAAGAATTTTTTTCTAAATCCGATAATTCCCCTTTTCTTGGAGAGGTTCTTTCGGGAAAAGTATATTATACGATATGTAATGGCAGGATCGTTTATCAGCAGGGAAACTGATCGGCGGCGGTTGGCAGGATGATTTGGCCAGTGCGGAAATGAGGAGAAGACGGAAAATGAACAAGAAGAAAGTAATCGCAAAAGTAATATCGCAGAGGAAAATCGGCGAGGGAATCTATGATATGTGGATAGAGACGGATCTGGCGAAAGACGCAGGGGCGGGACAGTTTATCTGCGTCTATCCACGCGATAAAAGCACATTGCTGCCAAGACCCATCAGTATATGCGAAGCGGACAGGGCAAACGGCGGACTGAGGATTGTTTATCGCGTGGCTGGGAAAGGAACGGAAGAATTTTCCCATTATGAAGCCGGAGAGAACATAGGGATATTGGGCTGCCTGGGAAATGGTTTTCCTTTGAAGGCGGCAGAAGGAAAGAAGGTTTTCCTGATGGGAGGCGGCATCGGCATTCCTCCTATGGTGCAGTTAGCGAAGGATCTGCGGGCGGAAGGAAAAGCGGCGGAAGTAAAGGTAATAGCCGGGTACCGGGACGGGCAGCTTTTTTTGAAAGAAGATATGGAAAAATATGCGGATGTCTATGTGGCGACGGAAGACGGAAGCGTGGGTATAAAAGGAAATGTCATGGATGTGATTGCTGCGGGAGATATGAGGGCAGATATCATTATGGCGTGCGGGCCAATGCCGATGCTCCGGGCCGTGAGACAATACGGGGAAGAGCATGGGGTGGAAGCATATATTTCCCTGGAAGAAAGAATGGCTTGCGGAGTGGGAGCCTGTCTGGGCTGCGTGTGCAGAACAAAGAAGGTGGATGCGCATTCGCATGTAAAAAACGCGAGAATTTGTACGGACGGACCGGTATTTTTGGCGTCGGATGTGGATATTTAATGTTGGTCGAAAAACGGTGCGGAGATTGAGAATATCATATATTTGGGTTTGTTCCCATCCGGGAAAGGCCTAAAAGGGAAAGGCATGGGCATCAATATGAACACAAAGGTAAAAATAGCAGGAGTAGAATTTAAAAATCCGGTGATGACAGCATCAGGAACGTTCGGATCGGGGATGGAATATGCGGAATTCGTGGATTTGAATAGACTGGGCGCGGTAGTGACAAAGGGAGTGGCCAACGTTCCGTGGGAGGGAAATCCCGCACCAAGAGTGGCGGAAGTATACGGCGGGATGTTAAATGCCATAGGTTTGCAAAATCCCGGAGTCGATGTGCTGATCGAAAGGGATATTCCGTTTTTGCAGCAATATGATACGAAGATCATCGTCAACGTTTGCGGCAAAACCGTGGAAGACTATCTGGAAGTAGTGGAAAAGCTGGGGGACACGGCGGCCGATATGCTGGAGATCAATGTATCCTGTCCAAATGTGAAGGAAGGGGCGATTGCCTTTGGGCAGAAAGCGGATTGTCTGTATGATATTACGTCGGAGATTAAGAAGAAGGCCAAACAGCCGGTGATTATGAAGCTGAGTCCTAATGTGACGGATATTACGGAGATGGCGAAGGCAGCGGAAGCGGCAGGAGCCGATGCTCTTTCCATGATCAATACGATCACGGGGATGAAGATCGATATTCATAAGCGGAAATTCGTGTTGGCGAATCAGACCGGAGGCTTGTCCGGGCCGGCCATCAAACCGGTGGCGGTGCGTATGGTATATCAGGCTTCCAGGGCGGTGAAAATCCCGGTGATCGGCATGGGAGGGATTGCCTGTGCGGAAGATGCGATTGAATTCCTGATGGCAGGCGCTTCGGCCATAGCGGTAGGAGCGATGAATTTTGTCAATCCCTACGTGACTATGGAAATCGCGGAGGGCATTGAAGATTATATGAAAAAATATGGGATCGAAAGCATCGGCGACCTTAAAATGGATCTTCCGTAAAAGCATAAAAAAGAGGAATAATACCTTCGTGTGTGAAATAGAATTACTATAAGTACAGACTGGTAATTCATCTACATGGAGGTATTTTTGTGGAATTAGTAAGAAAAAATATACATATGGACCGGATAAAGGGCCAGGCATCAACACAGATCACATTGGAGGATGATATTAATATCCTGGATTCCAGGCCGGATGCCAGCAAGTTGATTTATGATAGAGGAAGCGTTGCTTTGGAGGAAATAAAAGTAACGGAAGATCATGTGGCGGTAAAGGGAAAACTGCAGTTCCTTGTTATGTATTTGGCAGAGGGGGAGCAACAGGCGCCGGCCTGTATGGAAGGGAGTATCCCTTTTGATGAACAGATTTATGTGGAAGGAGTACAAAGCGGAGACAGCGCGAATGTCAAATGGCGGCTGGAAGACCTTACGATAGGGCTTATCAATTCCAGAAAACTCAGCGTACAGGCGCTGATCGCCCTAAAGGTCTGCTCGGAGGTGATGTATGATGAAGAAACGGCCGTGGATCTTTATCATGAGGAACCTGTGGAATACCGCAAGAAGCCGTTGCGCATCGCGCAGATGACGGTAAAAAAGAGGGATATTTTCCGTGTAAAAGAGGAATTGGAACTGCCGCAGAATTTTCCCAATGTTGCCCGCCTGATATGGCAGGGAGTGGAGCCGGAGAATGTGGAGTTCCGGGCATTGGAAGGGCGGATATCCGTGCAGGGCGATTTGAACGCTTTTTTCCTGTATGAAGGGGAAGAGGGCGCTGTGAAGTGCTATGAAACAGTAGTGCCTTTCAGCGGAATGGTGGATTGCACGGGCTGTGATGAAGGGATGGCCGCAGATATTGACTATGCGCTGGGATCGAAAGATGTAGAAGTACGCCCTGATTTTGACGGAGAGCAGAGAGTTTTTACGGTAGAACTCGTGATGGATCTGGATATCAGCCTTTATGAAGAAGAGCGGCTGGATATTCTTTCCGGTGTGTACGGAGTGGTAAAAGAGGTGGAGGCGATAAGCAAACCGGCCCGGTTTAAGGGGCTTCTTGCCAGAACATCGGGGAAAACCAAGGTTGCGGACAGAATCAAACTGGGTGCTTCGGATGCACCTATCGTTCAGATATTGCACAGCGAAGCGCAGATTCAGGCGGAAGATGGGGAGATCGTGGAAAACGGCATTCATATGAAAGGAACCGTCAACGTGCAGGTTCTTTACCTGAGCAGCGATGAAAAGACGCCTTACAGCTCGGCAAGGGGAAGCATACCGTTCAGCTTTGTGCTGGATGTGCCGGATATCAATAACGGATGTACTTTTAAGGTGCAGACAGGATTGGAACAGCTGGCGGTAGCTATGCTGGACGGCGGGGAGCTGGATGTAAAGGCAGTAGTTGTATGCCGCGTTATCGTTTTTGAACATCGGACGGAAAATATTGTGACAGATATCGTTGTTTCGGATTTGGATATGAATAAGCTGAGCGGTCTGCCGGGAATTGTCATTTATATCGCAAAAGAAGGCGACAGCCTATGGGATGTGGGAAAACGCTATTATGTTCCTATCGCGCAGATCAAAGAAACGAATGATATGACAACGGAAGAGATCAGGCCGGGAGATAAGCTGCTGATCGTAAAAGGAATATCGAATTAAAAGAATAAAGGGGAATCGAGTAGAGAAGATTCATCTTCCCTACTCGCCGCGCGGGGTGCGTGCAGCAAAGCTGCTAATTTCCTTACGCACCCCTGCGCATAAAAAGACCAGAAAACCAATCGGTTTTCTGGTCTGTGCGTTATGATACAACATCGTTAGAAGAAAAATACGTTATCCTTCTGTTCCCGTCAGCTGGTCAAATTTATCCATAACAGCCTGATAGGTCTTCTGGCTGATATCGGGAAGGGATTTGCCCCAAGTGCTGGTAGCTTCATCAAAGCCTTTTTTGAAAGCGTCTCTCATTTTTTCAAGCTGTTTCGGATCGCTTCCTGCCAATGCGGTAGCGAAATCAACGATACGGCTGGAAGTCTGCTCTACGCCCCAATAACCGTCGTCAGCAATATCCTTCTGCGCCTGTGCTTTGGTTGCAGCATCAACGGTAAAGTCTCCGCTTGCAAGGAAACTCCAAATGCTGTCCGCTTTTCCAAGGGTCTGCCCCTGTTTGGAAATCATCTGTTCTACCAGACTCTTTAACTGTGAAACGCGTGCATCGGAATCTGCCTTTAATTTAGCTACCAAGTCAGGATCAGGTTTTTTACTTGTCTGCTGTGTAGTAGCCGGTTTGGAAGAAGGCTCGTAAACTACACCGCTGTTATTCGTATTTTCTTCTTTTTTGTTTTCCGTCTTTTCAGCAGTTTTTGCTGAAGTGTTATAAGTGCCGTACAGATCGGCAGCGCCTTTTGATCCGGTAACTCCATTTACGCTCATTTTAAACCCTCCTTGGATATGTAAATAATATTAGTACACGATTAGGGAAAATACTCCTAATCTATAGTCTATATCGGCAATTACCAAATATTTGATAATAGTATCTTATGCAAAATCGCTATTTCGTGCCACATCGTACTGAAAAAAATGGAGAATTGCGGCCTTTACGGAGGGATTTCCATGTTGACGAACATGAATGCGTTGGATATAATAAAATACAAACTATGTATACAAAATGCAAACGGGGTACAATATGAGTTCAGATAGAAAAAATACTATAATAAAAAAAGCTTATGCCAAGGTAAATCTTGGATTGGATGTCATAAGACGCAGAGGGGACGGATATCATGAAGTAAGGATGATCATGCAGACGGTCGATATTTGTGACGTACTTACTTTTACAAGGCAGGAGAGGCCGGGGATTGTTGTAACAACGGATAAAGAAGAACTTCCCGGGGACGAAAGCAATTTGATTTATAAAGCGGCCAGGCTGGTGACAGAGACTTATTCTGTCAGGGAAGGAATTAAAATAGAACTGCAAAAGAGAATTCCCATGGCAGCAGGAATGGCGGGAGGCAGCACGGATGCGGCTGCAGTTTTCCATGGTATGAACGAGATGTTCGGGCTGGGCATGGACGAAGACGAAATGTGCGCCCTCGGGGTAAAGATAGGAGCGGACATTCCTTACTGCATCAAGGGGGGGACGGCGTTGGCGGAAGGGATCGGGGAGATCCTTACAAAATTGCCGGATGCGCCGGCCTGTGTCGTACTGGTCGCCAAACCGGATATTGATGTGTCTACAAAATATGTATATGGGAATCTTCATGCGGAAAGCCTGGAGTATCACCCGGATATCGACGGGATGCGGGCGGCAATAGAAGAAGGGGATCTGCGGGGCATGGCGGAGCGCATGGGGAATGTCTTGGAAACGGTGACGGTAAACGCATATCCTGTGATAAGGGAGATTAAGGAAGTTATGAAGAAAAGCGGGGCGTGGAATGCGCTGATGAGCGGCAGCGGCCCTACGGTATTCGGTATTTTTGGGGAAGAGGAAAAAGCCAGGAAAGCATACAACGAAATAGCACAAGCAAATCTTGCCGGTCAGCTATTTCTTACCGGATGGGCGGGAAGGAATATGAGGGAAAGCTAAATTGAGGGAAAAAGGGGCGGGTTTATGGAGAAGGATAGTTTACAGGTAAATATGGACGACTTTCTGCCATTGCGGGACGTAGTGTTCAATACATTGCGGAAAGCAATATTGACAGGGGAATTGAAGCCGGGGGAAAGATTAATGGAAATCCATCTCGCTAACCGGCTGGGGGTGAGCAGGACGCCCATTAGGGAGGCGATACGAAAGCTGGAGCTGGAAGGCCTGGTAACGATGATACCAAGGCGGGGGGCGGAAGTGGCCCAGATCACGGAAAAGAGCATGAAAGATGTGCTGGAAGTGCGCAGGGCGCTGGATGCCTTGTGTGCGGAACTGGCTTGTGACAGAATATCGGAAGAAGAAATGGGAAAGCTGGAAGAAGCTTGCGCTGGATTTGAAAAAGCTACGCGGACAGGGGATACTACGGCCATTGCGAAAGCGGATGTGGCGCTGCATGATATTATTGTAGCGGCTACCGGTAATCGGAGGCTGGTGCAGTTGGTCAATAATCTGGCGGAACAGATGTACAGATACCGCTTTGAATATATTAAGGACGAAAGCCAGCATGAACGGCTGGTGGAAGAGCATAGAATAATATATGAGAGCATTCGCGCAAAAGACAGGAAAGCGGCGGCGGCAGCGGCGAAAATGCATATCGATAATCAGGAAAAATCGGTGATGCGGCAGATCCGGCTTGACAGCGGGGACGACAGTGCTAATGCGGGTAATGATTCAGGGCAATGTATAAACCGTTAAAATAAGGGAAGACTTTCTTTATCAGTGGCAGGAACGGCTACAATAAAAATGATAGGGGAAGTCGGATGAAAAAATTGTGGGAAACCGGAATTATACTGTTTTCAGTTTGGGGATTTTGGGGTATGATATATCCTGACTTGTGTTTTACAGAGGATGTCTGTAAAATTGTTGCGGACGATACGATGGATGGCGCTCGGGATGATAGGGCGGACGATGTTTCGGAGGATATTCCGGCGGGCGTCCTGAAAGAAGATATTTTTACCGGCCTTAGCGGTGCGAAGCCGGAGCAGATACGGATGAAAAGCAGGATTTTGGAAAAGTTAAAATCAGAAAGCAAAGGGAAGGATCATGGAGTCAGCGATGGGTTCAGTGACGAATAAAGAAGCAATGGCCGAAGCGCCCGTAGGAGTCTTCGATTCCGGGGTGGGCGGACTGACGGTGGCGAGGGAGATTATGCGGCAGATTCCCAACGAGAAAATCATTTATTTCGGGGACACTGCCAGAGTACCCTATGGAAGCAAATCGAAGGAAACGATTACGAGGTATTCGAGGCAAATTGTCCGTTTCCTGAAAGAACAGCGGGTGAAGGCTATTGTAGCAGCCTGTAATACGGCGAGCGCGTATGCGCTGGATGAAATAGAGAAAGAGCTGGACATCCCCATGATAGGCGTGGTCAAGCCCGGAGCAAAGGTGGCTGTGGAGGCGACGAAAAACGGCAGGATAGGCGTAATCGGCACGGAGGGAACGATCGGAAGCCATATTTATTCTACATATATTAATGAGATCGATCCGGAGATTACGGTGCTTGGAAAAGCATGCCCCCTGTTTGTTCCTTTAGTGGAAGAAGGGTTGTGGCAGGATCCTGTGACGGATGAAATAGCCACGAGATATTTGAGCGTACTTATCGACAGCGGAATAGATACTCTGATCTTGGGATGTACCCATTATCCGCTGATTCGTTCCACGGTCAGAAAGATCGTGGGGGAGGGGGTAACGCTTGTGAACCCTGCATACGAGACTGCGAGGGAGTTGAAAGAACTGCTGGAAAAGGAAGGGCTGTTGAATGAAAAGCCCCAGGGGTTGGGATCGAACCGTTATCAGTTTTACGTAAGCGATATGGCGGATAAATTTCAGACGTTTGCCAATTCTATTTTGAAATACGGGATCTTGTCGGCAAAGACGATCAATATAGAAAGCTATTAAGCTTGGGAAGAACAATAGAGGAAAGGGATAAGTCATGACAAAAGAGGTATTGTTATCTTTACGGGGACTTCAATTTGATGCCGGGTCTGCAGACGGGGATAAAATAGAGACGATCACGCCGGCGGAATATTATAAACGGAACGACAGTCACTATGTGGTTTTTGACGAGGTGATGGAAGGATTTCAGGAAAGCACGAGGAATATTATTAAGTTCAAGGACAATAGCCTGGATCTGACGAAGAAAGGGCTGGTCAACGTACATATGATCTTTGAAGAAAAGAAAAAGAATATGACGAATTATGCCACTCCTTACGGAAACATACTGATTGGAATAGATGCGAAGAGCATAAAAATGACGGAAGAGGAGGAGCGCATTGAAGTAAGTGTGGATTATGCGCTGGAAGTAAATTACGAACATCTGGCAAATTGTAAGATACGGATGGATATCCGCTCCAGGGGCGGAGAGGGGTTCTCGCTTCAATAATTTTCTAATATGCCTGGTTTTTCGGCACAAAATTTGAGAAGCATACAATACTGTTTTGCCCTTAATAACATATCAAAAGAAAGCAGAGTCAATAGCAAGCGGGAATTCCGCACTGCTTACTGGCCCTGTTTTTTATTTCGTAATTTTTTACAGCTTTTTATCTGTCGAATACTGTTCCTTGTTTATTCTCTGAGGTTTTCATCTCCCCACTGTTTCATATGTTCAAAGACGGGAATGAAGCTTTTCCCCAAGTCAGTAAGATTATATTCCACATGGGGAGGGACTTCTTTGTAATCGTGACGGGTAATGAATCCGTCTGCTTCCAATTCCCGAAGCTGTTTTGTCAGGCTCGATTCCGTAATATCGCCGATATGCCGGCGAAGTTCCCCGAAGCGGTGTATATCCTGAAAGGCGATGTAATAAATGATTTCAATTTTCCATTTACCGCCTAAAATTTTTTGTATGGTAGAAACTGTTTTGCAGCGTTCAACAGCCAATGCGCTTTTTTTCATTCCGGCCACTCCTTTTTGGAACAGTATAATATACATTTCCGCATAAATCAATGTACAGATTTTGTGCAGGTACTATAAAAAAGTACAGTACTTGTAAAATAATTGTGTAAAAGTATAATTGGTATAGATGACAGAAAACACCATGCGGATATAGCTGTATGCACGGAAAACAGTGCAGGAACAAGGAAAGGAGATGTGCTTATGCACTATACAGGAACAATTTGGCGACCGCCGTATGAAGCGGCATCACTTTTGTTAGAGGTAACGGCAGGCTGTACGCATCATAAATGCAAGTTTTGTACTTTGTATAATGATTTGCCGTTTCAATTCAGAATGTCCCCTTTGGAGGATATTGAGTGTGATTTACGGGAGGTCAAAGGGGCAGCGAAAGTTTGGAACAGTGGGCGTCCCCGCCGGGTGTTTTTGACAGGAGCTAACCCATTCGTTTTGTCCTATGATAAATTAGCTGCGATTGCAGAGTTAATCCATAGACATCTCCCGTCCGTTCAGTGTATTGGTTCGTTTGCAAGGATTACGGATGTTGCTCTGAAAACCGATGAAGAACTTACCAAACTGCGGGCTATGGGTTATGATGGTTTGACAATAGGAATAGAAACAGGCGATGATGAAGCCCTGCGGTTTATGAACAAGGGATATACCTCGGCAGACATCATAGAGCAATGTCAGAGATTGGATGCAGCGGATATTCATTACAGTTTCTTTTACCTGGTAAGTATTTCCGGGGCAGGTCGTGGGGAAATAGGGGCAAAATTGACGGCTGATATATGCAACCAGATACACCCTTCGCTCATCGGAGCAAATATGCTTACGATTTATCCCGATTCTCAGCTTTATGCGGAAATACAACATGGGAACTGGCATGAGGAAAGTGAACTGGAAAAATACAAAGAGATGCGGACACTTATTGAAAATTTGCAGATACCGACTATCTTTGCCGCAATGGGAGCTTCCAATGCGTATCAGTTTTACGGACAACTGCCAAAAGACAAGAAAAAACTGTTGTCGTTTCTCGATGAAATTATAGGTAATGTCAGCGAAGAAGAATTACAACAGTATAGGAAGAGTGTTCATCATCTATAAATGAAAAACAGCGTTTTGATAAAACTAACCCTCCAAGCCCGTTTTAGAGTTTGGAGGGATTTTTTATGTTCTTTTATTTGATGGGTTTTGCACCCGCTTTTTCCTGCGCTTTTTCCACCGCCCGTTTGAAGAAGCTTTTCTTTTTTGGGGGCGCGACGATCGGTTTTCCATGGAGTCCTTTTACTTCCGTGATGTAGATGCCGCTTACGGTGGCTTTTACTTCTTTCTTTACGGGTACCATGTCAAAAATTTTCTCATCGCAGACAAGAGTCATAATCTGGGGACCTATCTTTGCCTTGACAACGGGCAGTTTGGAACCCCTTAGAAGTTTTGGCGTCTGGGCGATGACAGCCTGTGGAAGCCCGGCATCTTTCAGCTTCATCCGCTTCTTGTCGATGACGAGCATAGAAATCCGCTGTTTGGTTGCCTCTATCTGTTCCTGTTGCTGTGCCTGTCTTTTCTGGGCTTTTTTGCCGAGAAAATACAATACAACGACGCCTATGACTAAAATAACCGATATGACTAATAATACAATAGATAATGTACTCACAATGTACCTCCCGCTTTTTGTTGAATTAGAATTTATTGTAGCATTCTTTTGACAAATAGACAAGGGATTTCATTGAAGAACACGGAAATATACAAAGATATAGGGAGAGGTACAGAAATGAATTTTGCTAGTTTGGAAGGGCGGCGGGATGGAAGGGAGCAGCGGGAGCCGGGCAAAGGAAGGCGGGGACGGGCGGGGCAGACAGCGGGAAGGGGATGGAATGGTTTTCCGTGCCGGCTTCGGGAAATGGATTTTCTAAATATTCCGGCAAGGTTGTATTTATCGGACGCAACCGCCCGCGATTCGCCATCCGGGCTCATTGCGGGCTTTTGGTGACATCCGTGTCACCAAATTGCTGTTTTCTGGCCGGAATATTAAGAAAATCTCATTTCCCTGCGCAAAGGTAGCGGAAAACCATTCCATCCCCTTCCCGCAGTCTGTCCCGCCCGTCCCCGCCTTCCTTTGCCCGGCTCCCGCTGCTCCCTTCCATTCCGCCGCCCTTCCAAACTGGCAAAATTCATTTCCGTAATTGAAGAAAGAAGGGGAATATTATATAATGGGTAAAGGTGGACAAGAATAAGGATATCATTATGTTTTTAGAGAATGTAGGGATGGGGCTGGAATTTGTGTTCGGCCACTTGATTTTTATTAATTTTATATTGGCAGTTATTATTATTTTTTTTCAGAGAAAAGACCCGCAGTCGGTTTGGACGTGGTTGTTGCTTTTGTATTTCATACCGATTCTGGGCTTTGTATTTTATCTGCTTGTTGGAACGGATATGCATAAGCAGAAGATGTTTCGCATTAAGGAGATCGAGGATCATCTGAACGAGGCCATCCGCCGGCAGGAGTTTAGCCTGAGAAGCAAGCGGCTGGAGAGAGAAGCGCCGGGGATTACGGATTATGCGGATTTGGTCATGTATAATCTGGATGTGGCCGGAGCTGTGTTGACGGACGATAATGATATTATTATTTATACGGATGGAAACGAGAAGTTCGATGCTTTGATCGAGGATATACAAAAGGCAGAAAAGTATATTCATATCCAGTATTATATTATAAAAAACGACGTGCTGTTTGGCCGGATCAGGGATGCGCTTGTAAAGAAGGCGGAAGAAGGGGTGGAAGTGCGCATACTTTATGATGGCATGGGCTGCCGCTCCGTAAAAAAGAGTTGTTGGAAAAAGTTGAACAGCCAGGGAGTGAAAACCTCGGAATTTTTTCCTGCCGCGCTGCGCCGTCTGCACCTTCGGATCAATTACAGAAATCACAGGAAAATCGTGGTGATTGACGGAAAGACAGGATATGTGGGCGGTTTTAATATAGGGAAGGAATACATTGGGATGGATGACCGGTTCGGATACTGGAGGGATACGCACCTTCGGATTACCGGATCTGCAGTGGCTTCTTTGGAGTTACGGTTTGCTCTGGACTGGAATTATGCTTCCAAGGAAAATCTGTTTATGACGGATAGATATATGAATGAAGAGCCGTTTTTATCAGAACAGCGCTGCGATGTGCAGATCGTATCCAGCGGCCCGGATTCCAGGCATTGCAGTATCAGGGATAATTATCTGCGGCTGATCGGCAAGGCGCAGAAGAGCATCTATATACAGACGCCTTATTTTATACCGGATGAAGCGATACTGGCCGCTTTGATGATTGCTATTCGCTCCGGCATAGAAGTGAATGTAATGATTCCCTGCAAGCCGGATCATCCTTTCGTATATTGGGCCACATATTCATATATTGGGGATCTGGTGATGGAAGGAGCAAAATGCTATACCTACAATCAAGGTTTCCTTCATGCAAAAGGAATGGTGGTGGATGACAAGGTGCTGTGCTATGGTACGGCAAATATGGATATCAGAAGTTTTGCCTTAAACTTTGAGGTGAATGCAGTGATATATAACGAAGAAAAGGCTTTGGAAATGCGGAAGATTTTTCACGAGGATCTGAAACATTCCAGCCAGATTACGAAAAATATTTATGTGGGCCGTTCTCTTTTTATTCGATTTAAGGAACAAGTTTGCAGACTTTTGTCGCCCCTTTTGTAAAAAAAGGGTTTTAAGAGAATGGTATTTGTGGTATAAATGGAAGGGAAAGAGCGAAAAGGAGAATGTTTTTGGAATGAGAGAGGTAAAGAAAGGAAAGATAGCCGTTGTTCTGGCTGCCGCTGCCGTAATGCTGCTGGCGGGCTGCGGAGCGGACGACAGTGAGAAAGTGTATCTGGATGAGATCAGGGCGGAAGATTACGTCAAACTGAGTGAATATAAAGGTTTATCGGTGGAACAGGCTCCCCCGGAAGTTACGGAGGAGCAAAGGGATGCGTATATCAATTACCAGTTGTCATTGAATCCGAAAGACGGAGCGAAGGAAGGCGATACGGTAAATATCGATTATGTGGGTACTATGGACGGAGTGGCTTTTGAGGGAGGTACAGCCAGCGGGCAGAACCTGACGCTGGGTTCCCACCGGTTTATTGAAGGTTTCGAGGAAGGGCTGATTGGTGCAAAGGCAGGGGATGTGGTGGAACTGAACCTTACTTTTCCCGAGGATTACCATGAGGGTATGGCGGGCAAAGACGTGGTATTTACGGTCACGGTCAATACAATTATGTCAACAACTTTGCAGGAATTGAACGATGAATATGTAAAGGGGCTGGATATCGGCTGCAGCACGGTGGAAGAGTATCGGCAATATGTGAATGATTTTCTGATGGAGGGCGCGGAGGCAGCCTATGAAGATGAAATCGAGAATTCGCTGGTCAGTATGTTGATGGAAAGCTGTGAGTTTACAAAGGAGCCCCCTCAGGGTATGGTGGACGGCTATGAAGGAATATTGAGGGAAAATCTGACGGCGGAAGCAGCCAATTATGGGATGAGCCTGGAACAGCTTATGAGTCTGGCATATGGTATGGACGCGGAGTCTTACGCCAAGGAAATACGGAATCAGGCGGTACGCTATGCCAAACAGTCCATTATGATGCAGGCGATAGCGGATAAGGAGGGCTTGGATGTGTCGGAGGAAGAACTGGAAGCGGAAATGGAAGAGATCGTGGCGAATACGGCATATGGATCGGTGGATGAACTGAAAAAAGATGTGGACGGAAGAAGGTACAGGGAGTCTATGATGGCACAGAAAGTAATGGGAATGCTGCGGGAGAACGCGGTGGTGAATGCTGGGTAAAAATTGCGGGACGGAAGATTCCGCAAAGCTATTGGATTAATAATTATTTGTTGTATTATCTGGTATAAAGTAAAAATGTGAAAATATAGGATAGGAGTGGGAAATGATGGATTTGACGGATGTTAGGGAGCTGTATCGTGAGAGAGAGAAGTATATCGGGAAAGAAGTGACCGTGGGAGGATGGATCAGGAGTATCAGGGATTCCAAAACGTTTGGGTTTATTGTGGTGAATGATGGTACTTTTTTTGAACCGCTGCAGATTGTGTACAGCGATAAGCTGGAGAATTTTGAACAGATCAGCAAATTGAATGTTGGGTCGGCGATCGTGGCGAGAGGGACGATCGTGGCCACTCCCGAGGCGAAGCAGCCTTTTGAAATGCAAGCGGAGGAAGTGTTCGTGGAAGGAGCTTCCACTGCGGATTATCCGTTGCAGAAAAAGAGGCATAGTTTTGAGTATTTGAGAACGATTTCCCATTTGCGTCCGCGCACGAATACTTTTCAGGCGGTGTTCCGGGTGCGGTCGTTAATCGCCTATGCGATTCATACATTTTTTATGGAGAGAGGATTTGTCTATGTGCATACGCCTTTGATTACGGGCAGCGATTGCGAAGGAGCTGGGGAAATGTTCCAGGTAACGACGCTGGATCTTGGCAACATGCCAAAGACGGAAGACGGAAGCATTGATTTTGCACAGGATTTTTTTGGAAAGCCTACAAATTTGACGGTAAGCGGTCAGTTAAATGTGGAGACATATGCTTTTGCTTTTAAAAACGTGTATACTTTCGGGCCTACGTTCCGGGCGGAGAATTCCAATACTACAAGGCATGCAGCGGAGTTTTGGATGATTGAGCCTGAGATGGCATTTGCGGATCTGAAAGATGATATGATTCTGGCAGAGGCTATGTTAAAGCATATTATTCGTTATGTGCTGGAAAATGCCAAGGAGGAAATGAATTTCTTTAACCAGTTCGTGGACAAGGGACTGATCGAACGGCTGCAGCATGTGCTGAATTCCGACTTCGGGCATGTTACTTATACGGAAGCGGTTGAAATATTGGAAAAGCATAACGACGAGTTTGAATATAAGGTATTCTGGGGCTGCGATCTCCAGACGGAGCATGAGCGCTTCCTGACGGAAAAGGAATTTAAACGTCCTGTGTTTGTCACCGATTATCCGAAGGAGATTAAGGCATTTTATATGAAATTGAATGAAGATGGCAAGACGGTGGCGGCGATGGACTGCCTGGTGCCCGGCATTGGGGAGATTATCGGCGGAAGCCAGAGAGAGGATCAGCTGGAGCTTCTTGAATCGCGTATGGAGGAATTGGGTCTTCGCAAGGAGGATTACGGTTTTTATCTGGATCTTCGGAAATATGGTTCTGTCCGGCATGCGGGATTTGGCCTGGGATTTGAAAGGTGCGTGATGTATCTGACAGGTATGGGAAATATCAGAGACGTGATTCCGTTCCCAAGAACGGTAAAGAACTGCGATTTGTAATACGAGGGCGATAGTTAAAACAGAGGGTGCATATGAAGAAAAAAGCGGCAAGGATGGCGTGCATAGCCATGGCGTGCCTTATCCTGGGTTCCCTTTCCGGAGAGGTATATGCTTCTACCATATCCGAAATCAAGAAACAGCAGGAAGAAGACAAGAAAAAATTAAATAGCGTACAAGGAGAGATATCCGGGCTGGAAGGGGAGCAGAGCGGCGTTGGTGAAGAGATTGAGGAGATCGATGCGGAACTGGTGCAGATCATCGCCAGCGTGGACCTTATCAAAGAGGAAATCGTGGAAAAAGAGGGACAAATTGAGGAAACGGAGGCGGAGTATGAGGTTGCGAAGCAGCAGGAAGAAGAGCAGTACGAAACGATGAAAATCCGCATTAAGTTTATGTATGAACAAGGGGATATTTCTTATGTACAGCTTTTTATGTCCAGCGAAAGCTTTGCGGATATGCTGAATAAAGCGGATTATGTGGAACAGCTGTATACTTATGACAGGAAAATGCTGGAAGAGTATCAGGCTGCCAAAGAATATGCACAGCAAGTCTGGGATAAACTGGAGGAGGAAAAGTCGGAACTGGTGGCTGCCCAGCACGAACTGGAAGAAGAGCAGGAATACATGGAAGAACTGCTGGAAGAGAAAAAGCAGGAATATGAGAATTACAGCGTGCAGATAGCCAGGGCGAAGCAGGAGGCTGCGGCTTACCGGACGAGGATCAAGCAGCAGACGGCTCAGATTAAAAAATTGGAAGAGGAAGAGAGGAAGAGAAGGGAAGAAGAGGAACGCAGGAGGAAAGAGGAGGAAGAACGAAAGCGTAAGGAAGCGGAAGCAAATTCTTCTTCTGGGGAAAGTTATGTATCCTCGTCAAGTTCCAGTTCCTCCAGTTCGTCTTCGGGAGGAAGCGTCAGCGTGCCATCCGGCGGAAGCGCAGCCGGCCAGTCGATCGCTTCTTATGCCTGTCAGTTCATCGGCAACCCTTATGTTGCAGGAGGAACCAGCCTGACCAATGGGGCGGATTGTTCCGGGTTTGTTTGGAGAGTGTTTAAGGATAAAGGTTATACGGTTCCGCGTACTTCATGGGAACTGCGCAATGTGGGGACGGAGGTGTCTTACTCCAACGCACAGCCGGGCGATATTGTATGTTACGCCGGGCATGTGGGCATATACATAGGAAACGGAAACATTGTCCACGCGAGTACGCCGAAATCGGGGATTAAGATAACGACGGCAACTTATAAGTCGATTTTAAGTGTCAGAAGGGTAGCGTAATATAAAGAGAGTTTAAAACTGAAAATCTTTACTTAAAAACAGGACTGTTATGTTCATAACAGTCCTGTTTTTAAGCTATTATTCATATGCGGTTTGGCAGTTTGTGTTAATCTTTCGTACTGTCGTTGGCAGGAGCGCTGTTGATACCGATGATCCCAAGAATGCCGTCGTCGTCAATATCAAAAGTAATATTGGGGGCTCCATTTCCGCCCAGCACAAAACCGGCATCCGTAAACTTCAGGTCAAAAAGATTATAGTTGACAATGCGGTTGACCAGCGCTTCGCTAAATATTTTTTCACTGTCGATCACTTCGAATTCACCCGAGGTATTGATGGGGCCGCTGTAGTTGCCGGTATCCAAGAAGACGGGGAAGTTGGTCAGGTCTGAGAGCGCCTTCATATTCATTGTTTTTACCGCGTTAATAATTTTGATAGCAAAAGCGTATTCCTCCACATAGATGCCTGTAATGAGGCCGCTGTCAGAAATATCAACCAAAAGGGCGGTGTCGTCCAGCGAACCGGCGTAGGTAAATGTGGCGATCTGGCCAATGGTGAGAGAATACAGGTTGCCGGAAACTCCGCTGTCGGGAATCGTAAGATAATAGGAAGTTCCATCCGTAGACTGAATGGAAACGGAATACCGTGTGGCATCCAGAACGATTCCGACCAAAGTCCGCCGGTCTCCTGCCAGAAGTTCTTCCTCGGTGGGCCGGGAAGGCGTGGATATAACCGGAGAGGGAATATCTTCCTGTGTCTGAGCCGTTTCCAGGGAAGGGTCGGTGTCGCTTTCAGAGGCTTCTTCTGCCGGAGCTTCATCGGGAGAGGCTTCTGCATCGGTTTCTGTGCCGCTTTCTTCCGCCTCGTTGTTATCTTCGTTGGTTTCAGAGGCGTTTTCCTCCGTCGTTTCTTCGGTTGCTGCTTCCGGTTCCGCATCGGATGCTCCGCATCCGCATGCAAAGATGAGGAAACCCGACATAAGAAGGGCAAATATTTTTCCTGCATTTCTTTTCATCATAAGATACCATCCTTTATATGAATCGTTGATAAATATACTCCAAACTCTGTAATTTAATAATATACTATGAGGGGAAAGAATGTCAAATACTTGTGTTTCCTGGCAAAACGTAGTAAAGTTTTAATGATATGTTTTAGTGATCGCGTGATTCATTGGGGAATGGTCATAAGAAAAGTTTGTGTCTGCACGGTATCCGCAAACTTGTTATGTATGATAAAGCCGTGCAGAAATGGAGAAGAAAGATGGAATGGCGGCAGCTTTTATGCGAGGACAGGATTCGTAATTACAGAACAGGAAGGAGCGCCGGCGATCTGCGGACGGAGTTCGAAAAGGATTACCACCGTATTATCGGAAGCGCTTCGTTTCGCCGCTTGCAGGATAAAACACAGGTATTTCCGCTGGACAGAAGCGATTTTATCAGGACAAGGCTCACTCATTCGCTGGAAGTATCTTCCCTGGCGAAATCTTTGGGGCAGAATATATCGAGAAAAATCATACAGGAAATCGGGGATACTTCTTTTCAGGAGTCTTATCAGGCGGATGTGTGCGACATCCTTCAATGTGCCGGTCTGCTGCATGATATCGGGAATCCGCCGTTCGGGCATTTTGGGGAGACCGTGATCCGGGAGTGGTTTCTGAAAAATCTGAAGACGTTATCTTATAACGGGCAGAGTGTGGAAGAGTTGCTTTTGCCGCAGATGAAAAAAGATTTGTACCATTTCGAGGGCAATACACAGGCGCTGCGGCTTGTTACGAAACTCCACTATCTGGTGGATGAACATGGAATGAATCTGACAAAAGGGCTGCTTGGCACGATTATCAAGTATCCGGTTTCTTCGCTCGGGATCAATAAAGAAAGCGGAGATATCAAAGATAAGAAAATGGGATATTATTATGCGGAGCGGGATATTTTTGAAGATTTACAGGAAAGCCTTGGCACAAACGGAGCCAGACATCCTTTGTCTTACGTATTGGAAGCGGCGGACGATATCGCGTATCTGACGGCAGACGTAGAGGATGCTTTTAAAAAAGGGTGCATCACCTTCGGACAGTTGGTGCAGGAATTGAAAGACTGCGGCAAAGGGGAGGAGGAAGACGGAGAATATTTCCGCCTGGCAGGTTCATTGGAAGAGAGATACCGGAAGGCTTTAGAAAGAGGTATTGCCCAGCCGGAAGAACATGCGGTACAAAATTGGATTGTGCGGGTACAGGCGAAGCTGATTACATGCGCTACCGATGGTTTTGCAGAACACTATTGTGAAATCATGAAGGGAACATACAAAAGAGAGCTGATGTATGGCACGGAGGGAGAGCATTTAGCCCATGTATTGGGAGACATTGCCTATCGTTACGCTTTCATATCACAACCTATACTGAAGCTGGAAATTGCAGCGGAGAGAATTATGGGTTTTCTGCTGGAAAAATTTGTGGATGCGGCGATTCCATATGATACGGAGCAAAGAAAAACTCCGGTTCAGGAAAAAATGATGGCGCTTGTTTCAGATAATTATAAGGCGATTTACCGGATCTATTCCCAGGGAAAAGATGAGGATGAAAAATTGTATTTGCGGCTTTTGCTGGTAACGGATTTTATTTGCGGTATGACGGACAGTTATGCGAAAAGGCTGTATCAGGAATTGAATGGGATGGTGTGATGAATTGCGCTGATGAGGAAGGAATAAGGAGAAACGGTTTGGCTGTGAGGAATAAAGGGAAGCGTTGGAATAAATATATAAAGGATTATGTGGTTTTTGACCTGGAGACGACGGGCATCAACCCGGAGAGGGATGTGATTATTGAAATTTCCGCAGTGCGGGTATGTGATGGAGAGGTGGCGGCGGAGTATTCCACGCTGGTAAATCCGAAACGCCATATTCCCGCGGGCGCTACGGCGGTAAACGGAATTACGGACGATATGGTAAGAGACGCGCCGGATATTCGGGAGGCTATTGCCGGATTTATGGATTTTATCGGCGATGATATATTGGTGGGACATAATATACATACCTTTGATATGAACTTTGCATATGATGCGGCGTGGCGGGCTTTGGAGAAGGAGTTGAAGAATGACTATATTGATACGCTGTATTTGTCGAGGCATTGTCTGCCGGAACTCCGCCATCATAAATTAACGGATATTTCGGAGTATTTTCATATCGATACAAAAGGCGCTCACCGTGCGTTGAACGATTGTATGATGAACCAGAAATGCTTTGAAGAGCTGGGAAAGCTTTGGAAAAAGAAAAAAGAAGAGCTGGGGAAAGGAAAAGAAGGGGAAGAAAGCATGGAATGCCCAAGATGCGGAGGAATGCTTTGCCTGAGAAAAGGAAAATTCGGAGTATTTTATGGATGTGGAAATTTTCCATCCTGCCGATATACGAGGAACACTTGAAAATAGAAAGATATGTATTATAATAGGAGGAAAGGGTATTTTGCAGAAAGGATTATTGCGTTTGGGGTTTCGACAAAAAGAGACAAAATGATGCAAATATGATGCAAATATGATGTGAATTTGATGCATTGGGAGGGTAAAATTTTATAAAGTATTAACATAAGATGGTTTGTGAATAAAAAGGATGGGATGTCACAATGAAGAAGAACTGGTGGAGATATGGAATAGCAGTCGGTTTGGTAATGGTTGCCATTATAGGAAGTTTTGGAATAAAGGCTCTGGCGGCGGGCAAGAAGACGATGAGAACCGGGGCGGATATAGTGACAGGAGCCAGTGAAATAGAAAGTATCAAGATCGTTAAGAACACTTATCAGACGGAAGGGGAAAAAGGAACTTTGGGAACACCCGAAGCGGATAAAAAGGAAGCGGAGTCCGGAAACGGCGAAAAACCGGAAGAAGGGGAACCCGGTAACGAAGCGGATGAAGAAGGCGGAAAAACGGGCGAAACCGCTGAAGAAGGAACACCAGAAGACGGCGTTGTTTCTGATGAAGAGGCAGGGGAAGCATCGGAGACCGGAGAAAAGACAGAGAGCGGCGAAGAAGGAGAGGGAGCAGAAGAAAATGCGGAGGAGATCGACGCATATTTCGACGATTCCGTTTTTATTGGCGATTCGATTATGCTGGGATTTCGAAATTATGCGATGAAAAGGCAGGATACGTTCTTAAGCAGGATGAATTTCCTGGCGGCGGGAAGCTTTTCTGCAAATAACGCGCTTTGGGATGTGAATGATGAGAGCGTACATCCGGTATACCAGGGAGAGCAGAGGCAGGTATGGGAGTCCGTTTCCCTGATGGGAAGCAAAAGGGTATTCCTGATGCTGGGGATGAACGACTTAAATATTACTGGAGTCGAGGGAAGCTGCGAAAAGTACGAAGAATTGGTTGGTAAGATCAAGGAAAAAAATCCGGATGCGGAAATTATTATTATGAGTATGACATATGTGTTGAAAGGAAAAGAAACAGGAAAGCTTCAAAATGATACAATCCGTGAATTTAACGGAATGCTGGAAACGATGGCGGAGAAGAACGGATGGGGTTACGTGAATGTGGCGGAGGCTCTCGCCGATGGAAACGGAGACCTGGCGGAAGAATATTGTAGCGACGGTTTTGCCCATCAGAACCCGGAGGCATACGATGTATGGGTATCGGTGCTGAGGAAGTATGCGGATGAGCATTTGGATCAATAGAAAAGGGAGTGTGACATCTTATGAAAAAATTTAGAATGAAAACATTATGTGTCTGCATGGCAGTTTCCGCGGTACTGCTGGGGGGCTGCGGAAAGGCGGAGGAGGCGCCGGAAACAAATGTGGAACAGAGTGAAGCGGAGGAGGCAGTGAACGCAAGGCCGGTAAAGGAGATCTATGAAGACATCAAACAGGCGGTAGAACTCCATTCTCCAGTAGAAATGGCAGACAGCTTTATTTCCAATTACTATGGCATCGACCCGGAAAAATTGGAAGAGTACATATTTGTGATGTCGGAAGAGGCAACGAGCGCGGAAACCATCGTAATCATGAAAGTAAAAGATGAAGGGGATGTGGAAAAAATCAGCGAGGCGCTCCAGGTAGTAGTGGATGAAAAACGGGGGGAAATGGAAAATTATCTGCCCGAACAATTTGAAATTGTGGATAAGAGTTCTGTAAAATCAAAAGGAAGCTATGTATACCTGGTAATATCCGAGTCAGGGGATACGATTGTTCAGATGATTGAGGAAGAATTGTAGGAAGGGAAGGGTAAAATATGGTTTTCAGCAGTATTCCGTTTCTGTTTTTCTTTCTTCCTTTTTGCCTTATTTTATATTATATAGTTCCTTATGAATATTTTTCGGTAAAATCTTGGAAAAATATGGTGCTGCTCCTGTTCAGCCTTATTTTTTATGCATGGGGGGAGCCAGTCTATATTTTGCTAATGTTCTTTGCAACGGCAGTGGATTATTGTAATGGCAGACTGATGGAAAGGTTTGGAACGACGCAGGGCAGACGGAAAATTTTTCTGGTCTGTTCGGTGGCGGTGAATCTTTCCGTGCTTGCCTTTTTTAAATATGCTGATTTTCTCATAGCGACCGTGAGCGGGATTTTTTCCATACCGCTGAAGCCGCTCGGCTTGGGGCTGCCTGTGGGAATCAGCTTTTTTACGTTTCAGACCATGAGTTATAGTATTGATCTGTATCGGAAAGAAGTTCCGATGGAGAAGAATTATTTGAATTATCTCACGTATGTATCCATGTTTCCGCAGCTGGTAGCCGGGCCTATCGTTCGTTACAGTGTGGTGAATGAAGAACTTCATAAAAGAAAAATCAAGAAGGAAGAGGTGCAGGAAGGGCTGTTCCGTTTTATGCAGGGTTTGTTTAAAAAGGTGCTGATAGCGAATCAGGCGGGAGCTTTGTGGGAGGAAATACGCGCTCTGGAAGCAGGACAGGCTTCGGTGGCGACAGCATGGCTGGGGGCGGCGGCATTTACTTTACAGCTTTATTTTGATTTCAGCGCATACAGCGATATGGCGATCGGCATGGGAAAAATGCTCGGTTTTCATTTTCCGGAAAACTTTCAATACCCTCTCTCCGCCATATCGGTGACGGACTTCTGGAGGCGGTGGCATATATCTTTATCCACCTGGTTCCGGGACTATGTATATATACCGTTGGGGGGAAACAGGAAAGGGACGGCCCGGCATCTGAGAAATATGTTGATCGTATGGTTTTTGACAGGGCTTTGGCACGGGGCATCCTGGAACTTTGTTCTTTGGGGCTTGTATTACGGGGCGCTGCTGGCACTGGAGAAATATGTATGGGGGAAAGCTTTGGACAGGCTTCCAAAGATAATACGGCATGGTTATTTGCTGCTCATCGTGGTCGTAGGTTTTGTGATTTTCGTATTTGACGATATGGGGGCGTTGGGCGTTTATTTCAGTTCCATGGCCGGTATGGCGGGCAATGCATTGTGGGGAAAAGAATGCCTGTGGTATCTGCAAAATTATATGGCAGTGCTGTTGGCGGCGGCGTTGCTGGCCTTTCCGCTATATCCCTGGATCAAAAGCAGGATAGAGCGCATGGAAGATGGAATCAGGACGGCGGCAGCAGTCGTCTCCATGGCGGGATATGTGTTGTTGTTTTTAGTAACAGTGGCTTTTCTCGTAAACGATACGTATAATCCGTTTTTGTATTTCAGGTTTTGACAAATAAAATAAGAAAAAACGGAAAAGGATCTAAAATAGAAAGGCTGGAGCAGGAGGTACGCAGATGAAGAAACGGCCGGTATGGGAAAACAGGATAAAGACAGCAACGGCATTGCTGTTGGCCGGTATGGTTATGCTGCTGGCCGTATTGTTTATTGCCATGGATAAAAAGGAATTTTCGGAGAATGAGAACAGATATTTGGCGGAGTTCCCTTCGGTCAGTTTGGAGAAGATAAAGAGCGGGGAATATATGTCGGGGCTGGAGTCTTACCTTGCGGATCATTTTCCGTTCCGGGACTTTTTTATGGGAGTAAAAACGAAGGCGGAAATGAGCGCGGGGAAAAAGGAGATCAACGGCATTTATATCGCAAAAGACGGTTATCTGATCGAAGAATATGAAAAACCGGAAAATACGGAAAGAATTGGGAAAATATTAGGCAGTTTTGCGAAGGAGCTGGAAGGGCAGGAAGTGGATGTCCGTCTGATGCTGGTTCCCACTGCGGTTTGCATATATGAGGAAAAGCTGCCGGAGTACGCTCTGGTAAGGGATCAGATGGAAACAGCTGAAATTATATATGGCATTTCCGGAATTAAGCCGGTGGATTGCAGCAAGGATTTGCTGGCATATAAGGAAAAGGGGGAATTGTATTATAAGACGGATCATCACTGGACGACCCTTGGGGCTTATGCGGGATATACGGCTTATTGCAGAGAAAAAGAGCTGGATGCGGTTTCGTTGGAAGAGATGACGGCGCAAACCGCTGCGGAAGATTTTCGGGGAACGGTATATTCCAAAGCCGGCGACTATGGACGGGAGGGAGATTCCATTACTATTTACACGAATCCAGCTGACAAATTGACGGTAGAATATATGGATACGGGCGAAACAAGGGAGAGTTTGTATAACCTGGAGTATGCGGAAGAAAAGGACAAGTATTCGTTATTTTTGGATAATCTGCATTCGCTGATTGAAATTACAAATGAAAATGCGGATTCGGACAGAGAACTTGTATTGATTAAAGATAGCTATGCAAATTCCATGGTTTCTTTCCTCGCCCACCATTATAAGAAGATTTATGTATTCGACACGAGATATTATAAACAAGGAGTATCGGAATTTATTAAGGAACAGTCCGGAGTGACGGATGTATTGTTGCTGTATAATATGAATACCTTGGATAGTGACCTGGGAATCCGGGGAGTGTATTGATTGGCTGCTGCATATGGCGGATACGGGGATTTGCGTTGGCGGGCTGGATCATATGGCGGATATGGGGATTTGCGTTGGTTGGTCGGAGTATATGGCGGAAAGGTTCGATGCCAGCGGGAATTTTGTGCTTGTACTGGCGGCAGGTTTTGTTCTGTGGCCGGTAAGGGCAGAAACCTCTGAACAGTCGCAGAATATCTGAATAAACAAACAGTCATAACCCCTTCGGACACTTCATACAATGTAAAAAAGTGTTCTGAGGGGTTTTCTTTTGAAGGATTATATTGAGGAAAGAGCAATCAATATTGCTAATTATATTATTGATAACAATGCTACCGTTCGGCAGACGGCGAAGCAGTTTGGGATTAGCAAATCTACGGTGCATAAAGACGTCACAGATCGATTGATGCAGATTAATCCGGCACTTGCAAAGGAAGCGAGAAAGGTACTCGATGTAAATAAATCCGAACGGCATATTAGAGGCGGGCTGGCCACAAGAGAAAAGTATTTGCATCAAGCGAGAGTATAAAGGCAGATGGGAAAGATCGTTCAGGAATTGCGCTGGGAACATATATGGCAGAGGCTGTGTGCCTCTGCTTATATTTTTCAGTATGATAATTTAGGAAGGTTTTGACAAGAATACCGGCGGTCTATATAATGATGATTGTGGTCTTGGTTGTTAGTATATAGCGAAGGAACGAGGAGAAGAATGGAAAAAGAAATGATTGTTGTTATGGATTTTGGAGGTCAGTACAATCAGTTGATAGCGCGGAGGATCAGGGAATGCAACGTATATTGTGAAGTGCATCCTTATAATATTGGATTGGACAAGCTCAGGGAAATGCATCCGAAAGGGATCATTTTTACGGGAGGACCTAACAGCGTATATGCGGAGGGATCGCCATTGTGTGGAAGAGGAGTGTTTGATCTGGGAATCCCTGTGCTGGGTATCTGTTATGGTTCTCAGATGATGGCGCATCTTCTGGGAGGAAAAGTTGCGACGGCGCCGGTCAGTGAATATGGCAGGACAGAGGTGGAAGTGGACGCGGAGAGCGGATTGCTTCAAGGAGTAGCCCGGAAGACCATTTGCTGGATGAGCCATACGGATTATATAGAAAAAGCACCGGAGGGGTTTACCGTGACGGCCCATACACCGGTTTGTCCTATAGCAGGTATGGAAGATGCCGGCAGGGGATTATATGCGGTGCAGTTTCACCCGGAAGTGATGCATACGCAGGAGGGCATGAAAATGCTTCGTAATTTTGTGATTGATATTTGCGGATGTAAGGGGGACTGGAGGATGGACTCCTTTGTGGAGGCGAGTATTGCTTCGATCAGGGAGAAAGTTGGAAAAGGCAGGGCGTTGTGTGCCTTATCTGGGGGCGTGGATTCTTCAGTGGCCGCGGTATTAATGGCGAAAGCGATTGGAAAACAGCTAACTTGCGTATTTGTGGATCATGGATTACTCCGCAAAAATGAAGGGGATGAGGTAGAGGAAATATTTGGATCAAAAGGCTCCTATGATTTGAATTTTGTGAGGGTAAACGCACAGGAGCGATTTTATAAGAAGTTAGCCGGGGTTGAAGAGCCGGAGCAGAAGAGGAAAATAATCGGGGAAGAATTTATCCGTGTGTTTGAAGAAGAGGCGAAGAAAATAGGCGCTGTAGATTATTTGGTACAGGGAACGATTTATCCCGATGTGATTGAGAGCGGGCTTGGTAAGAGTGCGGTAATTAAGTCTCATCATAATGTGGGGGGACTGCCGGATTGTGTTGATTTTAAAGAGATTATTGAGCCTTTAAGGCTGTTGTTTAAGGATGAGGTCAGGAGAGCTGGACTGGAACTGGGAATACCGGAAAAATTGGTATACAGGCAGCCTTTTCCGGGGCCGGGACTTGGAGTAAGGATCGTCGGAGAGGTAACGGCGGAAAAGGTACGGATTGTTCAGGAAGCGGATGCGATATACAGGGAGGAAATTGCGAAAGCTGGAATGGATAAGGAGTTGGGGCAGTATTTTGCAGCGGTTACGAATATGCGTTCCGTGGGAGTTATGGGAGATGAGCGGACGTATGATTATGCTGTGGCGCTTAGGGCGGTGAGTACCTCTGACTTTATGACGGCAGAGGCGGTACAGATGCCTTGGGAGGTATTGGGTACGGTGACGAGCAGGATTGTAAATGAGGTGAAAGGGGTGAATAGGGTGCTGTATGATTGCACGGGGAAGCCGCCGGGGACGATTGAGTTCGAATAGTAGCCACAAGTCTGGGAAGCCTTATAAACAGGGCGTTCCCGGGCTTTTCTTTTTGCGATGCTACTATTTTGCTACTAAACGCAACTACTCTGTTCCGCATCGTTTTATTATAAGCTTGCGTTTCCCAAATAGTATTTGGAAAATTAAATAACTTTTCTTTGGGGCATAGGGATAACTTTTCCTGGTGCTGTTTCCTTTGGCAGTGGCACCGGTCCGTATGGAAGTCCTGTATTGGCGTATACTGTATCCGAAGTAGCTAAACTGTCAGCCGTGCCATCATCATAGGAAATTCCCATAGTTTCAAGTAGAGGGTTACCCGTTGACGGCTCCGGTGTGGGTGTAACATCAACGGTTGCTGCAAGTTGTTCCAGATTGCTGACAAGCTCCTGCTGTTTGTGCGGAAACAGATGCGAGTAGGTATTCAGTGTTGTGGATACCTTTTCGTGTCCCAGTCTGTCAGCGAGGATAAGTGCATCACAGCCCTGATTGATAAGTAAACTGGCATGTGAGTGGCGGATATCATGAATTCGTATCCGCTTAATGCCGGTTTTCTTACAGCCTCGCTCCATCTCGTGAGAGAGAAAGTGCTTGGTAGCTGGGAATAGTCTTTCGTTAGGGTCAAGCATATATCTGGTATTGATAAAGTTTTGCAGCTCCTGACACAGAAAATCGGGAATTGGAATTTTCCGCTTGCTTTTCTTTGTCTTAGGCGGAGTGGTGATATCCTTTCCGTTCAGACGCTGATACGTTTTGTTGATATCAATCTGTTTTGTCATGAGATTGATATCGGCAGCGGTAAGCGCCAGCAATTCTCCTTCTCGCATTCCTGTCCAGTAGAGTACCTGAAAGCAGATATAGGAAAGCGGCTTGTCCTTGATGCCTTCACGAAATGCGGTATACTCATCATAGGTCCAATAATCCATTTCCTCAGCTTTTGCCTGTCCCATGCTTCCAGCCTGACCACAGGGATTCGTATTTAAATCGTAGAAGCGTTTTGCGTAGTTGATGATACAGGTAAGCTGATTGTTGATGGTCTTTAGATAAGTTTTGGAATAACCATTTGGGGAATTCATCAGCTGATTCTGCCACCTGCGTACATCCGAAGCCTTAATCTCATTGATTGGCTTGCTGCCAAAGAAGGGGAGAATGTGTGTCTCGTAAATATGCCTCTTGGTCAGAATGGTTGACTGCTTGAGCCTTGCAGCCATATCTTCCATATAAAGTTCGTAGAGATTCTGAAAAGTCATATCTGGGTTAGCGGACTGTCTTTCAAGAAAATCCCTTTCGTATGCCAGGGCTTCCTTTTTGGTGGCGAAACCCCGTTTCCATTTCTGCCGGTTGTTGCCCTGCCAGTCCGTATAGTAGAACTTGCAGAACCACTTACCAGTCTTATTATCTTTGTAAGCCGGCATAAATATCATCTCCTTTGCTAAAGTGTAGTAATCTTCAGAGTGAAATGCAAAATCACTTATTTGTTGTATTGCTCTGAAGATGAACCACAAGACTGTGGTGTGTACTGCACCTGTTCAGAAAATTGAGATTTCAGGTGCATTTATCCAAAGGCTATGATATAATCTACTTGTCTAGGGTGATTACAAAGCCTTTTGGGTAAAATCACTTACAAAATTTCGGTATCATTCCTTTTGCAGAAGGACTGATGCCGATTTTTATATATTTTGTTATTCGTTCTTGTCCGGTTCTTCCCGGGTGGAAACAATCTGAATGGCTGAATAATCCACTTTCTTTTGCTTTCCCTTTGCTTTTCTGCTTTTGGCTCTCTGGGAGATGAAATCAGAAAAGTAACTGTCGGAATAGTATTCTAAAGTTTCCCTTTTCCATGTTTCAAACTGTTCCTGATTGATGGAGCCGCTTTGCAGGGCGGCAAGTTTATTCATCCAGTTTTCCATAAAGAGACAGAAGTCCGCATTATAGATTCCACTCCCTTTGCCATCAACCATAAGGGCGGAAGTCCAGTCAGGACTTTCCGGCGGTTTGGCACAGGTAAGCTGGAATGCAATATCCTTAATCTCTGTTATGGTAAATAAAGCGTTGATAACATCTGACAGGGTATGGAAACGACAGGCTGGAAATTCATTCTCTGAGGATACAATCCCTATCTCGTCTGTCTTGGCTTCCAAAAGCTCCTGCCATGGAATTTCCAGTTCATCTGCTACAAGTTTGATTAAATCTATTTTCATGGTAATTTCACCTGATTCGTATTTCTGAATGGTACGCTCTGATTTCCCGAGCCTTTCGGCAAATTCTTTTTGTGTAATCTTCAATTGTCTGCGGCGTTTCTTGATTGCATTACCGATTTCATCGGCAGTATACATGGCAAAACGCTGGTCATCTGATAAAGCCATGACTTCACCTTCCTTATATCAATGTTCATAACAGTTTATTTGATTCGTGTTTTGCGTAAATAATCAAAATACGAACTAAAAATCAAATGAATTATAGTGATATGAATACTATAACACATATCAAAACGAATTGCAAGTGCGTATTTGCGAAAAATACCATTGACATTTTTTGAAAGATATATTATGATTAAACGCGAACTAGAAATACGGATACAAAATAATAAAAGGTTTAAATCCGTATTAATAATAGTAATTTTGCAGAAAAGGAGGGGATTTGTGATAAGCACTAAGGAAGCATTTATTGATGCAAAAGAAGTCAGCCAGATTCTGGGTGTTGGTATGACAAAGGCATATGCAGTCATTAAGGCATACAATGCTGAGTTGGATGTGCAGGGGTATTATACCATGCGTGGGAAATGCCCGCGTAAATACTTCGAGCAGAAGATTTACGGATATGCGGATTATTATAATCCGGATGATGACCTGACAAGAAAAGCTGGTATTGTGGCTGAAAAATGCCGCTGTCAGGCAAAAGAAAAAGTCCAATCCGGTTAGGAAAGGACCTTGGTTGCAAAGCCAAAGCTTCGCTATGTATCTCGCAAATACATTATAGCAAAAGGTTTTGGCTCCTGCAATCAAAAAGTAAGGCAACGGGATAAGATTCCCCGTCTGTCTGAAGAATCGCATTTTGATTGGAAAAATAAATAGGAGGATTTGTATGTACTTGGATGAACAGAAACTTTTGTTATGTGGTATTGACCATGGATTTTCTACCATGAAAACCGCTCATTTTGTATTTGAAAACGGTGTAAAGGAGCTGGGCGGTGAGGCTTCGCTTTTGACAAACACTATGTTTTTTAATGAGAGGTATTTCAAAGTTGGTGAGGGCAGGCTTCCCCTAAAGGATACCAAGGTTGAAGATGGAGATTATTTCTTATTAACACTGGCAGCCATTGCCAGAGAGATGGATTATCATGGATTAAGTGATACGGAAGTCTACATTGCAGCCGGATTGCCATTTACAAGGTTCGGGCAGGAAAAGACAGAATTTAAAGAGTACCTGAATCCGGGCGATAGGGAATTTCAGTACAATGGTAAGGAGTATTATATCAAATGCAGTGATGTTTTTCTGTATCCACAATGTTATGCTGCCGTTGCGGACAGACTCGGAAAGCTTCCGGCAGAGCTTCTGATTGTGGATATTGGCAGCAAGACAGTGGATATCATTCATACCAGAAAGCATATCCCTGTGGAAAGTGACTGTATCACCATTCCGTCGGCGCTGATTCAGTGTATGGCAAATATCAATAACGTGATTTATCGAAAAACCAACCGCACCCTTACAGAGGAACAGATACAGCAGGTGATGATGTATGGGAATGCGCCATATTCGGATAAGATGGTGCAGATTGTCAAAGAGGAACTGGCGGTATTTGCAAAGAGAATTGAAGCAGCCTTGAAAGAGCATGGTTTTGATCCGGAGATGACACCCGGCGGAGGGGCAGGCGTGATGAAGCGTTTCGGTTCCGTCACAGGCAGACACATCATGCATATTGAAGATGTTAAGGCAAACGCCCTTGGATATGAGTATCTGGCACACCAGCAATTAAAGCGAAAACAGCTGTAGGCGTTAGGAGGAGGCAGTATGGCACATGATGACAGTGTGACAGTCAGCTTTCGCTTGAGCTTTAATAAGGAAGAGGACAAAGAAATTTTAAGATTCTTTTCCAGTGAGACTATGAAAATTTGCTATGGAGATAAGAGCAAGTTTATAAAAAGTGCGTTGATAAGGGCTGTTCAAGATATAAAGCGGAACGAAAATGACAACCGTCTTATTTGTGAAATGAATACCCAGAGGACTGTGATACAGGAAACGATGACTGGTGAAGCAAATAGGGTTATCAATGCAATAAAGCTGATTGTCAAAGATGAAATGGAAAGGATTACAGGATTGCAGATATCGCAAGAAAAGCAGGCAGCTTCTAAAATAACAGAGCCTATAGCAGAGGAAAGCGTGGAAGCTGCGCCATGTTTTGGAAAGGTTCCGGAAAGCTCTTGTGAAGATGTGTCAGAGGATGTGATGGCTTTTTTGGCGGATTTGTAGTAAGACAGGTCAGGAGAAGTTATACTTGCGGTCGAAAAGACTGACCGCTCAGTATAAAGTTATGCACACAGCCGCATAAAGAAATATGCCGCTTCGCAGCTGCGGCTGGCGCAATACTCACGGCAGATTTCATCTGTCGTGAGTATAATACGATTGGTATTGCAAAGGACAGAAAAGTAATACCAGAAGTAATACAGATTTTTATATGGTAATACTAGCAGTAATACCGACAGGTGTTCGCAGTACACAGAGTATTACAGATATTTGCCCCGAAAGGGGCATATATAGAGAGGGTTTTAGGGGGATTAAATCCCCCTAACCGGATTGTGAAACGCATGGCGTTTTACGTATCTGGCAAATTCTCTCCGCACAGGTTTTGAATTTGAGGCAAATGAAGATTTGCTGATGGCAGATAAAGAAATTAGATAGAAGGAAGGGATGTTTATAGGAAGAAGAGGACAGTCGATAGAACCAAGGAAAAACTTCACTATCCGCTTGTCGGATGAGGAACGGGAGCAGGCTGAGCATGATGCCCAAACAAATAACATGAAATTATCAGATTATGTGAGGTATCTGATTCTTCATGGAGGCAGGGTGGATACGACACTTGCTTATGACAGGCGTGACCTGATTCGTCAAATTGCGGGTTTATGCAACAATTATAACCAGATGACAAAAACAGTCAATGGATGCGGATATGTGCTTGATAGTACAATGAAGGCTGCTAATCGTCTGATGGAACAGATAAAAGAAAATCTTCAGGAGGTGACGAACAAGTGGCAATAACCAAGGTAATGCATATGAAAGCGAGTGGTAAGGCAAGGATAGATATTCATCTGGAGCATGCCATCAACTATATTCTGCAACCGAAAAAGCTTGGGGATGCCAATCTGGCGGGTGGTATTAACTGCCTGCCGGATACTGCATATGATCAGATGAAATCAACCAAGCAGATGTTTGGTAAAGCTGGTGGTAGGCAGGGATATCATTTTGTATTATCTCTAAAGCCGGGCGAAGGAACACCGGGGATTATGTATGATATAGCCATACGTTTTGCAGAAAAGGCATTTGGCGGAGAGTATGAGACTGTGGTGGCTGTTCACACAGATAGAAATCATCTTCATGCCCATATTATAATAAACAGTGTAAATATGGTAACAGGATATAAGTTCCAGTATCACGAGGGTGACTGGAAATATAAATTCCAACCCATTACCAATAAACTCTGTGAAGAATACGGACTGCATATCACTTCTGCAGAATATAGCAAAGAGCCTAAAAATATGGCAAGACCGCAATGGGAGCGAGGACGGGTATTTTCCAAGTGGATTGAACAGGATGCAAGATTCTGTGCTCTTAATGCAGAAAATATGGAACATTTTATTTTCTTGTTAGAGAAACAGGGGTTCGAGATAAAACAGGGAGAGCATATCGCCGTAAAGGTTCCGGGAATGAAAAGGTTTAAAAGACTGGATACCATATCAGAGGATTTTTGTAGAGAAAACTTGGAGACAATGTTTAAATACGGAGATGCAAGTCTGGCATTCCCTGTGAATCATGCAATGCCTTTAATACCAATAAGAAAAACAATTCTTACACCATACCAAAGGAAGTGCTATGCACGAATGTATCGTTTGCGGTTGGCAGAGAAAAAGCGTTTTACGTACAAATCAGCTTATCTGTATGAGCAGATACGGAAAATGCATGAGCTACAGGAAGAGTATCTGGTGGTGGTTAAGTATGATGTGAAATCATTTGTGGATTTGGTTCATTTGAAGTTTCGTTTAGAAAGGGTGGACAAGGAACTGTGTAAGATACAGAAAGAAATGTATCGGGACAGAGCTTCGCAGAAAAGAGCCTGTAAGACAGCAGAAGATTTGGCTTTTTTTGAAGCATCGGAGGACGATTACCGGGAACGGCTGGAGCAGGTAAAACTTCAAAAGAAAGATAATCATAAGAAGCTGAAAGCGATGGAACGGTGTCTTGAGAGAGATGGAAGTACGCTGGATGCGGAACTGGAGTATCGGATACCTGTTGGGAATATGGATGAGCTAACAGAAGTTACAAGGGATGAAATGCCAAGGAATCCGCATCGGCAGACGGAGGATTTGGTAGTTTCACAAGTGATTTCAGAAGATATTACTGATGAAATTGCGGCAGATGTTGGAGATAGAGATACGGCTGATATGAAGTTGCCCGCAAACAAAGCTGATTATATGAGAATGAGTGTGGCTGAAAAAGTGTGCTGTTATCCGTTTGATACAAAGGGAATAGAATCGGCATTTGAGATGGTTCGGGCGTATTTTGAAAAAATAGATATGGACACAGGTTTTCATTCCGTATATGAGGAGGCAAAACTTCTGTCAGATTACTATGAGAAGCAGAAAGCGGAAGAATTTATCGGAGAGAGAGCAGAACGGGTAATAGAGACAATGAAACTTCTGGGAATTGATGCAGGCAGATTGGCTGAGTATTCAACAGATTTATTGTCTGAAGTGTTTAGCTTTGGGGATATGGAGTATTTTGCTGGAATTAAGCTGTTTAATAGAGTAATCGATAGATTGGAAATTAATATGGAACAGCAGAAACGATATGAAGTGTTTGACCGGATTTATACGGAAAGTATGCAAGAGAAGAGGGACGAGCGAGATAGGTATAGCCGATAGAGGTAATGATTTGGGTGCTATGGCTTTGGCTGTAGCATCTGAATTGTTTTATGGAGAGAGGTTGGGGAGTATGGATAAGGATAAGAGGGAGTTTGGGGATAAGTGGAAATAACAAATTACGTTTTATATGTTTTTCATGTTAAAACCCATCTTTAACAAATTAAAGTTTGTAATGACATAACAGTCTATATGTGATATAATTTTTTCGAGTGTATAAACAATAGAATTTTGGCAAGGTATGTGGAAGGTAAAGAATATGGCAATTTCTTATAATGGTTTGTGGAAAATGTTAATTGACAGAAATATGTATAAGAAGGATTTGGTAACAGAGTTAAATATAAGTTCAGCGACAATGGCAAAAATGGGAAAAGGCGAAAGTGTATCTATGGATGTGTTAGCGCGAATATGCAGTTATATGGATTGTGATATTGGAGATATTATGAGCTTTGAAAAGATTGACAGAGAGGAAGCACCGAGTAATGGTAGTAAATAAGCACGGAAGTTTTTATATGCGAAGCGGATGGGGAACCAAAATCATTCAGGCAGTAAAAGAAGATAATATGATTTTTTCGCCAAGTAATGAGCAGGCGGCAATTGACTCTATTGGTCTGGGGCGCATAATGATAAAAGCGTTACGATATTGGTCAGATGTAATGGGGTTGACGAACGAGGTTAAGACACAAAATGGTATAAGAAAAGAACCAACGCAATTGTTTGAATATATAGATAAATACGACAGATATTTTCAACGCATGGGGACAATGAGTTTACTTCATAGAAACCTTGCCTTAAATGTTGATGAGGCAACCGCATGGTATTGGTTATTTAATGAGTGGAACAGTACCACGATTACAAAGGAAGAATTTTCAGATGGTTTCCACACATATCTTGCTGTTAATGGCATGAAAATTAAGAAAGATGCTGTAGATAAAGAATATAATTGTGTCAAAAACACATATATTGGCGAGAAATCTTTTGATTTAAAAACCATTATGGACGAGGATACTTATCCATTTTTGGCACCACTAAAAGTTTTGAAAACTGGAGAAAAGAAAGTTTTATTGAAAACACACTTAAATAGTCGTGAGATTCCGGTGGAACTTCTAATTTATTGTATAGCTATGGATAATAGAGATCAGAATTTTGAAGGAAATCAGATAAGTATTGAAGTCTTAATGGAAGAAAAATGTCAGGTGGGAAGGTATTTTAATTTTAGATATTCCGAATTGATAGATATGCTTCTTGAGGCGGAAAATAAAAGATATATCGGTCTTAATAATAATTTTGGGAATAGATATATTGAATTTATAGGTTATGATTATACGAGCCTGTTAGATAAATACTTTATTGGATAGGAAGGCAGTTATGAAATATTCACAGCTCATAGAAAAAAGAAAACAGTATAAGTATTCGGCGAATATTTGTTTTGACTTAGAGAATGAAAATCGCTTGTCAGGATTTATTCCTAATGTGACAACAACGGAGATTTTACGTGAGTATTTATATGGAATAATTCAAAAAGGAGATACACATTCCAGAATTTTATATGGTTCATATGGAACAGGAAAGTCACATCTACTCACTGTATTAAGCGCATTATTAGGGCATATAAATACAGATGGCAAGGCATTTGATATTTTTATAAATGCAATTGAACATTATGATAAAGAATTTGCAAAGGATATAAAAGCTTACGTCAATAATGATAAACCATACTTGGTAGTGCCGATTTATTCCGATTTTTCAGATTTTGACAGATGCATATCATTTTCACTGAAAAAAGAGATGGGAAAATTAGGCTACGAAATATGTTTTAAAAATTATTTTCACGAAGCATTAGTACTTCTTGAAAATTGGGAACAAGGGGAAGATTCCTCTCTTCGTTTAAATCAGATTTTGTACGATTTGAAAATTGATATGAATAAATTAAAGAATAGTCTTGCTAATTTTGAAACATTAAGTGAAAAGATGTTTGACGAGGTTTTTAAGATGATGACCTACGGCGCCTCATTTGTAAGCGGTGTAGGAAACCTTATAGATAATTTGAATCAAGCGAATCAGACTATTATAGATGATTATAGGGGAATCGTATTTGTGTTTGATGAATTTGGAAGATACATTGAGGATAATAGCGAAAGCATAAAAGTTAAAACCATTCAAGACTTTGCAGAGTATTGTGATCATACGGATTACGACAATCATTTAATTTTGGTGTCACACAAGCAACTGTCTCTGTATACGGATAAAATGAAAAAAAGTCTTAGTGATGAATGGAAAAAAATTGAGGGAAGATTTAAGTCTACTTCTATCAATATTAAGTATGACCAATGCCTTTCTTTAATCCCGCACATTATTCCTAAAACGAAAAAATGGGAGGATTTTAGAAATAAATATTCAGAAGAATTAAATTGTCTTTATGAACAGGCTTGGGATTTTAAAGGCTTTTTGCTACCGCCTGAAGGAGGCAACCCATTTGAAGGAGGATACCCGCTTCATCCAATTACACTTTATGCATTAGACAGATTATCAAAAAAAGTGGCACAGAATGAAAGAACATTCTTTACATATCTTGCAAGCGATGAAAAAAATTCGCTTTTTTCGCAGTTGAGGAATCTGAAGGATGACAGGTTTCATTTTGTTGGATTAGATTATATTTATGATTATTTTGAAGAGAATATCATGTCATTCAGGGCGAATGACATCTATTTGGTATATAAAAAATTACAGTATGCGATTAACAAATTAGGAGATATGCAGAATTCAATAGAGGTCAGAATTTTAAAGGCAATGGCGGTTATCAATATTATTTCTGATACAGCTATCCTGTCATCTAACAGAAATACCTTGTGTCATGTTATCGATGAAAATGACGCTGATGTCATAAGAGCAATTGAAGAGTTGGAGCAGAAGAAAATCATTAAGTATATGCGACAATATGGGTTTTATGATTTTCTTGATAGCAGTATTTATGATTTTGATTCGCTGATTGAAGAAAGGATACCTGCAATCAGCGATGAAATGGTAACAGCTACATTAAATGACGAGTTTTCTTGTTTTGCAATTTATCCAAATGATTATAACTTTACATATCATATGAACAGGATATTTGCACCGGTATTTGCTTACAGGGCAGATATCAGTAAAAAAACATTCTTAAAATCGCTGCCGGCATATTATGATGGTATTGTTGCGTTCATTTTGGACAGAAATTATATGATAGAAGAGTATGCTGTAGACGCTGGAATACCTGAACGTACAATTTGTTTGGTAAATACTGTACCGCAAACAATCGAGAATGAGGTTAAACGTTATATTTCTGTTAAGTATTATTATGCAAAAAGGGAAGAATTAAAAAAGGATGATCCAACAGTCGAGAAAGAACTTCTTTTATATTTAGAAGAAGAAAAAGCAATCGTGAATGATTTGATTGAGAGTTGGAAAAACATGGTGGACAAGAATATCGTTTCAATCGTGTATGGAGAAGAAAGAAATATTTCATCAGCATTGGAATTGACTAAAATTGCTTCAGATGTGGTGGAAAAAGCTTTCCCTAGAACGATAATTGTTAATAACGACTTGGTAAATAAAAATGCAATTTCTGGAGCCATTAAATTAGCGAGAGCTAAAGCACTTGAATATATTATGGGCGATGAGGATGACATTCTAAAAGAATGCACACTATTGTCGCCGGAACATACAATTATTCGGTCAGTGCTTGTGAAAAATGGCTTATATGATGATGAAACAAATGCAACTCTTAATGTTTTGCCAGATGGTGAGTATTCCGGAAGAGCTGTGCAAAAAGAAATAAGAGATTATTTAAAAAAGACGCAAAAAGCACCTGTTCCTTTAATGGAGATATACAAAAAGTTAAAGCAACCTCCATATGGATTGAGAGACGGATATCTTCCAATTTTGCTCGCGTTTGAAATGAAGAAACATGAAAATGTATCAATATCATTTCATGGCGCAGACAGAGATTATTGCATTGATGAACTTATAAAAGCATTTGAAAGTCCGGAGGATTTTTCGATATATATTTGCAACTGGGATAGGCAGCAGAGGGAATTCATTGAGAGGACGGAGGCGTTATTTGGGGGATATAGAAACAGCAAGTCCAAGAGCAGGCTTAAGGATTTATTAAATGCTATGAATACACATTTTGCAGGAGTAAGTAAAAGCGCGAGAACAACCGAAAAATTTGTCACTGCAAAAACAAAACTTTACAGAGATATTATGAGTGTGTCATACAAGGATTACAATGCGTTTTTCTTTGAAATATTACCACAAATTAATCGAGATTTATCTGAACTTTCTTATGAACTTGAAGTGATTAAAAACGAGTTAGAAAATGTATCGAAACTGCAACTGGCAGAGGCAGATAGGATTATTCGAAATATTTTCGAGATAGCAGATACAATCAGTATAGTTAATTATTTTGCAAAAAAATATGAGGATGATTGGTCTCAAAAAGAACATAAGGTGTTTGATTATCAGACGAATGCAATGATTGAGTACTTAAAAACTTTTAATCGTGGGAATGAGGATAATATATTTATAGAGGAATTAGCGCAAGTAATTACAGGGTTTGAAATTGGATATTGGAATGACTCTAAAATGGATGACTTCAATGATACGTTGCTACGCATTATATATCAACTAGAGAATTTTGAGGTCAAACAAGGCTTGGAAGATAATGAAGTAAAAATTATAATTCAAGCCGGAAATGAGAATTTAAGGAGCACGCAATTTGACAAACAAGAGTTGAGCGGAAATGGACAAGTAATGTTCAATAAAATGAAGTCAACGCTTGAAAACTTTGGACAGTCGTTATCTCAAGAGGAAAAAATGCAGATTGTTGCAAGGCTATTGGAAGAGATAATGTAGATGAATGGAGAGTTTGCATGATATTTTGGTGCGATAAATGCCAAGAACCGATTTTTGATAAGGAACTACATAAGCACTCATGTAAGGGTACTATTAAAAAAATATCTGATGGGACTATTTGCAATCCAGTATTTTTGCAAGAACGCAAACTACTTAGTTGTATTTGCGGAGAAGATTTAAGCAACAAGAAAATTTGGTATTTTGGAGCGAGCAAGTATTATTATGAAGGGCAACTTAAAAAAATACCATATAGGGATTGGTATAAGGGCAAGAAACATCTTTTGTTTGCCGAGGAGCTTCGAGAAAATATAGCTATAGAGAGCGACTATACTGTATATATGGGAGTAGTAGAAGCAAACTTATCATATGTTAAGAATTTAGTGTATGAGGCCGAAAATTATATTACTAATATTATGAATCAGTATAAGGCGGCGCATTATATACCGACCGTATCATTTTCCGGAGGTAAGGATTCAACGGTAGTGAGTCGTCTGGTACGGGATGCGCTTCAGGATAATTCTGTCTTACATTTTTTTGGAGACACAACGCTTGAATTTAAGGAGACTTACGATTATGTGAGAAATAAATTTCGTAAGGAAAATCCGTTAGTTCCTATGTTGCCCAGTGAAACTGAAAACGATTTCTTTAAGCTCTGTAAGGTTTTTGGACCGCCAAGCCAGCATGAAAGATGGTGCTGCACGATTTTCAAGACGAGTAATCTGAATAAGGAACTTGATAATTTGCCCGGAAATAGCTTGTCATTCTTGGGGATACGACATAGTGAATCACTTGCAAGAAAGTCATATGAACGGACACAAGAGCATTCAAAAATATCTTCGCAGATAAATGCGATGCCAATTATAGAATGGACAGATTATGATGTCTGGCTGTATATCTTATATAGGGATATATTGGTGAATGACTGTTACCAATATGGATATAAGCGAGTTGGGTGTTGGTGTTGTCCAAATAACTCGGATTGGTCAATGATGTTGACAGAAATATACCACCCAGAGGATATGCAGCGTTGGAAAGACATGATATATGATTTTGCCAGAAAAACCGGCAAAACGGATATTGATGATTATTATGATGAAGGAAGATGGAGAACGAGGCGAGGAGCGAGCGGACTTCAGGTGAAAAACGTGTCAATTGTAGACACTGTCTGCAATCTATCGGACAGAGCCCGGAACATTATTATAGAAAAAAAGTTGAATAAAGATGTTGTTGAATTTTTTAAACCACTAGGTGATTTAAAAATGGTCGAAAAAGCTGATGCGACTTACATTTCAGTATTTGACGTGGATAAATCTGATGTATATAGGAAATGTTTTGAGCTTATTATTTCTTATGGAACGAATATAGTTAAGGTGTTGCCGGAGGAACGCATAGACATTACGAATTTGATAAATAGAATAAAATGCCAGCTCCGCAAGTATCAATTTTGCATCAGATGTTCAGCGTGTGATTCAGTGTGTCCTCATGGCGCGATAGACACAATTCACGGAACATACCATATTGATGAATCTAAATGTGTGCATTGCAAAAAATGTGTAGCCAAATTTTATAATGGCTGCATAATATGTGACAAAGTTGCCGGAAAGAAGGAAATACAATGATTTATTTTGATAATGCAGCTACAACGAAAAATAAGCCGAATGAAGTTTTAGATTCATTTGTATATTACTTAAAAAATATTGGAGTAAGTCCGGGAAGAGGAAGTTATTCTCTTGGAATTGAAGCATCAAGAATGCTTTATCAGGTAAGAAAAAGGGTTGGAAGATATTTTGGACTTAGAGAGACCACCAATGTTGTATTTACGAAAAACGCAACTGAGGCGATGAATTTGTTTTTTAATGGTTATTTGAGAATTGGTGAACATGTACTGATTTCCTGTTATGAGCATAATTCCGTATTGAGACCTTTGCAGACATTAAAGGATAATGGGATAATTGATTATTCGGTTATTGAGAGAGAAGATTTGCTGCTTCCTGCAAAACAAATTTTGGACAAGTATTGCAAAACGAATACAAAGGTGCTGGCAATGACGCTAGCTAGTAATTTGACGGGAAGAATTGTTTTTAGCAGAGGTTTATTTGTTGAGGCAAAAAAGCGTGGAATTACTACTTTTTTGGATTCTTCGCAGGGGGCGGGGAAAATACAAATTTCTATGGAAACGGATAAAATTGATTATTTAGCGTTTACAGGACATAAGGATTTAATGGGATTACCAGGAACAGGCGGATTATGCTGTAAAGAAAAGGATAAAATTGCCCCCCTGTTGCAAGGGGGAACTGGCATATTGGGGAATGAATATGTGAATCCGAAAGCTTTTCCGGAGGGACTGGAGGCAGGAACATTGAATATGCCTGCTATATGGGCATTGGGGAGCGCAATAAATTATGCATCGGAGCACATGGAAGAAAATCAACTTAAAGAAAGGCATCTGGTAGATACACTTTTAAAAGAACTAAATGAAATGGGTTCGGTAACTATTTATGATAATGAATTTGAAAGAGTGTCAACTATAGGTATCAATATTGAGGGACATACATCTGATGATGTAGTAAAGTATTTAGATGATAATGATGTATGTGTTAGAGGTGGAATACATTGTGCGATATTAGCACATGAGGCATTGAATACTGTTTCAACAGGAGTAGTGCGGATTAGTCTTTCGCCATCAAATACAGAAGAAGAAATTTTTAGGTTTATAGAATTAATCAAGAAAATGTAGGCGAGCAGTGTGAAAAATACTTCTAAGGCAGCAAAAGATATTGTCTAAGAAATATTAAGGTTCACATAGGAAAAACGCAAAGGACGGTGTTTTTCATTTCTATTTATGCCGTCAAAGGCGGTATGGAGGATTAAAATGAATATAGTTTTTTTTAGCACAAATGATGTATTCGTCGGTGAGGAAAAACTCAAAGATAAACAGATTAATTGTAGAATTGTTCCAACACCGACAACAGACAAAGCATATTGTGGCGTTTGTCTTGAAACGGATAATGAAAGTGCGATAGAAGCATTGAAAGATATGGAATTTAATGTGATTCGGAAGGGGGCATAAAGTGGCATTTAAAGATTTGAAATTGTTGAAGCACTACAAAACATATAAAAACAATATTGTAAAAGAGTTTTATAATCCTGTCTTGAAAAACGCTGTACTGTATCAGCGATCAGTAGGGTTTTTTTCATCGACTGCATTGATAGAATTGACGAAGGGCATCTCAGGACTTGTTAAAAACAAAGGGAAAATACAATTGATTGTATCACCATATCTTTCACCGGAGGATGTTGAGGCAATTGAAAAGGGATATGAGAAACGAAAAATAATTGAGGAGGCGTTATTAAGAGAATTTAAGGAGCCAGAAAATTATTTTCAGGAAGGACGGTTAAATCTATTGGCTCATTTAATAGAAGAAGGTACATTAGAATTAAAAGTGGCATTTACCCCGCCGAATAAAAACACAGGTATGTACCATGAAAAGGTTGGGATTATTAAGGATGAGAACGGAGATAAAATAGTATTTACAGGTTCTCTAAACGAAACAATCAATGCCTTTTACAATAATTATGAGTCAATAGTAGTTTTTACTTCATGGGAAGAATCAAAAGAATATGCGGAAGAAATGCAAAGAGATTTTGATTTGCTATGGAGTGGAGGAGACAATGATTTGGAGGTGATTGATTTCCCGAAAGTTGTGAAAGATAAGATTACAATATGCAAGAAGACAGAGGTTCATTATGATATAGATGAAGAAGAGAAAATTGAAGATATTAAGGAGGCAGTGAGAGGAAATCCACGAATGCCTCAGGGGTTTATATTAAGAGATTACCAAATAGAAGCGATAGAACATTGGAAAAATAATAGTTATCATGGCATTTTTGACATGGCAACTGGAACAGGGAAGACTTACACAGGATTAGGTGCGGTCGTTAAGCTGTTTGAGGATAAGGAGAAATTAGCAATTGTAATTGTATGTCCATATCAGCATTTAGTTGAACAATGGGTAGAAGATATTGAATTATTTAATATGGAGCCAATTATAGGCTATTCACCTTCCAAGCAAAAGAATTGGAAACAAAGGCTTAAAGATGATGTGTTAGATTTTAATCTTGGAATAATAAAATCAATTTGTTTTGTGACGACTAATGCGACATATTCTTCTAAGTTCGTGACGGAAATAATGGGAAGCTTAGGGAAAGACACTTTGCTGCTTGTGGATGAAGCACATAATTTTGGCTCAAATAATTTGCGAAAACGATTATATTCGCAGATAGAGTATAGACTTGCACTATCTGCCACGTTGGAACGACATGGGGATGAAGAGGGAACAGAGGCATTAAAAAAATATTTTGGCAGGAAGTGCATTGAATATGATTTAAAGAAAGCGATTGCTGATGGGAAATTAACACCATATTATTATTATCCGATACTTGTCTTTTTAGATGAAGAAGAACTGGCAGAATACAAAGATGTATCTTATAGAGTGTCAAAAGAGTGCCACAAGGATAAGCATGGTAAATTACAGGTTACAGAAAAAGGGAAAATGCTATTAATGCAACGTGCCAGAATCGTTGCGGGAGCAAAAAATAAGCTTAGTGTTTTAAGGGATAAAATGCAGGACTATAAAGACGCTTCTCATATATTGGTATACTGTGGGGCAACCAGAGTTCCGACTTTTGAGCATGATGAATCTGAGCACGATGAAGACGGAGAAAGACAAATAGTAGCCGTATCAAAAATCCTAGGTAATGAACTGGGAATGAAAGTGACGCATTTTACATCAAATGAGTCAGCTCAGGAAAGAGAGGCTATAAAAAGGCGATTTGCAACAGCCGAACCATATCAGGCAATTGTTGCAATTAAATGTTTGGATGAAGGTGTCAATATTCCGGGCATCAGAACGGCATTTATTTTGGCAAGTACTACGAATCCTAAAGAATATATACAAAGACGTGGCAGGGTTTTACGCCTTGCAAAAAACAAACCATATGCTGTGATATACGATTTTGTAACGCTTGCGACACCGCTAGACGAGGTAAATGTATATGGCGTGGACTTTAATTGTGAAAGAGCGCTGGCAAAAAGGGAACTGGCAAGAATAAAAGAATTTGGAGAAATTGCCATGAATTCAAGGGATTCAGATGTGTTAATCAATGATATTATCGATGCTTATCAGATTTCAGATGAAGAAATGGAGGACGTAGAAGATGGATCAGAATTTAGATGAAAAGAAACTGGACAATATTAAATATCAGATACTTGATATGGAAACGGAAAACATTGTTAAGAAAGAGTCAAATCCTGCCATGGTTGATAAGATTAGAAAGATGATAATACGGGAGGTAGAAAAGAGATGATTATCAATAGGCTTGAAATGTTTAATTTCAGACAGTACATAGGGCTGCAATCAGTTGAATTTTCTACCGATAAAGATAAAAATGTAACGGTGCTTATCGGGGTAAATACATCTGGAAAAACAACGATTGTCAGGGCATTTGAATGGTGTCTTTATGGGAAAAACGGATTTGAAGATACCGTTCTTTTAAATAGTGAAGTACGTACGAATATGAAGGAATCAGATGTTCAAGAAGTTTGGGTATCCGTAACATTTACACATGATGACATTGTGTATACGATTAAACGTTCTCATAAATATGTATGTGTTGAAAGATATACAGAGAATGGCAGATTTGTTGTAACTTTGGGGAAAAAGCCAGACGAAAATGTTATGCTTGAATATTTGATGAAGGATGGACAGACAAAGATTCCTATAGATAAATCAAATATTGATGAATCGATGAACAGAATTTTACCAAAAGATTTATCAGATTACTTCTTTTTCGGTGGTGAACGGATATCTGGAATAGCTAACAGAACGGATTTGTCGAAAGCAGTTAGAGGATTGATGAGATTAGATGTGTTAGAAAATGCATATACACATCTAAAGACTGTAGTAAAAGGATTTGAAGATGAAATAGATACTTCCGGCGATGCTAACGCTCAAAGAGCAAAGGACAGCCTCGATACATATACTGACAGAAAGAAAGCTTTAGAGCAGGAATTACAGAATTATGAGAAGCAGGTATCCTATTGGCTTGATAAGGAAAAGGAATATGATGCAAAGCTGGCAAAAAGTAATATTGATCAAGTTAAGGAATTGGCAGAAAAAAGAAGAAATGCGCAAAGTGCTCTTGAAGGAGAAGTACAGAAATTAGAGAGAGTTAAAGGAGAAATGGTTCGCTCATTTAACAACCGTACTTTTGCCTATTTTGGACTGCCGTCTATTAAAGAAACACTTGAATTTTTAGAAAATCAAAACAAGAAAACAGGTGGAGTTAGAGAAAGTATTCCGGCGATGGAACAGGATGCAATAGATTTTCTTGTGAAGAGGAGAATTTGTATATGTGGAACCCGATTAGATCCCGGAACAATACCGTATGCAAAAGTAATGGAAGAAAGACGCGTATTGCCGCCAGAACATGTGGGGGATGCCGTAAGGCAATACAAAGATAAGTCAGAGGGATATTTGGCAGGTACAGAAGATTTTAAAGATAATATTGAGAGAAAGTTTATAGAGTATCGTGAAACCAAAAGGCAGATAACCAAATTGCAAAATGAATTGGAGTCATTAGCGGGAGAAGTAATTGACGATACAGAGGCGAGAAATATTGAAAAAAATCGCAGGGAAGCACATACAAAATATTTGGAGGCAAAAGACGATTACGATTCCTGTAACAGAAAACTTGGAGAGTGTAATTCCAACATTAGTAATTGTCAAAAGGCTATTGATAAGTTTGCAAAAAGCAGTACCAAGAATCAAAGAGCAGCAAGACTTATTGCATATGCGCAGCATGTCTATGGATGGCTTTTTGATACTTATAAGGAAAAGGAAGATGTTGTGCGTGCTGAGTTGCAAAAGCGTGTCAATGACAATTTTTCTAAAATGTATCACGGTGATAGAGCCATTGAAATTGATGAAAAATATCGTGTGAGATATTCCGATATAACTACAGAGGAGTCAGATGGTTTGAAAGCGGTTAAAAGCTTTGCTTTTATTGCAAGTTTAGTATCAATGGCTAAGGATAAAATTTTGGATGATGGAGATATGAAATTGGGACAGGTGTACCCGCTTGTCATGGATGCACCATTTTCGAATGTAGATGAGATTCATATTGACAATATATGTAAAATCCTTCCGAATACTGCTAATCAGGTAATAATGGCAGTCATGCAGAAAGACTGGGAATATGCGTCTGAAAATCTTGAAAGCTATGTGGGTAAAAGTTATAAGATTGAAAAAGACAGAGATGAATTTGGCAAAGAAATTGATACGGCTACACATATTATCTGAACGGAGGAAATGCTATGTTTGATAAAGATTTTAGAATAACAGGGAAACATGCGAACTATTGGAAAGATTTATGTGAATTGGCAGGGAATGTTCCAGATAGGGAGCAACATAATAATTTTAAGATTTTCAGCGCTTATATTGATGCATATGTAGTGTGTCCTTTGATTGGGTTTCAATACAATAGAAAAAGCGTGATTGATAATTCAGAAGAGGGTAATGCGGGTATGCTGGCAGAAGTATTTGGGAAAAGACGGCAGGAGTTAAAATATGTTTATCAGATCATTATGATGTTAGATACGGATTCTGAGCCAGATGAGGATAAACGTTTATACAGAGCTTTTAAATTTGCTGCTGAAACACCAGAAGATAAGTCCTTAATTGAAGAAAATATGAAAATATACAATGCTTATTTTCTTGGTGGATTGGAAATTCTTCATGAGGAATTTGTAGAGCAGTGCCATGATGACGATGATTATCTGAAACAGATGTATGATTATGTAAAACGTTTTTATGATGAACAAGACGGAGATGCTATACGGGATGGGATAAACAAATATTTAAGCTGATTGAAGGGGATGAAGTTTTGCTGGGACTGTCTGCCAATGAAGTGATAGAGGAATTAAATAATGACTTCTGTGCCTTTCAAGTCTCTGAGTTTCTGGAAAAGTCTGGTTTTTTGCAGGACAAACAACCTTGTATAACAGAGGATTTGCAAAGGTTGATATTTTTACAAGGCAATCAAGAAGAGGTTTACACCGTATTAGAACGTAAATTTATAGAACAAGTGGGAAAGGTTTATATTTTTCCAGAATTCTATAAAAAAACAAAACGTGGAAATATGCCCTGCAGATTTATTGCAGTAGATTTGTCAAAATGGTGGAACGATATATATAATGCAGTATTTTTTATGAAAATTATCATAAAGGCATTTTCGGGATTTAGTTTATTCATAATAAAATCCAATGATGGCATTCATTTGGGTGCGAGATTATTTGATAAGACTGAGTGGAAAAATTGCACTTTATCTAGGTCAGACGAGTTACCTGATATTTTAGGTGAAGCAGACTGGGAAAATGACACAGATGATTTTTTTGTTTTTTATAATTCCGTAATCGAAGCAATCACACCTGTAACAGACAATCATATTGGATATGATGAGAAAATTTTGAAAAGCAGGGGAGTACAAGCTGGTTACGTTGATATGCTCAATGAGATAGAAAATATCTATGGAGAAAGCATTTTGGATGAATTGGAACGATATAGAGGCACTTTTGAGGAAATTGAAGAACAGGGATTTGCAGAGATATTAGGGGAGTGTTTGGAGGATTTGAAGGATGTTTGCTCAACCAAGGTAAATACAATAGAAATGCTTTTTGAAGCAGAAGAACTGGAGAAAATGGCAGAAAAAGCGGAAGCGCAAAGAAATGTAGATTTTGAAAGTTCTATTAATAGTGAGAGTAACTATATAGTGCTTGGGGAATTGAGTGATGATCCTGAAGTAATAATAAAGAAGTTGAAAAACCTAAAGGGTTTAAGGTGAGTGTACATGAAATACTACAATTTGTCAGAAGGAAACTTCAAAACCGGAAAATTGACGGAGAATGAAATGTGGGAAGCGTTTCATTGGCTCTTTTCGGATAAGTCAGTCAATGATTCTAGCTATAAATTCATTTTTTTAAAGTCAATAATTGATTGTATGGATAGAAAAGATGAATTTGATAAGATAAGCTTTGATATTTTGTTTGAACGGTTTACATCAATTTCGTGGAATCTTGTGTTAAAATATGGAATTTCGCAAAAAATAAAATCGATAGGAAAGAAAGCAACAGTATTAGAACAGGAATTACAAGATTTTCTAGTGTTAAATGGATATGACCGATATGTTCCGATAGAGGAAATTTATGATGAAAAACGAAGAAAATTAGTATTTAAGATAAAACAAGGTTGTAAGAGGTATGTTATAGGTGCTTTGTTTGGGGATATGAAAGAATTACTATATTCTTTTTCTAAGAAGGAACAATGGATAAAGTTAAATCCTCAAATGGAAGTATTTGTAATAAAACATAAAAATGTTATTGAAAGCTTGAATTATTGTAAGTGGGCGTCTTTTTATGAAAAGATAAATTCAGATGAGACTAAAAATCACATTATTTCTTTGCTGGATAAAGATTTTGAAAAGAGAAAGAACGAATCGATATATAGAACGCTTCTTGCATATGAATTTGAAAGAGAGATGGACATGTCTAAGGTAAATACGATAGAATTACTATTTATGGCTGAGGATAGTGAAGAAAATGCGGAAATCATTAATAGGAATAACATAGAGGAGGAACTCTTTCAAGATTATAGTAATATGAGAAAATATTTAGCAAATCCAATTGATTTGATTGGTAAGCTAAAAAGAAATAAAGGTATTGAAGTATAATACAATAGAGGAAGAAATGGCAAGTTATATTCATACCAGAAAGAGAGGCATCTGAATGATACCATTAAAGATAGAAACTTTGTTAGAAGGACGTGTCGTTGAACATGACCGTGTAGAGTATAAAACAGGCTGGAATCCAAATGATATTATTCATTCTATTTGTGCTTTTGCAAATGACTATGATAACACGAATGGCGGATATATCGTCATAGGGGTAAAAGAGAGCAATGGTATGCCAGTATTTCCGTTAGAAGGTGTTCCGAAGGAAAAGTTAGATTCCATACAGCAGGAAATATTTCAGTACTGTAATCAGATTATTCCAAGGTACATTCCAAGAATGGAAGTGGTTGATTATAAGAATGAAGGAATTTATTTGATATATCTATGGTGTTCAGCGGGTGATAGTGGTCCTTATCAGGCGCCGAAATCAGTGTATGTTGAAAATGGCGAAAAAGCTGACAAAAGTTTGAAATATTGGATTAGACCGGCATCGCTTACTACAGATGCGAAACAGGATGAAATATCCGAATTGTTTGATAAATTTAATTCTGTGCCATTTGATGACCGTGTCAATAGAAAAGCAAAAATTGATGATATCATGAGAGGCTATCTTGAAGATTTTATCAGGAAGAGCAACAGTAGTCTGGTGATGGAACTGAATAGCAGTTCATTAGAGGAACTGCTGCTTGCACAGGAAGTTGCAAATGAGACAGATACGGAATTAGATATCAGAAATATCGGTGTATTGATGTTTGCGGAAAATCCGGAGAAGCTGATTCCGGGGGCATATATTGAGCTGATTCGATTTCATTCAGAAGAAGCCGAGGCATCGGATGATTTTACGGAAAAAATATTTACAGGACCAATATGGAGACAGGTTCAGGATGCTTTGAATTATATAAAGACAACTGTGATTGAGCAAAAAGTTGTAAAAGTGAAAGGTCAGGCAGAAGCAGAACGATATTTTAACTATCCATATAATGCATTGGAAGAAACATTGGTAAATGCAGTATTTCACAAGTCGTATCGCGAGCCGGAGCCAGTGGAAATCCGTATATATGTGGATAGCATTCAGATACTTAATTATCCCGGACTTGCGAAATGGATTAATCTTGAACGTTTTGTATCAGGTAAAGTAAAAGGAAGAAAATATCGTAACAGAAGAATTGGAGAATTATTTAAGGAGATTGATTTATCTGAAAAAAAGGGAACAGGTATTCCTAAAATATTAAGAGAACTGAAACAAAATGGTTCACCAGAGCCTGAGTTTGATATGGATGAGGAAAGAACATATTTGAATGCGATTATTCGCATAAGAGACGGTTTTGAAAGAAACGAGAAAATGTCCGAATCAATGTCCGAATCAATGTCCGAATCAATGTCCGAATTGGAAAGAGCAAGAATGCAGATTATTTTGATTTATCTGGAAACAAATAAAGAAATAAATAGTGCTGCTGCAGCAAAATTGCTGGAAGTTGAAATAAAGACGGCAAGCCGTTTGTTGTTGAAGGCTGAAAAGCTGAATATTCTTAAAGGCACAGGAAAAACAAAAAATAAGGTATACAAAAAATAAAATATTTTTAAGAGAATAATGCAAATGAATGTCATAAGAATGGCTTAAGAAGCCTATCTCCATCATAAGAAAATTGATGGAGATAGGAAACAGGCTATTAGTTAAATTTGTTCATAGCATCTACATAGTCCTGCAAGCCGTTTGCTTTTAATGCAAGCTTTGCGTATAAAAGAGGTGTTTCTTCTGCTAAATGGTACAGATAGACTACATCACTGGGATCATCGAAGATAATAGAGGAATTCCATTCTTTACAACGGATAACAAGAATGGAATTTTCACCAGTGTTCACAATGATGGAATCGGTTGCAAGTTCGTACATACCAAAAAGTAAGATTGTTATTCATGATGGTCTCCTTCCCATAGATACTTTGCACCATCCAGCAGGTCAATAATAGCTGTCAGCATATTGGTGTATTCAGTCTGTAATTCCTTAATGGATTCCAAAGA
>ERZ808054.81-NODE-81-length-118472-cov-8.045475_pt1 | contig 118472 bp, 111 predicted proteins | sample MGYA00380201_ERZ808054 | MGnify/ENA primary metagenome ERZ808054 (study PRJEB31490, sample SAMN06133419) | mouse gut metagenome | isolation source: Z5_2 | host: mice | place: China: Chengdu | collected 2015-05 ...
TATGCGCCATAATACCGATGTTTCTGGTTCTCTCTAAAGGATATTCTCTTCCAGCCAAAGTTCTTCCTCCTTAAAAACTTAGAAACGATAATGTGCGAAAGCCAAGGATTCCGCATCCGCAACTTTTATTCTGATTAGAATCTGTAATGTGCGAAAGCCGAGGTTTTCGCATTCACTACTTTCATTCTGATTAGAATCTGTAATGTGCGAAAGCCTTGTTTGCCTCTGCCATCTTGTGCATATCTTCTTTTCTCTTTACTGCTGCACCTGTGTTGTTTGATGCATCCAGAATTTCATTTGCAAGTCTCTCTTCCATGGTTTTCTCGCCTCTCTTGCGTGCGAAAAATACCAGCCAGCGAAGTCCCAATGTCTGACGACGCTCAGGCTTTACCTCGAGCGGCACCTGATATGTGGCTCCACCGATACGTCTCGCCTTACACTCAAGCATTGGCATGATGTTGTTCATAGCAGACTCAAATACATCCAATGCCGGCTTCTGTGCTTTATCTTCTACTCTGGTGAATGCTCCATATACGATTTTCTGGGCTACACCCTTCTTGCCATCCAACATAACATTGTTGATCAGCTTTGTAACCACTTTATTTCCGTAAATAGGATCTGCTAATACGTCTCTTTTTTGAATATGTCCTTTACGTGGCACGATTCTTCCCTCCTTAATTATTGATAGTGTACAGCGGACTGTCCACTATACGATTAAATCAACGGTACTCACATTTATAAAACCTTGTGTTCGCGCGGTTTTCTATTCTACCTTACTTTATTATAATGAAAAAGGTACGAAATAAGAATTCCAACACTAATTAGTTTATTGAGTACAAGGTAAATCAGCAATTCCACGCGGCTACTTTACAACTGCGAATTTGTGACCTGCACAAATTTGCCGCATGAAAATCTCTGATTTTCATGCTATTTACCTGCTTTTGGTCTCTTAGCTCCATACTTGGAACGAGCCTGCTTTCTGTTAGCAACTCCCGCAGTATCAAGTGTACCTCTGATAATATGGTATCTTGTACCTGGCAAGTCCTTAACACGGCCGCCTCTGATCAAAACAACACTATGCTCCTGTAAGTTGTGTCCCTCTCCTGGAATGTAGCTTGTCACTTCCATACCATTTGAAAGACGAACTCTGGCAATCTTTCTGAGCGCTGAGTTTGGCTTCTTCGGTGTTGCGGTCTTCACTGCTGTACACACGCCTCTCTTCTGAGGAGCAGATGTATCTGTCGCTTTCTTCTTCAAAGAATTGTATCCTCTCTGAAGTGCTGGTGCAGTGGACTTCTTAACTGTTTCCTGGCGTCCTTTTCTTACTAATTGGTTAAATGTTGGCATTCTTTTTCACCTCCTAATGTTATTCAAAACTAAATGCCAAAGCAATTAGGCACATTGTATGATGAATTTTCACACATACTAGAATAGTATACTTACCAATTTTGGGAATGTCAATCACTTTTTTAAATATTTTTTCTTATTTTATAAAAAATTTTGTTGTGAAAAGCGATTGTTCTCCTGTATGGAATAGTACAATCAAGTAAAGAAGATTCAGCTTCTGCTGACAATTTTCCTCTGGACGCCCATATGCATAAAAGATGGTCTGCCAATCACAGCAGACCATCTTAACGAATTATTCCATAACACCAATCGGTTCTCCAATTGGCATCAGATTCTCCTCAATAGGTTCCTCTTCCTCATCATAGCCAAAATCAATCTCGTCCTCAAAATCAATCGTGGTATCCAGCTCCACATCGGTATTGAGCTTTACATTTCTGTAGCGTCTCAAACCAGTACCCGCCGGAATCAGCTTACCGATGATAACGTTCTCTTTCAGACCAATCAACGGATCGACTTTGCCCTTGATTGCGGCCTCCGTGAGTACCTTCGTGGTCTCCTGGAAGGACGCCGCAGACAGGAAGGAGCTGGTCGCAAGCGCCGCCTTCGTGATTCCCAAAATCACGTCCTTGTACTCTGCTGGCTCTTTCCCCTCTGCAAATAACTGTTCATTGATATCTTCAAGCTCGATGCCGTCCACAAGCGTACCTGGCAGGAAATCCGTATCGCCGCTCGTCTCGATACGCTTCTTTTTGAGCATCTGACGCACGATAACTTCGATGTGCTTATCTGCAATATCAACACCCTGCAAGCGGTATACACGCTGAACCTCCCGTAAGAGATAATTCTGAACAGCATCAATCTTCTTGATTTCTAACAAGTCATGCGGATTGATACTTCCTTCTGTCAGCTCGTCACCCGCCTCGAGCTCTGCGCCGTCCGCGATCTTGATACGGGAACCGTACGGAATCAAATAGGTTTTCTCATTGATTCCATCGGAGACAATAATCTCACGCTTCTTCTTTGTATCCTTGATCGTCGCCGTGCCGCCAAACTCTGCAATGATTGCAAGTCCTTTGGGCTTTCTGGCCTCAAAAAGCTCCTCGACACGCGGAAGACCCTGCGTGATATCATCACCGGCAACGCCGCCGCTGTGGAAGGTTCGCATTGTAAGCTGTGTTCCTGGCTCACCGATTGACTGTGCAGCGATAATGCCAACTGCCTCACCAATCTGAACCGCCTCTCCTGTCGCCATATTCGCGCCATAACATTTTGCGCAGATTCCAATATGAGACTTACAGCAGAGAATATTACGTATCTTAACTTTTTCAACTGGCTCGCCTTTCGCATCGACACCCTTGCTCAGAATCCTGGCTGCCCTGCTCGGCGTAATCATATGATTCTTCTTGACAAGAATGTTGCCGTCTCGATCCTTAATATCCTCACAGGAATATCTGCCTGTGATTCTGTCCTTTAATCCCTCGATCGTCTCCTTACCGTCCATGAACGCTGCGACTTCCATACCTGGTATGAAATCCTTGCCCTCACAGCAATCCACTTCGCGGATAATCAGCTCTTGGCAGACATCGACCATTCGGCGCGTCAGATAACCGGAGTCCGCTGTACGCAGCGCCGTGTCGGACATACCCTTTCGTGCACCGTGCGCAGACATAAAGTATTCCAATACGTCAAGTCCCTCTCGGAAATTTGACTTGATAGGAAGCTCAATCGTGCGTCCTGTCGTATCCGCCATCAATCCACGCATACCTGCCAACTGTTTGATCTGCTGGTTGGAACCACGCGCACCGGAGTCCGCCATCATAAAGATATTGTTGTACTTGTCAAGACCGCCAATCAGCTTGTCGGTCAGTGCGTCATCCGTCTCTTTCCAGGTCTCCACAACTGCTTTGTAGCGCTCCTCATCAGTCATCAGACCACGCCTAAAGTTCATCGTGATGCGGTCAACCGTCTTCTGCGCCTCCTCAAGCATCTGCGCTTTATCTGCGGGCACTGTCATATCAGAGATCGAAACAGTCATGGCAGCCCGCGTAGAGTATTTATAGCCCATCGCCTTGATGCTGTCAAGCACCTCCGCTGTCTTTGTCGCACCATGGATGTTGATAACCTTCTCCAAAATCTGCTTCAAGCCCTTTTTGCCTACATGGAAATCCACCTCAGGAAGCAACTTGTTCTCGTCCTTGCTCCTGTCCACAAACTCCAAATCCTGCGGAAGAATCTCATTGAAGATAAAACGCCCCAGCGTGGACTCTACTGTCCCTGTAAGCACTTCGCCATCCGGCATTGTCTTGGAGACACGCACCTTGATTCTGGAGTGCAGCGTACATGCCTTATTTTCATAAGCCAGTATCGCCTCATTAATATTCTTAAAATACTTGCCCTCACCGAGCGCCCCCGGTCTCTCCTGTGTCAGATAGTAGATGCCGAGCACCATATCCTGTGACGGAACGGCAACCGGACCGCCGTCAGAAGGCTTTAACAGATTGTTCGGTGAGAGAAGCAGGAACCGGCACTCTGCCTGCGCTTCCACTGATAACGGGAGATGCACCGCCATCTGGTCGCCGTCAAAATCCGCATTGAACGCGGTACACACCAACGGATGCAGCTTGATCGCCTTACCTTCTACCAAGATTGGCTCAAACGCCTGAATACCAAGTCTGTGCAGTGTCGGTGCTCGGTTCAGCATTACAGGATGCTCCTTGATCACTTCCTCCAGCACATCCCACACGGACTGATCGAGCTTCTCCACCAGCTTCTTTGCATGTTTGATATTCTGAGAGATCTGCCTTGACACAAGCTCCTTCATCACAAAAGGTTTGAAAAGCTCAATTGCCATCTCCTTAGGGAGACCGCACTGATAAATTTTTAACTCCGGTCCTACGACGATAACCGAACGCCCTGAATAATCAACTCGTTTTCCGAGCAGATTCTGACGGAAGCGTCCGCCTTTGCCCTTCAGCATGTCAGACAGAGACTTTAGCGCCCTGTTTCCAGGTCCTGTCACAGGACGGCCGCGCCTGCCGTTGTCAATCAGCGCATCCACTGCCTCCTGAAGCATTCTCTTCTCATTGCGCACAATGATATCCGGCGCACCGAGCTCAAGCAGTCTTTTCAGACGGTTATTTCTATTGATAATTCTGCGGTATAAATCATTCAAATCCGATGTCGCAAACCGCCCGCCGTCTAGCTGAACCATCGGTCTTAAATCTGGCGGGAGCACTGGAATCGCATCCATAATCATCCACTCCGGGCGGTTTCCCGATGCCCGAAACGACTCTACCACCTCAAGCCGCTTGACAATCTTGGCGCGCTTCTGTCCCTTTGTATTCTCATTCTTAAGCTCTGCGGAAAGCTCCTCGCAATCCCGTTCTAAGTCGATCGCCTCGAGAAGCTCCTTGATCGCCTCTGCACCCATCCCGACACGGAATGCACTCTTTCCCCATTTCTCGACATTGTCCTGATACTCCTTCTCGGACAATACCTGCTTGTAATCAAGCGTCGTCTCCCTGGGGTCAAGCACTATATATGATGCAAAGTACAATACTTTCTCAAGCACGCGCGGCGTCAGGTCCAGAATCAGTCCCATACGGCTTGGAATCCCCTTAAAGTACCAGATGTGTGAAACTGGCGCCGCAAGCTCAATGTGTCCCATGCGCTCCCTGCGCACGCTCGACTTTGTAACCTCCACGCCGCAGCGGTCACAGATCACACCTTTATAACGGATTTTCTTATATTTGCCACAATGGCACTCCCAGTCCTTGCTGGGTCCGAAAATCTTTTCACAGTACAGACCATCCCGCTCAGGCTTCAACGTCCTGTAGTTAATGGTTTCCGGTTTTGTTACCTCGCCTTTTGACCACTCTCTGATTTTCTCAGGAGAAGCCAGACCAATTTTGATCGCATCAAAAGAGATTGACTGGCTCTGTTCATTTTTATTCTCAGACATTTTGGCACTCCTTCCAGATTTTTTTAGAAATCATCATCAAAGCTATCATCATCGCCGTCATCATAATCATCATCAGAAAAATCATCTTCCTCAAAGTCATCCTCGGCATCCACTAGATCTCCGCTCTCAGCATCAAATTCCTTTTGCTGATACCCTTCGAGACCTTCTCTGTTATCGTATTTATTGTCACCTTCCATCTCCACGCGGAAATCTGTCTCCGTGTAATCAACAGATTCTTTGAGTTCCACTTCATTTTGATTTTCGTCATATACCTTCACATCCAGACCGAGCGACTGAAGCTCTTTGAGCAATACCTTGAAAGACTCAGGAATACCCGGCTCAGGAATATTTTCACCTTTGATGATCGCCTCATAGGTCTTTACTCGTCCAACAACGTCATCGGATTTGACTGTCAGGATTTCCTGCAATGTATGCGACGCGCCATATGCCTCGAGCGCCCACACCTCCATCTCTCCAAAACGCTGTCCGCCAAACTGTGCTTTACCGCCAAGTGGCTGCTGCGTAACCATACCATACGGTCCAGTCGAACGCGCGTGAATCTTATCGTCTACCAGATGATGCAGTTTGAGATAGTGCATGTGACCGATTGTGACAGGACTGTCAAAATATTCGCCTGTCCTGCCGTCGCGAAGCCTTACCTTGCCATCTCTTGAAATCGGCACCCCTTTCCAGAGCTTTCTGTGTGCCCTGTTCTCATACAGATACTCCATCACATCCGGCAGAAGCTCCGCCTTATGCTTTGCCTCAAACTCCTCCCACTCAAGATTGACGTAATCGTTTGCCAAATCCAGTGTATCCATGATATCAGACTCGTTCGCACCGTCAAATACTGGTGTAGACACATTAAATCCAAGCGCTTTTGCCGCCAGAGAGAGATGAATCTCGAGCACCTGCCCGATATTCATACGGGAAGGCACACCCAGCGGATTTAACACGATATCAAGCGGACGCCCGTTTGGAAGGTACGGCATATCCTCAACAGGAAGCACACGCGATACGACACCCTTGTTTCCATGACGTCCCGCCATCTTATCGCCAACGGAAATCTTTCTCTTCTGCGCGATATAGATACGCACTGTCTGATTGACACCTGGCGCAAGCTCCGTGTCTCCGTTTGCCCTTGAAAATACCTTCGCATCAACGACAACACCATACTCGCCATGCGGCACCTTTAATGAAGTATCCCGCACCTCACGCGCCTTCTCGCCAAAGATTGCCCGCAAAAGCCGCTCCTCAGCCGTCAGCTCTGTCTCGCCTTTCGGCGTCACTTTTCCGACAAGGATATCTCCTGCGCGAACCTCCGCGCCAATTCTGATAATACCTCTGTCGTCAAGATCTTTCAGCGCATCATCCCCGACACCCGGCACATCTCTTGTAATTTCCTCTGGTCCGAGCTTGGTGTCGCGCGCATCTGTCTCATACTCTTCTATATGAATGGAGGTATAGACATCCTCCATAACAAGCCGCTCACTTAAAAGTACTGCGTCCTCGTAATTGTATCCTTCCCATGTCATGAAGCCAATCAGCGGATTCTTGCCCAGTCCAAGCTCTCCGCCTCTGGTGGAAGCACCATCGGCAATCACCTGTCCAGCCTCCACATGATCTCCCTTAAACACGATCGGTTTCTGGTTGTAGCAGTTTGACTGATTACTCCGCTCAAACTTGTGTAGTTTAAACTCTGCCTTCTCCCCATCGTCATACGCGATGCGAATCATTTTCGAGGATACATACGTGATCGTTCCCGGCTTCTTTGCCACCACGCACACGCCGGAGTCAACAGCGGCTTTCACCTCGATACCAGTCCCCACGACAGGCGCCTCGGTAAATAATAACGGAACGGCCTGACGCTGCATGTTCGATCCCATCAGCGCACGGTTCGCATCATCGTTCTGCAAAAATGGAATCAGCGCTGTAGCAACTGAAAATACCATCTTAGGAGACACGTCCATATAGTCAAACATTGCCTTGGGATACTCCTGTGTCTCATCAAGATAACGGCCTGACACCGAATTACGCACAAAATAACCGTTCTCGTCAAGCTGTTCGTTCGCCTGCGCTACGTGATAATTATCCTCCTCGTCAGCCGTCATGTAGACCACTTCGTTTGTGACGCGCGGATTTTTAGGATCCGTCTTGTCAATCTTGCGGTATGGCGCCTCAATAAAGCCATACTCATTGATTCTCGCATACGATGCAAGCGAGTTGATCAGACCAATGTTCGGTCCCTCAGGCGTCTCAATCGGACACATTCTGCCGTAGTGCGAATAGTGTACATCTCGAACCTCGAACCCGGCACGATCTCTGGAAAGACCACCAGGTCCCAGCGCAGAGAGACGTCTCTTGTGCGTCAGCTCACCCAGCGGATTGTTCTGGTCCATGAACTGTGACAACTGTGAGGAGCCAAAGAACTCTTTGATAGCAGCCTGTACAGGTTTGATATTGATCAATGCCTGCGGTGACACATCATCCGAGTCATGCGTTGTCATACGCTCACGCACAACACGCTCCATCCTGGACAAACCAATACGGTACTGATTCTGCAACAGTTCTCCGACTGCCCTGATCCGCCTGTTGCCCAGATGGTCAATATCATCACTGTTCCCAAGCCCATACTCGAGATGCATGTTGTAATTGATGGATGCCAAAATATCCTCTTTCGTAATATGTTTTGGTATCAGCTCGTGTACATTTCTTGTGATGGCGTCTGCCAGCTCCTCTGGATTCTCCGCATACTCCTCAAGAATCTGCCGCAGAACCGGGAAGTATACCTGCTCTGTGATACCGAGACTCCTCGGTTCACAATCCACAAAGTTTGTGATATCGACCATCATATTCGAGAGTACCTTGACAAGCCGTTCCTCTGTCTGAATCCAGACAAATGGAACAGCTGCATTCTGGATACTGTCCGCCATCTCCGCTGTAACCTTCTCGCCCTTCTGTCCCAGAATCTCCCCGCTGAACGGGTCCACCACATCTTCCGCGAGAATCTGATTTCTGATTCTATTCTTCAGTGCAAGTTTTTTATTAAACTTATATCTGCCGACCTTGGCAAGATCATATCTTCTCGGATCAAAAAACATTGCTGTCACAAGGTTTTCCGCACTGTCCAAACTAAACGGTTCACCTGGACGGATTTTGCTGTAGAGCTCCTTCAAGCCCTCCTGATAATTTTCCGCAGTATCCTTTGTGAAGCTCGCCTGAATCTTCGGCTCCTCGCCAAACAATTCTAGGATCTCCTCATTCGTTCCCACCCCCAGCGCACGGACCAGCACTGTGATGGGCACCTTTCTTGTTCTATCGACACGAACGTAGAAAACATCATTGGAATCGGTCTCATACTCAAGCCATGCACCACGATTTGGAATCACTGTACAGGAGAACAGCCTCTTACCAATCTTGTCATGTGCAATGCCATAGTAAATGCCTGGTGAACGTACCAACTGGCTGACGATAACACGCTCTGCGCCATTGATCACGAAAGTACCTGTCTCTGTCATCAACGGGAAATTACCCATAAAAATCTCATGCTCGGTGATTTCTTCTTTTTCTTTATTATGAAGACGAACCCTGATCTTTACAGGTGCCTCATACGTTAAGTCTCTCTCCTTGCATTCCTCGATTGTGTGCTTGATTTCGTCCTCAGCCAAAACGTAGTCTACAAATTCCAGACTTAGACGTCCGCTGTAGTCCGTAATTGGAGAGATATCCGCCAATGCTTCCCGAAACCCTTCCTCGAGAAACCATCTGTAGGAATCCTTTTGGACTTCAATCAGATTCGGCATTTCCAGAACCTCTTCTTGTCTCTGATAACTCATACGCATTGTCTTACCTGAGACTACTGGACGTATTCTGTTCTTTTCCATGACATTTCACCCCGTTCTTATTTAATACATCTATCCATATAATCATTGTAACAACTGACTATATTTATGGTTACAATTTTCCACAATAGTGCACCCTACATACTACCACAAGTACAAATTGAAGTCAATGAGGAATTTCAAAAAATTAACATAAAAAAATATGAATGAAAAACCAAAAGGCCGGGATTGCCTCCCGACCTGTTGTATCCAGCCCAAATTACTTCAATGTAACCTTTGCGCCTTCTGCTTCAAGTTTTGTCTTAATCTCCTCAGCCTCAGCCTTAGATGCTGCCTCTTTCAATACCTTCGGAGCGCTGTCAACAAGATCCTTAGCTTCCTTCAAGCCAAGACCAGTTGCCTCACGAACAACCTTGATTACCTTAACCTTGTTCGGACCAACCTCTGTCAGCTCTACATCGAACTCGTCCTTCTCCTCCTGCTGTGCGCCTGCGCCGTCGCCTGCTGCCATAACGACTGCACCTGCTGCTGCGGATACGCCGAACTCTTCCTCACAAGCCTTTACCAAATCATTTAACTCTAATACTGTAAGCTCTTTGATCGCTTCAATAAATTCTGCTGTTGTTAACTTTGCCATGATTATTTCCCTCCATTAATTCTCATAATTTTTCTAAATACTACTCAGCCGCTGGTGCCTCTGCCGCCTCAACTGCGGATTCCGCTGCTGCTTCCTCTGTCTTAGGTGCAGGCTCACATGCGTCTGGACCACCCTTCTCTGCAATCTGATTAAGCACACGAGCGAAGTTTGTAATCGGAGACTTGATACTTCCAAGGAACTTGGAAAGAAGCTCTTCTCTTGAAGGAATGCTTGCAATCTGTGCCATTCCCTTTTCGTCGTACAAAATACCCTCTACCACGCCTGCTTTCAGCTCGATTGCCGGACAAGTTTTGCCAAATTTGCTCAGGATTCTAGCTGGAGCTGTCGCATCGTCCTTGCTGACTGCGATCGCATTTGTTCCTTTAAGGCTGTCTGTCAACCCTTCAAACTCCGTTCCCTTAAACGCACGTGTCATCAATGTATTCTTGTATACTTTGTACGTAACGCCGGCCTCACGAAGCTGCTTACGAAGCTGTGTATCCTGCGCAACTGTGATTCCGCTGTACTTAACAATCACAACTGTGGCAGCATCCTTGATCGTAGCTGAAATCTCATCAACGATAGGCTGTTTTAATTCAATCTTTGCCATTTTCTTACCTCCTTATAGATTCTATGAACGCGTTTTCCGCGTCCTGCCGACAGGAGTCTACGATATAATCGAGTAGGAAAAGTCATCTTCCCTGCTCGTGCCGCCGATGCACCACTCTCATGGCATATTTCCTCTGTATCGGCGTATACATAATAAAAAACCTCTCAAAATATGCCCAAACACACTTCAAGAGGTAAAAGTCATATCATAAAAACTCTTCTCCTCGGTAGGCGGTATCCTTACGCAAAGCCATTTCGATCTGGCCTCGCACCTACTGTCTTCGGCACGGTTTTATAACCTTTATTACCATAGCACAACAGACTATGGCTGTCAACCCTTTTTTATACATTTACCATCAATATTTGCCACCTATCTGCCAAACGTCACATATCCCTCACTGTCAATCTGTACATTGGGCGACAAATTGCGCATATAGTTGAGTACCTCTTCCTTCTGTGCACCCTCGAGATGCCTAGTGCGGCAGTCCTCTTGTATACATGGCACAAACTGGAAATATTCCATTCCGTCCTTGTTGATGCCGACTTCGATAAGACAAGTATTTTGCGTCTTGGAATTAAACCAGTAATTGCCCAGGCTGTACGCGACAGGCACACCTGAGACGATGTCCAGTTTTTGCAGGCAGTGCGGATGATCTCCTATAATGAGGTCCACCCCCGCCTCCGCATAGATTGGCGCCTGCTTATCCTGTAGCCAGTCGGTTCCTTCCTGGCTCTCGGTTCCCCAATGAATATACAGGATCACAAAATCGCTCGACGCCTTTGCCTCTGCAATCACCTCCAGCAGCGCTGACGGGTCCATGCAGCGGAGCACCCCCGGACTATTCATGGTCGCCTCCTTGGTGTCTGGCACAGCGTTGCGCTCAATCTGCGTCGCGCTCACAATACTGATCTTCATGCCATTTGCAATGAAATACACTGGCTTTTTCGCCTCGTTAAGATCCCTGCCTGCGCCGACATACGGAATCCCGGCAGTCTCAAGAGTCGTAAATGTGTCAAGCAGCGCATCCTTCCCGAAATCATAGGCATGATTATTGGCAAGTGACACAATGTCCACGCCTAGCTGCTCATACATTTCCACATTGTCAGGATTTGCCCTGAACGTGAAGGTCTTTCCCTCCGTCGGTGTCCCCCTGCGCGAAAACGGAAATTCATTGTTGAGCATAAACACATCTGCTCTGCGCATTCGTTCCAGTAAATCTGCGGAAAAAGTATCATTGATATCGCTCCCCCTGCTGCGATAGCGAAACATCATCGCGTATCCGTCATCGAGCAGAATATCTCCCGCAAAAGCAAATGTGACGCGCGACTCATCCTCACAATTCAGCAGATAGACATTTTCTCCTTTGCTGACTGCCTCATTGTACAGGCGTTCATTCTCCGCAAGCATCTCATCCACCGCCGTAGCCTGCTCCTGCGTACCGGCTTCTATATCAGTCTCCTCTGACATCAAACCATTGGAAACGTCCGTGATATCCGCATCTGCCTGATCTGTATATTCCGTCTGACTCAGCCCATCAAAATCCATGATGATCGGTGATTTCGTCGTCTTTGGCGTCCGTGTCTCCGAGTATGCCAGCATCGCTACACTGCCCGCAAACAATACGATCAAAAGCGACACCACAAACACGCGCAGTTGACTTTTCCTGCGTTTCCTTTTTCCAGTTTTTTTACCAGCCAAGCACTCACCTCACTATACCCATCAAATTGAGAAAAGACCTCGTTTTCTTCAAAACGAGGTCTTGAGATCTTATATCTTTGATTAGAACTTCGCAACACTAACCTTCACGCCAGGTCCCATTGTAGATGACAGTGTGATACTCCTCAAATACTGTCCTTTCAGCGTAGACGGTTTTGCCTTCACAATTGCATCCAAGAGAGAGTTCAGATTCTGTGTCAACTGCTCCTCAGAGAAAGAAACCTTTCCAATCGGGCAGTGAATGATATTTGTCTTATCAAGTCTGTACTCAATCTTACCAGCTTTGATATCATTGATTGCCTTTGTGACATCCATTGTTACTGTGCCCGCCTTCGGGTTTGGCATCAAGCCCTTAGGTCCAAGTACTTTACCCAGACGTCCAACAACACCCATCATGTCCGGTGTAGCAACCACTACATCAAAATCTAACCAACCATCATTCTGAATCTTCGGAATGAGCTCATCGCCGCCAACATAGTCTGCGCCTGCTGCCTCCGCCTCTGCTACTTTATCACCTTTCGCAAAGACTAAAACCTTCACAGTTTTACCTGTTCCGTTCGGGAGTACAACCGCACCACGAATCTGCTGGTCTGCGTGACGTCCGTCACAGCCTGTCCTGATATGCACTTCTACAGTCTCATCAAACTTTGCAGCAGCAGCCTTCTTTGTCAGCGCTACAGCATCCTCAATCTCATAAAATGTTGCGCGATCGATCAACTTCGCGGATTCATTATATTTCTTACCATGTTTCATTCTACTTTACCTCCGCTTAATCTTCTACTGTGATACCCATAGATCTTGCTGTACCTGCGATCATGCTCATAGCAGCCTCAAGGCTTGCAGCATTCAGATCAGGCATCTTTATCTCAGCGATCTCCTGGATCTTTGCCTTTGAAATCTTGGCAACCTTTGTCTTGTTCGGTGCTGCTGAAGCAGTTTTCAGGTTACATGCCTTCTTTAATAAAACTGCCGCAGGCGGAGTCTTTGTGATGAAGCTGAAGCTTCTGTCTGCATAAACTGTGATGACAACAGGAATGATCATTCCTTCCTGGTCTGCCGTTCTCGCATTAAACTGCTTTGTGAACTCTACAATGTTCACACCATGCTGTCCAAGAGCTGGTCCAACTGGTGGAGCCGGTGTTGCTTTTGCGGCAGGAATCTGTAATTTAATATATCCTTCTACTTTCTTTGCCATTTTAGGCACCTCCTAATTTATTCTCGGTCTTCTCTGATAAAGATTCTTATCTTGAAACTCTATATAATAGAAGAAACCGTTTTGTGGTCGTCTGGGCGGATAACCCTCCCACGTAGACGCAAGTCCGAAAATTATTTTATACCAACTGAATCACCTTGTCAACCTATTTAATCCCACATCTTTTTCACGTCTGTGAAATTAATCTCAACAGGTGTCTCACGCCCAAACATCTCTACATTGATCGTGACAGTCTGTCTCGCTGCATCGATTTTCTGAACAGTCCCCACAGTGTCTTTCCATACACCCGCAGTGACACTGATCACATCTCCCTCTGCAAACTCTACAGTAGTGTCAACGCCAAAGTCAAGCGCTTTGAGCTCTGCTTCCGTGAGCGGCACAGGCTTGCTCCCCGGTCCTACAAAGCCGGTAACGCCTCTCGTGTTTCGAACCACATACCACGCATCATTATTGTCCGCGTCCATGTGGAGCAGCACATAGCCTGGGAACATCTTCTTCTGTGTCGTCTTCTCCACGCCATTTTTGAGCTCCATGACATCCTGCAACGGAACCCTCACTTCAAGGATCTCATTCTCAAGATGTCGGTTTTCTATTGCCTTTTCGATATTTGCCTTTACCTTATTCTCATAACCAGAGTACGTATGAACGACATACCAGCCCATCCCAAGACCGCTCTTATTGTCACTGAGCGCCACTCTGCTGTGCGGTTCTTCCTCCACAGGCGGTTCAAACACAAAGTTTTCCTTGGCGGGCGTCTCCTCCACAGGAGAATCCTCACCGTCAAAATCCTCCTGATCAGAATCTGGCAGCTCTGACTCCTGGTCATCTGCTGACATCAGTTCCTCGGAATCTACTTCCTCGGAGTCTAATTCTCTCAAATCGGATTCAAACTCCTGCGAATCGAGATTTTGAATCAGCTTGCTGTCCATGTGATTCTCGGATTCAGTTTCTTCGGAGTCTACAGCTTTGGATGCTAAAGTCTCCGATTCAAAAAAATTCGGCGCTGCCATCTCAGATTCTGAGGCTTGTGATTCAACGCGCTCTGAATCTGCCGTTTCCTCAACGCTTTTTAGCGGCTTTTCAGGCATCTTTGGCGACACCGGAAGCCACTCCTGCATATTGGGTGTGATGAGCTTTTTGGCTACCGCTCTGGGTGCTTTCTTTTCTTCCATAATGGTTATCCCCTTCTATGCTCCAATACTTGTTAAGAAGTTGACGCCGAACTGGATCAGGGTATCCAAAAAGGTAATGATAAGTCCTACAACAACCGAAACACAAAGAACTGCTACAGACTGCTTAACAGTTTCTTTCTGGTCAGGCCAGGCGATCTTCTTAAATTCTGTTTTTACACTTTTCCAGAAGTTATCTTTTTTCGCTTCTGTCTTAGCTGAATCTGCCATCATGTGCCTCCTATTTCATTCGATTGTTTATTTTGTTTCCTTGTGCAATGTATGAGTCTTGCAGAATCTACAATACTTCTTGATCTCCATTCTGTCAGGATGAGTCTTCTTCTCCTTTGTAGTATTGTAGTTGCGCTGCTTGCACTCCGTACATGCCAATGTAATCTTTGTACGCATAATTCCACCTCCGCTAACGTTCTAACTAATTCCTTTGCTCTAATCACGCAGGATTCACCGGTTTTCCCCATTCCATCTCGTCATGCAGACTCAATGGCATAAAAAAAAGACCAAATGTACATCTTGCTTATCAAATATACCACAAGGGAAGTCTGCCGTCAAGCACTATTTCAGCCCATCATGCCGCAATTTCTTCTCTTTATAAGCACGCGTGCATATATTATATAATGAAACACTTCATTCGATGATCGATTCCTAAATCACGCAGAAATTGCCTTAATTGTACAAACAATTCAAACAATTTCTTCTATTTTCAGCACATTATAGGGGTTTACGTAAAATTTTTTCATTTTTATGGGCTGAAGGGCTTGCATTTTCACGCAATTCGTGATAACTTTAAGATAAAAAGAGATATACATAACATTTTACTGAATATTCACACAATTCAATTGCTATATCTCTTTCAAATAAAGGATTTTTGTGAATTTTGCGTATGAATCTATGCCCAAAATTAAGTTCACATAAGATTTAAATTGATTATCTGAGAGGGGAGGACATCAGAATGTCAGTTTCTTTAACTACACTACCAATTTATGACGAGTATCTAAACGCATACCGCAACAAAAATTATTCCAGTGGCAGAACCAACAAGCGCAGCCTGCGCCACGCCACGCACGACACCAGTGAACTAAAAAATCTATACAATGCGATCCAGTGGAAAAATCGCTTTGCACCGCTCTATCTCACGGACCCTACACCGCAGTCCATCGCCTACGCGATTCATCTGAAAGAGAGCGCGAACGACCTAAAGCAGACCATCGATTCGCTCAGCGGCGACGACAATGACTTATTTTCGATGAAATCCGCCTACAGCGACAATGAAGCGCTCGCAAGTGTGGAATACGAACCGGAGGATGCAGAGGACTATGTCCCGCTTGATTTCACACTCGAAGTCGAAAAATTCGCTTCGCCACAGGTCAATACCAGCAAGTATATGCGAGCCAATCAGCCTGTCACCCTCACACCAGACAGCTATTCGTTTGACATCCTGACAAACAAGCTCCACTATGAGCTTCAGTTTAATGTCAATGAGGGCGATACCAACAAGGATTTGCAGAGCAAGCTTTCCCGCCTGATTAACAACTCCGATATCGGTCTGTCGGCAAAAGTGGTCGAATCCCGCGGTCTGTCGGCACTTGAAGTCACCTCTGACGCCTATGGACTTCCCGTCCAGGGCGAGCGGCACTTTACGATCACAGACGAAAATACCAGTTATCAGGACGGCGTCGTTGATTATCTGGGATTAAATAAACATATAAAAGAAGCCACCAACGCGGTCTACAGCATCAACGGAAATGAGGAATCCTCTTATTCCAACAATTTCAGTGTATATGGCGCCTACCATGTGACCCTGCACCCTGAAAATGCTGACACCAGCACCACCATGTCTGACCAGATGACCGCCAATGCGGCCAAAAGTGCAGGTCAGAACACCAGCGCCACCATCGGACTGTACCCCGATGCCGAGTCGCTTGCCAACAATATTGAAACCTTTGTGGAAGGCTACAACAGCTTTATGAATGGCGTCATCAATGATCAGACCGACGCGCCGCTGACCAAGCTGCTGTCCAAAGACTTGCACAAGTTCTTGGGTCTGCACAGCTACAATCTTGAAAAGTATGGTATCGTGGTCAATGAGGACGCCACGCTCGACTACCAAAAGGGCGACGAGATCACCGATGCCACTGGCATAAAAGGCTTTGGATCACAAATCCTGCGCAAACTAAACGCAATCTCCCTCGATCCGATGGAGTATATTGACCGAAGAATCTGTGCATACTCAAATCCCAACGCAAGTTATCCAAACCCTTACATGACGAGCATCTATACAGGAATGTTATATAATGGTTATATGTAAAAAGCAGGCATCAGCCTGCTTTTTCATTCTGCGCCATCTCGAGCGCCGCGAGAATCACTTTGTCCATATCATAATATTTATACTGCCCAAGCCGCCCTCCGAACAACACATTTTTCTGTTTTGCGGCAAGCGCCGTATACTTTTGATACAGCGCGGCATTTTTTTCATCATTTACCGGATAGTACGGCTCATCGCCACGCGTCCACTCTTTTGGATACTCCCTCGTAATCACGGTGTCCGGCTGGTGCCCAAATTCAAAATGCTTGTGTTCGATTATGCGTGTATAGGGAATCTCCCGCGCCGTATAATTAACGACCGCATTCCCCTGATAATTTTCCTCCCCCGCCAAAAGCTCTGTCTGGAAATCAAGTGAACGGTATTCCAACGCACCCTCGCAATAGTCAAAGAATGCATCTATCATACCAGTGTAAAGAACCTTCTCAAAGGTATCCCCGCCATCTATAGTGACATAGGTGTCATTTTCATCCTTTCGGACAAACGTCTCAAACGCGGTGTCAAGACGCACCTCAATCCCTGCTAGAAGCTTCGCGACCATCCCCGTATATCCCCCCTTGGGAATCCCCTGATAGGCATCATTAAAATAATTGTTGTCAAACGTAAAACGCACTGGAAGGCGCTTGATAATGAACGCGGGCAGCTCCTTGCAGTCACGTCCCCACTGCTTCTCTGTATAGCCCTTCACAAGCTTCTCGTAAATATCCGTGCCGACAAGCGACAATGCCTGCTCTTCAAGGTTTGCAGGGTTTGTGATCTTTAGGTCCGCTATCTGCGACTGGATGCGCGCTGCCGCCTCCTTGGGCGTCTTGACGTTCCACATCTTTGCAAAGGTATTCATGTTAAACGGCAGATTGTAGAGCTCATCCCTGTACACCGCCACCGGCGCGTTAATATAGTTATTAAACTCCGCAAGCGCATTGACATACGCCCAGACTTTTTGATCCGATGTGTGAAAAATATGTGCCCCATATTTATGCACATTGATTCCGCGCACGTCCTCCGTATAGATATTTCCAGCGATGTGCGGTCGTTTATCTATGACAAGACACTTCTTTCCCGCCTGATTCATTTCATTTGCAAACACAGCGCCAAAAAGCCCTGCCCCCACCACTAAATAGTCATATTTCATGCTCTGTCTACTCCTCCTTAATCAGCTTTGGCTCAACGGGCTTCCAATCCCTCGCCATCTGTTCATACTCTGTCGCCTTGTCCATCAAACGCTTATGCTCCACCTCGTACTCTCTTTGCGGAAGCGCCTTGACTTTGGGAGATTTCGCCAGCTTACGGAAGCACAATGCCAGCGCCATAAAGGCAGATGTACCGCTGCTCGCTACGTCAATATCACTCTCACAGTCGTACCCTGCCCTGTGAAACCACACTGCCGCCTCGCCAAAATCTTCCTTTTTCATAAAGAAGTATCCCAGCTCCATGCACATTTCTGCCGATGGTATGGTTGCCTCCTCACTCAGCGAGATCTTTAACATGCTGACCGGATCATCTGTCAAACGATAGATCTTGAGCAATACTGCGATAATCTGACGGCACAGTAAATCCTTTCCCTCCGCGCGCTTAGCTGGCAGTGCAGCACCAAAGAATGCCTCTGCGCGTTTGAGTTCCTCCTCTGTCCCCGCCTTGTACAGCTCTCTTAGATACATTCCCATAAGCCGGTCAGACAGAACGCCCTTGTCTGCAATAATGTGTTCAAACACCCCAAAGTCTCTGCTGCTGTGATTTCCCTGCGGATAATGATGAATCTCAATATCACTGTCAAATATAACTGGATTGAGATTGACGGTCTCATGAATTGGCTCAATCCATGTAAACTCGCGCAGCCGCTTAAACAGCTTGGGTCTTAAATCCCGCGCGAAGTTCTCTGTCGGATGATTGATCTGCTCTGTCACATAGATCATCTGAACAATCTCCACCTCTGGAAGCAGAACACGCTTCAATGCCTTTAGTTTGTCCTGATTTTCCTTATCGACAAGCTCGTCCGCATCTGCGGAGTAGATATAATCTCCTGTCGCCTTGGAAAATGCAAAATTTCTGGCGGCTGCAAAGTCATTCTCCCACGCAAAGTCATATAGATATGGCGTATACTCTGCCGCGATCTTTTTGGTGTCATCCGTAGACCCTGTGTCCACGATAATAATCTCATCCATGATATCCTTTAACGAATCCAGACAATTTCTCAACACAGCAGATTCATTTTTTACAATCATGCATAAACTGAACTTCATACCACTCCCCCGTTTCTCTCTGTGATTTCATTTGATACCATTGTAACGGACTTTACATAATTTCTCAACTGTTTCTTTTTAAAAATACGAAAAAAGGCAAATATTGTGACAATCGCTTCTGTTTGCCTAAAGTTTTCAGAATATTCTGACGATATAATTTATGTAGTATTATTATGTAACTTTAATGCAAATTTGCCTCCCGAGAGTCGGGCTGTACAGGAATGAGGGAAACCATATGGATTTTAGACAACGTTATGAAAATTTATTGCAGATATTATGTGATGCATACACGAAAATGTATCAATTGTTGGATGGTGTAGAAAAATGTGACCGGGAGCTGACCCGCCTATCCCTGATCAACCGTCCGAGTGTAGAGGAGGTCTGCGGCGTTACCGACTGCAAAGATCGGCTGGTCGTCATGATCGATAAGATTTCCATCGCGATTGAACCAATCCATCAGCAGCTTGACGCCATCATGGCAATTTGCCAGGAAGTCAGCATCCATCCCATGTACCTGCGTATGCAGGATTTGGAGTATGTGATTTACTATGCGATTCATAAGATTGTCAACAAGGAAGATATCAACAATCCAGACATTATTGACCGCTTAAATGCCTATAAAGCATCCTTGGAATTAGATAAGGCGATCAGTGAAGTGCCAGATTCTGAGAAACAGATCTTTATGTTAATTCCTGAGCGCAAAGAATAAAATATAAAAACGACCGCTTGTCACGCGAGCGGTCGTTTTTATATTCTCTATGAAATTTTTAATTGTTTTATTGAAGCAATGAAAGAACACCATTATTTAGCTGGTTTGCCTGCACAAGCATTGCATTTCCTGCCTGCTGAAGGATATTTTTACTACTATAAAAAACCATCTCTTTTGCCATGTCTGTATCACGGATACGACTCTCCGCAGCAGTCGTGTTTTCTACAACATTTTCTTCATTTGCGATCGTGTGCTCCAAACGGTTCTGATATGCTCCATACCGGCTTCTCTGCGCTGAAAGCCGCTCTAGTGCACCCCAAATACGATCGATCGCCTCTTCTGCTTTCCACTCTGAAAGTACTGAAATATCATCAATATCGAGTACTCCCGTGTTCATCGCAACCGTCTTAAGAATCAATCCATCTCCAGCGTCGCCGCCTGACTGAATCCATAACTGTCTCGTCCCACCCAATATCGTTTTTCGCACCAATATGGGCTGCACTCCCGGATCTGTGATGTTAATCGCTGGTGCTTTAATGATATCAGCCGGAATATTCTTGTCCTTATCCACATTGACAATCCCCTGCTTGAAAGAAAATTTCTGAGAACTGTTTCCTGCAAGTTTCCTGTCACTCCAGATCAAGCTGAATCCAATATCCATACTATTGGTCGTCTCTCCAAGGACGCCTGCCATCGTTGTTGTCGTGTATGCCCCAAGTTCTCCCACCGAATAATAATTTCCAACGATAAGCGTATCCGCCTTCCCAGCGCCATCACCGCCGTCAAGCACGATACTCTCTGTAAACGAAAGCGCTCCCTGTTCATTTACAATGGAAAAGCTGCCAGGAATCGAGTCTTCTACATGCACATTGTTTATCGTTGAAGAATAGGATGTATTTGTCGTATACATCGTGCTGTACTCTACTTTTCCCTTTCCCTCAAGATGATAGCTCTCCACCCGGTCATTATTGTTGTAGGCAGTATCCTCATGATGAACTAGGTTATACTTCACCTCAACTGCTCCCTTATTTCTAACTTCATAGCTGATTGTGTAGTACTGGCTCTCATTTCCGTTTTTATCATGAAGCGTTACCGTCTGAATCAGTTCCATATCAAGACCATTTGCCGCCTCAGTATACTTAAATGTTCTTGACCATACATTTTCTCCCTTGATCACATTTGCCGTATAACTCGTGGGTGTGATGTCGCGAAAGTCCATCGTAAAAGCAACTACACTGCTCGTTCCAGCTATTGTATACTCTCCTGTAAGTTTCGGATAAGACGTTCCGCCTGAGCCATAGATCAGATTCCATACTTGTGGAATATCCGCCTTGGTAGACTGCGCGGAAAGATTTAAATGATATCCTGGACTGCTTGCATTAAAAGGTCCAGACGTCAGTTCACAATTCATATCCATCTGGTCAAAGCTTGGCACAGGAATCAACTGAGGCCTTCCTGCGATACCACCAGTTCCGCCATTCGTCACCCATTTTTCTGTAGTCAGCTGCTGTGTACCCCTAAATATATATACCTCATTAAACTTTGTCGTATCTCCAATCCGATCAATTTCAGTAAGGATCTGTGTCACTTCATCATTGATACATTTACGGTCATTTGCACTGTTGGTCCCATTGGCAGCCTTTACGGCAAGCTCATTGAGGCGCTGTAACATATCGTGCACTTCTGCTAAGGCACCATCTGCCACTTGACAAAGAGAAACACCATCTTCCGCATTCTGAACGCCCTGTGTCAAACCACGAATCTGCTTTCTCATTTTCTCCGAGATACTAAGTCCTGCTGCATCATCTGCCGCCTTATTAATCCGATATCCCGATGAAAGCTTCTCGGAAGATTTCGATAAAGTTCTTCCGACCATTCTTGCCTGCCTGTTGCTGTTCATTGCTAAAATATTGTGTGTAATTCTCATGACCTATTCCTCCTTGAATAACGCCAAAGACGATTTAGTTATTCCCTTTCCTCTCAATATTTACTACAGATGCATCTTCCCTTATCACAATCTGTAGCATATGTATTAATTGCACCCATTTCTGGGACAATCATCTAAATCGATATCTTACAAGCAAAAAGACCGAAATAAAACTAGCCGGTCTTTTTGTCTGTATATATTAAATTGGTTAGAGTGAGCGTTATCAAAAAGCTTACTGTAAGAGTGAAAGTACACCCTGATTTGACTGGTTTGCCTGTGCCAGAATCGACTGTCCTGCCTGCAACAGCACCTGGTTATTAGAGAATTTAACCATCTCATCCGCCATATCTGTGTCACGAATTGCTGATTCTGCGGCTGTCGTGTTCTCAACTACATTATCGAGGTTTGCAATCGTATGCTCCAAACGGTTCTGAACAGCACCAAGGATTGAACGCTGTGTGGACACAATCTTCAATGCATCTCCAATGACATCAATTGCCTCTCTTGCATTGTCGCCTGTCTCATCCACAATACCGATTGATGTGCTCTTTAATCTGTTCACACCAAGTCCTGCTGCTGACATCGTATCTATCTTCGCAGAAATTCTATTGTTCAGATCAGAGTCCGCACCTGCATGAACAGAGAATGTCAATGCTGCTGTAACCTTCTCTGTAAGGTTGCTGATATATTTTCCATAATATACTGAAGAAGTTGTCTCTCCGTTATCTATAATCTTTTTGGTTGCATCTTTATCTGTATACAAACCACCTGTGTAGTCGCCATTCTCATTAAAGTACTTATAGAGTGCCATGCCGGATACAGGCTTGCCATCCGTATCATAAAGCTGATTCTCTGACACTGCACCTATGAAATCCTTGTTGCTCAGGTTTTCAACCGTAGCAGGCTCTCCCAATGTGCCAGCGATTCCTGCCTTATCATTTACATTGTAAAGCAGTCTGTATCGTTCCTTCATCGTAAAGGTCTTATCATCTGCCCCATCTACATGGTCAACGTAATCTCCCAAATTCTCATTAGCCTTTAAATGAATGATATTCTTCGTCTCTGTATCATATATATACGCTTCTTTATCCGGCGTAAAAATATTTCCATTGCTTGGGTCTGTTTCAAGCTGTACACCATTTAATGTTGTATTCTTGAATACCGCATAGGATGCACTGAGCACCGCATTTGTAACTGAGGAACTTGCCCCCACTTCACTTCCTGTATCAAGATACTTTGTAAAGTCAGAACCTTTCTTGATCACATCAGCAGTCATAGGACTACTTTCCTTAGAAGCTGAAATACTGGTAGAAACAACATACACATTGTCTGTGCCATTGTAATTGACCATAACCATGTCACCGTCTAAATTTCTGACAGAAGAAGTTCCCATCTGATCAATCTTATCACCCTTAATATAATTAAAGGTATGTACCAATGTGTCTGGCTGTTCCTCATCACCCTTCAATAAATAGGTCTCATTAAACTTGGTCGTCTCTGAAACACGATCAATCTCTGTGACAAGCTGATCGATCTCATCCTGGATATACTTACGGTCTGTAACGGAGTTTGTACCATTTGCAGCCTGTACAGCCAGCTCGTTCATTCTCTGGAGCATATCCTGTACTTCTGCGAGCGCACCTTCTGCCGTCTGTACACATGAGATACCATCCTCTGCATTGCGTGAGCCCTGTGTCAGACCACGAATCTGTTTTCTCATCTTCTCTGATATAGCAAGTCCTGCTGCATCGTCCGCAGCCCTGTTTACGCGATAGCCGCTTGAAAGTTTTTCTGTAGATCCTGATGACGCCTTCGCATTGATGTTCAACATTCTGTTTGCATTCATAGCTTTAAGATTGTGCTGTACTACCATATTTTCTCCTCCTTTAGCAGCCCAGGACATCCCTTTCACCAAGCAACTTTCCCATAATTTTATTTCTTATATTTTTATTTCATTATTCCCCTTGAAAATCTCAAGTTTCCATTACTGTTAATATTTTCTGTAACTCCATTTACATTATATATATCGGAATAATTTTCTGAAAATTTATAGTATTGTGGGTAATTTTCAGATTTTTTACTAAAATGTGCGTTTTTATTCACATATCAGCAAAATATTCCAACTATTTAGTTTATCGGCAGGCAATTATGTAAATATTATATGTCTTTGCAAAAAATTTCAAAAAAATGAAAAAACCGGTCTTTCGACCGGTTTTCTTTATGGTTTAATCTAAAAGCATTGAAACTGCATCCGTAGACTGATTTGCCTGAGCCAGAACAGAGTCATCTGACTGTTCTAATATGCGGCGATTCGCTTCCCGAATCATCTCCTCAGCCTTTGCCACATCCCCTACTGCACTCGATGCAGCATTGATATTCTCAAGCGCTGAATCTGCCACGTCACCAGCCTTCGCATTAATCTGGAGCGATGCTGCATCGGATGATAATCCTGAGAGCTTCTTTCCTGTGGCAAGCTTATTCTCCTTCGCCGCTGCCGCGTTTGCCTTCGCCGTGTACAAATCATTAACCGCTTTGTTTCCATACATAAGACTACTCCTGATATCCATACCTTTACCTCCTTGTGAAAAACAATTAATCCATTATTTATTAATTTTGATGACGATATTATGTCATCCCCCTTAATGATTATATTGTACACGAATTGTCAGACTATGTCAACTAATTATTTCAAATTTTATGTAAATTCATTAACTTTCTGACAATTGGCTCAATTTCTCACAATTCATTGAATATCAGACAATTCAATTAGCTATTCACAACACGCTCTCTCTCTTCCAAACACTCCAAAAACTGTTTGTGGAACAATTCAGCCATTTCCTTGTTGCCCATAGACTCATAGATGTTAATAATGTACGCATAACATGATGTGAGACTTGCTCCTAAAGTTTCCACATCACTCATTAACGTCACTTTTATGTATACTGCGAGCGCCTTTAGTATTTGCTGGTCTTCTCTCAGCATCGTTGCATAGGTATAATAAAACTTTGCTGTATTAAAGGTATCTTTATACTGATCTAATATTGCTACAGCATCCTTCACTCTTCCCTTCGCCCTGTATGCCTTAGATAGAGACATGATCAGCTCCGGGACGTATAGATTCTCTGTACTGTCCACCAAACTCAACGCCTTCTCATAAAATTCAAGTGCTGTATCAATATTTCCCAGCACAAAATTTGACTGTCCTACCTGGAAATAATAATATCCGTTTGTTGGATCATTCTTAATACTCTCCTGCAATAAATTAAGATTCCGTTCCTGCTTCCGCTTCATATCATCTCCGGTGACAATATATCCATGGTGAACCACCTCCATAGGAAGTAAAAATGCATCAATCGTATCGTCTGCCTTCTTAGGATCTATCGCGTAGATCTGTTCGTGAATTGGAAATGTGAATTGATAAAAATTCTTATTGTACATCCTAGGTACATCATCCGTAACATACCCTGTAGATCCATCATTGCCAGGCACCAAATTCTTAATTCTAAGGACACCCGTATGACGCGGATACCGCTGCATTAATATTCTTAAAATCCTAACATCGATACTATTGACATACTCATCACAGTCAATTGCAATAATCCAGTTGTTAGAAGCATGTGAAGCACAAAAATTTCTCGCTGCCGCAAAATCATTGATCCACGGAAAATCCACCACTTTGTCTGCGTACTTTTCAGCAATCTCCTTCGTGCGGTCTGTTGACCCTGTATCTGTCACGATTACTTCCAGATCATACTTTTTTAAATGTTTCAAACACTCCTCAATGTGCTTTTCCTCATTTTTTGCAATAATACATACGGTAACTGGTATTTTTGACATATTCTGTTCCTCTCTTCCTATAGATTATGTACACAAAACGAATAGACGCGCAGGCATAAAAGTATGCCTGCGCGTCCTCCGTGACGTTATAACATCCTATTTCTTTCGATCCATGAGTTGTGGGTCCACATTATTGATCTTGCTGACAGCACTATAATATTTCGTAGCCGCACTCGCAGATATTCTGCGTTCCTTTATCTCTTTACGCTTTGAACTCAGCGCCACTTCCATGGATGCTTTATTCCGCTTCTCCTGTGCCTCGATCGAAACACTTTTATCCACTGCCGCCCGAACAAGCTCCTGCATCTTCATCACCTGCTGGCGATACTTTTCTGGTTCCTTTTGAACCTCTGCCCGAACAAGCTCATATGTTGAAGTAAACCCATCATCCAGCCGATTTAGCTCATCTATTAGATTACTTTTTTCATCTACAACAGCATCATATGCCTCGACATCAAAAGGTCTGACACTAGAAATCTCAAACTGGCGCCTGTTCACTTCATAAATATGGTCTAGTACTTCAAGTTTCTTTTCCAGACTTTCTGCCATAATCTGTAAGTAATTTTCTGTCATGTCTGTCCCTTTCTATACGAATAGCGCTCTTTGTCAGGTTCCTGTCCGTTTGTATGATCCAGTATTTCCCTGTCCGCCGGCAACTCTCGCCTGTGCTGTCGGGTTCGTTTTATCTCCAGCAACCTTTTTCATAACTTCTTTCCAGTTATCCCTCATGGAACGCAAATGCTTCAATACTTCTTCCATAATCTCAGGGTCCTTCGCTACATTTGCTTCATGGCACCGTCTCAAAAGATACACATATACATTCTCGAAATCCTGCGATACCGCATATTTTCTGTCAAGCGTATCTCGGAAATTCTGAATAATCTTTTCTATCTTGACGATATTTTCATGCGCTTTTGCAGGGTCCTTGTTCTCCATTGCCAGAATAGCAATATTGCCAAACTTGATCGCTCCCTCGTAGAGCATCAGTGTCAACTCTGCTGGTGATGCTGTCATGATCTTGGCATTTTGATATTGTGCGTATCCATTTTGTTTGAGCATGCGATTCCCTCTTTCTTTATTGAGAGCACTCTCGGTTCAAAAAATCCCCGAGAGTGCTCCTATCCTATACTTACCATTTTTATCTTACTATGTTCTTTACTGTCCCAGCATACCTGCAAGCGAGTTTTGATTCGACTGTAATTTCGACAGCGCTACTTCCATTGCGGAAAACTTCTTATACCATTTGTCCTCATATGCATTTAATTTCTTTTCAGCTTCTTTGATCTTCTTGGTATACTCATCATACTCTGTCTTCATGCGCTTATCGTCATATACCTTGTAAATACTTCTATAATCTGTACTATCCATTGTCTTTTTAAGCGACTCATACATTTCCTTGCTCGCCGCTGTAAAAAGCTCAATCACTTTATCAGGATCCTCTGCTATCGCTTTTTTCAGTACATTGTCTTTGTCTGAATATTTCTCATCATCGCTGTCACCGAAGATATGAAGCGCATTTCTCTCTGCCTTCTCTGTGTCAAAATAACTTCCCGTACCAACACCTAGATTGACAAGATACAGGGTCTCTCCGCCAACCTGATATCCTTTGTTGATCGCACCTCTCATGCATTCCATGACACTATTGAGGTCCTTATCACGTCTGAGCAGGGAATCCTTGATCGTGCCTTCCCACTTCTCGACCTCATCTTCGGACATAGCTTCCTTCTCTTCGTCGCTCAACATTGTGTACTTTCTGGCAGAATCAGCAGAGTACAATTTCGTCATCTCATTCATGATGTCATTGTATTCGGTGATAAAGTCTTTTATCATATTGTAAATGCCATCATGGTCTGTCTCTGTCGTGATCGAGATCGGTCCCTCAGTCTTATCTAGTGCTGTGATGCTGAGTCCGTTCACGCTGAATGTATTTGTATCAGAGGTAAAGGATGCACCATTTAACAAGATCTCCGCATCCTGTGCCCATATTCTTGTACTTGAAGAACCATTCTCATACGTCGCATCTGTGTCAAGACCCAACGTCTTAAGCGCGCCGCCAGTCGCCTGAAGGTCAAATTCTTTCGCTGAGCCTGTGCCGGTAGAGCTAATAAAGAATCTCTGATTCTCTTCATCAAAATTCGCATTCACGCCGCCTTCCCGCAGCGATGTCAGCAAATCACTGATCTTCATATCCGCGGTGAGATCGATCTCTGTTGTCTTCGCGTCAGCGCCTTTGCCAACCGTAAGCTTGATCGTCTGTCCCACCAAGCTCGGGTCGATGGATGACAGTGTAGAGAGTTGTGTGAAATCCTTGGAGACCGTAACCGGATTCAGTTGAGAAACCATGTTTCCTGTTATTGTTCCAGACTGTTCGTCTCCGCCGAAGCTGCCCAATCCCAGTCCCTGTAGCAGTGTATTGCCTACAAAACCGCCATTTTCACTAGAAAGTGTGTATTTAGAACCATCAGAAGGACCTGCTACCGAAATCTTGCCATTCTCGATGCTCATGGTAAGACCCGTTCCCTCTTCTTTATTCTTTTTATTAAATTCCGTGATAAATTTATCGACAGTCATGGACTTGTCAACTGTCATCTTAAACGTCTTTCCACCTGCTGAAACAGTTAGACTTCCGCCCTTGATATCCAATGCCTCGAGCGTCGTGTTCGTCTCATCATGATAGTCTGAACCCGGAATATGAATCTTCTTTCCTGTAAAGTCGCCGCTGACATTATCGCTCGGTGTACAATCAGACAGACCAAGTGCACCTACGATCGTCTGTCCTGAAGCGCCTGGCGTACTAGAAAGTCCATACTGAACATTGCCTGCCGGACCCTCCATCGTAATCTTACCGTCCTTGAAAGACATTTTCAGATCATTGCCTGAAAACTGATTATTAAAATCGTTGACGAACTCTCCAATACTCTTATTCGGGTCCACTGTCACCTGACCGACAGAGGTTCCTCCGACTTCGACATTCATCACACCGCCAGTCACGCCAAGCTCAGATATTTTTGTATTTTCAGTGACTTTCCAAGATTTCGTGGAAACCACTGCTCCTGTCAGATACCCCGACTTCGCGAGCTGTTTTACCTCGAGTGACTGTGCACCATTTACAGCACCGTCTCCCGCTACGATTGTCGCCTTGGTAGGATCTGATACTTTCGTTTTCTTCTTGGCATAGCTACCAGTCAATCTCATGTTCGACAGTGTTCCTGTATAAAGCTTATAAATTCTCTTATTTAAATCCTGCCATAAGGTCTGCTTCCACTCCAGTTTTTTCTGATCATTTTTCAGATTTGTAACCTTCTGTGCTTTGGCCTTCACCATCTGCTGTATGATGGACTCTGTATCCATTCCTGAATACATACCTGTCATTCTCAATAAATCTGACATTTTGGTCCCTCCCATTAATTTTCTTGGTTGTTTCAGTTTCTATAGTTTCGCGTCAACCAGAACCCCCGCAAGCTCCATTCGCTTTGCCACCAGATCCAATGTTTTTTCTGGTGGTATCTCTTTGATCACTTCATGTGTCTCTCTGTCTACCAGCTTAATCGTTATGCGGTTCGTCTTTTCATGGATTCCAAACTTTGCTTCTGAATGAGGCCATGCAGATGTTATATGTTCCATGACCTTTTTCAGTCTATCCATATCGACATTTTGTTGTGCATCAACCAGGCGGTCATCCGCCATGATTGACAATGTAACCGATTCGTCCGCTTCCTTTGCAATCGATACATCCATCATTCCATCCGTGGATTCTACTTTGTTTGCCTCAGCCGTCCTCGGTGCAGACGCTTTTGGTGTCGCTGCTGTCTTCTGAACTGCCGTCTGAGTCACTGGCTGAGTACTTGTACCTTTCAAGGTCTCTATATACATGCTAATCACCTCCATGTCACGCATGTGCACGATCTCTTGCAGCCAGATTTCAGTAAGCTGCAATCAATGCTTTCATTTATTATATCGTCAACTCATATTGAAAAATTAATGGTATAATATTATTTTAAATGATTATAGTTCAAAAAACAACATACATTTTCATTTTTTGTTTAAATTTACAAAAGGGGACTGCCATTTACGGCAGCCCCCTTTATCATGGTAGATCGAAACATTACTGTCCTACGGAACCGATGATTACTGTAATAAGCTAAGTACACCCTGATTTGCCTGGTTAGACTGAGCCAGCATGGACTGGCCTGCCTGTGCAAGGATGCCTGCATTTGAAAACTTCACCATCTCTGTAGCCATATCTGTATCACGGATCTGGCTCTCTGCGGCTGTCGTGTTCTCTACAACGTTATCCAAGTTCAAAATGGTATGATCTAATCTGTTCTGGATCGCACCGAGAAGTGATCTCTGTGCAGATACATGGGCAACTGCTTCAGCAATTGCATCAATTGCATAAGTAGCTGAAATCCCTGAATCATCCTTTACATTCAGACCATAGATGCCTAATCCCTTGGTATCAAGTGAATCAATTCTAACACCGATCTTATTTGTCATATCCGCATCAGCGCCCACGTGCAAGCTGAAATTCAATGCTTCACGAACCTCTGAGAGTCCCTTATTGGCAATTGTAAAAACCGCTTTGTCCTTACCATCCACTGTCTTTAACACTCTGTCAGCTACGGAAGCTGTCGCCTTGTTCGCACCGACACTGTTCGCAAGCTCTAATTCCTGACGAATCAAGCTGTACGCCTTCGTGCTGGTAATGATCATAGCATCTGTGTCTGCCACGCCATTGTTGTCATTATCTTCCATTACATGATATGTCTTGCCATTGTATGTGATTGCGCTTCTAGGTGCGATCTTCTCCTGGATGCTTGCAACTGTCAACACATTTTTGTCAGCATTGCCTGTGCCATCTGTCACAGTATACTGTATGCCATCGATTGTGATCAAATCGCCTGCTTTCGCATTTGCAATCGATGCAGATGCTGCCGCTACGCCATCATCACCAGCGATACCAATGTGGTATTCTTTGCCGCCGATCTTGATCGTATCACCAAACTTCACTGCATCCATAATGAAGGTTGCCGCAGATGCACCATCCTGCATAATTCCAGTAAGACCTGCATCCTTTGCAGACAGATATCTGTCAATCTTATCTGCATCACCCTTCAATAGATAGAGTTCATTGAACTTTGTCGTCTCTGCGACTCTATCGATTTCTGTCAAGAGCTGTGTCACTTCGTCCTGGATCGTCTGACGGTCTGAAAGTGAATTGGTGCCGTTTGCTGCCTTCACTGCAAGCTCGTTCATTCTCTGTAACATATCATGCACTTCTGTCAAAGCGCCTTCTGCTGTCTGCACTGCACTAATGCCGTCCTCAGCATTTGTGGATGCCTGTGTCAAGCCCCTAATCTGCTTTCTCATCTTCTCTGAGATCGAGAGTCCTGCTGCGTCATCTGCTGCACGGTTTACTTTATATCCTGAAGAAAGCTTCTCTGAAGACTTTGACAAGCCACTATTTGTGATTCCTAACATTCTGTTTGCGTTCATTGCTCTAAGATTGTGCTGTACTACCATAATATTACCTCCTTGTAATTGCCGCATGCGACTCCTCACCTGCGACGGTCATAGGCGACTCCTTTCGCCCACCATTGTTACACCTTATTAACCTTATTTAGTTTTATATTCCCCGGAAATTGCTTTAGATTCCATATCGGCATCAACCTGAAGTTTTTACCGGTTTCATGATGTAAATAAGTTGTCATACATTTTCTTATTTACATTATATATATCGGTATATATTATCTATACTTTATAGTTGTCTGAAAACTTTTTTAATTTTTTCTATTTTGCATTTTATTTACTCAATTCATTCAATAATATTTGCCTCCTGACCACTTTCCTCCTCTGGATGCCCGTGTACACAAAAAGAAAACTGCCGCGCAGCACACGCGGCAGTTTTCTGTCTATGTGAAATGGTAAGTACCAATTTCAAGCATAATACGCAATTTAGAATGTTAAAAATATTACTATATCAATCTGTTAGAATTAACCTAAGAGGCTGAGTACGCCCTGGTTTGCCTGGTTAGACTGTGCCAACATGGACTGACCTGCCTGTGCAAGTACATTGTTGTTAGAGTACTTAACCATCTCTGTAGCCATATCTGTATCGCGGATCTGGCTCTCTGCTGCAGTTGTATTCTCTACTACATTATCCAAGTTGTTGATTGTGTGGTCTAATCTGTTCTGAACCGCACCAAGTAATGAACGCTGTGCAGAAATCTTTGCCACTGCATCTGCGATTGCATCGATTGCATAGGTTGCTGCTGCTCCTGTGCTGTCCTTTACATTCAATCCACGGATACCAAGTCCCTTGGTTGTAAGTGAATCAATCTTAACGCCAATCTTATTTGTCATATCTGCATCTGCACCTACATGAAGTGAGAAGTTCAATGCTTCTTTTGGTGTTACTGTTGCTTTTTGGATTGTGAATACCTGATTTGTACCTACTGTAGCACTTGTAACATTTGCCACCTGTCCTACATCTGCACCTATGCTGCTTGCAAGAGAGATTTCTGTACAGATCTTAGCATAAGCTACTGTGCTGCTAATTGCATTTGGTGCCTGACCAGCATAGTATGTCTTTCCTTCATATACTACAACGCTCTTTCCTGATACCATTGCTGCAAGGCTTGCTGTTGTCAGAATGTTCTTATCTGCATTTGCAGCACCCGTTGTTACTGTATACTGGATACCATCGATTGAAATCTGTGTACCATTCTTTGCATTCTGAGCAATCGCTGTCGCTCCGCCGCTGATTGTATACTCTACACCTGCGATCTTGATTGTATCGCCAGATGCCAGATTCTTCATTGTAAATGTTCCAGTTACTGCGTTCTGAACCAACTTACCTGCGATACCTGCATCATGAGCCTGCACCTTTGTCGCTGAGTCATCTGCATCGCCCTTTAACAGATATGTCTCATTGAATTTGGTTGTCTCTGCTACACGGTCGATTTCTACGAGGAGCTGATCAACCTCATCCTGGATTGTCTGACGGTCTGATACAGAGTTTGTTCCGTTTGCTGCCTTTACTGCCAGCTCATTCATTCTCTGTAACATGTCATGAACTTCTGTCAATGCACCTTCTGCTGTCTGCACTGCACTGATACCGTCCTCTGCATTCAAGGATGCCTGTGTGAGTCCTCTGATCTGTTTTCTCATTTTCTCGGAAATTGAAAGACCTGCTGCATCATCTGCTGCTCTGTTTACTTTGTAGCCTGATGATAACTTCTCTGTTGTCTTAGAAAGTGTTCCCTGTGTGATGCCTAACATTCTGTTAGAATTCATTGCTCTTAGATTGTGCTGTACTACCATAATAAATACCTCCTTGTGTTTACACGGTATAAGATTTGTCAAAGTAACCGGCAAATCCTGTCTCAGATAAATCCTTTTACCTGAGTGATTCTTCACGCCACTCATTACTTTGTGATTTGTTCCGCAGTTCCCTAATCCATTTCACGTTTATCAGGTAACTGCAATTTGTACTTTACCATATTTAGTTGTGTTTGTAAGTGTTTTGCTTGCTTACACTTTATATATCGGAGCACTTTGAAAATACTTTAGCTTTTTTTTGAAATTTTTTTAACCAATTTAAAAAAAGCCCACCGCCGATGGCGGTGAGCCCTCTATTTATCAATATTCTATATAATAATCCTTGTATGTAAATCTCTAAGATTAGCCAAGTAATCCAAGTACGCCCTGGTTCCCCTGATTTGACTGTGCCAGCATAGACTGACCTGCCTGTGAAAGGATGTTTGCATTAGAATACTTCACCATCTCTGTAGCCATATCTGTATCACGAATCTGGCTCTCTGCTGAGGTTGTATTCTCTACTACGTTATCCAGGTTGTTGATTGTATGATCTAATCTGTTCTGTGCTGCACCAAGTAATGAACGCTGTGCAGATACCTTTGATACTGCGTCTGCAATCGCATCAATTGCATAGGTTGCCGCTGCTCCTGTGCTGTCCTTTACATTCAAGCCTCTGATGCCAAGTCCCTTGGTTGTAAGAGAATCAATCTTTACACCAATCTTATTTGTCATATCTGCATCTGCACCTACATGAAGTGAGAAGTTCAATGACTCTTTTGAAGTTGCAGATACCTTTGAAATCGTATATACCTGATTTCCACCTACTGTAGAACTGTTAACGGTTGCTTTTTGTCCTTCATCTGCACCAATGCTGCTTGCAAGTGACAGTTCTGCCTTAATCTTACCTATTGCATCTTTGTTGGTAATCGCATTATGTGCCGCAGAAGGTCCGCCATAATATGTCTTGCCGCCAACATTTACAACGCTCTCAGAAGAAACCATATTCTTCAAGCTTGCAACTGTCAATACATTCTTGTCTGCATTTGCCTGTGCACCAATTGTATACTGGATGCCATCAATAGATACAGAAGCTCCCTCACCCGCCTGCTGAATCGCATTAGACGCTCCGCCACTAATTGTATACTCTACACCTGCAATCTTAACGCTGTCGCCTGCCTTCAGATTCTCCATTGTAAAGGTTGCAGTTGTTGCATTCTGAATCAATTTTCCGTCAATACCAGCATCATGAGCATTTACCTTCACTGTCATATCACCGGCATCACCCTTTAACAGATATGTCTCGTTGAACTTTGTTGTCTCTGCTACACGGTCGATTTCTACGAGAAGCTGATCAACCTCATCCTGGATTGTCTGGCGGTCAGAAGAAGAGTTTGTTCCGTTTGCTGCCTTTACTGCCAGCTCGTTCATTCTCTGTAACATATCATGAACTTCTGTCAATGCGCCTTCTGCTGTCTGCACTGCGCTGATACCATCTTCTGCGTTCAGAGAAGCCTGTGTGAGTCCTCTGATCTGCTTTCTCATTTTCTCGGAAATTGAGAGACCTGCTGCATCATCTGCTGCTCTGTTTACCTTGTAGCCTGATGACAATTTCTCTGTAGACTTATTTAAAGATCCCTGTGTGATACCTAACATTCTGTTAGAATTCATTGCTCTAAGATTGTGCTGAACTACCATACTAAAATACCTCCTTGTGTTTCCTCCCTGAATCTCCTGATTCAAGGCGTGTCTGCGAGTAAATCCTTTCACTCGTTTTTGTGACACTGTTTTGATTATTTTATCATATTCAGTTGTATTTGCAGCCTTTGGCTGTCATCTATTATACTTAATACTTTTGAGATATTAAGTTATAACCTATATATAATAATCCGAAACTAGCTTTTAATTGGCGCGCCTGCTATAAATAGCTGTCTCTGGTTATTAACGAATTTGTGAAAGATTTTGGATTTACATAACATCTTTCATCTGTTATTATTCTACAACATATCTTTTTAAAATGCAAGTCTTTTTTGAAACTTTTTATGTAAATCTTTTATTTTTTTATATTATGTTCCCATCTCCTTAGAATTAGCGGCAGATCTGCCGCTGCACCCATGTAGTCCTCCGCCTCGAAGTATTGTCAAATCAACTATTTTCGCACATAAATGCAATAGCGGAGAAAAGAGCAATCTTATGATTGCTCTTTTCTCCGCTGCTGTTATACCATTTCACATATTATTTGCCAAACAGGCTTGCGAGCTGCTCCATGCCTTCCATGTTTGCAGAGGCCTCCTTGTTTGCTTCCTGAATCTGGATGTATACTTCCTTGCGGTATACCGGCACCTCCTTGGGTGCACTGATACCTATTTTCACCTGCTCGCCTTTGATATCGAGCACTGTGATCTCAATATCATTATTGATCATCAGGGCTTCGCCCTTTTTCCTTGATAGTGCCAGCATATCTTTCCCCTGCCTCCTTCTATAGTCTTATGCCGATTGATTATGCCTGTACTGCCTTCTGCGCCATCAGTTGTTCATAAATTGCATGTTTCACGCTATAAGCGTCGTCATCGCTGATCAACTGCACTGCCTTGCGATTCTCTACACTGATGATAATCGGCGCTTTGAGGTTTACAGTGGTCTTGGTGATATCCTTAGGCACTGTCACCGTGACAAACATCAGGATATTCTCGCTATCGAGATTATCCCCCAGCGGCTTGAGAAGATCCGCAGCAAAGTTAGGACTATATCCTGGTAGGACCAGGTCTGGATTCATAACGGGCATGGCAAAGGCGGGTTCCTGTAGAGACTGGAGCCATTTGATACTTGACTCCACTCCCTTCTCCTCATTAAAAATTATCGTAAAATCCTTCAGATCGGGAAATCCCAAAATGCCATGGTCAAAACGGATAACCTTATCATCCTCAATTGCAATCCTGCCAAATATTCTAGTATCTACTTCTACCATTGTACTCACTCCGTTCCAATCTATTAATTTGCCATTTATAACTATCTGATAAAGTCTAGCAGCGAAGTCTGCATTACATAACTGATAGAGGACAGTGCTGCATTGTAGGTCATCTCGATACTCTTTAGCTGAATGACAAGATCTGTGTAGTCCGCATCCTCATTGATGCTGACAAGCTCCTCATAATTGGTCTGCTCCATGCTGAGACGGTTCTGAACCATAGCAAGCCTTGACATCCTTGCTCCGCAGTCAGTCTCTGCAAGCTGTGCCCGACGGGCATACTCATCACAGTTGGTTATCAATGTATCACTGCGGTTGCTGATCTTGTCGCCCACGCGCGTCATGGCTTCCTCGAGCGCTTCCTTCTGTCTCTGAAGTAACAGCTCATCATCTGTATCTTTGTACTTTCCTGATTTGATCATGCTCTCGATCTCATTCAGACTGGTCTCATAACTAGCATACTCCTCCAGCATGGAGATCATTTCCTTCATATCTCTGCCCATGTCATGCGTAAATGCCTCGTCAGCAGTCGTATTGACACGGAGTGTCTGGTTGTTTCCAACATCATATTCTATAATCTGTTTGCCATCTTTTGACGGGTCCGTCAGAAAGCTCTCATTGTATACAAGCGTCTTATCCTTTCCTGACGCTGTCTTCCCTGCACGCTCTGTATAAAAATAATGTACTGGGTCCAAGTCATTCTTCTTCCAGTTTGTCTTGTCATATGTCACGCGCAGCTCTTTGTCTGCCGGAAGCTCCATCAGACGCTTTGCGATCGCATCACCAAACAGTACTTCTCCCGTCTCGGCGATATAGGTTATTGCGTTCGGATCCTTGACGACAGTTGTATATGCACCATAGGACCCTGTCGATCCTGTCGGATAGAAATTCTTCGGATCGATCATCAGGGATGTCTTGAATTTCTCATCAAAAGAAACGGAATATGTCCCATCTGCCTCTCTTTTGACATTGCTGCCAATACTTGCCGTCTCTGTCGGCACGGTATTCTGATTGACAACTTTAATCGTGCCGTCCTCACCATAAGACACTTCAATCCCTGGCAGTCCCGCAATCGGACCTGACGTTTTTCCCTGCGGAACCCGGACCTCCACTTCTGTACTCGGTACTGTCGATACATCTGTCAGCTTAAGCACCGCCTCACTCGGTATGGCCTTCGTATCGATGGATACATATGCCGATACAGAACCTGTTGAAATGCTGGCAGCATTGCCATTTGCCCACGATTCAGACATATAGCCGATATCTATATTGGACTCATACTGCGGCGGATTTAAAGGTTTTCCATCGGCGCCCAGCTTCTCTTTGATGTCGATGTCATCATAGGCAAGCCGCTTTCTGTAAATGTCAGCATCATAAATATCACCCTTGGTGACACTGTCCGCTACTTGCTTGAAATTTCCCTCATTGATTGTATTGAGCGCTCCTGCGTAGACAAAATTAATCTTGTCAATGCTGCTATTAAAAAATTGCTCGGTGATTTTGTTCAGTTCTGTCTTGTCTGTCTTCAGACTCAAAGGCATATCTGTACGATATCCTGTAAAGACGCTTCTGCCGGCGCTGTCTGCATTACCTGTGGAATAGATCTCCTCAATTGCCATTTTCAGATTTTTGATAATCGCGTCTCTGTCCTTCACCTCTTTGTAAGTACTCTTCATGTTGACAGCATCTTTCTTGACATCTCCCAATACCTCCATCACTGTCGCGAGGGCTGAGCGGGTCAGATCCAGCCAGCTATCCGCATCGGACGCATTTTTCTCATAGAACTGGTCAATCTTATCCACTGTCGAGTTAAGTTTCAGGGAACGAATCGCGATCACCGGATCATCCGAGGGTCTTGTCACCTTCTTGCCTGTTGACATCTGATTCGCCAGCTTTTCCTGCCGGGATTTGTTTGTATTTAGATTTCTAAGAGATGTCGCCTGCATCATCTTTGTCGTAATTCTCATTGCCATATATATTCATCCTCCTATACTCCGGTCTGTGTGATCAATCTGTCATAACATGAATTCAATACAGATATCATCTTGCTCGCCAGATTGTAGGCGTTTTGGAATTTAATCATGTTCGCTGCCTCCTCGTCGGAATCCACACCGCTGACTGAAAACCGGCTGTTTGCAATCGATTCCTCGATATCGGCATAAATCTCCTGGAAGCTGTTGGCGCTGTTGGCATTCAGACCAGAATCGCCCATCAAGCAGATCAGAAAACTCTGGGCGCTGCATCCTCTAAACACCATGCGATCCTTATTCGTTGACAAATCTTTGAGATTATCCAAGATGTCGTATTTTGCCACGCCGTCCTCCGCGATCGTATGTGTTGCCATGGTAGTCGCATCGTTCTGAATCGACTTCACCACATTAAAATTCCCTGCTGTCAGCATATAATAGCCTGTGTTTTTCGAGCTGTCATAGCTCTTATCATACACAGAAGCACCATTTAGCGAGTACTGTCCGCTTGTAACTTTATCGTCACCGGTGAAGAAAATATCGCCCTCATGTGTGTTGCCATTGAGGTCTGTAGCACCTTCTACACCGTATATTTCGTTGAAATGATATGCGTAATCACGCACCCACTCGTTCATCTGTTCGAGATAGTATGGAATCCCTTGATAGTCAACTTGTTCGCCAACCTTCGCACTCTTTCCCACATAGGATGACGGCACCATCGATGGATTCCTGGATGTATCCTCTGACATGCGGAAGGTATAGGTCGCCTCGCCGGTCAACTCATCCACTTTCATTGTATAGCTGTCATAATAATACTGCTTACCGCTGAGTGTGATCTGTCCATTTGTCAGCGGCAGCGTGCTTTTGGATATGTCAGAGAGATAGTCGGCTGTCGTCTTGACGGTGACAGTCTTGTTCAGGCCGTCAACAGATTCAATCTTTCCATGAAATGCCTCGTCGTTATTGCCATCGCGCATTTCATACAAACCTTTGAGCTCTCCCCTCACATTCTTGGCGCTGAGACCAAGGTCCATTCCTGTATCTTTCCAACACACATCATACAATCCATCGACATCGTTTTGATTTGCCTTCTGCCATTCTTTTCTCGGCACACAATCAAGCTGTCTGTACTCATAGCCGCTCACAAGTGTCTGCCCGCCGGCAATCATCACGGTATATTCATTGATATTTGCATCGCTGCCATCCTCCGCTTTGATCGGGCGCTCCTCACAGGTGACATCCACGACCGCTGAGAGTTCGTCAACTAACAAATCCCGCTTATCACGCAGATCATTTGCCACGGTGTTTCCATTGGCTTCCACCATGTTAATCTGCTTATTCAAGAGCGCGATCTGCTGCGCAATTCCGTTGATCTCATCGACTTTAATATTGATCTCGTCATTGACATCCTTCTGCATCTTCTGAAAATTATTATATAATATATTGAAGTACTCGCAGAGATTTCCCGCTTTCCCGATAAGCTGAAGTGCATAATCCGCCTCGTCTGCATGGTTTGAAAGGGAATCCAGCGCTGTATGGTATTCGTTAAAGATTGTACTGAACCCTTTTACCTCATTTGTTCCTCTCTCATCCCTCAGATAATTCTCTATGATCGCACAGTAATAGGACTTTTTGTCATACTCGCCGAGCTTGGAATTATTGTTCCAGTATTTTTCATCATAATAGATATCTCTGACCCGCTCTGCGCCGAGTGTATCTACACCGGCTCCGATACAGCCGTAGCTTGCAAAGGCACGCATCGCATCGGATGCTGTCTGATTGATGATCTGTCTGGAATAACCTATTGTCTCAACGTTTGCGATATTATTTGCCGTCGTGTTCAGGGCGGCATTCGAAGCAACCAGACCTGAATACGATATATTTAACCCCATAAATGTTGATGCCATTTATATTTCCTCCATCTATTTCTATGTATTATGCGCCCATGCCCAACAGCGTATCAAGCATAGAATTAATTACATTAATATATCGGCTGGCTGCGTTGTATGCATTCTGATACATGATCATATGCTCAAGCTCCTCATCTGAGGATACACCGATAACTGTCTGGCGCTCATTATCTGCCTGCTCGATGGCTAACTGTTCAAACTCATACAATCCCTGGAACACATAGCCCGATGTAGACGCCTGTCTGATCAGGTCAATATAGCAGTTTTCAAAGCTGCTGATATCTGTTGCCTTTGGATTCAGATAAATGCCTTCCTCCTGGAATGCTTTCACAAGCTTTTCGCCAATATTAAAGTCTACAGAGCTCTCCTCCTTGGTAAACCCAAGCATAGCGGGCGTCTGCACAAGCTTCTGGTTGATCTTTGCATTCTCTGCATTATAGAGTGAGTATGGTGCATTTGCATCCTCCTCAATATATCTCCAGTATACGTTGGGGATTCTCTCCTCATCATCATTGTAAATCTCGTAGAGCTTGACACCCTGCGCCTTGAGCTTCGCCACCTCATCACTGCTCAAAACGACTTTCTCATAAGAAGAGGAATTGGTCTTCTGGAACATCTGCAACGGTGAGCCATCCTCGTTACACAGATATTTCGTTCTAGGATCACAGTTCTCTGCGAGCACTTCATTGACTTTCGTGACGATTGCATGAACGATATTGTCAAACTCCGCTTGCACATTCATGATAATAGACTTTGAGATATTGTCCTCGTAATACTTCAAGCCTGCCTTTTCATCATAATCTCCCGCCTTAATACCAAGCTTATCTAACTTGATATCTGTGCCCAGCTTCACATCGAGATCCGTGTAATTCGCCACATGATCTCCTCTTGCGAGAAGAAGTGCCCGAAGTGAGCCGACATCTGTATTCGCAGCGGTAGAAATATCATCTTTGAGATTAAAGACTGCTGCATTCTCATAATCCGGTACTCGGTTTCCATTCGCATCTGTCTTAAACCGAAGCAGCTGATTCCAGTATGGTGTCACAAATCCGGTGTCCTTGTCGGTGTGAACCTGCATCTCATACACATGACCTTCCGTAACAAAATCCGCGCCATTAAAGCGGATTGTCACGGCATGATTTTTCTCCTCTGTGTAATCAATATTGCCATAACCTGAGAGCATATCGAGCAGCTGATCACGCTCATCGCGCAAATCATTTGCATTCTCCAGACCGCCGCTCTCGATTTTCATGATTGCTTTATTCAATTCATAAATTCTATTTCCAATGGAATTAATATCTTCGACAGCATCCTTTACCTGCCTGTTAAGATTGTTCTGATATTCCTGAAAGGATTTGTAGACAGCCGCTGCATTCTCCATGAAGCTTGCCGCCTTTGACACAAACATCGACATATTGACGGTATCACTTGGGTCCTTTGCCAATTCCTGCATCGAAGTCCACAATCCTGAGACAGAGTTCTTGAAGGCAGCGCCGTCAAGCTCTCCCAGAATATCTTCAACTTCCAGGATGGCTGAATATGAAACCTCATAATAAGACATCCTGCCGTTTTCCAGACGGTAAGCCTGGTCCAGAAACAAATCTCTGACATGTCTGCACTCAGAGTATTTTGCACCAGTTCCCACCTGGAACCGGTCGCCCCTGACCGAGCTTCCCCCATATGTGTATATCGTATCGGAATTTGCCACCTGCTGGCGGACATATCCGGGTGTATTCAGATTTGATAAATTGTGTGCTACAGTATGCAGCGCGTTCTGCGATGTACGGATTCCGCTATCGCCTAAATATAATGATCCAAACAAAGACATGGTATCTCACCTCGTGTTTCGTCGTTATTGTTTCGCGTCGAAACCACCATGAAAGATACCAAGCGATTGTCCGTTTGTATATGCATTCTTAGAATAATTGGCTGTTTGCGGCGCAGACTTCATTGCTCGTATCATGTTGAGATTAAAATCCACCATATCAAGCCGTTCTGCAAGGAGGAGCTGGTTTTTACCATTTGACTCCCTCAGCTTGTCTATAGTCGCTCTCAAGCGTTTCTGCACGTCCTTTAGCTTCTGCTGCTGGTCGGGCATTGATTCGAGCATTTGAATCAGGTCTATGAGTTTCAATGTTTCAACATCCCTGTTAACTACGTTGGCAATATCAGCCAGAAATTTATCTCTTTGCTTCTCCATTCCCTGGATTTTGCCTACGATCTCCTGTTCTTCCTCCATGATTTTTCCCAGGTTTTCGATGTCTCCCGCCACAATTGCGGAAGTCTTGCTCTCAGAGAGCGCCGCGACTTTCTCATACGCTGCATTCTCACTGTCGAGCACGTCGATCAAGTTTTCCAATAAGCTTGCCACCTATTCACCTCACTGTCATATCATGGCATTTTCTAAAATAGGCCATTGTACTTCTCTAAAAGCTTTCCTGCAAAATCATCCATGTCTACCTCATAAGTGTCATTGTCTATGCGCTCCTTAATGGAGTTCACAAGATTCTGGCGCACATCAGGCGTCGCTGAGAGTGCCTTTTTTGCTGCGGAAGCATCCTGAGCAGTCGTTGAGAGTAAGAGCTGATCCTTAAAACTTGCTCCTGTTGTCTTCTTTTCCTCAACCTTTGATAACTTTTTTGTTCCGTAAATCTGTTGGATCTGATTATAAGCATCTATACGCATAACGGACTCCTCCTTCCCATCTAGTCGAAAAAATTAAGTTATTTGTTCTTTTATACTTAATTTATCGGATTATTTTTCATTTACTTTATACTTATTTGAAATTTAATTCTGTAAACCGTTTTATCCCGCTGCTACTGCCCGATCCGATGCGCCGCCATAATGCCTCTGATCGTGCGGAAAATATATGGTTTTAGCTCCTCGATTCCGACTGGCTCGCTGTAGAGTATGGCACTGTAACATGTCGCCCCCACCAGCTCTATAATCATAAAGACCATCACTTCGGGATCTTTGAACCTGCCTTCATCCTGAAACATACTGTGGTAGACATCATAAAAGTCCACCTCGCTATACTCGCCTGCCCCGATGAGCACATTCTTGAACACACCCCAGCTGAGATTCTTGGAAATAAATCCCAGCAGGGTCTTGTCCTCCACAAGCTGATTTATGATATTGTCGATCAGAAAGATGACCCGCTCCTCCAAATCAACGATATCGGTCTCTTTCAGCGCGAGGTCTGCCCGCCGGAAAACCTCGCCTGACTTATGAGCAATCAGCTTATTTCTGATATCATATTTGTCCTTAAAATACAGATAAAAGGTTCCCTTCGCGACACCGGCGTTATCCACAATGTCTGAGATCGAGGTCTTATGAATACCTTTGCTCGTAAATAGTTTGAATGCCGTCTCCAGAAGAGACTCTCTCTTGATCTGTTTGTTTTGATCTATTTTGCCCATCGCTGTATCATCACCTTAGAACCTGTGACCAGTCACCAATGCCGATATACGCTTTTGCCCACGCATCATAGACTGCCTCGTTTGCTGTGCCCAGGCTGTCGTATACAAGCTGTGACTGCCCTGAGAGCCGAGTGTCCACCTGCGGTTCGCTAAAGCTCAACAGATAGATAATTTCCTCCACAAACGGATTGGATTTCGCCGCCACATAAGAAGCATAAAGCGCGGCTGCCTGTACATCCGTTCCCTGTGCATTGGTCAAACCGATCTCGCTCAGAATCACATGTCTGACGGCTCCTGCCGGGCTGAGCATCTCTGGAGACTGCAAGAAATTGGTGAGCAGTGAGAGATTCTGAAAAGTCATCATCTTGCCTGACGACACCTGCGCCGCCATGTAACTGCCGCTCGGACATCCCGACATATCCCAGAACTTCGCATATGTCAACGGGACTGGATAAGGATGCTGCGCCACGCCCCAGTCAATATTCCCCTCACTTGCGATCAGCGCATTGAACTTGGTAAGAAAATCCTTGCCATCAATAAATTCATAGTACTCAGCATGTCCCACAGGACGATTCCTGTCCCAGTTCTGGTCGATGCAGACAAATACCCGCGCGTTTGCATTCTGGCTTTTGACTGCATTGTACGCTACGCGGAAGGACTGTACATACTCTCTGATATAACTGTCCCAGTCTGTCCAGATCATATAGTTCCAGGTGCGGACATTGACTTCATTTCCGATGATAAAGTTCTCAATTGTCGAGTTTGCGGCAACTTTGGACAACTCCGATGCGATCGCATGAATGCCAGCAGGCTCCGACGCATTGAGCATATAGTGCTGCGGTCTTACTGGGTGTGTGTCTGTAGGCATGATCGCCGCCCGCGAATATGGGTTCGTAACCACCTGATTGCTGCCGGTGTTCATCACCTGCGCGGTGGTGTATCTGCCTGCCATGACACCTGCGGCATTCTCTGTCAGATACAGATTGCAGAACTCTTTTCCCTGCTCCGACTTTAACGGTCTAGCCTGTCTTGCCTTCGTGTGTGTGGCAAGGAGCTCTGGGTTTGCAATATACTGCGGATTTGCGATCAGAACATTCTGCCCGCCTGACTTCACCGCAAGACCAAGCTTCGTGTAAAGCCGTGTCTCCGTGTAGGGTACTGTAAAGACCGTCTCCAGCGATACCGGCGCAGACGCCACAGGTACTGCTGTGGGCGCAACCGCATACTCAAAGGGCTGCATCTCATACAGATAGACGATATTGTCATCGCTCACAGGAATCTCGGGAAGCGTGGCTGTGAAGGAGATTGTCTTCTGATCCAGAAGGACACTGCGTGCCGCCACAGCAAACGCCTGATTTAACGCCTTTGCAGCATTTGCCTGAATGCCTGCCATCATGACAAACAAAACAAACAAAATACCGTAAACACGTCTGTTTGGTTTGATTCTTCTCATTATTTCCCTCCATATTTTGTTTTCTCGAAGCGTGTATTTGAAAAATGCTCTTTGTCAGACGTGTGTCACAATCTTCGGCAGTTTTGTGTCCACTGCATTTGACGCAAATCACATGCTCAGTGAGGCGTGCGGGCAGCATTTTTCAGATATGGTCTAGTATATCAGTTTTTGAGATCAACTGCAACGGGTTTTACATAATTCGTTTACATTTGCATTTTTTATGCATTTTATACCATATTTTATAGGAATTGTATTTTTCTATTTATCTGATAGGTAGTTCTGTGATACAATACTATATATTGACAATATTTACTACTAAGGATGTAGTGTGAGAAGAACTTCTAACTGCCTGTGGCAGTTTCACTCGCAGCAAAGGCTGCTTCGTGAAGAAGTACTATGCCTCACACAGAAAAATGCCTGATATACGGCATTTCTCACGCGGAAAACACCAAAGACAGGCGTTTTTCATCATGGAGGTTACTATGAAAAAACGAATTACTTCTATATTATATATTGTTTGTACTGCGTCGGCGATTTTGTTGACTGGATGCAGCAAAACGGACACTCACGGCTTATCTGCCAAAAATCCTACGAGTATTAAAATCTGGCATTATTATAACGGTGCGCTCGCCACCGCATTCGATGGACTGGTCTCCGAGTTCAACAACACCGTCGGACGGGAGAGCGGTATTGTTGTCCACGCCGAGAGCATGAGTACAGTCTCTGATCTCGAAAACGCCCTTTGGGACTCTGCCAACGAAAAGATCGGCGCGCCTGATATGCCTAATATTTTTCAGTGTTACCAGGACACTGCTTACGCACTCGACAAGGAAATCTCTCTGGTTAATTTTGATGACTATGTCACCGAGGACGAAAAAAATTCATATGTAAAACTTTTTATCGAAGCTGGCTGCATCGGTGAGAACCATGAGTGGAAGCTTTATCCGACGGCAAAATCCACAGAGGTACTCATCCTCAACAAGACGGACTGGGACAAGTTTGCGGAAGACACAGGTGCAGAGCCAACAGCCCTCGCCACCTGGGAGGGTCTTGTTGACACTGCCGAAAATTATTATGAATGGTCTGGCGGCAAGGCATTTTTCGGAAGAGACGCTTTTGCCAACTATCCAATCATCGCAAGTTCTCAGCTTGGTCATGATATTTTTCAGGTGGTAAACGGCGAGACAGTCATCGACTTTGACCATGATTCGATGCGCAGAATATGGGATCATTTCTATGTCCCTTATGTGAAAGGATATTACCGCCATGTGGGACAGTATCGCAGCGATGATGTGAAGCTGGGCGAGATTATCGCCTTGGTATGTTCCTCATCGAGTGCAGTCTATTTCCCCACAGAAGTCACTCCCGTAGACAGTGCGCCATACCCCATAGAGCACCTTGTTCTGCCACTTCCAAACTTTGACAATACGCCTTCTTATGCGGTTCAGCAGGGCGCGGGCATGGCAGTCACAAAATCGACAGAAGCGCAGGAATACGCCAGTGTTATCTTCCTCAAATGGTTTACACAGCGGCAGCAAAATCTTAAATTTTCTGTGAACAGCGGATATATGCCCGTCAGCGTGGAGGCTGTCATGCCCGAAAATATAGAGCAGTATCTCGCAGAGAATCCCACAAGCGCGATTGTCAGCGACACGCTTCGCGTCGCGATCGAAGAAAACCGCCAATATATCATGTACACACCCCCGGCATTTACTGGCGGCACCAAAGCGCGGAGCGTGCTGGATACCACGATGCTGAATCTCGCCCTTCGGGACCGTGCTGCGGTGGAAGGCGGCACAGACATCGAGAAATTCTTGACAGACGCTCACTTCGAGGAATGGTATAAAGACACGCTCAAACAAATTCAGGAGAGTTGTAATTAAGGAGAGTATTCGTCATGAGAAAAATATCCCGCCCCAAAAGCTTAAAATACTATATCCTGCTGCCGCTCATTTTGATCATTGTCTTTCAGGCGACAATCTTTGCCAGTATCATTATTATCAGCAACACCTCCGGTAATCTGGACCAAAAACTTTTCCGCGTGCTGGACAATACCGTGGCAGCGCGGGACGCTTCCCTGGAACAGCAGTTTTCTGCCTTGGTGAACATGGAATCATTCTATCAGGCGGTGACAATGCTTGCCGTTGAGAAATCAGGCGCACTTGGTCTGAGTGTTGACGCGTACACCGCTGACGCCGCAAACCGGCAAACGCTACTTGGCAATATCACTCCTGTGGTTCTGCGGGCACTGCGCAGAAGCGGCGCCACTTCCTGTTTCGTCATTCTCGACGGCGAGGCGGGCAGCGCCCAGAAGGACGCCTTATACCTGCGGGATTTCAATCCCTCTGACTCCCCGGAGAGCAACTCGGATGTCTTAATAGAAGCAGGGCCTTCCCAAATCCTATATGACTATGCGCTGACCACCAGCTCCCAGTGGACTTCCACGCTCGATGTGGACAAGGACTGCATCTTTTACCAGACAGCCTTTGACGGCGGAAATACATACACAGAACTCTCTGCACTTGATCTCGGATATTTCAGTATGCCCGTCCGCATTCATCCTAATGATATGCTGTGCATTACCTACAGCATCCCGCTCCTTGACAGTGAACATCACTCCTACGGTGTTATTGGCTTCGACATGACACTCGATTACTTAAAGAAACTTCTCCCTAGCCATGATATCACACTGGATGAATATGGAAGCTATTTTCTGGCAACGACAGAAGATTTTGCAACTGCACAGAGTGTCCTAATCGTCAACGATACCTATTACTCGATGCTGGAACAAGGAACCACCGTCACCATGCATCCCCGCAGCCAGGAATACAATATCTATGACCTGGACATAGATGGTCTGGACTCCGCCACCAACGCCTGTATCCAACCGCTGCGCTTCTACGCTGCCAATTCCCCCTACCGCGCACAGCAATGGATTTTGTGCGGGCTGATACGAACAAATGTATTGTTTGCCTCCTCCCACCAGCTCAATGTGACGGTGCTTGGCGCTATCGTCATGTCCCTGCTGCTGTCCATCACAGGAACATTGATGATCACGCACATTTTCATGAAACCTATCAACACCCTCAGCGCCGGAATCCACAGACTGTCTCCTGGATACAGTACACTGCCCAGAACACGCATCGCTGAGTTTGACAATCTGTCCGCTGCCATTGAGGAACAGAATATCTCGATCTACAGGCTGGGAAACAAAATGGCTGAGATCATAGAACTCACGGGTGTCGCTCTCGGCGTGTGCGAATTTGACCCCAAGAGCGACATGGTCTACTGCACACACAAATTTTTTGAAATCCTCGATCTTCCCGATGACGGCTGGGCGCATAATCATATTTCTAAAGCGCTGTTTACCAGCAGGATTACACAGTACAATGACTGCTTTATCCAGAGTCATGAGACTCCTGATGAGTATTGTTACCAGCGTCCTGGAAACTGTGACAAGTGGCTTGATATCAAGCAGAGCCGGATAGAGGACAGCATTCTGATCACGATTTCTGACATCACAGAGCGCCGGTCAGCACAGGAAAAAATTATCCATGACCGGGATTATGATATTCTGACAGGACTTTTCAACCGGCGCGCCTTCTCGCGGGAGATGAAATATCTGATCGACGAGAATCATTGCAGCAACGGCGTCTTGTCTATATGGGACCTCGATAACCTCAAATACACGAACGATACCTACGGACATGAGATTGGCGACAAGTACATATGTACGCTGTCCGATCTGCTAAAAAAAGAGCTGCCCAAAAACAGTGTCAGCGCCCGTCTTGCCGGCGATGAATTTACCATCTTCCTCTACGATGAACCTCAGCAAAAACTCGTGGCAACCTTACGGCGCATCCATCAGCATCTGATGCGGGAACGTTTGAGCCTTCCCGATGGGCATGAGCTGAATATGAGCGCTTCCGCAGGCATGGCTTTCTACAGCGAAGATGCCTCTAACTATGCCGAACTGCTCAAATATGCAGACTTCGCGATGTATCAGATCAAGAAATCCTCAAAGGGCAGCATCAAGGCATACGATAAAGATTCCTATGTGCGGGATTATATCCTTGTGCAGGGTGTGGGAGAGCTGGACCGCATTATCATAGACGAAGCGGTTCGCTATGCCTACCAGCCGATCATCAATGTCAGTACCGGCAAAATATTTGCTTATGAGGCACTGATTCGCCCTGTCTCAGACCTGCTTGGCCATCCTGACAATCTGCTGCGGGTGGCGGAGGCGCAGTTTAAACTGGACAAGATCGAACGCCTCACCTGGTTCCATGCACTGAAAGGATTTTTTGATCAGATACACGATGATGACAATGCGCACATTTTCATCAATTCGATTCCAAACCAGCTGCTCTCTGAGGAGGACTGGCATACACTCGAAGAACTGTATGGAACAAAACTCAGCCGTATTGTGATGGAAATTACCGAAAACGCAAGAAGTGAGATTGAGATTGACGAGAAAAAAAGGGCCTTTTGCCGAAAATGGAATATCCCGATTGCCCTCGATGACTTTGGTTCAGGCTACAGCAACAGCGACATGCTGGTCACACGCATGTTCCACTATGTAAAACTTGATATGGGTCTGATCAAGAATATCGATCAGAACCCATCTACACAGGCATTGGTGCGCAGCACGATCAACTACTGTCATGAAAATCAGCTTATGGTCATCGCTGAGGGCATTGAAACTCAGGCAGAATATGATACGTTAAAAGCCCTCGGCGCAGATTTTATGCAGGGATTCTTCCTCGCAAAACCAGCCTTTCTGCTCTACAATAAACTATAGGACGATCAGATTGGCAGCTCCGATCACGCCGGCATCATTGCCAAGCACAGCACACCGCACTGGCGGCACAAATGCCCTGTCCCCGCCAAAGCACAAAAAACTTAAATGTTCCTCGACCGACTTTGTCAGGTGCGTTCCCTGATTGCAGATACCACCTGACAAAAGCACGACATCGGGCCGAAAGATATTGACATAGTTGGCGATCGCTTCAGCCAGATAAGTATAGTAGTTCTCCACTACCTCTTTTGCCGCCTTGTCCCCTTGCAGCGCTGCGTCGAAAGGAATCCTGCCGTTCATGTTTTCTAGCCGCTGGTCACACAATTGGTTGAGCAGTGACTTTTTGTCTGCTGCTGCGGCTCTTTTGGCATCCCGAATCAATGCTGTCGCAGATACATATGCCTCCACACATCCGCGTCTGCCGCATGTACAGGGCTCACCGCCCACAACCATACTGGTATGTCCGAGTTCAGCGCCGCCTGCGTTGCTGCCCTCAAAAACTCTGCCATTGAGGATGATACCACCGCCAACGCCTGTTCCAAGTGTGAGCAGAATCGCGTTTGACATATCCTTTGCTGCGCCTGCCTTCACTTCTCCCAGCGCCGCACAGTTTGCGTCATTGGAGATGCGAATCTCACACGCAAAATACTTTTTAAGCTCTTTTACAAGCGCTACATTCTCCCAGCTAATATTATTGGAATACCGCACAATGCCGGCGTCTGCATCCACAAGCCCCGGGCTGCCGACCCCGATGCCGGCAAACATGTCCTCCTCAATCTGCATCTGTTCAAGCAGTTGTCTGACAATCGCTGCCATGTCCGCTATGACTTCCTCTGCTGGACGCTCAGCTCTGGTTGGCACAGATGTATGTGCCAAAATCCTCTGCTGCCCATCTATTATTCCAGCTTTGATGGATGTTCCGCCCAAATCAATACCTGCTCTGTACATTCTTTTAATTTCCTCCCTGATCTATTCAAAAGCCTTCTTCACAAAAGCTTCTATTGTAAGGTATAACAGTTTTTCACGAAATTTGCAAGCATTGTTTTTTGGGCTCCAGCGGGCAGCTTTTGCTGCTTATTTCCTCTCCGCGTCCGTGTGCATAAAAAACAGCTCAGCCGTCGGCTGAACTGTTTTAAAATTGTATTGGCTCTACCTCCTCACTGAGCGGCAACATCTCGTACTCTGGAAACTTATCGAGCAATTCCTCCAGAATCGTCCCCGTGTCATAGATGACATCATGTGCGAGCAGAATCACTTTTTTGCGTCCTTTTGTCGTCTCCACACCATTTGCCAGCAGCTTCTCGGGCGCCACACTCGACGCCGCATCCTCAAGACTGGCATTCCAGTCATAATATACATAGCCTCTGCTTGTCATCTCCTCGATAATTTTGGTATAGACCTCCTTGTTATAGCTGTTGATGCTTCCTCCCGGAAACCGAAACATTTGCGCCTGCACACCGCATACCTCATAGACAACCCGGCGCGCATGTTCGAAATCCTCCACATAATTCTTTGCGTTGTCATACAGCTTCTTATAGTCATGATTGTAACAGTGTATCCCTATGGTATGTCCCTCCCGCGCTATTCTGCGCACGATTTCGGGATATCTCTCTACATTTTCCCCCACAAGAAAAAAGGTTGCCTTAATATTCCGCTCCTTCAAAATATCGAGTACTCTCGTCGTATTTTCCTCCGACGGTCCATCATCAAATGTCAGATACATGGTTTTGGGATGAAAATAGTACTCAATGCCCTGCACGATTCCTAATGCGATCTGCTCCTGGTAGTCCGTTGACGCAAGTTTTTTGCGTTCTTCTCTGTTCGTCAAAAATCCTGTCTCAACCAGACATGCGGGCATCTGTGTGCTGCCTGTGACATGGAAATCCGCGTCTCCCCTGACTTCGCGCTCCACTGCTCCTGTGCTTTTGGCAGTCTGCTGTGAGACTAACAGCGCCAGCCGCCTGCTGTCGCGCTGCGTGTCTGTCCCATCATACCACACTTCCATACCATTGACACTGCGCTCGTCCGACGAATTTTGGTGGATGCTCACATAGATATCCGCGTTGATATCGTTGGCTTTCTTGACACGTTCCTCCTTTGCCACATACTTATCTACACTGCGCGACATCGCGACATCATATCCCATCTCCTTAAGTTTATCGCGCACAAGCTCTGCGATTGTCAGATTGATATCCTTCTCTATAATCCCATCCTCAGCACATCCGCCATCATTTCCGCCATGCCCTGCGTCGATAAAGACAAGGGGTGCCTTCTTTATCACTGCTTCCTCCTTAACAGGCTCTTCCTCTGGTTCTGATTCCTGTTCCTGTATTACGGCAAAATCTATCTCCTTGATATCTTTCTCCGGTGTCGCCCACACCTCTATCGGCAATATCTTATCTGACAAAATCAGCACCAACGCCGCCGCACAGACCACTAACACCACTGCCAGCAGCCGTCTGTGCGCACGTTGTTTACAGCGTTTTCTCTGTTTGCAATAGCTTGAATACTTGGTGCTAAATGATTGTCCTTCGTACATCCTCAGATACTCCTTCCTCTTTCGAAAATGGTCCCTTTTTTCATTGTAGTTCCATTATAAAAAAGCGGTGCATCAAAGTATCATCATTTTTGCATCAAAGTTGCATCATTTTATCTGTTTATGAAATTTTTAAGAATAGTTCACTGATGCCTTCATAGAAGCCGACTGTGACAATCGTTTTGCCATCGCCCATTCCAGCGAAGACATATTTCTTGAAATACGGTGTCGTTTCGAGCAGTGGATTGTCTGATTCATATGCGACAGGCGCATCAAGCCCCATATAGGTGCCCCATGCCTCGACGATCGCATCCGTATCAATCTCTCCCCACACGAGTGGCGTCCGCACATAAAACTCATAAATCTTGCCATCGTCTGCATCGATAAAGGCATCAATCAGACGATTTGCCTTGTCTGCATTCCTCTGGCTGTTTGACAGCTCCATCTTCCAGACTGCCACATTATTGCGCGGTTCTAGCACGTCGATCGCAGAGTAGAGCGTCGCATCATAGGAGTCCGCATTCACCTTTCGGACTTCCTCCGGCAATATGCCGAGCTCTTTGAACATCTCAAGCCCCTGATTGCAGGTTTCATAAATCTGCTCATTTGTGATTTCCTTTCCCGATGGCCCATTATATTTGCGCACAAAAGCATAAGAACCTTCCAAATCCTCATACGCCAGATCTGTATTTGCCGGATCGTATTCGGAAAGCAGCTGGGCGCCAAGACATCTCGACAGAATATAGAGCTTTTCATTCGCATTCATCTTGTATCGATAGCCCTCTCCAGCCTCCTCCACCACCTCAATGTGCGCTTCATTCAGGATTCCTCTGTCCTTATATTTTGCAAGTGTCTCCGGTCCCCATATAGAGACTGCGATCACACATGCCACTGTCCAAAAAACGGCTAAGCAGCGCAATGTATTATTCATAAACTGTCCCCCAATATAAACCCGATACAGGAACCTTTTCCCTGTTCACTCTGTATTGTCAGTTCACTGTGATGAATCTTTAGAATCTCATCGCACAGCGCAAGCCCCAGCCCGGCGCCATTCTTACTCCGAGCACGGGATTTGTCCACCATGTAGAACGCTTTCGTGATCTTGTGCTGCTCCTCAACAGGTATGCCGATTCCCTCATCTTCGATTTGAAACCGATAGCCCTCCTCCAACTTATTCCCCTGTATCTTGATCTGGCTTCCTGGTTCTGACGCCTTGCACGCATTGTCGATCAGATTGACAAGCACTGTTTTGATCAAGTTGACCTCCGCCCACACAGTGCTGTCATCCCATGCAAATTCAAATCGCATCCCCCGATTTTCCTCTGTAAACATCTCGCGCAGATAATCAAAAAACTCTGACACTGCAACTTTGCTCAGCACAACCTCCTCTTTCTTTGCCACAATGATATCCAGCAGACGAAATGACATTGCCTCAAGGCGTTTGCCCTCCGTATAGATATAGTTTGCGGACAGAATGCTCTTCTCCTCGTCCAGTTTATGCGAGCGCAGCATATCCGCGTACCCGATGATCGCGGTGAGCGGCGTCTTGAGCTCATGCGCAAAAGCTCCCATAAACTCCTCCTTGGCTTCGTTCTCCTCCTCCAGCTTCTCGATATTTTCCTCCAGCGCATTTGCCATTTCATTAAAGTCACATGTCAGTTGTCCCAGCTCATCATGGCTCACCTGTCTCGCGCGGTATGCATAATCCCCTTCTGACATCCGTCTCGTCGCTCTGGTGAGCAGGCGGATGGGTTTCGTTAAGTGCGACGAGATAAAATGCATCACCACTGTACCAATAAACAACATCGCAATCGTCATTCTGCGGTACAGTGAAAACCCCATCGCGCGCTCCGTGAACACATCGGAGACGTCCTTCATCGTTTCCAGATAAAGGATTCTGCCAAGCGCATTGACTGCTGCACAGGTATGAACATAATAGCCGTTTTCTGTCTCGATGACACGGTATAATTTTGTATCCGGCTGAATCTGTTTCAAAAGCTGCTGATCTGCCTTGAATCCGTCGCTGGTGTGCAGCACTTCCCTCTGCTCATCCGCAATCCTGATCAGGCGGTTGGTGCTGCGTCCGCCCCGCTCTAGCTTTGCCGCGATCTCCTCCACGGTACTGTCAGGCAGAACAGAATATCTCGCCGGCACATTGAGCACTGCTGTCTCAAAGGCAAAGCTCAACACACTATTCTCATCAGATGCCTGTCCAACCTCCCTCGCAAGCGAAGTCTCGAACACATAATTGACGAAAAAGTATCCGCTCAATCCGAGCGCAAGCGCCATGATCACGATGGTGGACAACAGCATTTTTAGTGAAATCTTCATGATTATACCCCTTGTTCCAATGTCCCTAATCCGATATTTCCAGACGATATCCAACCTTGTACACTGCTACCAGACTGTGCTCCCAGCCAAGTTTTTTTCTCAATCGCTGGACATGCAGATCCAATGTGCGGCTGTCAGCAAAATACTCTCCTTCCCAGACCTTTTCATACAAAGTCTCACGAAACAGCGCCACATTCTTATTTCGCATAAAAAGCACCAGCAGCCCAAATTCCTTGTTGGTCAGCTCGATTTGTCTTGTCCCCTTCATCACGCGGTGCGCCTCCACATCCACAGTCACATCGCCCGCTGTCAGGCGCTGTTCTGTTTTATTATACCGCCGCAGAACCGCCTCGACGCGCGCGACCAGCTCCACCACATCAAAAGGTTTCACGATGTAATCATCCGCACCGAGCTTTAACCCCTTTACCCTGTTTTTCACCTCGTATTTGGCAGTGATAAAGATCACAGGTATTCCCAGCGGACGTATGTATTCCATCACATCATAACCATCCGCACCGGGCAGCATGATATCCAACAAAATCAAATCAAAGGGTTCCTTTTCTATCAGATCAATCGCCTTCAAGCCGTCCTGCACAGTCACGCAATGGTATCCTGCCGAGGACAGGTTGAGATCGATCAAGTCACAAATCGGTTTTTCATCATCTACAATCAAAATTTTAATCATTGTCTGTTTTCCACCCCCAGTATGCTCTGGCTTTCTCTACAAGTGTCTGCATTGTATCCTCATCACTGCACGGATACTGGCTCTTGATCTCCGTATCTGCCGAAAACCCGCCCGTCCGCTGATAATAGATACTGTAATCGCTCGCAACCGCAAGCTTGTGTTCTTCATCCTCATAACTGTACTTTGCCAGCACGATGATATCTTTGAGTCCATCGCCGTCAATATCCCTGCAATTGATTCCCTTTAGCGCATACAGGTTATCAAAATCCCCCATGGGCTGTAGCGCAAACACGATATAATCCTGCTCATTGACAAGATAGATCATAAACACCTCATAGTCTGCGATGCGGTATGTTCCCGGCACCACCTGAAGCTTTCCAAGCTTGCCAAAAGTTCTGGTATAGGATTGCTCTGTAATAATCTGAAAGCCATGCTGACGCAGTTCCTTTAAAGTCAGCGCCGTATATAAAAACTCCGTCGAATCCCCATCACGGACAAACGCAGTGATGGACTTCGCATTTTTGTTCATGCCAAAGCGGTTGAGTTTGTCTGAGATCCTGTAATCTCGATAAAAACAAAGTTCTTCCCCGCTCTGTAGCAGCACATCGCCCACCTTGTAATTCCTGCCGTCAGCTCCCTTACAGGACGTGATCAGGATAATGTCAGTCCGGGCATCGCCATTTAGGTCCTGAAATGCCACCGAAGCAATCTCCTGCCCCGGCTGTTCCATCTGCCCCCGAATGCGGCTGTTGGTCTCTAGCTGATCGGTCTTATATAATATACTTCCATCGGCATCTGCGAGAAAAAGCGCCAAGCGGTGATACGTCCTATCAAATGCGGGAATGACAGACAAGCCAGAGGATTCCTCATCAACAAGGGCATCTTCCATGTCCGGCTCGATCTCGGATTCCGGTATGATCTCCGGCTCAAACGGAAAAATCTGGCTTTCTACAATGTCAAAACCTTTCTCTTCGATATCCGTTTGCGTTGTGATGGAATCCAGACGCGCGTTATACTCATCGTACAGGACGCGCACATTGTCTGACTCCGTAATTTTAGATTCAGAAATCTTACTTGACGTTTTCCCCAAGAACACACCTGAGACAGGCTGCTTGGATACGGCAGTTTTAGCCTCTGCACCGACAGGCAGACATAGGGCAGACAGCGCCGCAAGCAACAGCGCCGCAGATAATTTATTTCGATTCTGTATTTTTATGATACTCATGAAACGAGCCTTTCTCTTTCTTTCAATCTATGTTTCGTCTTTTCATGACTGCATTATATCACAGATCCAGTTAACATTCCACAATATTTGAATCCTCGTCCGCCAAACACTGACGCCTGAGGCAGCAAAGCTTTCCTGCACACGTCCTGACCCGCAAAAAAATCCCCTGCGTATATCAGGGGATCTCGCAAGGCCTGTCAGACTTTGATCATGGAGTGCCTTATCTTAATAATATTCTTTTTCACGTTCTTCTTTAACATATTCTTCAGTTACGAGTTCTTCAGTTTCAGATTCATTCTCTTCAAGTTCGTTCTTTGATTCAAGCGCTTCTTCCGATTTCAGCTCCTCCTGCTCTTCTTGATCACGGATTTCCTCGTCTGGTGTAAGCTCTTCATCAATGTGATCACGCTCGTCGAGCTTCTCCTGCAAACGCTTGGATACGTCTTCCATCCGGTCAAGAACGCTGTTCTGTCCCTGTGACTTTAAGATATTTGCTTCCAACAGAGATTGCAGTTCACGCTTTTGATGCTCTGCCATCGACAAATGATTATCGCCAAGATGTGCAATCCGCAAATCCCTTGCTGTGATTCGCTCTTGGAGTGCAAATTCCCTGTCTTCTTCTAAAGTGTGGAAACCATTTTTCATATTTAATGTTTTAAAATATTCCAGCATTGCCTCTAGCTTTTTCTTAGCCTCTGGATTTTGTTCCTTCTCAATGCGCTGCTCGAAGGACTTCTTCACCTCATCTTTATTGGCAAGTGCACAGACAAAATCCTCCATTGCCGAAAGCTTTTCCTTCATCGTAAAATTCTCCGATGCATTTGCCCGATATATATTTTTCCGCTCTGTCTCAACCGCTTTGATGGATTCATCACTGATTTTGGTTCTGTAGGCACTCGACTGGTCCATGCTGTTTATTGTATCCAATACACCCAGCTCTCCCTTGACTGCCATCGCGCCAAATTCGCCTGCCATCATGCTGCCTGCGGGCGCGGCTTCTGTCTGCTCTGCCTCTTTCTCACCGCCTTCGCCCTCTGCTGCTTTTTCCGCCTCTTCTTCCTGATCCTCAAAGCTCTCGATCATCATGATCAGCTCAGAATTTTTCCTGCTGATTTCCTCCTGCTGCATGGACGCCATCTCTGCTGCCTTCTGTGCCTCCCGCTGTATTTTGCTGATCTCAGCCTTCTGCATCTCCTCGAGATTTTGCATCTCGTGTAATGCTGCTGCTCTCTTCTCTGCCATCTCAGCGGTTTCTTTGTGGTTAAAGTTGTGGAGAAGGTCATGAGACTTATCGCCCCATATCTTCACTTGATCTAACAGCTCATCATATAATTCTTCATCGGTCAACTGCACCTTCTCTTCTTCCTGATCTGGCGCGTCACTCTCCGTCTCTGACTTCTGCGCCTTCATATAATCATCCAGCCGCTCCATCGCCTTTGCCTGTCTGGCAAGCTCCATCGCCTCACCGGAGATCGTGACTCTCACCGCCTCCGACTCCTGCGCCTTCTCCTGTGACTCCATCATTCGGCGGCGCGAATGCATTGACACATTCGTGTTTGCTCCGTATGCATTCGTCACATAATGATTGGTAAAATGATTGAATCGATTCACCTGATTTAGCTGCATCTGCATATTTCAACCTCCTTGTTGATCATTGTAAATCCTTTTACACGTGCCTTCGTCTATATGTATCCTAACATTATATCGGTATAATTCAACCTTCTTATAATACTTTATACGAACTTAATCTTGTCAAACGAAAAAGTCAGCTGTTTGTGATGAGCAAATATGCGAAATAAACCGCGTAACATGTCATAAATGTCACGCCATCGCGCCGCGACAAGGTATCGTCATCTTTGGAGAGGAAATTTTTATGATGAAATAACGCATTTTGTCCGCGGCGCATTTGCACCCCGGACAACTGGCTTGCTCAAATCTGCGTTATTTAAATTTTACAGCGGTTCCATACGCCATAACCTCCGCTGCACCCTGCATGACCGCTGCGGATGCATAGCGGACGTTGACAACCGCATCAGCGCCGAGCTTTTCAGCCTCCTCGACCATGCGCTTTGTCGCGAGCGCCCGCGCCTCGTTCATCATCTCTGTGTATGTCTTTAACTCGCCGCCCACCAAAGTCTTAAAGCTCTGCGTTATGTCTTTGCCGACATTTTTGGACTGGATGGTGCTCCCCTTGACTAAACCCAGCATTTCCAGTTCCTTTCCACTAATATAATCAGTATTGACTAAGATCATCTTCTTCTCCTCCTTGAATCTCTTTTATTCTACTTATCAACACACCGACCATCACCGCCGCCAGAATCAGCGGCACCACAATCATAAGAAGCTTTACGACTGTCGGGATGCCGGGTACTGCCATAAAAAATACTGCTGCTCCAATATAGTATACAATTATAATGGAAGCAATCACAACTGGCGCAACCATTTTCTTCCAGTGTTTCATCCACATCACGCCCCTTCTCCATCAAATGCACACCCACCATGCCAATGCAGTCTGAAATGTACATTATGTTTTGCGCTCTTATCTTAAATATCAATTTCCAGCGGCTTGTCGATTTCATCGGAAACATATTTTCCGTTTTTCTTCCGCTGTCGGACACACTCTGTCAACAAGTACTCGATCTGTCCATTGACAGAGCGGAAATCATCCTCCGCCCACGCGGAAATCGCCTCATACAGCTTTGGCGACAACCTGAGCGGCACTTGCTTTTTTCCAGCTTCACCCATAACATCATTCCTTTTTTGTCATTTCGGAACATTTCATCTACGCATTTAATATAAACTGCCCGAATTTACAATCGGCTGTGCATCGCGGTTTCCGCAGAGAACGACTAACAGATTGGACACCATTGCCGCCTTGCGCTCCTCATCCAGCTCGACTGTGTGATTTTCGCTCAGGCGCTCCAATGCCATCTCGACCATGCCGACTGCGCCGTCCACAATCATTTTCCGCGCGTCTATGATCGCTGACGCCTGTTGACGCTGAAGCATCACCGCTGCAATCTCCGGCGCATATGCCAGGTATGTAATGCGCGCCTCAACAACCTCGATTCCTGCCTCCTCGACCCTTTTTTGTATCTCGTCGCGGATTCTGCCCGCAACAATCTCACTTGAGCCGCGCAGACTTCCCTCATCTGAGAGCCCGTCTCCTGTCGTATCGACGTTCGGCGCCACATCATAGGGATAGATTCGCACGATATCGCGGAGTGCACTGTCACACTGCAAGGACAGAAATTCTTTGTAATTATCTACGTTGAACACTGCTTTTGCCGTATCAACCACTTTCCATGTGACAGCAATCCCAATTTCAATCGGATTGCCAAGGCAGTCATTAATCTTCTGTTTGTTGTTGTTCAAGGTCATGATTTTCAGCGAGATTTTGTTGTTGTAAGCCTCAACGTTTGTACCTGCTGTCTTGTTCGCAATTGCCATCAGCGCAGCGGAGTCATTCACATCCCCGCTCTGGTTCAGCTTCGTCCGCGCTGCCGGGTTGACACTGGCACAGAACGGATTCACAAAATAAAAACCGTCCTCCTTCAATGTGCCTATATATTTGCCAAACAAAGTGAGCACTAACGCCTCCTGCGGCTTTAGCACTTTGAGTCCCGCCAGCAGTATCGTTGCCACCACCACTATGATCACGCTGACAATGATGACTGTGACGTATTCGTTCTTCGCGCCAAAGACAATTCCCACAATCGCGGCTGCATACAATACCAGTATGCCGAGCAATGCAGCCATTCCGTTCTTTTTCTTAGATAATACCTTCTCCTCCATCGTAGCCCCTCCTGGATATATATATTTGGGTTTGCTTGTTTCTTTTTAATTTCTTTTGATATCATTATAATATCACTTAGAAATTATTTTGTCAACTAATATTTTTCATTCATATCACGGCACAAAAAAAGAGCACAATGCTCTTTCTTCTCAGTTTTTGGCATAGATCGCAAGCGCACCAAATATTTTCTCCATGTCAAAAGGCTTGGTCAGATGGTCATTCATGCCGGCCTCCCTTGTCTGTCGGATATCCTCCTCAAAGTCATTTGCAGTCAGTGCCAGTATTGGTATTGACTGTGCATCGGCATGATTCATCGAACGGATTCTTTTCGTCGCCTCCACACCGCCCATGACAGGCATGTGCATATCCATCAAAATCACGTCAAATGTCCCCGGCTTGCTGTTTTGAAACAACTCGACCGCAATCTGTCCATTCTCGGCTGTGGTGACAAGCAGCCCGCGCTCCCTCAAAACCTCTGTCACAATCTCCAGATTCAACTCATTGTCCTCAACGACTAAAATCTTCATTCCAATAAGAGGGTCAAAAACATCCCCCACAGTATTTGAAATATTCATCGACAGCTCTTTATCTCTTTCCATATCAGCGCCTCATCCTATCCTTTTTATAATGATTTCGCATTCTGTACCCAAATCTGTTCTTCCTTGACCGCCGGATACCGGACCAGCTTCTCGCCATCCAGATTTTCCCTGTGCAGATCAACCGCCGTGATCTGGTGATTATCATAAGTCGTATAATAATAGATTCCTTTGCTCGCATTGCAGCAGGAGGTGTAAAGAGTGACCTCGTAATTTCCGTTTTCCAGAACACAGCAGCCACGCTGCTGGTCAACAGCGCCTAATATATGAAAAAACTGGCTGACACTCTCCTGCTCGCCCTTGCCGCAGACAGCGTTCATCTTGGTAAATACCGCACGCACGAACCGCGACTGGGATGACAAATCACCCGGCAGCCCGATCGCCCCCATTCCGAGACAGTACTGGTGCAGCGCAAGTCCTGGTGCAAATGTGTTTACTGGCGGCTTTGCAGACAGATGCATATAGTTATTCAGCGCAAACATCTGCTCCATAAACGGTGGATTGTTTGTCAGCACCCCCACCGGATTGTCATAAATCTTCACACCGTCTGCGACCGCTTCGACGGTGACAGCCGCCTCGCTGTCCGCAATCATCCAATGCAGCTGCGCTGGCGGAAGGCTGTCAGTAAATTTTGTGCCGCGTATATTGATGTTTTCGATGAGCGCACGCGCCTGCGCCACTGTGGCGCACTGCCCTAGAATCCACGGAATCAACTCAAACTGCGCGATGTTGTCCCTGCCCTGATCATAGTCGCCGTAGACTGCGTTTCCAACGAAATTAAGCCCTGCCATCGCCAGCCCTTTTTCATTTACAGCATCATAATACAGCGGATACTCCTCCGCTACATACGCCATGCCAATGATTGCATAATGTGTCTTGATATCCTCTTTCTCCCGAAAATGAAATGTGTAGTTTCTGGGTGTGACTGTAACCTCGTCACCGTAAGAAAATTCATTATCCAGTGTGCGTCCAAAATAGAAATCTTCTGTCCTATAAGCGGCTGCTGTACACATACGAATCTCTCCATTCCTCGATTTATGTTCTGTGTCAGCTCTATAATATTGCGCTGACGCAAAACAGGTCTACTCTTATTATACTTGCTTTGCGCCGTAATATCAATCGTAGAACAATATATTTTTAGATGCTGTGAAATAGCTATAAGTATAGAAAGCTTAGATTTTAGTTTTATGCACTCACCTGTATGGAGCTGTCCGTCGTGACAAGGATGTCATCGACCTTCACGCCAAGCACTGCTGCCAGCACGACCAGATTGTCGATTGTCGGCAGCGCCGTTCCATGCTGCCACTTGTACAGCGCCTGCGGCGTGGAAAATCCAAAGATTTCCTGTAGCTGCCGCACAGACAGCCCCGCCTGAACCCGCAGCTCCGTGATGTGCTGCCCCGTCTTTACCATGTCGATTGTCGGTATCGTGACCATTTTCTATTCCTCCTGTTCTGGCGCCTGCCCGAATGCCAAATCCCACAGATACGCCCGCGCGTCTGCCAGCACAAGAGTTCTTTTTCCAGCCTGCGCTAGTCAGATGCCTTAAAATTATAAATTGGTTTCATAATATCAATTACGTCCACGGACTCCCTGATCACATCAATAATATCCGCAAGAGACTTATACGCCATTGGCGCCTCGTCGAGTGTCGCCTCGTTGACAGAGGTGGTATAGATGCCCTCCATCATGCTGCGGTAGTCTTCCATGGACAGACTTTCTTTTGCTTTGGTGCGCGACATCAGCCGTCCGGCGCCATGCGGCGCAGAGTAGTTCCACTCTGGATTGCCTCTGCCGACGGCGAGCACGCTGCCATCTCTCATATTGATTGGAATTAACACTTTCTCGCCCTCATGGGCGGCGATGGCGCCCTTGCGCAGTATCATTTCATCGGTATCAATATAATTATGGATTGTGTGAAATGCGTCTGTGCCTGTCATTCCTGTTCTCTCTAAAATCACCTCTGCCATCTTCTCACGGTTTCGCTTCGCGAACTGCTGGCAAAGCTCTACATCATGCAGATAATCCTCCAGAAATGTTCCATACAGGTAGCGCAAATCCTCTGGAATGAGGCAATCCTTGTGCTCCCACTTGAGTTCCTTCAAGGCTTTCTGAATTTCCTTTCTGCGCCCCGCCGCTTTGTACTCGGCAATCAGGGCATCTCTTTGCCTGAAATACTCCTCCTTGCCGGTGTGGAGTTCAATTGCCAGTTGTTGATAGTAGTCCGCGACTTGTTTTCCAAGGTTTCTGCTGCCAGAATGAATGACGAGGTATTTCGTCCCGTCCTGCGCCAAATCCACCTCGATAAAATGATTGCCGCCGCCCAAGGTGCCAAGGCTGCGCTCTAGGCGTCTTGCGTCTTTTAAGCTGCGGTAACAGCGAAGCTGCAATAAATCGAATCTCTCCTGCCTTCCTTCCCAGACATTCTTCCCCGATGGGATATAATGCGCTGCCGCGTCCAGTTTCTCAAAATCAATATCCTCCCTGCCGAGCTTCACGGTGTACATGCCGCAGCCAATATCCACGCCGACAATGTTTGGCACTGCCTTGTCAGCAATCGTCATGGTCGTGCCGATGGTACAGCCTTTTCCCGCATGGACATCGGGCATAATGCGGATTCTGCTTCCCTGTGTAAACTCATAATCACACATTCTGCGAATCTGCTCGACTGCCTCCTCCTCCACAACTTTTGCATAACAGAGGGCTGTGTTGACCTTTCCTTTGATCTCTAATACATCCTGTGCTGTCATTTTTTTCTCCCTTCTATATTAAATAATGCAAGTCTATACTGCATTTATACGAACTTCTATGCCGCGGTATTACCGCGACTCAAATGTTCTTCTTACGCCAAAAAAGAAAACCGCCTATCTTGTCTGTGAGATTTTCTCCATACAAGATAAGCGGTTTGGAATTGATGTAACGCCTTAAACTGCAAGCCTGAAATTCCTACGACTCAACCAACTTTTTCCCCTCTTATATGGACACGCAAAATATAGACTCTGTTTTGAATCCAGCGCCTGTTCAAATGCTCTACTAATCGGGCTATTTATTCCGTTGATTGATACTGTTCTCTTCATCGTTGTGCAGTTCCTTTCTGTATATTTTTATTGGTTCTTATTCGTTTATTGCTTGTAATAATTTTACTTTTATCATACTATATCACAATTTATGGGAAATGTCATTATACTTCTAGTATAAAGCTGATATTTTTCACTAGTTTTGTCTTTATTTGTGATAGTGCTTTTCAATGCTTGGTTTTGGGGAATTGTTCAAGCTATTAGATTTTTCTGCTGCCAATCCTAGGAAATATTCTGTTGAAATTCTTTCTTTATAAAGGGCAACAGGCAACTCTTGCGTTACATGACAGCAAATGTGCCTTTGGCTCTTGAATCCTGCTGCCAAATGTGCTATATTAAACATAGAAAAAGGGAAAGCCATAGCAGCGGCTCTATCCCTCTAGCAAAACAACCTTAACCTCTTATGAGGTCAGCCGTCACTACTGTGAATAGTGGCGGCTATTTCTTTTTCCCCTTGTAAATCTGATAAATCAAATTTGCAAGGGCGACAACGAGTATTCCAATCTGGATTAAATCCTGATATGTAACATACATTGCATCGCCCTCCTTTCTTTCGTCTGGAGGGCTTTTAAACCCTCCGAAAAAAAGAGGGGTAAAGCCGCCTTTGGCTCTATGGTTTTCCCATATCCGAAGTATAGCACACATTTTCTTTTGAGACAATGCCTCTATAACCTTCTAAAATTCATTTTCCATACCAATCACATTTTTAGCTTCGCCCTGATCAGCCGTCTCACCGACTCGTCAATGCGTTCCTCGGAGATCACGCCGCTTCGCACTGCCGCAAGGACACCCTGCGCCGCAAGCCTGAAATCCTCCGGCATCAGAATCACATCGACCCCCGCCTTGATCGCTGCCACTGCAGCTTCATCACTGGCGTACAGTTCCGTGATCGCTCCCATGTTCATTGCATCAGTCACAATGATTCCATCATACTTCAACGCTCCGCGCAGGACTTGCGTTATCATCTGGTATGACAAAGAACAAGGCATGTTGTCCCCTGTGACATTCGGCACCGCGATATGAGAGACCATCACAAAGTCTATCCCCGCCTCCTCAGCACCCGCAAACGGAACTAAATCCGCCTGTCGCAGTTCCTCATACGTCCGCTCTGTGTAGGCAAAACCGTCATGGGTATCCGCCTCCGTAGCGCCATGTCCCGGAAAGTGCTTAAACGTGCTCAGGATTCCATACGCATGCAGCCCGTCAGAATACGCGCTGGCATAGCGAAGCACCAGCCCGGCATCTTTCCCGAACGAGCGATTTCCAATCACCGTATTTTTGGGATTTGTCAGCACATCGGCATCTGGTGCAAAATCAAGGTTAAATCCCAGATCACGCAGATAAGCGCCGACCGTACTGCCTGCTGCATACGCTTCCTCCTTCGTATGAAGCTTTCCCATTGGTCCGACCTTTGGTACATGGAACGCTTTATTGTTCCCAATGCGGGCAACTCTGCCGCCCTCCTCGTCCACACACTGAAACAGCGGCAGACCTTGAAGCTCTAGGGCATACGCCTGCGTGCGGCGCAGCAATTCTTTTGTCTGCTCTGTATCAGTCAGATTCTTAGAAAAATAAACCAGACCGCCAACGGGGCATTCTTTCAGAAAATCTCGTGCCGTCTCATCAATGGCAGTGACTGCGGCACCTTCTGTCAGCGCCTCCGGCGTCACAATAAACATCTGATAGACCTTCTCTTCGACTGTCATCGAAGCAAGCCGTTCTTCTGTCTGCTGCTCAAGCCATGCTTCATCGACAGCACGCGCTTCCGGCTGTGATATCTCTTGCATCAGAGAGGTCTGATCGTCTTTGACAAATCCGCATACGCTGAGCGTAAATATCAGTATCAGCACCCCAAATATCAAATTATGTTTTATTTTATTCCGCATTAGAAACACCCCATTTCATTCTAACTCCCATCTGCCTGCTTCAGCAGGCGTACAAATCAGGATGGTGAAATTTTATATTTCACACTAATTTCAAATCATAATGAAAAACGCCAGTTTATGGCGTTTTTCGGTGTGTGACTTCGTACTTCTCACGCTGTATTATTTTACAAACTGCTTGAGCACAGAGATAAAGATATCCATATTGAGCGGCTTGGAGATATGGGCATTCATACCATTTTTCAATGCTGCCTCCTTATCCTCCTCCAAGGCATTTGCAGTCATCGCTATAATCGGGAGCGTCTTGACGTCCTTTCTCGGCATACTTCGAATCGTCCTTGTCGCCTCATAACCATTCATAATAGGCATCTGCACATCCATCAATACAACATCATAATAATTTTCCTCAGCCTTCTCCACCATCGCGACAGCGTCGGTTCCGTCAGGTGCTGACTCTACAACAAATCCAGCCTCCTCCAAAATCACCTGTGCAATTTCGCGGTTCAGCTCAATGTCCTCCACCAGCAGGACGCGCTTCCCACTGAAATCCGCCAATGTCCACGCGGCGGCTTCATCTTCCTTATCAAGCAGATTATTTGCGGCAAGCAATGCAGATTTTAAGTCGGACATAAAGAGCGGCTTGGCACAGAATGCGGTCACTCCAGCAGCTTTTGCCTCCTCCTCGATATCGGACCAGTCATACGCCGTCAAAATGATGATCGGCGCATCATTTCCTGCCACGCTTCGAATCTTTCTGGCCGTCTCCACGCCGCTTGTCTCGGGCATCTGCCAGTCAATAATGTATGTATGGAATGCATCCCCCTCCTCATATGCCATCTGGGCACGGTACGCCGCTTCCCTGCCGGATGTTGTCCACTCAGAGCGCATACCGATCTGTTTGAGCATCTTGCTCACACTGTCACAGACGTGGAAATCATCATCGACCACCAGTGCCCGCAAGCCATCAAGCTCCTGAATCTGCGCCGCATTCTTCTCAATATCCTGAAGCTTTAGCGAAATCTCTACCGTAAAAGTGCTGCCCTTGCCGATCTCACTCTCGACGCTGATCGTACCGCCCATCATCTCCACAATATTCCTCGTGATCGCCATGCCAAGACCCGTTCCCTGAATCCCGGACTGCGTCACTGTAGATTCACGCTCAAACGGCTCAAAGATATGCTCGACAAATTCCGCAGACATGCCGATTCCATTATCTTTGATAATAAATATATAATCGCCGTATCCATGACGGAAGGTTGTTTTCTGCATAATTCGAAATGCGATGCTCCCTCCCGCCGGTGTATATTTCACAGCATTGCTCAGGAGATTGATAAATACCTGATTGAGCTTCAACGCATCTGCGATCACGTCCTCATTGACAATCTCAAAGGTGTCAATAAACAGCTCAAGCTGCTTCGCCTTCACCTGTGGCTGGATAATGTTGACCAGATTGTGCATCAATTCAGAAATATTGCACTCCTGCTCCTTGATCTGCACCTTGCCGCTCTCAATCCTGCTCATGTCAAGGATATCGTTGATCAGGCTGAGCAAGTGATTGCTGGAGGAAAGCACCTTCTGCAAGCAGTCCCTCACTTGGTCCTTATTGTCAATATGGCTCACCGCAATGGTGGTAAACCCAATGATAGCGTTCATCGGCGTGCGGATATCATGCGACATATTTGACAGGAAGGTCGTCTTTGCCCGATTGGCATGCTGCGCCTGCATCAAGGCATCCTGCAATGCCTGCGTCTGCTCGCGCTGCTTCTTGACGCTCTCCGTAATCTCCTTTTTCACCACCATAACCACGATATCGCCCGTTCTGTCGTCCTGTGTCATGAGGAAGGACTGGCGCACACAAATCTCCTGATCATCGAAATCTTTGCCCCAATACTCGACGCTCACTTCTGCCTCACCGGCTTCAAAGCATTCCTTTAAATAGTCTATGTTTACAATCGACTTATAATCTTCAATGGATTCCTGCGCAACACACTTTCTGCGGCGCTCAAACCACTCCGAAGCCCTGCATGGCGCACTCAGCCCAGTCAGTTCCAGCATGGACATCTGTTGTCCGTCCACCGTGCGCAGGATATCCTGCTCTATTAAATCCTTTGACAGATTAAACTCAAATGTATAGATCGAGTTCGACATAATCGCAAGCTGATACTGACGTTCTTTGCGGCTTGCCAAGAACATTTGTTCCTGTATCTCCAGCTCTTTCTCCTTGATCTCTGTGATATTCTGACGGATAATCAGCGCCTTAACCGCTTTGCCATCCTTTCTCTCCAGACAGATAACATTCATGTGCTCCCACTCTGGCTGACCGTTGCGCATCACATGACGCTCAAAACGCATATCACTCTGCTCTGTCAGCACCTGTACAAGGGTTTCCCTGTCAATCATCTCGCCAAATTCCTTGCGGTCCTCCTCCTCAATGATGATAGAGCACAAATACTGTGTCAAATTTTCATATGGGCCAAAGGTGTCCAATGAACTGTCCTCAGCCCTCGTTCCTGCAAGATACTGATAGGTGCCAGCCTCCAGATCGACCATCGCAAAACGGGCAAATAAGGTGGTAATACCCCTGATGATATATCCCATCTCCCTGTTTTCACGCTCAAGCAGCTTCTTCTCCCTGCCAGCACGGATAATCAGTGTGACGATATAGATTGCAAACAGGATAACCAGCATCACCTCCAACTGGATGCCGACGATATTTTCATCTCGAATCATGCGCTGCGTCACGCTCTTTGGAAAGGTCTGCACCAGAACAAAATCATGATCCAAGAGGTGTGTCGCACAAATATTGTCGGTCTTGTAGCCCTGCTCACAGATAAACGAGCCCTCACCGCCGTGCGCAAAGATCCCCTTTGCCTCTCTGGCTGCCTGAGCGTCAATCACATTGGTTTCCACCAATTTATCTATTAAATCTTCCTCGTAGATATCACCGTCAGAGCTTGCAATCGCCCTGCCGTTTTCCATGCACAGATACACATCTGCCGCCTCGCCAAAATAGCTGGTGGTCAGCATGTCTTTCAGATATTCCTCTGCCAGATAAGAGCCCCGAAGCACGCCGATAATCTCGCCCTGATAGCGGACGGGCGCATAGAAGCTCACCATCGTCTCATTGAAAAAGAAGGAGTCAAGAATGACTGCAATCCCACTTTCTCCGCGCATTCCCTTCTGATAATAGTCCCTGTCCGACGCATCAGAAGTGCGCCCGTCAGAAGTGTGATTGATCCCGGAAGGATCTGTAAACAGCACTGCATCAAACAGTGCATTATGTTCTATTTCCTGTAAAAGTTGTTTGTCAATCATTGGAGAACTAAGCCCCTCACCGACAAAGTACGCATACGTCGTGATGAGTGCCAGTCCATTGTTCATTTCCTCATTGATGCGCGTCATGGTCTGGCGCGCCGAATCTGACGCATAACTTTTATTCTGCTCCTCCATTCGGACACTGTTCTTTGCCGTAAACCAGCAGAATAAAATGACCACTGCCATCAATAGAAATACAACAATTAAGATATCCTGTAACAACTTCTTTCTCTTCATACTAATTCCCCTATGGTATGGTGCACGCTTTCGCACTGCAGCATATTCGTACAACAATTTTCACTTTCACTATATTCTAGCACGATTCAGTTTCTATCACAAGGTATTCTATATATATTCTATCGTACTTCTTTCTAATACAAATCCTCACATCTGAAACTTCGTCATCTTGTGCTTGCAGGCAGTCCATTATTTCATCAGCGAATCAATCTCTGCCAGAATATCCTTCTTCCGCTCCGTGAACAGCATATCCTTGTTGTGCCTGAAATACGCCTCGCATCCATATTTACTGATAAAATGTGCCGAGTAGGTGTTGATGGTAAGCTCCGTCACCAAAATCAGAAGTTCTTGGCTGCCCTCCTCAAATGCTTCCTCACAGAATTGAAACACATTTGTCAGATTCCCGTCTAACTGAGAAACCATCTTAGCCAGCGCTTTTTTGCGCTTGTCAAAGTCTGATTTCAGGAGTTTGAAGGCGGCGTCTGCGCTCGCCGGCGCCTTCTCGACGATCAATTTGATCTGCTCGTCCAGCGCGGCAATCGTGAGATTCAGCACATACTCGCGGTCTGCGGAAAGATTTCCTGCCTTCTTGCCGACAGCGATCTCCTTTTGCGCTGCCTCGGTGCGCCGCCTGACGACCTCCGTGAAGTCCTTCTCCACGACAAAGTCTGCCCGCATCAGTTTCAGGCAGTTCACCAGCTCTAAGACAGCCCCCTCCTGCGCGGAAGCTTCGCGGATACCACTGACCAAACCGTCGATCAGCAACCCTAACAGCGACAAGCGCTCGTCAAACCTTGCCGCCTTTGCGCGCTTGACAATCTCCTTGCCCGCCTTGCCTGCCATGATCTTGTCAATCTGATAATCAGATCTGTATTTTTTGAACAAATCATAGTACACCGCAAAGCCTTTCGCGATTTTTTTATTCTGCAAATATTGTATGACAAGCTGCTCTGTAATCAAAATCTCCTTTTGCTCATACAGCTTTATCATATCAGAAAGGTCACTCCAGCCGCGGGCTGTCACAAAACTTTTGCCGTCCACGGTGGTTTCGATCTTATAAAAATTGTCCTTTTTTACATCTAAATACGTCGTGATCGCAGGATGCGTGCCTTTGATATAAGCGTATTCCTTCCAGACCTCATAGTCTGGCTCTACATCAATCCTCTTTAGACGATCCCAAGTCACGATGTCAAACTCGCGCACAGAATTGTTATACTCTGGCGGATTGCCCGCAGTGACGACAATCCAGCCGCTCGGAACACAGTGGCGTCCAAAGGTCTTGTACTGCAAAAATTGCAGCATTGAGGGCGCAAGTGTCTCTGACACACAGTTGATCTCGTCCAGAAACAAAATCCCCTCCTTCAAGCCGGTCTCCTCCATCAGATCATAAACTGACGCGATGATCTCGCTCATCGTGTACTCGCTGATGCTGTACTCCACACCGCCATAGTTTTTCTTGACAATAAACGGAAGGCCCAGCGCCGACTGCCTCGTATGATGCGTCATAGAATAGCTGATCAGACCGATCTGCAACTCCTGCGCGATCTGTTCCATAATTGCTGTCTTGCCGATTCCCGGCGCGCCCATCAAAAAGACAGGGCGCTGCCGCTCAACAGGTATCACATAATTTCCAAACTGATCCTTCGTCAGATAGGCGGACACTGCATTCTTGATATCTTCTTTTGCCTGCTTAATGTTCATTGTTCTCCTCCATTGTACTCATAATGTAAACCAAATTTTTCACAGTAAATTCTTGCCGGCAAGAGCGCCGGAATCCGCACAGTGACATTGTCACAGTTCAGAAAAAGCGCTGGTGCGTTTTCTGCACACTGGGCATCCTTGAATATATCAAGTGTACTTGGCAGCACCACCTGTTCAAGCGCCTTCCCCGCTCGGTGCCAGCTACTGAACAACCCGTCTCCCACGATGCGCACACCCTCGGGAATGACAACCTCCTTCAACTGATTACAGTCGCTGAAAGCATACTCTCCTATCACTTCCACGCCCGCCGCGAGCACAATCTCCTGCAATGCTGGCAAGTCTCGAAACGCACTGGCGCCGATTACCCGAATGCCTGCGGGCAGTATAATCTTTGTGATGGTCCGTCGAAACGCACGCACCGATTCCTTCACGCGGGGACCATAGGGCGCGAATGCAAGCGCTCCGATTTCTGTTACTCTGCATTTTCCGATCATCTCTGGCACCGTAATCTCTGTGCTGCTGCCCTTGTATCCAGTGATCACCAGTGTTCCATCCTCCTTCTCTCGAAAAGCCCACGTTTTCTTGAGCTGGGTCATGGAATTGGGGTTGGCATTCAACTCACGGCTCATCTTTCGCTCTGCCCTCTCTGCCTCCGCAGCAAAGTCCGCCGTGCGGTTTTTATAATCCAGCAAAAATGCTGTACATTCCGTCTTGTGATTCTCTGAGGCGTACTGTATCATCTCATCGCGCAACTGTGGGCGTTTGAGCCAACCCTGATTTGTAGCAAGCTTGAGACATTCGGTATTTTCATTCGCAATCAAGCGTTGAAGCAGATATTTCTTCTTCATCTTTGAATGATCAAAATGTTCCATGAAAAACGAAAAAATTTCCGGGTGATAGAACTGGTCCTGCAAGGCATATTCCATTCCATTGGTAAAATGCAGCTTTTTATCTTCACCAACATCATGAACCACCTCGGACATAACCTGCAAAAAGCGCTCGTCATTCATCGTTCTGATACAATCAATGTAAATATACCATACCGTGCGCCCATGGCCCTCTGTCAGCATTCTTTTCTTGTTATCCGAGATAGAAATACCTCTGTCTTTTAATGCGGCAGCGATCTCCTCCTCCCCTGCAAAGAGTGCCAGACACAACAGCTCACCCGGACAAAATCCTGCCTTCTGGCCATTGTCACAAAGATACATGATGACCTCCATAAGCTGTTCCTTTGAAATGGGCTCGAGCTGATGCCCCTCCCTGTCCCTCAGTGTGCTCAGATACACTCTTAGCTGATGCTCATGAATTTTATTGATCTCGGTAAATAAAAACAGGAGGAAAAAGTCCAGATCATACGCTGTATATCCAAATAACTCATAGGACCTATATCGGACTGTCTCCCTGTCGCAGCGGAAGGTCGCACCATTTTCGATTAGCACCTTCACCATTTCCAAACCGCGGAAGCGGCAGGCAATCCCTAAAATGTGGGCGGTTAAGAGAACATTTCCCAGCTTCTTATACAGCGCTGAAACTTCGTTTGGCGTGTCACTTCGCACCGCCTCTTCCAGTGCAGTGATCTTGGCGTCCTCATTCACATCCAGTTTTATTTTCATTTCGTATTCTCCTTTGCCTCCTCTGCCTCACTGCACTTGTACGCAAACTTCTTTTCGATACAAAACGCTTCTGTTTTGCTCTCTTTTGGACAGTATATCATCAGCTTGGGATTTCTAGGGAAAATCTCGTGGGAACGGTTTTTACAGCTATAATATGTGTCGCACTTTGCAGGATTACATTTCCCCGTTTCCTCCTCCGCTGTCAGCAAACGCTCGACAGACTGCGGTATTCTGAGCTCCACTAAATTGTCACAGGCGCCAAACGCCTGCGTTCCAATTTCCACTACGCCCTCGCAAAGCGTTACTTTTTCCAGCGCACTGCAATGAAAAAATGCGCATTTTCCGATACTTTTGACTGTTCCGGGAACGATTACCTGCTTTATGGTATTGCAGCCGTTGAATGCCAGCTTGCTGATCTCTGTGACAACGGCTTTGCCAATCTTCTCCGGCACCGTCACATCGCTTGCCTCTCCCATATAGCCGTAAATAACCAGCGTGCCATCCTCCCGCTTTTTATAGCGCCATATTTTTCGCATTGCCGCCACGGAAGTAGGCGACATGAAGATCTCCCGCCTCAGCTTTTGCTCAGCCTTTTTTTGCTCTGCTGCCAAATCCGCAGTACGGTTTTTATAATCCAGCAGCCACGCAAGCGCCTCTGTCTTTTTCTGGTTCATGGCATACTCGATCATTTCATCGCGCTTTCTCGGCACAGATAGCCAGCCCATCTGCTCAATGACAGGCAGCGCCTCCAAGGTATTCTCGTCGATCAGACTGCGTATTATCTGATACTTCTTCATTTTGTCCTGCCTGAAATGCGACAAAAAATATGCAAAGACGCTGAGATCGCCAAACCGCTTCTTGGTAATATCATACATCTTCTCTGTAAAATAAAATGGTGTTTGACCAAGCTCTGACGCGAGCTGGTCCATGACTCGTATGTACGTCTCATCTGGAAGTTTTCCGGTCAGGGCACCAAACTCATACCAGTATCCATCGCCTGCCATACCGCCTTCTGTCATCGTATGCACGCGGATTTCGGCAAGTGCGACACCTAATTTTTTCAGCGCCTCATAAATAGCAGTGTCCATGGCAAAGATCGCGTAGAACAGCATCTCCTCCGGCTGAAAGGATATTTTTTCCCGATATTGGTAAAGATACGCAAGCACTGCGATGCGCTCATCGTCCGCCAGAAACGGCAGCGGCTTTCCTTTTTCCCGCTTTGCGCTCTGCGCAAATTTCATGCCCTTCATACTACAGGCGCCCTTTAACCCTCCGCGGAATAGTTTGAGCAAATACAATGAATAATTGGTGCGGTAATTTGCGTATTTCTGGCCGATATAACAGCGGTATTTTTCCTCGGTTTCCCCCGTGGAAGGAAAATCAAAAGTCGCGCCCTTCTCGACCAGCGCCCGCACCACATCTACGCCGCGAAAGCGGCAGGCAAGCCCCAGCGCAGGCGCGGACATCTCCACATCGCCAAGTTCCTCATATATATTTACAAGCTCGTCAACAGGACAGTTGAGCACTGCCCATTGCAGCCGTTCGGCTTTCTCCTCCTGTGCAAGTTCCATCTTTATTCCTCCTATGGATATGACTGTATTACTTCAATCTTTTTTCTAAATACCATAATACAATCCCTGCGTACTCCTTTCTTTTTCCATCTGAATCTATCCCCTCATAGATCGCTTTTACTGACTCCATCAATTTATGGTTCCATATTCCCTTTTGCTGCATTTTTCGCAATTCCATGATCGCCGTATCCAGAACAGCTTTTCTATTTGCCATAAGCATATGTTTGCTGCTGTTCAGGTTCAACGTCCAATTTAAATCTTCCTGTATTTTCTCATCTTCAGAATAGATCTCTCCTGTAGCTGAACGATACTTTATCTTTTTCAATGTTGTCATATCCTGTGGATTTACAGTGATCACTGTATTTTGCTTATGTGTATCACATGTATCGTCTGCGCCTTTTGTGCCATTGATATGCCCAAGACATGCTCCCAGCATATTTGTATAATCCAACCTCTCAGCATCACTCAATTGGTCCTCTGGATACCAATGTTCGATCTTCATATGCTCCATATCAATTCTTCGCATACAATATGCGCAGAGGTATCCCTGTTCTCCTAACAGTTTCTTTCGTATCTCAGACTTGCCTTGATAACCATCAAAATACGCAAACTTATTCTTACGGTATTGTATCAGCGAGTCCGGCTGTTTGCCCTTTTTGATATATAACATCTATGCCTCCCATGAAGCTGTCTCAAACGCATATCTTGTCTGCATCTGTAATAACAATGGATATGACGGTGCTGTATTCTGCTCCAGTTCCTCCAAAATTGCTTTTGCCTCTGTGTAATTTTCTTCATCCATCGCGTTATTGAACGCATCTGCCTTCTTTTTTACTTCCGCAGGCATTTCCTGCGTCTCCTGATATGAGGTGACAGAAGTATTGATATCAATTCCATAATGCGAATATTCATAAGAAATTTCCTTGTTCTCCACATCAATCAGCCATATATCTTTTGCCGATGCAAATAATATGGGAGAATGTGTTGCAGCGATAAACTGCACATTTGGAAATACGGTCCGCAGGGCATTGATAATATTCCACTGCCATCTTGGATGTAGATGCATGTCAATCTCATCTATCAATACAACCCCATGTGTTTGAGCGACAGCCTCCTTCATAAAGGGATTCAAAACCGCCATTCTGTAAGCGATCTCCATCACCATCCACACCAAGGACTGATATCCTGCACTCAGACTCGTAACGGCAAGAATCAAATCCCCCTTCCGGTACAAAAGCCCTTCCTGCTGCTTATCATAAAATACTTCAATTCCATCCTGCGCTTCCATGCACTGCATAAAATCAGACACCGCTTTTTTTACCGCTTCATACTCAGAAACTTTTTGCTCCTTTTTCCATTCCAACTGTTCCATTCTCGCACACCAGTTTAAAAGAAGCTTTATATTCGACGCCTCCAACAAAGCATCTGTATAACCCACTGTCCGATAATACTGTGTTCGAAATATATTTTCAGATTTTTCCCGTCTCTGAGACCAGACTCTTCCTGCCCCCATATAAGATAGAATGGGAAGCTCTGCATTCTCATCTGCTGCCATCTTTTCCGCTTTCCTGCAAAGCGCTCTCGGCTGCATTGTACTTCTGGACGCCTTAATACTGTTTCTTCCCCTCGTCCATTCATATACTTGTCCATCTAACTGCGCCCGAATTGTCACCTCGGTTGGCACAATGACCTTCTTCATATACGAACCATCACCGACTACTGTATAAATCTGGCGAATTTCATCCTGCAAGAAATGCCTTGCCTTAACCCCCTCCAAGCCCGTAACAAATCCACCCAATCCTACTGCAATTGCTTCTAATATAGAAGTCTTACCTTTCCCGTTTTCTCCCTTGATCAGATTCACTCCCGGTTTTAACGCGAGCTCCCACGCATCAATTCCCCTAAAATTCTTAATTATCACTTGCTCTAGCTGCAATTTCTCACTCCCTTTCCTCTACTCCTTTCGAACGAGTATCATTCCTCCCCACAATACTGATACCGGATTCCCTTTTCTCTGCAATATGCCTCCGCCACACTCTGTTTCGGGCAGATGACTGTCACATCTGGACACGCTGCAAATAGCTCAAAATCCAGACTGTTTTCCTCTTTCTCCCGAATACACTGAATCGACGCGGGCATATAAACCTTTCGCAACTTCGAACATTTGGCAAATACCCTCGCTCCAAGTTCCTCCACACCCTCGCTGATATACACCGTTTCTAGTGCAGCACAGCCCAAAAACGCTTTCTTGCCAATGCGCTTCACGTTTGGTGGAATCGTGAGCGTTCTCAACGCAGCGCACGCAGCAAATGCCGCCTCGCCGATCTCCCTCACCCCTGCGGGAATGTTGATCTCACGCAATTCCTCCATACATTGAAAGGCTCCTGCGCCAATCAATTGAATTGTATCTGGCAGCACGATCTTTGTGATTTTCTTGTGCTGTCTGATCTGCTCTTTCGTGGCACCGCGATTCATCGTCTCGTTGTTTCTGCGCTGATTTTCCTCGCCCGTAAATGTCCCTTTTCCAATGGAAGTAACAATACTTTTCCCAATTTTTTCCGGCACTGTGACCTCCGTCGCGCTCCCTTTGTAGTTGGTGATCGTGATCGTGCCATCCGCTGTCTTTTTATAACTCCACAACTGGCTTAACGCCATAACCGAGTCCGGCGCAGCATTGAGCTTTCGCATCAGCTTTTTGTCAGCCTTTTCCTGCTCTGCCGCAAAATCAGCGGTGCGGTTCTTGAAATCAAGCAGCCACGCAAGCAGCTCCGTCCGTTCCTGCTCTGCCGCATAGGCGATCATCTCCTCCCGCTTTCTGGGCGTACCCAGCCAGCCCTCCTGCTCAATCAACGGCATGGCTTCCACCAGATTCCTGTCGATCACACAGCGCATAATCTTCGCCGGCTGCATTTTTTCCCGCCTGAAATGTTCGAGGAAAAACTCAAAGATACTGAAATCATGAAAACGATTCTGTATACTGTCAAACGTTTTTTCTGTCAAACGAAATGGCTTTCCATCAAGCTCTGTAGACAGCCGCTGCATAACGCTGACAAAATCCCGGTCCGCAAGTTTTCCTGTCAGCGTGCCAAACTCAAACCAGTATCCGTCTGCCAGCGTGCCCTCGGTCATCGCGTGAATGCGCTTTGGCGCAAGACATATCCTGCGCTTTTTTAGTTCCTCGTAAAGAAAATCATCCCTTGCAAAAATCGCATAAAAAAGCAGCTCCTCCGGCTGAAAAGCCAGTTTCTTTTGATTTAGGAGCAGATAATCGAGCACTGCGCTGCGCGCACTGTCTGCGAGAAACGGCAGCAGCGTTCCATCGTCCCGCTTTTGATTTTTGAAAAATTTCATTCCTTGCAGACAGCGCGCTCCCTTCACTCCGCCCCGATAACATTTCAGGAAATACAGCGCGTAATTTGTGCGGTAATTCTCCCGATATTGCGCATGTTTTTCACCGATATGACAGTGATATTTGATCTCGATTTCTTCGGTTGAAGGAAAATCAAAAGTCGCACCTTTTTCCACCAACACTTTGACCACTTCCAACCCGCGAAAACGGCAGGCAAGCCCCAATGCCGGCGCGGACATCTCCACATATCCAAGCGCGTCATAGACCTCCACGATCTCCTGAACAGTGCCGTTGATGACCGCCCGCTGTAATTGCGCGGCTCTCTCCTCCTGTGCAAGTTCCATCTGGATTCCTCCTTTTGTCGAATGTCAGTTCCATTCTCCCTGCATTCCCCTTTGCTTCTGTCACAGCTCCTCTTTCCTGAGCACCAATTTCATCGCCCACGACGGAACTTCATAATTATTCGACGTGCTCGGGTTCTGTTCGTCTTCCACAAACACAAATGCAGTGTCATACGGCGGCGTTTTCTGGGGAAAACTTCCATATCCGTCAGTAAAATAAATCAAGCCTTTTAGATTGTCAAATTCTTTCTTGTCCACCAGATGATTGACATACGCAAACACCGGGCGAAAATCCGTTCCTCCCAGACCATGAAGCTGCATCTGCTTTAGGTACGTATCAAACTCCTGTTGTGTCGTAATCTTCACATCCTCCTGAATCTCTGCGTCGCACTGAATGATGTGAAGATTAATCTTTGAAAAAAAGCTCTCCGTACTTTTGAGGATATTGTAGGTTTTCTGGACAAACGTCTGCACCAAGCTGCCCGATGTCGAGCCGGAGGTGTCAATCGCAATCACAAATTCACGAATGCGTTTCACCTCCCTGTACTCTAGCGGTTCTATTAACGGCATGTTCTCATACAGCGCTAGACCATACGTATAAAAATTATAATCAAATTCATCTGGGTTGAGCTTCATCATCTCTGCCCTGACTGCAAACTTCTTGAGAAATTCTGAATAATCATAGCGTTCCCGGTTCACCTCTCTCAAATTCTGTGTCAGCAGTCCTGCACCCTTTCCCTGCAACATGAACACTTCCAGCTCGGTCTGCATGCGCAGGGCAATATCCGCCCAGCCTTGCAAGAGCAGCAGCATGTTTGACAGCGGTTTGACAGCCTCACCATGGCTGGCATACAAGTTCATCTTTTTCTTTTGTGTCTCCGTGAGATACCACAGGACATGGTCGTCTCCTTTGAACAGCAAAGACAGCTTTTCCACCAAATGATCGGAAAGCTTTTCATCCAAAAAATATCTGTAGATTTTTTCTGCCGAAACGTTTTTGACTTTATTTTTAAAGAGATCGAAAAACTGGACTTGCTCTTTTGCCTTTGTGATATTCAGAAAGCTCAGCTCCAGATCATTGATCGCGCTCTCCACCGCAATATCACACGCCAGATCCCACATTGTCTGATCGACCAGCGTATTCACATAAAAATGTTTAAAGACACAGTGCAGCACACTGTGAAGAAAGTTGCGTATGGGCAGATTTTCATCGAGCATATACGCCTTTAAAATATGTACCGGGTCATAGACATACACGTCCCCGTCGCAGGCGCTAAAGGGTGTCAGATCGGGTCTGGGCGACATTCTGAACTGGTTTAGCGCCATGTCCATAAACCGCATATTGACTAACAGCTTGTTCTTTGACATCTGAATAATTTCGGCTGCTACTTTTTCAGTTTTTATCTTCTTTTCCTGTTCCATTCTCTTCTACCTCATACAAGAAAATATTATGCCATAATCGTATAAACTGCCTACGAAACTTGTATTTCTAATTGTAACATAAAATCATAAAAGCGTCTACTTCCCAGAATGTAATCAACCTCATAAATATAAAGTGATACCCGCCATATACGTAAACATCCTTTGATAGTGATAGGTGGAACAGCATGCAATCCGCCCAAGCTGTTCATAGTCAATTTCGCCTGTCAAATGTTCCTCAATATAATTCATGCTTTGGTTTAATTTTTCAACCCATTCCATCAAATCCCTCCTATCCCTAGATTTGTACTTTTTGGACATTCATTTGTCTTTCTCATTATATGGCGTATTCTTGAATTTTTCCTCTCTATCCTTGCACAAAAAAGAGAGGCAAACTTTTTGTGTGATACGATCAAAAAGGTGAGTATGTATATGAAAAAAGAACCTTGTTCTCTTCAAGATTTTGGATATGAAAGATTTGAAATGATGTGAGAATGGTCGGTGGCATTAGAGAACAGACAGACGGAGTGAAAAACAACAGCAAACACTCCGTCTGTCTCTTCCGCAGTGCCTGTAAAGGGCACCGCGAAGTATATGAAAAACATATCAGGTTAAATCTAAATATAAATTTTTATATTGTTTTGCAGAATTATCCCATGACAAATTCTTATCCATATCTCTTTGAACCATTTCGTCCCAGCACCAGCGGTTTAAGAAATACAAGCTCTTCGCCCTGTTAATGGCATCCAGCAGCAGACCGGCATCATAACGGTCAAAGGTAAATCCGTTCCCCATGTTAGAGAACATGTTATATGGCTCTACAGTGTCTTTTAAGCCGCCAGTTTCACGGACAATTGGTATTGTGCCATAGTGCATGGCAATTAACTGTGTTAAGCCGCAAGGCTCAAACTGAGAAGGCACCAGCAGGGCATCTGCTCCCGCATAAATCCGGTGAGCCCTTGTCTCGTCATACATGATGTTAGAACATACATTTCCCTTGTATGTATATTCATAATACCGGAAGGAATCCTCATAACGCTGATCACCGGAACCGAGCACGACAATCTGTGTATGTTCATCCATAATCTGCGTCATAATCGAGTTGACCAGATCTAACCCCTTCTGGTCGGTCAGGCGGGAAATCAATCCAAGAACAAATTTGTGGTCATCCTGAACCAGTCCTAATTCTTCCTGCAATTTTCGTTTGTTTTCCTTTTTCTTTTCCAGTACATTCGTGATGTCATAATTTACATACAGTCTGTCATCTGTATACGAATTCCAGATATCATAGTCAATTCCGTTTACGATGCCTCTAAGTTTGTTCGAATGGTATCTTAAATGGGCATCCAGTGTCTCGCCATAGTATGAATTTTGGATTTCCCCTGCATACGTATTGCTGACTGTTGTAATGATATTGGAATAGGTCAGTCCGCCTTTGAGCATATTGGCATCTTCATAACCTGTCTTTAGTGCATCTTTGTTAAATACATAATCCGGCAGTCCTGACCAGTACTGGATTGTAGGAATATTATAAATACCCTGGAACCGCAGATTGTGAATTGTCAAAACAGTTTTTGCAGAGGTAAGTTTTGTGTCTACAAACTTTACTCTCAAAAATACAGGAACCAGAGCCGCCTGCCAGTCATGACAGTGGATAACGTCTGGAATCCAGTCCATATAGTTTAACGCCGCCAGCGCTGCTTTGGCAAAGTAACAGTATTTAGGAATATCATCAATCAGGTTGGTATATGGATTTCCAGTGCTAAAAAATTCTTCGTTGTCAATAAAATCATATACTACACCATCCCAGACATATTCCATGATTCCCACATAAAATGATTTGCCGTCCGCGCATAAATCCATCTGGAAAGAACCTTTGAATACCATTTTCTCCTGATATTCCTGCGGAATACACTTGTAGCGTGGAAGAATTACTTTCACATCACAGTTTTGTTTGATCAAGGCTTTCGGAAGCGCATACATTACATCTCCCAGACCACCGGTTTTTACAAAAGGATAGCATTCTGAACCGATAAATGCGACACTTCTTCGGGGCGTCGTGTACGCTTCTGCTTTGGGTTCCTCTGAGGCTGGTTCCTCAACTGCTTCTGAGGTCAATGGTTCTTCCTTGATCTTTTCAGCTTCTTTTTCCGGTTTTTTTGTTTCAGTTTTTTTAGTGGTCCTTGTCTTGGCAGTTTTTGTCTTGCTTTCCTCTAAAGGCTGAGCCTCTGCTTCTGACTGAACTGCTTCTGATTGAACTGCTTCTGACTGAACTGCTTCTGATTGAACTGCTTCTGACTGAACTGTTTCTGACTGAACTGTTTCTGATGAAGTCTTCACCTTTTTTGTAGTTTTGACTGGTTTCGTTTTTTTCGTAGTTGAAACACTCCGTTTTGTCATATAACACCTCCAAAATTCTTTTTTTATTATTATAATATAAGTTTGTCACATTCGCAATGGGTATTGATAAGATAAAGATTATGACATCCAAAAATGAAGATAGCGCTTGCTTGCAAACAGAAAGCCAACTATTTTGTTGAGAGCTTTTGTGTTTGCTGGTTCAAAAATCAACTATAAGTTGGTACGCCAAAATAGATGATTGCCAGGCTAACGCCGCCAAGAAAAAGTATCAGTATAAACTGGATTCCATTTGTTACAGGCTTGAATACTCCTCCTAAATTTCCCGTTTGTACAATAAACTCAAAACAAAATGTACATAAATAGCCGCCGATTGTATTTTGCACGATGGAAGATAGGAACAGCCCTATAAACCCCACAGCCATACTTGCAGCCAGAGTCCGAACAGCATATGGAAAGAATGGAAATGAACAGCCGCAAAATTTCATATAAATTTCAAATGCCAAAATCAACAGTATTGCGCCGGTTATAGAAATCATTGTCCGCAGCAAGACGATCAACCGCAAAGAGATCTGCCGAGAGGCAATCGTTTCATACAAGCTGCGCGAATGTTCCTGTCGGATAAGCGGCGTAAACATTGGTATTCCAATCAATGCAACCATTCGTTCTAAGCAGTCAGCAGATTGTAAAGAGTCTAAATTTGCAGTTCCGTAAATAAACGGAATAAGAAACAAGAAAGCAATCGCTGGCAAGAGCGTATATTTATAATTCATGCGAATGTTTGCGGCTATGATTGTGAAAAGATTTTCGGCTCTCAAACGCAATCCCCCCTTTCCGCTTTGCGTCATAAGCAATGATGGCAAATCCCACAAACATAAGTGCAATGACAGACACAAGTACCCTGTTCAAAATCAACATTTGTATATTTTCCATCATACGCCCGTATCCTTTCAAAGTATTATGGCGAATCACAAGATCAAAAAGTCCGTAATTTCCCCCTGCTAATTTGTCAACAGACGGTCTGCAAAGCAGCCAAATCATTCCCGCAGTCAACACAGCAGAATAGTTTTCTGTCAGCACCGTTACACACAAAGCAACAGACACAACAAATAAAACTGTCGGAAAAATCCATGCAAAAATATAAACAACAAAAGCAGCCATGTTTGCATGAACACCGATCTTACAGCAGTACCACACTAATGCGCACAAAGATCTTACTGGCAGGATCAGAATAGGAAGCATTATCATACAACTTACCGCTTCAAAGCGGGTGATAATTATTTTTGCAGAGCTTTCTGTCCGTGGATAAATCAAGGTATTCATCTTGCACCGTTTATCTTTTAACAACAGGTCAATTATGACAAAGGCAGGCAAACATAATACAATGAGGGAAACGCTGTCACAAAAATAGCGGGCAAATGCACCTGTCACATGATCTTTTTCATAGAACTCCCGATGCTGCTGCTCTGTAATCGGAGTATCCTGCATATCATTGGGAGAATAGTACATAGTCAGCATCGTCCAGCTAAAGTAAGAATTGCGCCCAATCAGACGATTTACACAGTCCATAATTTCTTTGAAGCGGTCAAATGTAACCTGCATTTCAAATCCGCTTCCCTGGCCCTCGATAGATTGTGACAGACCGGAATGATTCTCCACATACTCCCAATCCTTTGGCTCTGCTATAAACTGTCCGTTCTCAAATGTTCCCCCCTGTCCTGGATTTAAGACATAGGCACCACCGCCGAAAATTTGAATATTTTCTGAATCCCGATTCTCAGTTGCACCAATGATCGCTGCCTCGTCAAGACCTGTCAGTTCTTTCAGATACAAAAGAATTGCTGCCTGTTCCTTTTCGGAGAGCGTTTTTCTTTTCACGTATCCAAACGGATAGTATTCATAGCTGTTACTTCTGTACTGTTCTATAAGCCGCTTTGTCGCTTCAATCATCATAATGTGCTTTGTATCTTCGCTTAATTTATCGGTACTGTCTGCATATATACCATTTTCCGCTATATAAAATACAGAAGCTGGATTGTCTGTTTGGCGCAGCTCGCTCTCAACCGTCGTTTCATAATTTTGTATAATGGTAACAACTAAAGCTGCAATATATAACCAATACAGAACACTTCCTGTAACTTTTCTGCACTCCATAAAAAATAAACGATTCATATCTCCACCCTCTTTTCCAATAAGCGCAACAGTTCCATATAACCGTCGCAGGCAGTCGGTACACATGAAGTCGGACAGCCAACCGTAGGAACACGGTCAGCCAGTACTCGGATTTTGGTATCTGATCGATGTCCTTGGCTGGATAGAATGTAATAGTTTTGTTTTGCTGCTGCCAATTCATTTTTGGGAATAATCAGTTCATACACCTTTCCTCTTGCCATTTCAGCCAGTTTATCTATAGCACCAGCGTACAGAAGCTGTCCCGAATCCAGTACGGCTACATTTGTGCACGCCGCTTCAAGATCAGCTACAATATGAGAGGACACAATCACAATACGGTCACTGGAAAACTCGTCTAACAGACTATAGAAACGCAGCCTTTCTTCCGGGTCAAGGTGGGCGGTGGGTTCATCAACAATCAAAACCTTTGGATTGTTAAGTAACGCTTGTGCAATGCCAAGCCTCCTTTTCATTCCACCAGACAGTTTTCGAACTTTATTGTTCCGTTTATCCCACAAATTTACCTGTTGCAAAAGATTTGGTATGCGTTCTTTTTGTATTTCGATTGGAATTTTCGACATAGCTGCTAAATAGCGCATAGTTTCCCATATCGACATATCCGGGTAAAATGAAAATTCCTGTGGAAGATAGCCAATCAAAGGGCGAATCCGCTTTGTTTCCTCTATAGGAATACTGTCAAAAACAACTTTTCCATCAGAGGGCTTCAACAATGTAGACATAATACGCATGAACGTTGTTTTTCCTGCTCCATTCCGACCAAGCAGCCCGTACATACCCTCTCCGATTGTGAGAGAAATATCGTTTAGCACTACATTGTCCCCATAACACTTTTTCAATGATGTGATTTCAATATGCATAAAACTCTCCTTTCAACGTTTCCAAACGTTTGTGATAAGGAGAGTTTAGCAGAGATTTGTCTACATTCCGTCACAATGCAGATAAATTTTTGGTTTCTATTTGTACTGTCACCCTTGCGCCTTTTCCCGGCGCATTATCAAGCCGGATAAAACCGCCATGTTTTTCCGAAAGCATTTTACATATTGATAAGCCGATACCAAAATGATCTTTTGAAGACTTTCCTTTGTAAAAATAGTCTGTTGCTTCCGCAAGATCTCTCTGTGAAAAGCCCTTGCCATCGTCGGTTACAATCACTCTGAGAAACGGCTGTGAAAAGGAAATGTCTACCTCAATTTTCTCTTTGCAGTATCGTAGGGCATTCGAAATAATATTTTCTGCGATGCGGAATACCACTGCCGCAGAAAGAACAACAGTTTGATTCGGAAGCGCTGACGATACATGTATTTTTTTTGTATTTTGACTTTCAATGATAGAAAGCTGGGAAACAATCTCTTCCTCAAAATCGCTCAATGATATTTCTTGATAATCTAAACGCATATCCTCCAAGGCTTGAATTTCGTGAACAGAATCTGCATATTCCTCTAACCTGCTTGCCGCTTGATGAATATATACTGCAATTTCCCGCGTCCCGTCCGCTGTGAGCGTTCCTTTGGCTGTATTCTTATCCAGATACTCACTATATCCTTTAATTACGGTGATGGGTGTCCGCAGATCATGCGATATGCTCGCATTGATTTTTCTTCTTTCATCTACTAAATTCCACATATAGCAATTATTTCGAACCAGTTCCCTGCGCATCATTTCAAATGCGCTGCATAGTTCACCCAATTCATCCTGCTTTTGGTAATCTATTGTAAAATCCAAATCATTGTTTGAAATATGGTCAATTCCCTGTTGCAATGCTTTCAAAGGTTCTTTTAACTTGATCTGGTAAAAACAAGTTGCGGCACCGCCAATACCTAAGACAGAAAACAAAACAGGCAGCAGCACAATCAAAAGTTCCATGGTCCTACACAAAAGCAATTCGGTATCGGTATATATCATATAATCATCAGCCATATCATCTGTTGTTTCCATGATATACTGCCCGTTTTCGGGATAAATAAGTGCGCCGTTTGCTATAAAAGCATGTGATAACGTCATTTCGTTATGTTTCTGAGCGCAGATTTTTACTGTCACCATAGAGAGCACAATAACAATCATAGCAGCGATAAAAACAATAAGGCAAAAAGATTTTTTGAGCGACATACTTTTTAGTTTCCCCATTTGTATCCACACCCCCAAACAGTTTCTATATAATTCTTGTCCGTTACCTGTGCCAATTTCAAACGGATTCGCCTTATATGTTCTTTCAGAATGTCACTGTTTCCCTCTGCGTCATATCCCCAGATTCTTTCGTATATCTTTTCGCGGTCAAAAACCTGTCCGGCATTGATTGACAGAAATTCAATAATATCAAATTCCTTTTTCGAAAAAGGAACAATCTGTTCATTGCAGTACACACAGCGTCCCGCGTAATCAATAAACAATTCTCCACACATTTTAATGTCATTGCGGCGTCCCCTGCTTTCCCTCCGAAGATGGGCTTCTACACGGGCGGTCAATTCAGCAAGGCTAAATGGCTTTGTGATATAATCGTCACCACCAGCTTGTAAACCAACGATCATGTCCTGCTCTGTAACGCGGGAAGTCAAAAAGATAATAGGGCAGTCAATATAATTTCGTATCTTTTTGCAAAATTCCAGCCCACTGACCTCCGGCATATTGATATCCAGCAATATCAAATCCGGCTTGTTTGAAAGTGCCTTGACAGCTTCATCGCAATCTAAAGCCGTATAGACAAGATACCCCTCTGTTTGAAAATGCAGCTTCACCATGTTGCATATGGATTCTTCATCATCAACTAATAGAATTTTAGATATCATTTTTTCTCCCTTTGCCATCGTAATCCTCCATGCTGCCAACACCTGCAAATTGAGACGTCGGCACATATTTTATGAATAAATTATATTTCACAGCAAAACCTCCTCTCCCAGAATATGATAAGATCAAAAAGTCAAAAAATGGTCAACTTCCCATGATCCATCTCGTACACTTCATCGCACAGCACCTCCATGTCCTCTTTGTTATGGCTTGCCAAAATAATAGATTTCCCTTCATTCTTTAAGTTTAGAAGGATTTCTCTCACATCTTCCACGCCCTGATTATCCAAACCGTTCATTGGCTCATCTAAAATCAGGATATCTGGATTTTCCATAATAGCCTGTGCAATTCCAAGTCTTTGACGCATACCCAAAGAATACTGCTTTTCTTGATTTCTTTTTCTCCAATTATGTTTTTAATGCCCGCAAGATACTCCAGATTCTTATATCCGCTATAGGCGCTTAGAAAACCGGGCGTTTCAATGATAATTCCTATATTATCTGCAAAGTCCATATCCTTTTTGGTATTCAAAACAGGTATCCGTACTGCTTTTTTGCTTTACGCTTCTTATCAGCACTTCTTTTATTTGTTCGGCAGAGATCGGTTTAATCAAAAAATCTAATGGCTGCACCTTAAATAACTGCATGGCGTAGCTTTCCTTTGAAGAAATATATACGATATGTGTCTGCATATTCTCCATTTCGCTGCGAATAAACTTTCCTACCGCAATGCCATTCTCCTGAACCAATTCTATGTCGAGGAAAAGCAGGTCTAATTCAATTCCCTTTTTCAAATCATTTTGTATGCTTTCCCCGGAGTACCATACCTCAACATCAACTTTTATCTCCATTTCTTTTGAAAGTCCGTTGATCTGCTCTTCCAAAGCAGCGCATAAAATCTAGTCGTCATCACAAATTCCAATCTTATACATGGTCATTTCCTTTCAGTCAGCGCAGTGCCAATCACTTTCTCCTGCATTCTTTGATTTCTCTGCATGTTTCGGTACGCCCAAGTTTTGATGTTGTATCATTTTACCGTTTCTCTTCCTAAAGTTGCTATCTGCATTGCGACTGACAGATTTTCTGAATTTCCACTATTTTGAGTGAAAAGGGAGAGGAATGAATCGCCTGTTATGCACATTTCCACAAGGATTTTGTTATCTATTGATTTGCAAGACATATCAGCCTTGCATAAGGTGTTTCAGCATCTTCCAACACCTTTATCAGCCCTTCTTCTATGAAATGCTGTATGCGTTTTGCAAACCACCAATCGCCAATATTGGCTTGATTATGTCCGATAATATCGCCAATTAACCTACATTCTTTAATCGGTTTTGTTGTAAGCCTGTTAAAAATCATAAAATCATAGAAATTTTCAGGAACACCAATCATTTTTCCATTTACCATTGCACGAAGCGGGCTGTTATCTTCTACCAGATCATTCCATAAAAATGCGTACATTTGGATTTCTTCTTTAGAAAGAATCCTCTCGCCACACAAAAAACCGGCAAATTCTTCTGCCGCAACTTCTCCCCAGTTTTTATAATAGACGATAGTTTTTCCGCGGACTTCATATTCTGGAAGCTTTACCAAATGAATTTCATTCTCATAGCAGTTCAAAATATTGCACAAATGATACAAACCGCACCGGGAGTAAGGCGCATCGCTATACCATATCCGAATGGCTTCTCCGTCTTCTAAATAAATTCTTAGCTGCTGCATTTGCATAAAGCAATCTACATAGTCTTGTGCTTCTTCCCCCATTTCCATGTTTAGCAAAGAAAAAATCAAATTTTTCCGGTAATGGCTTTCAATATCTTTCTGTATATCGCCAATATCCAGCCTGTAGCCAAAACAGACAACATCACTGGCACTTCCCTTTAGCCAGCCAGAATGTTCCTTTTCCGGCGGTCTCTTTTTCCCTGCAATAAAGACAGCTGTAGGACCATCTACCTTACTATATATGACTGTGCTTTTCGCTGCTTTCATGGATGCCGCTTCACTGTCGGCAAATAATACTTCTATCATTTCTTTACCTTTCCAATTTTCCAATTTTCCAATTATTCAATTCTATTTCCATGTCGCGGCCCTGCCCCCGAATCAACCCCAGCTGATTTTTGAAACCACTGGTACGACCGATAACCATTTTCCATGCACTGCGGACATGGATTTTTTACAGTCTGTATCAGTCCCAAAGCATACGGACATTTATGGCAAGGTTTCTTTTTTAAATCATTCATCATTTCTTCCCCCTTCAAAAAAGACAAGATAACTGCAACAAGTCCCCCCTTATTTCTTCTGCCAGATCTTTTGTCTGTTAAATCTTATAATCATGCTATCACAAGTCTCCCTTATTTTCAATCCAATAATCTTTGCCCATTGCTTAGTTTAATTGACGCTCCCAAGCTCATTTTCATGTATGAGGACTGCATTAAATCGCCTTGGCATTAATACAAAAAATTTGACGTGGAAAAACTGCGCAGCGATTACAATACGCTAGCTTTGCGTTTTCTTTTCGTTCTGTTTTTTCTTTTTTATAAATTTTTATCATTCAACTAATGAATGATAAAAATTTATTTCCTCCTCGGAAAGTTCATAATAGAAAGTTAAAAATTCCTCTGGAATAGAAAATGCTTTAATGCTTTCGTCCGCCACTGTCATTTTGATAATGTTTGTATTCTCATATAATGTAAAGGTGGTATTTTCTTCGAGTTCCTTTTCGCCTAAACGTGCAGCAGGATACTTGTATGATATCAAATAGTATTGTTCTTTTGCCCCCTCTAAGTCCTTTTCCAATTCGTCTTGGCGTTCTTCTATATCCGAATCATTAAAAAGTGAATATTGGTTATATTGATATAACTGTTCTTCATCACTTAACGTTTTTATAAGTTCATTATTTTCCGCTGAATATATTTTGATTTCAGCTAAATGATCTAACTCCTCGATGGTATATTTTCCCCCCTGCTGTGCGGAACACCCTGCACAAATACATAGCACGAGCACAAGCAAAATGCCAAGATTTATATAAATTTTTTTATTCATTCTTCTCCCTACTTTCTATAAACAATTTACACGTTGTAACTAATAAACAGCAAAACAAAATTATGATAGGTGCATATGGACTCCATGCGTTTGTTATTATTCCAATCAAAACTGCCACCACTGTAACTGGCAATGCCACATATATCCAACGATACCTTTTCATATGACCGATTTTAGGAGTATGTTCTGTATTTTTAATGATAATACTGTCAATGTACATGGACATTCCCGCCCATATAATAAGTGCTAACCACGCGGTATCAGCTACCCATTCAAAAACATTGCAAGCTGTCTGTCCAAAATAAATCATTAAAAAGTGTCTAATTTCAGAACTTGCCAAAAGAATAACCACTCCCACAATAATTACGGCTGCATATTTCTTTCTTCTGTTTTCCATTTGTTTCTTAAACTCTTTAATTACCTCATCATCAAATGCAAGGTGTTCATTTTTGATTTCCTGATACTGTTTGGTCTGAAAAAAATGCCAAATGATAATGATTATCCCTGCTATCATTGTAAACCAATAAAGAAAAGACATTATCATGCTATGATGCCCAAAACAATCAAAGACATTTGAGAATATAAATAGACTTATTCCTCCCGTAATCTGCTTTACATTCTGTCTACTATACGACAAATATCCGTCCAACATCTCTTGGCTAACATAGTACCCACTGTTTGATAGGGCTTTTTCTGCTGTTCCCCCCTTTTCATCGCAATCCTCTTTCAGCAGGTAATCCATTGATACTCCGAATAGGTTACTAATTTGTACTATTTTCCTTACCTCGGGTATTCCTTTATCATTTACCCATTTTCCTACTGCCTGTCGGGACACCTCTAACCTTTCCGCTAAATCCTCCTGTGTCATACCGTTGTCCTTCAACAGCGTTTTTAATTTCTGTCCTAATGTCATTTTTATCCACCTCCTGCAAACATTCTACTTCTAAGCAATAGAGAACAACCACCAATCTGCGGTTTCATCTTGTCAACTTTGCGTTTCGTTCACTTATTTTATCGTCTTTTCTGCACATACATATAACTTTTTGCCGTTTATTAGCTCAATGTTTTTTCTTGCTTGTTCCCTCTGTTCTGTATAAATTCTTACATAACAAATTTCAGATATATGGCAATTGTTAGTACTTTCTCGTCCAGCTTCATGTATTCCTGTGCATAGTCCGCTCCTTTTGTGCTTATTTTCAATAAATCAAATTTATATACCATATCATCGACAAGCGTGTAAGAACTGTCTTCAATAACTATATCGTTTTTCTCATTAAGACTGTTTATTCATTAAAGCGACAGCCCCCTGTCTTTGCATATCAGCGGTCGTTTCCTTAAGATTTTATAGAATATAACGGGTTGGTATGCTACAATTGAGTTGATAAATTTAAGGAGAAGGACAATGATAAAAAGAATTTATAAAAAGAACAGATACAAGTTTTTGCTTAGCCTGATTCCAGTGGTTATTGTTGGTATCATGGCTCCCTTACGTTCCTATATTATGCAGCTTTTGATAGATTCTTCAAATTATAGGGAGTTGTTGGAAAAATGCCTTATCGCTATTGTTTTTAGCATAGGGGTATTTATCTTTGAGTGGGCAAGCAAGAAAAGTCAAGCAATTGTTGTGCGGAATATTGAGAAGGATCTGCGTAATCAATTGATGCATAAGCTGTTTTATATTTCTGCCAATCAATTTGAAAAAAAGGGGGTGGCATATTATCTTTCAAAATTTACTACAGATATAAAAATCATATTAGATAGCGAAGTCAACAATGTATATGGCATGATTATGCAATTTGTCTTTTTGGTTGTTGCTGTCATTTACTTACTTTGGGTAGAACCGTTTATTCTATTGATTGTAGCCGCAGTCAGTATTGTACAGTTTGGGGGGCCGAACATATTGAAAAAGAAAATTGGTTCCTCAACAAAAGAGTATACAGAAGCCCTTGAGGTTTACCTGGACGGGATAAAAAGCGATTTAGGAGGTCATAAGGTCATAAGAACCTTCGATGCTGTAAAGCAGATTTTAGGAAAGCAGGAAAAGCTAAGCGATTTCGTATGCAGAAAAAATGAATATGCAACTCAAACTCTATATTGGGCACAAGCGTTAGCCTCTTTTGTAAACAATGGGGCTTTTCTGATTGTTTTGGCGAGTTGTATGTTCTTTGTTATGGCAGGAAGAATCACGGTTGGCGAAGTAGTAGCAATCACTAATATGATGAATTTCGTTTTAACACCATGTAAGACGATTGCCAATGGAATGATTCAGTTAAAGGCAATGGAAAAGGTAAAAGCTGAATTGGAAGCTTTGTTGGAACAGGAAAGTGAAAATGATAAGAAAGATAATATTGATGAAAATATACGAGAAATCTGTCTGGATAATGTCAATCAAAAAATCAGCGAAATCTTTTCGTTGAACAATCTGACATTGACCTTTGAGAAAGGCAAGAAGTATGCTATTGTTGGTAAAAGCGGAAGCGGAAAATCAAGCATTATTAAATTACTTACAGAGTATGGAACGGATTATACAGGTCAGGTTCTGATTAATAAACAGGAGCTGTCAGGACTTAATAAGGAAAGTATCATGCATATCAGTCCAGTTTGTTATCAACAAACCTACATATTCAACGACACGATTTTCAATAATGTAGCCTTATATCAGAATTATTCAAAAGACGAGGTCATTGAGGCACTACGGAAAGCAGGCATCTATGATACCATTCAGAGACTTCCAGAGGGTATAGATGAAAAAATTCAGGAGAACGGGAAAAATTTTTCAGGAGGTGAATTACAGAGAATTGCTTTGGCAAGGCTTTTTTTAAGAAATAAGGCAATGACCTTTCTTGATGAAATTACATCGGGGCTTGACAATGCTACTGCTTTTGAAATCGAAAAGAGACTGTTGGATGAAGATATGACTATTATAAATATTACTCATAGATATAATAACGCACTTATGCAAAAATACAGTGAAATTATTGTGATGGATAGCGGTAAAATAGTAGAAAGAGGAAAATTTGATGAATTAATGGAAAAAAAGGGGGAATTTTTCTATTTATACAAAATCCTTAGCGAATGAGAAAGAGAACCTATTATGGTTATGGAAGCGGCAGACCCAGAGCACCACGCTCAGACCCGCATTCCGGTGGACGAACTAGTATCTTGTGAAATGGTATAGACAGTTTTTTGACAATTAAATACTGGGGCGCTTTCTGGTGAAATCATTACATAGCGTGCCATTTTAAATGGCTTCACTGTCTGGACTTTTACTTCGGAATAAATACATTCATTTTCTGACAGACTTTTTCTTACCAGTTCGTCCAGATTACATGAGAAAAAATCACATATTTCCAATAATTTCTCTAATTCTGGAATAGCATCGCCGGCTTCCCATTTTGCAACTGTTTGACGCGATACTGCCATTTGTTCAGAAAATCCCTCTTGCGTGATTTTCATTTGCTTTCTAAGATACTGAATATTTTTTCCTAAATACATATTTTTCGCCTCCAATTCATGTTTCCAATATATATCATAGTACGGCAAAAAACCACCTCCTATTGTCTGCTTTTTTAACTTAGAATGTAAACTAACAATTTACATTTTGCTTTCTAATGAAACCTATGACAATACCAAACTGTAAAGTATTCGTTGTCCTTGGCATGGTTATTCTACCATACAAGCCAACATAATTCCGTTGAAGTTTCGCTAATGTGCCTTTGCTTTATTTCGTTCAATCATCATCTGCTTTGCTGTTCCCTTTGCCTGGCACTGACCGCCCTCGGCTTGCGGTAGCTGACGTGTGATTTCGGAAAGAAACAGTTCTTAGACACCTCGTCCTGCCCTGTCAGTATTGTGGTGCATTCTCCGCATGGTCTTTTTCGCGTGGGCGCCAAGGCACATCGAGATGATGTAAGTCAATTATTCGCTGTATGGATAAATGCTATTTCCTCCGATGGCATTCCTTTTTCAACCAGTTTAATTTTTTATCCTCATAGGCATTAAATGTGCCATTCTCTTTCGATGTCGAGAGACTGCAAAAATTATCTGTGTGGACTTCTTCGCTTTTGTCTGCTCCAATGCTCTTATATTTTTAGAATATCAATGTTTCCTCTATGTACTTGATTATGACATTGTTGACATAAAGTTACTATATTATCGGTATTTGCAGCCCCACCATACTGATAATTCAAAATATGATGCCCTTCAACTTGCTTGGTAGAGCCACAAATCTGACAAGTATATAAATCTCTTTCTTTACCCTTTCTTTGAACAACACAGTGCTCTCTTTCTCTATTTGCCATTTCATCCCTTCCCTTCCAACTGCTTACGTTTCCCTGTCTGCAACAAACCACCTACATCACTTTTTTTACCACACGCTATTGTTCCCCTTCCATTAGGTGCATACTTACGCTTGGCTTTCATAATTTCCTTTGTTATTTGAGCTGCCTGCTCACTTGTCAAATCACCAATAACCGCAACAATAGCATTGTCCTTTGATCCTGCCATACGTTCCTCCTCCATTCTACTAAAAGTTAGTTATCTGAACTCTATTCTCACTTTCATATGTTACGGTATTATCTCCATACCCAATTGTTACAATATTTTCAAAATCAACACGCCAGCCTTCTCCATCTTTTATAATCGGAACAATATCTACCTCACCTTTCTTTCTTTTAATTGCTACAAATTCATTCGTTACATTTAAAACCTCATCACCCTTTTTCAATAATCCTAATACCATAAAATCATTCTCCTTAATCTGACACGAACCTTCCTGTCGCGGTTCTGATGCGACTCAAATCCATATGGAAAACGCCTGTCTTTGGCGTTTTTTCGCGTGAAACTTAGTACTTCCCGCCGCGATTGTATCTAATGTAGTTGCTGCCGCTTCAATCCCAATCGTGGTCGCTGCTCCGGCTGCTGCCATACCTGCCAATCCTCCGATGGTAGCGGTTCCTGACGCCACTGTTGCTTCAATTGTTCCTGCTGATGCAATAACTCCACCTGTCACTGCTGTGGTTTCAGCGACTACCGCAAAGGTTGGTAATAAAAAGAACATAAAAATCTCTCCTTCACTATGTACAAGTCCTTTCACTCTCAAACTCTTTTGCCATAATCCAGCCTATAGCCTCTGTAATCGTTGCTGCTGTTATTGCATTAATTATGTTTCCCACTCCTGGAATCCAACCAATGAGTATCTGGGAGGTTGTTCGCCCTACAGTGCCTGCTGCTGCACTGACCACCGCCGCTTTAGCCACGCTCTGATCTAAAGTGATTTCAAACACCTTTCCCAATGACACAGCCATTGTTAACTGGATTGGTGTAATAATTAAGCTGTCGCTTGCTGGCACCTGTGCCAAACCTCCACCAATTGCCGCTGCTGCTACACTAGCTGAATGAATAATTCCGTTACATAAACCAACTTCTCTACTAGTCATACTAATCTCCTCCCTAAATAAAATAATATTAAAAATACAGCTTTCGAGTTGCTTGCTCAACTGAGCTTGTCTATACTATACTCCTTTACGTAAGTAACTACCAGTGAACATATATCATATTTTCTTGTTCCGTTCACTATCATTTTATTGCTTTTTAATATATTATGTGTTACCTTTATAGTAACATCAATATGAAAAGAGGAATGATTTATGGGATTTATTGACGAAAACGGGTATCCATTGATTAATGAAGAACAAAAAATTAGAATCACATTAAGTGACAGAGCACGACTAACTATGCGCGAAGACATGGAAGTATTTAGAACTTGCAAGGCCGCCACTTTTATAAATACGGTATTTGACAATTACAAACATGAAGCAAAATCTTCTATTTCTCTTTATTTACAACAACGTGAACTCGAATTAGACAGACTATTTACTGGAACAAAGCTTGATGCTATAAGCAAAAGAATAGCTATAGATCAGCTTCTATCTATGGATAAAAAGACAATTGTAGATAAAACATCAGAATATAGTACATTAAAAGGAGAAAGCAAACTGTATCACATTAACGACAGCAATATGAAATATCTCTTAGAAGATTGTGATGAAGATCAATACTATAGTCGCCCAGGCTTATATATGCGTTCTGTCATAGAAGAATATTGTTCTCTTCCATTTATCAAAAGAGAACGTATCTACAGAAAAGATATATATGAAATCATCGAACGCGCTTGTCAGGAAAAGAGAATTCTTAAAATCAAAGCAAACTATTACGGAATGGATCAATTATTCTATGTCTATCCTTACAAGATTGTACCAGATTCCTTCCACACACAGTCATACTTAGTATGTTATTCAAGAAGGGATGACAAAGAAGAAAAGGACAAGCTCATAGCTTCATTCTCAATGGCAAGAGTCAACACACCTACAATGCTTACAAAAACCTTTCATCTAAACAAACATGAAATTTCGAATATTGAATCACAGATTTCCAATTATTCTCCGGCATATCTCATTGAAAAGCCAGAGCAAATAAAAGTAAAACTTACAAAAAAAGGAAAGCAATCCTACCAGTCAAGACTATATTCACGTCCTGAAAAAATAGAAGCGCTTTCTACTGATGATATATATGTATTTGATTGCACGCAGCAGCAAATCTACAATTACTTCTTCACATTTGGTGCTGATGCTGAAATAATCAGTCCAGAGTATTTGAGAAACCGATTTATAAATGTTCACGAGAAATCATTAAAACAATACAATAATCCCTCTAGGTAGACAAATTTTCCCTCCACAGAATATACATTATATTCTACAGTTCCCTTATGAACTATAGAACGAAACCGTTATTCTGTGGATTTCTTTCCCTAATTGTAACTACAATACGCTTATTTTTAAATTCGCCAGCATTTCTCGATATACTTTCAAAGCAGGCTTTACTTATCGCCCCTTTTCACCCTTATATTCCCTATCTGAGATAATCGTTCCCTTCAAGATTATAACTCCCTAAAATATCTGCTTTTAGGTAAGGATCAGATACATCTATGGTCTCATCTTCTGAAATAACCGCACAAAAGCATTGAATATTTCGCTCATTACAATAGTTTACATATGTATATGCAGCGTTAAATCTGGCTCCTCTGCTAGGATTTGAATTCATACATGCATGCCCGTCAACGATTGTTCCAATAGAATGTATCCCTTAGACGACTCGCAATTTATTTCATTCTAAGAACTGGGATTTAATGCATTATCATATCCTCTATTATATCAATTGTTAAACCACTTGTATCAATACAATTTCCCAAAGAAGAGAAAAACGATAAGGATTTTAAACTTATTTCAAGCCATTCATTTGTTCTCCATTCACAATTTTTATCGCTTTCCCATCTATTTATCAAAGTATTTTTATCACATGTCAAAGTAAAACTTTTTACTTCTAATTCCATATCGGAAATGCCATCAACAACTTTTTGATAAACCCATTGTTCATCCATCAACCATACCAATACAACCATTTTGCATATTGAACATTTCTTATAGTTATCAATCATATGCAGAATATTATCTATCGCCATTATTTTGGTTTCTCGATTTCCTACAAATGGGTGAATATCTAAGCACCAATCTCCATCAATAAAAGCTGTCCCTGTATATTTCTCTGCAATATATTTTCCTACCGTTGTTTTTCCCACTCCCATAGGACCATTTATAATTATCACTTTCATATGATATCTCCTACAATATTATTTTACTAAATCATTCTTTCATCTAGAAACTCGCCAGAAAATTCCGATTCACTTCTTCACTAACCATGAATATTTTATCACATAGAAAATTAGATGTCATTCCTTTATCCGCAAATTTTACCTTTATTCCTAAAGACACAAACAGGACACTCCCGTAGTCATGGTAGGAAAAAAACAGGAAGCCTTTTCTTGATTTCCTGTCTTGGTGTGCCGTTCTATGTCGCGGCGGTTATTCAGTTTTTCGGTATGGCTTGGATGATTCCCCCTTTCTCCCACATGGGCGGTGCACGGTTTACGGTTGCATTTTTATAATTCAGAGGGGCAACAACATTTTAAGTCGTTGCCCCTTGATTACAAAACTAAATTTCAAGTGTAGCTTTATATTTTTGTCGCTGGTTCAATAGATTTACTGTTTGCTAACTTACCTTATACCTTAAAATTGTTTTGAGCTTATCCTCTTTTGTTCTATTAGTCAAATAGATTTCTCTGTGACAATCTGTTATCCGTTGTAAACCATTTTCTTTTGCAAATTTATCCATTTGCTCAAAAGAGAGTGGTTCGTTGTCGTATGAGCCAATATGCAGAATTTCAACACATTTTCCGTCATGTATCGTATCGAAATAATATCTTCATACAGTCGGTTTGGCTTTTTAGTTTTTACCCTTTCCAATGCAGCACATACCATTTCCGCTGTGATAAAGTCCGGCTGACGTATCATAATAGTGTATTCCAAATTTTCTTTTGATTCCCTTGTAATGCCGTCCAGTGTGCCGGAAGGTACGACTTTACCATAGTCCCATGTAGGATCAACTGCCTTAACCGCTGATACAAACGTCTGCACATATGCCGAACGGTATTGCCTCAATGTATAACCTGCGGACAGTCTGTCGTTTGACTTCATCTGCCTGTACATATCCGTGAAAATTTCTGTATCTCCTTTTCCGTCCCCCATTCCATTACGATGCAAAAAACTATCTCTTACAGCTTCAAACATTTTATCCTTGCTGCTTTCGGGAATATCAATAATCTTTTTATAGTTGTCGTTTGTTTCATCCGTTACAATAAGACCGGTCAATCCATCTGAATCGACAAATTTTCCCCTTGAATTGTAATTTTTCATTAAATTCTTAATTGCCTGCACATTTGTAAACATATTGCCCTTGCAGCCGGTCTTTTTCATCTGCTCAATAACCGCTTTATACCGCTTACTGCTCATATCAATCCCAGCCGCTTTCAACTGTGACTGTATGGAACTGCTGTTTAATTGTGAAAACTGAAACACGCCCTGCAAGGTTGATCCCGTTCCGCATGAAGTTCTTTTTCCTCCGAACATGCTTTGAATAAGAGGACTATAATTTGTAATGTTTGGCATATTCATTCCTCACATATACGCCGATAGTTCATTATTTACTTACATTATTACAGACATTATTTTAGCTTATATCTTCATATCCAGATTTGCACCAATCACATTTGCGTGATTGCCCTGCTTTTTGCCTGCCTGTTCTTCTTCCTGTTCCCTTGCTGCTTCAATGATTTTCTGCATATCGTCATCATCAAGGTAGATTTCCCCATTTTCGGAATTCTCTAATTTCTCTAAAAGCATCTGTTCTACTTTTTCCAGCGGCGTATTTTCTTTGACGATAATAATGTCTGATTTTTCCTGCTCTCCGTTTGTTTTCTTATCCTCTGTTTCAGTTTTATTTCCCTCTAACGCTTCCTGTAATTCTTTTTCCTTTTCTGCCGCCTTTTCTTTTGTCTTTTCAATCAGCTTTTCAGAATTTTCCCGTCTTTCCTCCCGAAGTTTGTCACTCATATTCAGCATAAAATCATTTCTGACACAAGCAATAGCACTATATTTTCCATTTTCATCTATATAACTATGACGGTATACAACAGACCAACCACTGGCTTTATAGATACCATCCATCAGCTTTGTCATAGACTCAACGCCTTTTATCATGCCTTCCATATCCTTTTTTGTTTTAGGATCATTCTGCATTTTTTCCAAAAGTTTGGGATTAACGGTCAGGGACTTGCCGCTTTGGGCAGATACACAGGCATTCCCTATACGGGACTCCACACTTGGCACAAGTTTTTCCAATTCCTTCGCATAGCCTGCCGTACTTTTCGCCTTGTCATTTCCTATAGTGGAATTTTTCTGTGCAGACGCCGTTTCTGACGTTTCCTTTCCTGACGCCGCCTGTTTCTTTGCTGTTTCCTGTTTTTGCGCTACATATGCACTCTCATACACATTATTGTAAGCACTGTTAATTTCCATTGCCATAACTTATCCTCCTGATTTCATTTTTCTTCCAGCGTATCAATCCGCTCTATTAAAACATCTCCTTTTATACTTTACCACCTGAACCAATAAAGGCTTTGCACCGCTGAAATCCTCAATGCATCCTGGCACACCTTCGGTTTTTGCCATATACTCTCGAAAATTTATCCGGCGCAATATAAGCAGTTATTTATTACATGGTGTACTAATAAACATCGGGGAACTGAAAATATGCTTTTTTCAGTTCCCGTCTCACTCTATGGGAGTCAGTCATTCTTGTCTTTGTTCTTGGCTTTATCCTTTGCTTTTTCTTCTTTCAATTTCTGTTCCCAATAGGATTTATCCGTTACCTTATCCTTGTCTTTACTGCCCACTCCTTCATCAATCGTGCTTTGGAACAGCTTAGAGATTGTGTCGGAATAAGCGCCGTTCTTGTTATAAGTCTTATCAACGCCTTTTGTCCTCGCCGCCGCATTGGAAATAGCGGATGCCTTCTGCGAAATCTGGCTGCCAAAGGAACCAGATCCGGTAAACAGAGATTTTAAAGTAGAGATGTTGTCAAGCTCATTTCCGCTTTTCCCTAAAGCTGTCTTTTCCTTCAGGGCATCCTCGTCAAACTCCAGCTTATTGCCTTTGCCGACGGTAATTCCCACTTTTGAGAGCAGGTTGCCTGCCTTCTCCGTTATGCTGGTCATCCACGCCGCATTGCGCAGCACATTCTTCGTTTCTGAATTTCCCGCCTGCTCCACCACAGAATTATAATCGTCAACAAATGATTTGACCGCCTTTGTGATGGCATCCCAGTCATAATCCTCTACCTCGGTTTCTTCCCCGGTTTCCTCATCTTTTTCTTGAATTTCTTCTTTTCATAAAGAGAAGCATTGCCTAACGCATCCGCAGACTTTTTCAGCGAATCCGCGCTGGAACGCATTAACGTCAGTGTCTTGGAGGAATCTCCTGTCTACGACAGCTTATCCGCATCCTGCTTTGCAAAGTACGCTTTCATCAGCTTTCCATAACTGCCGTTTTTAATCATGGCATAATCAGATACGTTGACCCCGCCCATGCCGCTGTCTATATAGGGAGCGCCGCCGCCAAACAACGTGGAATAATCCATATTGGTGTTATATCTGCTTGCGTAGTCGTTAAAGCTGTTAATTTCTGGCATATAGAACCACCTCCTACAAGCGCACATCCACATGGGCATAAACTGCTGCCTGTGCTGTTGTAACTTCTGGAACGGCTGTTTCAACAGGCTGTACATTTCCCGCCTGTGTACTGTCATCTCGCTGTACATTCTCCGCATTTCCTGTCTGTGACTCGGCGCCAGATACACCGTTCTGTGCTTTTTCTCCGTTTGTACCGCTTTCTGCTGCCTTTTCTGTTATGTTTTCTGCCTGACCTGTTTTTTCTTCTTTTCCCCCGGAAGTCTTATTGTCACCACGCTCTGCCACGGCAGCTTCTTCCATAGCTTTATTTGCCTCTGCGAGCGTATTCATCTGCGATGCAGTAGCCGCCTGTGCTTTCTGTGTCACATCCGCAAGCTCCTCTTTCTTCTTTGTTACATCAGCGCCATGGTTATTTTTGATTTCAGATTCCAATACGCCTGCTCTGCCCTCCATGCTGGTTGCCACGCTGCCCTGCACCTTTGCCTGCTTGATGGATGTATCCGCAGAAATCATCGCCGTCATGCTTGCCTGTGACATTCCGATGCCTTTTTCTCCTGCTTTTGATTTCGTCCCGCCAATCATATCGTCCATCGAGGAAGCTTTTGCCTGCTGTTTCTCTTTTCGCTGTTCTGCCTGATGCTGCCTTAACTGCATATTCAGGTCGCTGATCTGCTGCTGTATCTCCTGCCGTTTTTTCATCTTCTCCTCTAATGTCATTTCCTCATTAGAAGAAAGCTCCTGCAACTGCTTCTGTGCGATTGCAATCTGGCTCTGGATGTTCCGGCTGTAAGAATCCGTTGCCTGATTCATCCCCATCTGTCCCATTTGTGTGTTTGCTCCATTGATACCATTAATTTTCATTGTACCTGTCCTCCTTCAAAAATATTTTGAAAGCCATTTCACATATAAAAAAATCCTGCTCTCTATCAATTTTATCGGGATATCATTTGTACGGATAAAGCACCATGTCGTGAACCGCCCTCATTCTGTTGTGAACCCCTTACGCAACCTGAAGCATAATCCCTACCGTAACCTCATTCCCATTTTGCTCAAATGACAGATCCCCCATATACTTCTTAGCCACCCTAAGCATATTCTTTAAGCCAATCCCATGCCCACCGCCTTTTTTTGTCGTGTATGGAAGTCCGTCTGCCGGATTGGTGAGAAGTCTACCCTCAAAGCTGTTACTGATAATCAGCATAAAGATACTATTTTTGCGGAATGTCTGAATCCTGATATACGGCTTTTCTCCATTTACCGACTCCATGCAGTTATTCAGCGCATTATATAAAATCACGCTGACATCAAAGGCATCCAGTTTTGTATTTTCAGGATAACGGAAGTCGCACTCGAACCGGATTCCACGCATTCCGGCTTCTTTTTTCTTTTCCAAAAGAATCATATCCGTAACTGGATTCCCTGTTCGGATCTCAGGCGTAAGCTCCTGCCATTCTTTTTTCAGCCTCCCAAGATATGCCGAAGCCCCGGCGGTGTTTTCCGTTCCCATCAAATGCTCTATCATCTGGATATGGTTTCCCATGTCATGGCGCAGGGAACGGATATCCCCATACAGCTTTTCAATCTCCCCGATATGCGTTTTTATCGTATTTATCTGGCTTTCCAAAAGCTCATGCCCGGACTGTTCTTCCTGTGAAGTTTTCCAATTCTGGAAGATAATAACTGTCACAAGGATTGCCATTACGGATATCAGATAGTATAAAAAACAAAGCACATCATAAAATCCCGTCATTTCGGATTTAACCTGGTAAAAATGGAAGATTGCATAACCGGCTATCCCTGACAGGGACGGCACAGTCAGCATCACAAGTTCCCTTCTTTCCATATATCTGTCCTTGCTTTCATACGCCCTGTTGACTGCCCGGACAGATAACAGCAGGAACAGAAAACTAAACAGTATGCCCAGAATCCTTACTGCCACATACAAAACGTATTGCAGCCATACCTTCGCCGCTATCTCGGGGTTTAAAAGAACAATATCAAAAAAATGGTCTATGATTCCTGCCATAGAAACGGACAGCCAGCGCAGTGAAAAAAAATTAACAGACAAAAATATCTTTTGGCTGATATTGCGCCTGTCCTCTGCGCACATCACGGCAAATGCCGCTAATGTGCCAATAAAAAATGCAAGGATATTGTCTATCCGGGGCGGCATGATGTATAAAACCGTCATTACCACACTATACACAGCGCCTGCCTTAACCGCTTTGCTTCTGCCCGGCATGTAAGGCGATACAAATATTCCAAGGCATATACCCGCAACGATAAACTGCACAATAATTGATACATAAGACGTAATATTCCAACATAATTCTACCGGATTCACCTGATCTCCTTTCCTTTCCTCTGGTTATATTTCAGATACTGTTTCACAAATTTCGGATAATTCTGCTTTGCAATCAACGCTGTCCCGTTTTCCATAACAGCAGACACAGCATCATACCTCAGCACATACTTAAAATGAATCAGATACGACCTGTGCGGCCTGAAAAAATCCTCTCCAGCTTTTTTCTCCAAATCGGACAGTTTCCCATAATATTCCGTATCGCCGTTTATGGTATGAATGATGACCTTACGGTTGAATACTTCCGCATAGGTAATGTCCTTAAACAGTATTTTTGTATGGACTCCCCCTGCCTGTATCATCATGTAGTCCCCATCATCCCCATCCCTGCCCTTATTCCTGCGTCCGATTTCCAACAATGCGTTTCCAAAGACCTCATCGAATTTGTCATCAGATAAAGGCTTGACCAGATAATGAAACGCCCCTACGTCAAACGCCTGAAAGACATACTCCGGCGCTGCCGTAACAAAGATGATGAGCGTATCCCTCCGCTGCCTGCGGAAAAGCCTTGCCGTTTCCATACCATCCATCTCCGGCATCTGTATGTCCAGAAATAAAATGTCCGCCTTCGTATTGCCTTCCAACAGCTCCCTGCCGGAAGAAAACTTTTCTATCACCGCAGAAGGGAGTATTTTCTTTACTTTTTCCTCCAGCAGGTCAAGCATAAATGCCTCGTCATCACAGATTGCCACACAGACGGTATCTTTTGCGGTTCGTGCATCAGCATCTGTCTGGCTGGTAAAGTCCTCCATAGGTTCACATCTCCTTTATGTAAATAAATTTCCTGTAGTCAATGCCAGATGATAAAAACAACATTGCTTATATTATATCGTAAAAACTGCTTTTGTCTGATACGGTAAGTTGTAAACAGACCTTGTTTTGTTGTGAAAAATTATTACCTCTGCATCATGGAAATGTGCATAACTGGCTATGAAACTATGGAAAACCCCATTCACAGCCTGTGGAAAAGCAAAAGCAGCTTTCCCACATCCTGCAAACAGGGTTTCCCACAGTTTCATGAACGCAGCCAGTTATACGACATTTCCACAATGCCTGCGCCTACGGAATCCATCTCCCTATCTATCACTTATTCAAGGACACCTTTTTACATATCTATCCCCGCCATTCTTGCGAAATAGGTTTTCTGCCCGATAAGTTCCGACCGTTTTTCGTTTGATAAGCTCTCAAACACACCATTGTACCCTTTTTCCATCAAAGGAGTGCCTTTTGCCATAAGATACAGCTTCATATCAAGCCATTCCTGCCATAATGCCTCAAACAATGCTCTGCTGTCCGTAAAGGTTTCGTCCTCCTCAAATTTTACCATGTTTATCCTTTAAGGGCTATCTACATACACCAGATTTTCACCTTGCTTATTCTTCCCATTTTTCACTTTACTCACAATTCACACCTGTTACTGCTGTTGTAAAAAATCCCATTTTTTTACCTCTTTCTTTCCTAAATTCAAATTGGTTGAATTGATTAATATTATTATTTTACCACAATCGCGCACAACTCCATAAATTTTCCCTTAATCTCTCTTTTCCCTATTATTTGCCATTACCATCTGATCGGATTTTTGGGATTGTATGATACTATGTGTAGGTATCTCTCCACTTCGGGAAATATGGTTTCATTTCCTACGGAATATATCGCAGATTTTGTTCCAAAATCGAAAACAGCAATTCGCCAATAGCGGCGGTTATCCTGTTGTTATTCCCCGAAACTAAACTTGTAGCCTATGCCTAAAACGGTCTTTATGTAGGTGGGGCGGCAAGTTCTCCATAGATGCTGTAGATATCAAAGGATTTTTATCATTTTATATTCGTCTTTATAACTGCCATCGTCATATTTAAGGGCACGAAAATTTTTCCCGGTTTCTTTGAACCCAAATCGCTCATATAAGCTCTTTGCCCTGTTATTTCCGTCAACGACTTCCAGTTCAGCTTGTTCATAACCCATCTTTTTTGCTAGAGAAAGCGCATACTCTATCATTGCAGAACCAATGCCAATGCTCCAGTAAGTTTCCTTGATTGCTATTGCAAAACCGCATCTATGATAAATGCGACGTAAATTGCCATTCGAAGCGATTCCGCAATTACCCGCAATACTATTCTCTACTTCTGCTACCATCATTATCTCACGAGGATTTTTTCTTTTATTTTCTAAAAGCTGTTCCTCTGCTTCAATCGTATAGGTGACTTCATCTTCGTTTCTAAGAAGAAATGGGGTTTCCGAAGATACAATTCGAAGATATTCTATCATATCCGCAGCATCTTTTTCTTCAACAGACCGAAGTATACATATCCGATTATCTTTTAAGGTTATTTTCTTTTCTTCAAATAACATTTTTGCCTCCTCAAACATGAATATTTGTCTATGCTCATTTTTTAATTGTTATAACAGCCGATCTTGTGTTGTAGCAAACGCCGTAAAGCGTGGAGCAGCTTGTTTTACTATCTAAATTTCCTCCACTTCTAACTGCTTCCATAATTGCAAACATTAACATCATACACTTAAAACAAATACCTTGTCCTTCCTCGTTGACAGGACATCCATAAGTACAAGTATATTTCTTTGTATGCTTCTGTGCAAGCTATAGAAAAATCCTCCTTTCTCCCACATGGGGCGGTGCTTGGTTTACGGTTACGTTTATGCAGAAAAGGGGTAGCAGCGTTTCGCATACTGCCCCTTAACTGCTCATTACTCACTCAAACTTATCAAGATAGTTTTGTAATAAATTCGCCAACTTCCCGATATGCACACCGTCAACAAAAGAATGGTGTACTTGTATTGAAAACGGAAGCATTACTTTTTCATCACGGATAAAATATTTCCCCCAGTCAATCATTGGGGTAGCGTTGTCGTTTTTCCCGAATTCCGTATGCGAAATATGGGTAAATGAAACCCACGGAAAAGAAGAAAACTGGTTACGGTATTAGCGGCAAGTGAAACATATTCCTCTATGGTATCCTGCATTTCCACATTGACTACTTTGAAAAGCTCGCTGCCGCTATCAAGGTAGGTAAATGATGTATTGATTTTGTCATAGATAACCGGTTTACCCTCCCAAAAACGGCAGCGAAATTCCTCAATCTCATTCGCACACTTTGTCACGGCGAATACAAAAGAAAATGTAAAGGAATAGCCCCGTTTTTTGATGTTCCGCAAAAATTTGTAATATCCAGCTCAAAGGTTACACAATACTGTGGCTGCACACTGTTTCTGAAAATCTGACAGTGCATAGCCCGATTCCATGTTGCTAAATCAATTTCCCTCATAGAATATTCCTCCTCGTAATATGGGTAAATGTGTGTTCTTTATCTTCGCATATTTTCCCTAGATGTTATTATATCTCTATCGTTGTATGATGTCGATACTATTTATCAATCAAGAAAGATATATGTGATGTATGGGATTCCGTAGTAGTCGGCATTGTACCGTAATGTGTATAACTGACTGTCTTTTGGAATTGTGCACATTTCCACAATGCGCCCTTGTTTTTCCGGCTCTTAATGTTCAGAGGGGGCGGCTATGCAGTTTTCTCTGCTTCCTGTTTTTTCCTGTGGTATGCTTCCCTCCTTGCGGCAAGATAATTCTCATAGCGTTCTATCGCTTCGGGGTTTCCTGTGACGGCTTTCTCATACATTTTCTGTCGGGATTTCTTGGTGGCTTCGGAAGCATACACCCGCTTTTCAATCCCTGTTGCGTAACACTCCATTCTGTTCTTTGGGAGAGATCGGGGCCCGGGGGCAGAGCCACCGCAAAACCTACCGACAGCCGACGCAGTAGTGTAGACGGATAGTCGGAACAGGGCAAAGTGCAGATTGCTTTTCGTAGTTGAATATAGTATAATTTTCCCCCAGTAACCTATTCCATTTGATTGGTGGAAGTTGTATAATTGAGCCAATGGAAAATAACTTACATTTGGAGGAAAGCTATGACAGAGGCAGTAAAAATTGATCTGACCAACGTTTCCGAAAAATTTCGTCCAGTGGCGGAAGATATTCTTCCTCCACTGGCAAATCTTTTAGAAGAGTTGTATCGTTTAGAAAATGACTATTTTATACAGAGTAAGCGACTTTACCGGAAGGGGCGGGTCATTTCTTTTCATGAAGGCATTCGTGAGGAAATTACCAACGATGAAGACCTAAAAGCTAAATTCAAAATGCTTTATCGTCAATTATTGGATTCGCATTACACACCAAAATTTTTGACACAACAACGAGATTGTATTCATGGTACGCATTATCCCTCTGATTTTAAGTGTCTGCACACGGGTTGTACGATAGTCCTTACCATGAAAAGCGCTGGCAAAGCAACCATTGACTTGTTGCCTAATCATGGTTCGATTCCCTATGATATGTCCGATTCTGATGTTCGGTTTATGCTAGAGAAGGCTACTACTAAACCACCATATTTTTATGAGTATCTGCTAAAGTATCGGTTTACCATAAAAATAGATGAGGACAGATGGAAAATTGATGCTGTCCACAATGCCGGACTCAATGATACTCGCTGGCGTAGAGATTACTATTTTTGATAAACTAACCGATAACCCGAAATTATCAGCCTGATAAGAAGCTAAAACAGGGCGGTGGTGATAAGTGTTGACTATCCCGCCGCCCTGCGTGTTATCGCTCCATATCCTGCTTTCTGTGGGGTTGCTGTTCCTGCCGCAAGATACTGTAAACGCTCTTTTGGATTTTCTCTGCTTCTTTCACTTCCTCTTTCAATGCAATATACCGCTGATTGAGTGCTTTCCTCTCGGCGGTCAGCTTGGTGTATTCATCTTTCCATGGCTTTGTCGGGATTGTGATCTTGCCGTTCATCACGCCTTTGAGCTAGTCCTTCGCCGCCGTAAGCAAGATTTGTTCGGCTTCGGTCAGCGGCTTCTTCTCTTTGTACTTGAAATAAATGTCAGTTTGTTCTAAGTGCTTTTTCAGAGTGGCAAGCCGCCATTCAACAGGTTTCAGGTTGTCTTGAATATCCAGTTCTCTCCCTATCATAGTCTTGAATTTTTTATCAAGCCCCGTCATATCCATGATGTTGTTGGCTTGTAGGACATTGTCAGTTTTTGCACTGTATTTCCATTTATATCTGCCATATAATTCCCTCCTTAAATGCGGAAACAGACAAGTTTCCCGTCTGTTTCCGCTATTGGTATTCTGATTTGTCGCCTATAAGCATACTTCTTTCTTTTTCGCTGCTGCCTTGTCCGGCTCTGACGCTTTTTCTGTTGTTCTGTTTTTGCCTTCATTTGCAATAGCTTATCCTTTACCGATGAGCGTTCACCCTTTTCCGCTTCTTTTGCGACTGTAAAGCGGGCTGAAAGCTGATCCAGTTTTTCCAGCGCACGGTCAACCGTATCCATATTTTTCTGCAAATGTATCGCTCTATTTTTAATGGGTTTGTTCATAAGCCTTGTCAACGCAACTCCCTGTTTTTCATCCAAAACTTCTTTTGTGCCTTTTCCCACAATCAGCCTGCCCACGTTGGAAACGCTATTCCCGATCTGCTTTAATTCATCACCAATACTGTCAATCTGATTAGCCGTTTTTTCATAATCCAATTTGACCTCCTGTATCTTTTCCTGATAGTTTGCAAGCATTGACTTGATACCGGACAATCCTTTCTGCACTGCCGTACACATTGCCGCTTTCCCTTTTTCTTTAAAGGCATGAACCGCCTGCGCCGCTGTTTCCATTAAACGTTCTTTTACCACCGAAAGCCGTTCTAACAGTCCCATAGCTTTCTCCTGAAGTTGTGCCACTTTGTCCATAAGACGCTCTGTGACTGTTTTGGGCTGGCTTTCCTGCAATTTTGCAAGCTGCTCCCTCATGCCCTGCAATTCATCTGCCACAACGCTGAGCTGCAACTGCATCCCTGACACATACCCAAACATCTCCATAAATGCCTGTGACTATTCACCCATATTCTGTTGGCTTAAAAGCTCCATGAACTGCTTTAACACGTCGCATTCCTCCATGCCCTGTTTTGTGTCCTGTCCTGCTGTATTCATATTTCTTTACCTCCGATTTTTTATTTTAACTTTGTTTAATACTCAATGACTTCCTTATCAGGAAATCGTCTAATCAATTCGTTTACCGCTTCCTGCACCTGCATATTCCCGCAAAATTCCGGCATAAGGCTGATAATTCCTGTGTCTATCCCGTCGCCGTAAAGAATGTCCGCCTGTAAATCCTCCAGTTTTTCCGTTCCTTTCATATGAAGATTGATACCAATGGAAAGTATAGTATTTATGCGCTCCTGTGGTATTTTTTCGTAGATCGCAACTGCCTCCTCTAAAGTTCTGATATCTTCATGGTATTCACCCAAGCTGTGATATTCCCCACACTCTGCTACCGTAAATGCCAAAACAATTTCCTTATTTTCCATAGCTGTTTTCCCTCTCCTTTATTTTTATACTGCAAGATGTTTCTTCGTATCTTCCGTCATATACTGACCAAGATATTTGTCCCTGTGCGGCATGGCGATATCTGGTATAAATAGCTCTTTGTATGTTTGTTCATGTTTCCTCCTGCACAGAAAAATACCATCCTGTATAATTTACAAGATGGTATTTCCAAAATAAAAAGGTGCATGATATTGATTTTCTCTTTATCATACACCTAAAATTACTGTTACTATGAAATTTTTACATCTATAACAGTCTTAGCAACTGTATCAGCTCATACTGGTTTTCCAGATTGGACGTCGTTAATCGGGTATCAAATTGTGCAAACCGATTTGTGTTATAGAATGACAGCAGCTTTTCATCATTGTTTGCTTCAAGAAACACTACCAGACCTCCGCCCATGTACTGCATTCTCTCAATGATACCCCAAGCCAGTTCAAGCAGTTCCGCCCCTGTAATTTTTTTCTCCATGCCTTCCGCATAATTTTTTCCAAGCTGAGCTATCAAATATGCTGCCATCGTATAGGTGTCAGATTTTTCATCCAGTTCGCTGATCCGCAGCAGTTTTCTTTTCATGGTCTTACTTACTGTTTCGCCTCTGACTGTTAAAGATTTCAACGCCATCGTAAAATGCCCTAACAATACCCCATTTTCCTTAGAAAACACAAGATATGTAACGGACTGGTTCTTTTTGGTAAACTCTATGGAGCTATTTTTCAAAAAATGTTCCAAATCAGGATTCTTAGGACAGGAAAACCCAGAGAGGACTTGAAGCAGCCTGTCCTCTCCGATTTTGGGATTGTCATTTTTAAGATAGCGGCGAATGTTAATGACCGAATATTTACTTGTTATTGCCATTTGATTTCTCCCATTTATCCATTAGTTCTACCAACTCCGCATCATCCTCTACATAATTTGCTGCCACCGGAATACGGACAGGACGGTTTTTGGCAGATTCTTCTATCGCATTAACAAACATTTCCACCTGCTTCTGACCAGATATAACAAAGTTCTTCGTAATACTTGAAGTTGCCATAGAAATACACCTCCTTTATCAGTATGGCTCATTTTTCACTGCTTACTCTGTTTCAGCGCAATCCGCATACTTCTCTACTCATATTTTACGATTTTAGCAACTGTTTTGCAATCGAATTTTTGTAAATTTTATATAACCGCCTCTTTTCCCTTTGTTTTATCCGTTTTGGTGTTTTCCACACCTGCCACCTGTGCCCTGTATGCCGCCAGTTTCTCCTTTAACGATGCCTTCGCAGTCTTGTCAGCGGTTCCGGCTACCAGCTTTAACTCGTGAGGATTTCCATTTTCCGCTGCGGGATTATGACGGGCATTTTCCACCGGATAAGGCTGCGGTACATCCTCTTCCTGCTTTTGGTCATCATGTCCTAAAGTATCCGGTTCCGGCTGCTCTGATGTTTCGTTCTCGACCTGCGCGTCATCGCCTGTTTCGTCCATGTTCAGCAGCGCATTGAGGGCGGATAGACGTTCTAACTTCTCCTTCTGCTCTGTTTCCTGTGCAAAAGGTTTTGTAAGCTCCGCCTTTGCCGTTTCAAGCTGCCGCTCCACATTTTCCAGTTTTACTTTTGCATTGTCAAGTTCCTTTGGCATGGATTGCAGCGCATGGTTGATACGGGTAATATTCTCGAACGGGTCTGCACCGACTTCAAGTTTATGGTAAAGTTGCCCTTTTAAATTCATTACAAATTTATGGTTTAAGCTGTCAAAAGAAACCGCCATCTTAAAGCCTGCATATTCACCTATGGCGGCGGGAACATTGACACTTTTTACCTCTTTGCACATCTCCACCAGCGCTGTCCCTGCTTCTTTTTTATCCGTGTAGAGCTTATTTCCTACTTTCATGGAAAACTGCTCTTTATCTTTTGGAAGATTTGTCCTTGCAGTCTGAATATCCGTTTCCATGCCATCGATGCGCTCTTTTAAAACAGCTATCTGCTGTGGATAATGCTGCGTGATATTATTCTCAAGACGATCTATCTAGCTGGTATAGTTGGCTTTCATCAGCTTTAGCTTTGACACCTGCACGTCCAAATCCATTTTTTCGCGGATATACGGGTTCCCGTGGCTAGGGCTTTTACCTCCGCGTAAGTGAGCGCCGCCTCGTCCACATCTTCACAGCTCCACACGGGTGATTTACTCGTCATAATCTGCCCGATAAATTTCTGCTTGTTTTCAATCAACTACCATGAATAACTATCGAATGTATTTTCGGTTGCATGCCGAAAAATTTTTACCTTGTCATTCATGTTTCCCTGTCTTAAAATCCGCCCTTCCTGCTGTTCAATGTCAGAAGGACATACTCGCCGATACATGATTAAAAACACGTTTCTATCAGCAAATATGCCCTTCTTGGTTTATGCACCCTATGAATTTATAATAAATTTTTACTTCCTGTATGCGCTCCCCGTCCACGTCCTGCGGTTCGCTTATGGTAATCTTTTCGATAAGGGTATTGCGGTTGTTGTTCCTGCCTTTTTTCTTGTCGGGATCAGATAATGGTATGCCTAATTCTTCAAGTGCTTTTTCCTGTTGGGGACACAACTCTCCGTATTTATTTTTACAGTCAAAAACGTGCCTTTCATGGATATGTGGAGTACCCTCATCAAGATGTAATGCCCAATCCAGTATGTGTACATGAGAACCGAATTTTTCTTCCATCTCTGAAAAAACTCTGTTGCAATTCTGGCTAACACCTCTCCTGATACAGACTTCATCAATCGTGCCAATCTGATAAATGCTTTCCTCTGGACAGGTCTTGTTATTTGTCAGTAAATCATTCACAGTCCTGTTACGTTCTGTGTGCCTTGTTTTTTCATTCCGTTCATTCTGTGCCTGTATGTGGTCTGCATAATGTTCAAAATAATAAATCTGCTCAATTTTTTCAAAAGAGTAATCATTTTCTTTATCATGTTCCCTTATTTTTGCAGAAGAAAATCCAGTATAGCAGTCCCAATAAATATTCTGATTTGCCCTGTCCACGTCTATATGCTCGCTATTTTCAATATCAAATCTGCGGTCATTATGCTTGGGATTGTAAGCGCCGTTTTTTCCCGCTCTGCCGTTATGCCTTGTCAGTTTCATTCAACCGTTATTTTCCTCCCTTCCTTCGAGTTTCCCTCCGACGGAAAATGCCTGTCCTCCTGCACGCAGGGGACAAGGCATTTCCTTTCATTTTCTCCCATAGCTCAGCCTAGGAGAACGGCAGCTTTGCTGCCAGTCCTGCCGATTCCAGCGTCAGGCAATACCCAGTATGAAGTGACGCAAACATCACTTCTCTGGGCAATGGCTGCCGCCCTTGACCTGCTAAGAGGGCTGCGCCCTCTTAACTCCCGCCCACGCAAAACCACGCCGCATTTTATCCCATAAAATACTCCCGTTTTTGCGTGTTCCCTTCAAAATACATGGCAGCTATTTTGAAGGGAATGCACCACAGCCGTGTCTGTTTTTCTGTTTCGGAAAGCACAAAAAGGACGGCTACAAACCATTACGTTCATAACCGCCCTTACGCTGTTTTTTCACACAAAAAATACAGTTTATCCTTTCCCTTTCACCGTTGTAATCCAGCCTGATTTGCAGTGCCATTCTGGTTACAGGAGATAAAAATCCCCTGCCGCTTTTTCCTGTTTCCTACTTCATAAAACCACATACAGGTGGCAGTTCATTACGCTGCCCACATCGGAATTGCACCGTCATCCTGTGACTGGATTTTGCATAAAACCCAGAAGTATCATTATCACGGATATGCTTCATCGCCCCGCACATCTGCTGTGCATTTTGTCAGGTTCTTATCGCTCCATGCCTTTGCTTCAATGCCCTGTCCTGCATTTCCTCACGTCCATTCCAAACCATCTTGAAACAGGCATATTGTGGCGCACCCACATCGTGGCTACACATACCCTCACGTCCTGTATGCCATGCGATATTAAGTTGTCAAAACCAGTTCCCCGTATGGAGAACCCCCTACGAAAGTCCGGTTACAGTTCCAGCTTATGCGCCCCATATTTCCGGAGGATACGTTTCAGAATTTTTTTATCCTCCCCCCCCCCCCGCCGCATCATACATTTTTTGAGCCGTTCCTGCTCGGTAAGCGTGAGCGTGTTGTTGTACGGCTTATAGCTGTCCATGATGAAAACTCCCCCTCCTGCCCCCAGCTTCGTGTATATGGGATAGCCGTAAGAGAGAACTGAAATATCCCTTAATATTGTGCGTCTGGTGATACCAAATTCCTGTGCCAGCTCTTTCGCCGTGGCGTGACCACTGACCACAAGAATGCTTATAACCTCCATCCTACGGTCTGCGACGGTCATGCTGCTCCCTCCTTTTGTCCAACCCCAGTTACATTCTACATGGTAAAGGTGCAAAATCCTTTCCTATTTAAAAAATTTTTTAAGGAAATATTTGCCAAAATTTAGCAGTTGTACCCTTATAGTTTTTATGCAGTTTATACAGACGGAAATCTGCATAAATTGCTCATAGGAGAATATCCTCCTTATAGCAGTCACAAAAGTTTAGTGCTTAACTTTTGTGACCATGTTTAAAGATTTGGTCTATTGTCTCATATTTGCCAGGTTTGCTCTAGGTACATGCTATCCACCGTTTACTTTCAAGCATAGAAAAAATAAACATGATTTCAGCAATCAAGAAACCTGCTATTTTCTCTGCTATGAGGAAAATATGACACAGCAGTTTTTATAGACTTTATGAAACGTTTTATCAATGAAACGGATTGGAAAGTGCTATTTATAGTGGATAATTTTAAAGTTCATCATGGAAAACTGATGGAGGAATGGCAAAAGAAACACAAGGATGAGATAGAATTATTTTTCTTATGTCCATATTCACTAGAAATTAATCCTGATGAATATCTAAATCATAACTTGAAACAAAAAATCCGTGGTGGTTGAGTTTGCTAATTTTCTGCATTTACTGAATTAATTTTTGCCTTACATTGGAATAAAACATGCAGTCCACAACTCCAATTTCTGTCTGAATGCAGCTCTAGTCGATATAGGTTGTAATGAAGTAAATTAAGGAGACTGTTGTTTCAAAATTTATGAAGCAACAGTCTTTATATAGAATGAGCAGATAATTACTGTGAAAGTCCTAACAATGTATCAAGAAATTTGACACATTATAATATTCTTAGAACTTCTGTTTATGGTGATATTTCAATATGACATGAGAACTTAGAACGTAATTGAACCGCCAGTAATATTGAGTGTGCTATCGGACACATTGGTAAGATAGAAACTATATCTTCCGGTATTAGGTATAGATATTGAAGTAGTGTTTGTTCTGGCGGTTCCATCGTAGGTTTGTGTTTCGTTTCCATTTGAATCCTTATATCCCATAACTACATGAGCCGAGGATTTTAATTTGACGGTAAATTTAACTGTCGAACCACCCGCGATGTAAAAGTCCGAGCCATCTGAATCTCTAAAGGTCATAGTATACCCATTTTCAAGTGTATCTGCCGATATATTTATTAACGGCATTATACCATTTTCGTCTTCAACAGTTGTTGATAAATCAAACAGATCATAAATTTTAGATACTTCCTGACCATCTTCGGATGTTATAGTTACCTCTAACGAATCAGTGTTTTCACTTTCTGCTGCAAATACAGGCATAGCTGCAAAGGATAAAGCAGCTATCAAAGTTAATGTTGCTAATATATTCTTTCTTCTTTTCATTGATCTTCCTAGTGCTTTATATCTGCTCATTTATATTGCTATATTGTAATTATGAAATGGAAAGTGAATGAATATAAATCGTGTCAGAAGATGCCCCTATAAAATAAAATGCATAATTTCCCTCTTTAGGAGCTACAAACTCAACAGATTCGTTGTGCGTAATCTTCCCGCTGAAAATGTCTGTATAAGAATTATCAATAACATAACCAATTACTGCTGTTTGACCATCCTTAAAGACATCCTCAATATTTACGTCTATGCAGATTGTTTCTCCCTGTTTCAGTGACCAAGTTTCATTTTGGTCTTTATAAAGTATCATCTTACCGTTTTCTGCATCATGTTCAGATGCAGTTCCATTTTTTAAATTAATAACTTCTTCTGATTTAACAAAGTCAACAGAACAATTTGCTGTTCTTGTTTCCATAAAATTATTTGGTGTTTCTATTCCTTCAGGAGTTGTATCCTGTGAAGTAAACCGAACAGTTCCAGATGCTTCTGAAACAGAGTCCGTAGTAAATGCGATTGATGTACTGATAATGATAGCAAATGCTGATAGTATTCCTATAAAGCTTACTCTTCGGGTTTTCATAATTAATACCATCCTTTCTTCAATGGGGTTCTTACTAAAACGATTTGCAAAAGGTGTAAAAGAACTTTTCTTTTCTTCGAGTTCGATTAGGGTTAATGCATAAGAATACCTAACTGTTTCTCCAAGTGTCCACACTACAGTTTCATCACAGGATAATTCAATATCACGATTTGCCAATATATACATTATCCAGACAAAAGGATTAAACCAATGTACACATACAGAAATCGCCAGAAACCACTTTAATAAGATATCTAATTCCTGAATATGTGCATATTCATGGGTAAGAATATATTGAAGTTGTGTTTCATCTGTCCAATCTGTTGTTTTAGGCAATAGTACTACAGGTCTAAACAGACCATATGTTAATGCAGTAGTTACCTTATCCGATTGCCGGATATCTACCCTTCTCTTTATGAAATGTTCCTGTTTCCATTTTTCTATCAATGCATTCTCAACGGGCAAAGACGTTTTATATTCCATGAGACAACGGAAATGCGATATGAGAAAAAATAATGCACATACACATATTCCAATAATCCAAAGCACCCTAATAAGCAGTATATTCATATCAGCCACATTTGTTAGGGGAACAGTTGAAGTAATATTTGATGCTATGTCGCTTACAGCATTTCTGTCAATGGAAAATTCTAATTCTAAAAAAGTAGTTGTGTTTATTAATCTATTTTTCAGCACATTTATCAGTGTATAAACACTGAACTTTGATGAAACAAAAAACGGTACAAGCAACCGATACAACACAACACTCCACAAAACAGGGAAAGTTTTTTTAGGCAGCCATTGGAGCATAGTGATACGGATGAATGTAATAACAAAAATCAAAATGCTTGCCAAAAAGTTCATTTTTAATATCGTCATAATGTTTCCCTTAATTCAAATTTCTTATAAGTTGCTTAATCCGGCTGATTTCCTCTGGTGTGATATTTTTATTTCCCAAAAGGGCAGCAACAAGATGATCTGTAGATCCATCGTACATTTTATTTATAAGTTCTCTGGTTTCAAATTCTCTTACCTGATCTTTTGTGACAAGCGGACAACAGACAAAATTTGGCTCTTTTCGCTGAATAACACCCTTATCTATACATTTTTTTATAACTGTATACGTTGTAGTTTTACTCCATCCCACCTGTTCCTTTAATATTTCTGCAACATGCTTTGCGGTAGTTTCCCCCCTTTTCCAAAGAACATCCATAATTTTAAGCTCTGAATCAAACAATTTGATTTCCATAAAATCACCTCCTATATTATTCTATTCCAATAGACGTTCTACTGTAATAGAAATTCTATCACGATAGAATACTTATGTCAATAATAATTACAGAAACTCTTTCAAATTCTTTCAAATTTTTATATAATAAGTTACTATTCAGGGCGATATTCATAGTTTTGCTTCGCAAAAATCACCCCTCACTCCTAAATCATGTTCTCACGGAATGCGCAGTTCAGCGCATTCCTGACCCGTGAAAAGTAACAATAATAATATTTGCAATAGTTTCTGTGTACTCAAAAAAGTAAAAATTATTTATATTACTCCGGCAGTTATAAATCGACTTACCATTTCTTTGTTGGAAAAGAAACTGGCGCAAAAAGAAATCGCTGAAATCATCGGAATTTCCACACAGGCAGCAAGAAAGCAAATTTGAAAAATTTGCACAAAAAATTCTACAGAATATAAATTATACTCACGAGAGGTAAACTTTACCGAATCAAATGTGCAGTTTCCTGATTAGTGAAAGTTTTACTTATTTTATGCACCAATAAAATTTGCTATAAAATAAAAAGCTCTTACATATTCTGGCAAATTTTTCTGCTCGTGAGACGTAATTGCCCAGCTCTTACAAATTTGCAATTTCTTCTTTTATTGCAAGATATATTGTTTGGCATAGGATTTATCCCTCTTACCTGTTCCTTTCCTTTTTCCACGATAATAAACGTAAATTTTGGAGATAAAGCACCTAATCTGTAACACCTTCCACTCATGCCATACAGACAGAGATGTATATCCATAAAAGTATCCGCTTTACACTGCCATACACACAAACTGCCTTGCCTGCGTTTTCCCACATCAATTATCGTCAGAATTTAACTTTGCCATTCTGTGCCTTACCTGTTCCCTCTGTTCGTCACGTACTGTTCTTGGCTTACGGTAAGTAACGTATGATTTTGGCATGGAATAGGTTTTGTCAATGTCAGTCTGCCCTGCAATCCCTTTTCCAGTGTGTCCATGCTCCATATTCAGTTTTTATTTTAGCTCCTGTCATGCCTTGCCGACCGCGCTGTTACTGAAATGCGGAATGCCTTGATTTTACTTGGTTTATTGATGTATCGCTCCGCACGGTCTTTTTCGGACGGACGCCAGGGCACATCGAGGTGGTGTAACGCAATCAATCTGTCCTGTACATTTGTCCCGGCTCCCATTTTTGCGGTTGAGCCTAACAAAAAACGAACCTGCCCGCTTCTTACTTTTGCGAACAGCTCCGCTTTCCTTGTTTCCGTATTGGCGTTATGGATAAAAGCTATCTCATTCTCCGGCACTCCCTTCGCCATGAGTTTATCCCTGATGTCCTCATATACGTTAAATGTCCCATCTCCCTTCGGTGTGGATAAATCGCAGAAGATAAGCTGCGCCGATTTCTGCTCTTTTGTATGCTCCCAAATCTCAAACGCTTTCTCCACACAGGTTGTGGCTTTGGAGTTTTCTTCATCCGGGAGCATATCATTGATGAGCCGCTGGTCTAACGCTAACTTTCTTCCATCGTTGGTTATCTTTAGCATATTGTCGAT